>Ga0208783_10000021_pt1 | contig 100051 bp, 83 predicted proteins | sample DEB19_08_DNA_2_FD_184529 | JGI IMG/M metagenome (GOLD analysis project Ga0208783, IMG submission 184529) | Aqueous microbial communities from the Delaware River and Bay under freshwater to marine salinity gradient to study organic matter... | ecosystem: Environmental > Aquatic > Marine >... | reverse complement strand
CGTCAGCACACCACCATGCCATCGATGGATGCCGACGTCGCCGAACCGGTCGACGCATCGCTCGTCGCGCCCACGCCCGAGCGATCGATCCGTGGGGAGGTCATGTTCTGGGCGGCGCACCTGATGTTCTGGGTGGCCTCGTTTGTGGTCACCAGGATGATCGTCGGTGTTTTTCGGCCCGAGATCGTCGACCCCCCGGCGCTCGCAGCCATCGAGACACTGCTCTGCTTTTCGTGCACGGCCGCCATGCGGTGGCTGTCGCTGCAGGAGTCGCTGCTCTCCCGGTTGGGCATCTCGAAGATCGGGGTCATCGCGGGCGGCAGCATCCTCTCAGCCGTGTTCGTGACCCTTGCCCAGTTGGTTGTCGGCCGCTCGTATGGCATCGACCCGACGTCGCGACTGGAACTCATCGCCCGGTTCATGATCACGCTCAGCAACCTTGGCAACTGGTGCGCGATCTATTTCGGCTCCCAGCTGATTCGCGAGCGAAACACGACGGAGGTTCGCGCGCTCCGGGCGGAATCAGCCGCCCTCAAGAACGAACTGGCGCGGCTCCAGGGGCAGATCAGCCCCCATTTCCTCTTCAATGCCCTCAACACGGTGCTGGCCCTTCGAAAGGATCCCGATGCGATCGAGACGGTGACCCAGGCCCTCGCCGACTATCTCCGCTTTCTGCTTCGGCCCTCGGATCGTCTCGAGCCCCTTGCCCGGGAGCTCGACGCGCTCGAGCAGTATCTGACCGTCCAGGGGTTGCGATTTGGCGATGGACTGGTGACGCGGATCGAATGCGACCTCGCCGCCCGGAGCGTGCTCGTACCGCCCGTCATGGTGCAGCCCCTCGTGGAAAATGCGATCAAATACGGCGGCGAGTCGGCGGAGCGGCCGGTGCGGGTGGACGTGACGGCCCGACGGGAACCCGACGGACTCGTGATCGACGTGGCCAATACCGGCTCCTGGGTCGCTCCGGGGGGGGGGCAGTCGACCGGCACGGGCCTCCATTCGCTCGAGCGTCGCCTCCAGCTTCTCGTGGGGCCAGGTGCACGGGTCACGTCGGGAGAGGAGAATGGATGGGTTCGTGTACGGATTCGAATGCCGATTCCCCAGCGTTCTGAAATCGAGGAAGCATCATGATGACGGCCCTTCTGGTGGACGACGAGCCCGTGGCGATCGAGCGGCTCGCGTCACTGCTTGAATCGTTTCCTGGCATCGACGTGATCGGGACCGCCCGCGATGTCGCCGATGCCGAGCGATTCCTCGCCGGACGCTCGCCCGACATCGTCTTTCTCGACATCAACATGCCGGGCCGCGAGGGATTCGATCTCGTGTCGAGCGTTCCATCGCAGGCCCGCATCGTGTTTGTGACGGCCCGTGAGGATCGTGCGGTCGACGCATTCCGTGCCGGGGCCGTCGATTACCTGCTCAAGCCCGTCGACCGTGATCGCCTCACCATGACGATCGAAAGGCTCGAGTCGCTGCTGCCGGCGATCCGCCAGGTTTCGGAGTCGCCGTCGGTTGAGGGTGCAGGCGACCACGCCAGCGAGGCCTCGGGTGACACGGCCGACGCGGTCACCTTCACGATCGACGGCGGACGATCGATCGACGTCGTGTCGTATGTCGACATCGTCTGGATTGAGGCGGTTCGAAACTACACCCGCGTGCAGGCTCGTGGCCGTCGCCCTCGGCTGATCCGGAGAACGATGGCGGAATGGGAAGAGACGCTGCCACACGGCCTCTTCGGCCGGGTCAGCCGGTCGTTGATCGTGCAGCTGCCGGCGATCCGTTCGACCCAGTGGCAGTCGCGGGATCAGACGATGGTCTTCTTCAACGGTCTCGACGAAGGCCTTCCGATCGGCCGGGCGGCGACCACGCGGCTGAAGGAACTCCTTCCGCGGTAGCCGCCGTGCCGCTCATGCGACGGTGCGTGCAGATGCACGAAGCCCACGGGCTGCACGATCGGGGGCCGCCCGACGATCGCGTGGAATCCGCCGCCGACGAGTCGTCCGTCGGTCACGTTGGACGGGTCGGCGTCAGAAGCCGCACGATGGCCGCCGCGAAGGCTGGAAGGTCGGCCGGTTTTCGGCTCGAGACGAAGTGGCGATCGACGACCACCGGGGCATCCTCCCAGATGCCGCCGGCGTTCACGAGGTCGTCCTTGATGCCGGCGCTGCCGGTCACCCGCACGCCGCGATAGATGCCAGCGGAGATCGGAATCCAGCCGCCGTGGCAGATCGCGGCAACCACCTTTCCTTGGCCCGCGAATTTCCGCACCAGCTCGAGCACGGCCTGATCGCGACGCAGGGAATCGGGCATCCATCCACCAGGAATGACGATGCCGTGAAAATCGGCTGCGTCCATGGTGGCGATGGCGGCATCACTGACGCATGGATAGCCGTGCTTCCCACGATAGGTTCGGCCCGCCGTCACGGCAGCGAGGGTCATGTGACCCCCCGCTTCCTCGATGCGGAGTTTTGGATACCAGAGTTCGAGGTCTTCGTAGTCGTCGCCGAGGAGCGACAGCACGCGAATGCCATCGAGCGGGGCCGGAGCCGAGGGTGGGATGGGCGGCATCGCGAGAGCACTCCAGGGCGTTTTCGAATGGGCGGACGTTGGGGCGGCACGACCGCCATTCTCGCAGGATGCAGCGCGCGACGCCGAGAATCGTGCAATCCCCCCTCGGGAGGGTTTTTGCCCGAGGGTCTTGGGGCGCTAGCAATGCCATCACAGCACCCTGATTTCCGAGGAATTTCACCCGGCACCGAACGCGTCTTGACTGACCCGGTCAGGCCGATACATTCACGCCCCGTCCCACAGGAAGGGGTTGGGCGAAAGGATTCCACCATATCTTGCGATAGCATGCAGATGGAGCTGCTTTCCTCTCGTCGCTTTTCCCTGCTTGGTCGGGCCGTGGAAACGGCTCATGTTCGGTTTTCTGGCTGGTCGATGACGACTGGCCTGGTGACTATACGGAAGTATACTTTCCTGATGCCGGACACCTGCCGCCTTCGCCCCGCTCTCCGTTCTTCTTGAGTTTCCTTCAGGAGCCCCCTTATGGCCGCTTACGACGCATCTGCCACGTACCCTTCCTCGGCCGCCGGCTCGCCCGAGGTTCAGGAGTCGAGGGGCGCGGCGCGCACCGCCCTCGAGGTGCATCCCACGTTCTGCCCGGTCGAGGCGGAGAGCCCGTTCGACACGACGGAATGGGAGCTTCGGACGGCGGCCATCAAGGGGGAAGACGGCAAGGTGCTGTTCGAGCAGCCCGCCTGTGAGATCCCTGCGGCCTGGAGCCAGCTGGCCACCAACGTGGTGGTGAGCAAGTATTTCTATGGCGAAATCCACACGCCCGAACGGGAGCATTCCGTCAAGCAGCTCGTGCACCGCGTCGCCCGCACCATCGCCGACTGGGGCGTGGCCGACGGCTACTTCAAGACGAAGCAGGACGGCGAAAACTTCTACCGCGATCTCGCGTGGCTCTGCGTCCACCAGCACGGGGCGTTCAACTCGCCCGTGTGGTTCAACGTCGGGCTGTTCCACCAGTACGGCGTGAAGGGCGCGCCGTGCAACTGGCGGTGGGACGAGGCCAAGCGTGACGTCGTGATGCCGGACAACCCCTACGAGTATCCGCAGGGGAGCGCCTGCTTCATCCAGAGCGTGAAGGACAACATGGAAGACATCATGGACCTCGCCCGCAGCGAGGCCATGCTCTTCAAGTTTGGCTCCGGCACCGGCACCGACCTCTCCACCCTCCGCAGCCAGCGTGAGAAGCTCGCCGGTGGTGGGAAGCCGTCTGGTCCCCTCTCGTTCATGCGGGTGTACGACCAGGTGGCGGCCGTGGTGAAGAGCGGAGGCAAGACCCGCCGCGCCGCGAAGATGCAGTCGCTCAAGGTTCACCATCCCGACATCATGGAGTTCATCGAGTGCAAGAGTAAGGAGGAGAAAAAGGCCCGGATTCTCATCGAGAAGGGGGGCTACGACTCCAACTTCAACGGCGAGGCCTACAGCTCGATCCTGTTCCAGAATGCAAACCTTTCCGTTCGCGTCACCGACGACTTCATGCAGGCCGTCGATCGCGACGACACGTGGACCACCCGGTGGATCACCGATCCCTCGAAGGCCGGCCCCGCCTACAAGGCCCGCGAGATGATGCACCGCATGGCGGAGTGTGCCTGGCAGTGCGGCGACCCCGGCGTGCAGTACGACACCACCATCAACCGCTGGCACACCTGCCCCAACTCGGGCCGGATCAACGCCTCGAATCCGTGTTCGGAATACATGTTCCTCGACGACACGGCGTGCAATCTGGCCAGCATCAACCTCATGAAGTTCCGCCGGGCGGATGGCCATTTCGACGTCGAGCGATTTGCCGCGGCCTGCCGGATCTTCTTCGTGGCGCAGGAGATCCTCGTCGACCACGCCAGCTATCCCACCCCCCGCATCGCCCGCAACAGCCATCTCTACCGGCCGCTGGGGCTTGGCTACTCGAATCTCGGCAGCCTGCTGATGGCCGACGGCCTCGCCTATGACAGCGACGCGGGTCGTGGTCTGTGCGGGGCGCTGACGGCGATCCTCCATGGTTCGGCCAACCGCACGAGCGCCGAGCTCGCCGGTGCCGTCGGTCCGTTCGAAGGCTTTGCAGGCAACCGCGAGCCGATGCTCGGGGTGATGCAGATGCACCGCGACGCCGTCGAGACGATCGATCCCTCGTGCCCCAAGTATCTGCACGACGCAGCCCGGAAGATCTGGGACGAGGTGCTCGAAGGTGGACGTCGCCACGGGTACCGCAACGCCCAGGCCACGGTGCTCGCGCCCACCGGCACGATCTCCTTCCTGATGGATTGCGACACCACCGGCATCGAGCCCGACATCGCCCTGGTGAAGTACAAGCAGCTCGCCGGTGGCGGCATGCTCAAGATCGTCAACCAGACCGTCCCGCTCGCCCTGCGCACGCTGGGCTACGACGAGCCGGCGATTGAGGGCATCCTTGCCTACATCGACAAGAACGACACGATCGAGGGCGCCCCCGGCCTCAAGGGCCAGCACCTCGCGGTCTTTGACTGTGCCTTCAAGCCCCGCCTCGGGCAGCGAAGCATCGCCTGGGAAGCGCACGTGAAGATGATGGCTGCGGCGCAGCCGTTTATCTCGGGGGCGATCTCCAAAACGGTGAACATGCCGCGAGAGACCACGCCTGCCGACATCGCCGGTGCCTACCTGGAAGGCTGGCGGCTCGGCTTGAAGGCCCTCGCCATCTACCGTGACGGATCCAAGGAGAGCCAGCCGCTCAACACGAGCAGCGAGTCCGACAAGGCGGCTGCCAAGGTGACGGCGGCGCCGCGGCGAGAGCGGCTTCCCGACACCCGTCGCAGCGTGACCCACAAGTTCAACGTGGGCGGCCACGAGGGCTACATCACCGTCGGCCTCTACGACGACGGCCGGCCTGGCGAGCTGTTCATCACGATGGCGAAGGAAGGCAGCACGATCGGTGGCCTGATGGATGCCTTCGGCACGGCTGTGTCGATGAGCCTGCAATACGGCGTGCCGCTCGAGGTGTATGTGAAGAAGTTTTCCCACACCCGCTTCGAGCCGTGGGGCTACACGAAGAACCCAGACATCCCGGTGGCGAAGAGCCTCGTCGACTACCTGTTCCGATGGATGGGAACGGAGTTCATCCCTGGTTACCGTGAGGCGAATCGCCCCGGCGGCTATGGCGGAGACTCGGGAGGCGAATCGTCGGGCGGGGGCGACACGGAAAGTGAGCGCAAGCCCGCCGCCACGATGGCGAGCGGGCAGGCCGATGGCCAAGGGAAGGCCAAGTCGGTCGAGGTGACGGGCAGCCGGGGCAAGCATCCGGGTGGCACCAACGGTCACACGACGCCCGCTCGGGCGACGGCGAAGGCGTCGACGGCGGCGATCCTGGAGCGGGCCGGGGTGAAGATGGCTGTCGATCCGACCGCGAGCCCGGTCGATCGCCAGAGCCAGTTCGCCAACTTCCAGATCGATGCGCCCGTATGCGACAACTGCGGATCGATCACGGTTCGGAACGGCAACTGCTACCTGTGCCACAACTGTGGCAACAGCATGGGCTGTTCCTGAACGGATGGAGGGGTTGTAGCGGGACGCAAGGAATTCGGTGCAGGCGGTCGGGCGACGCGGTCGAAGTCACTTCTACGACATTCGACCCGTCGCCGCGTACCGTCGGAGGTGCCAACCCCTTCGCGTTGACCCGAATCCCCTGAGGCCCCGACCGATTTCGCTCGCGGCCGCGATTCGCGTCAGTTTCGCATAGCTCTACCCCGTTCGCAGGCGGTAGACGGGCTCGATCCACGAAGGGCCGGGGTGGCAATCGCCGCTCCGGCCCTTGTCGTTTGGCGGGCATTGCCATCAGCCGCCTCGATGTGTCGAATACCGCTCCCCGGATTGCTGCACCCCGCCACCTACCTCGCAGGAGTCTTTCTGACATGGCCAAGAAGTCCGTCGCCGCCCTCGATCCTCACGCCAAGACGGTGCTCGTTCGGGTGGATTTCAACGTGCCGCAGGATGACTCGGGGGCGATCACCGACGACCGCAGAATTCGGATGGCCTTGCCCACGATCCGCTCGATCATCGACCGGGGTGGCAAGGCGGTGCTGATGTCGCACCTCGGGAGGCCTGCGGGCAAGGGTTTCGAACAGGCCTATTCGCTGGCGCCCGTGGCGACTCGTCTGGGTGACCTGCTCGGCATTCCGGTGGCATTGGCGTCTGACACGGGCGGAGCCGATGCCCATGCGAAGGCCGCCGCCCTTCCCGCGGGTGGCGTGCTCGTGCTCGAAAACGTCCGGTTCAACAAGGGGGAGAAGAAGGGCGACGACGCCTCCTATGTGGACGGGCTTGCTCGTCTCGCCGACGCCTACGTCAACGACGCCTTCGGCACCTGCCACCGAACTGAGGCGAGCATGCACGCGGTGCCCGTGGCGATGAAAAAACTCGGGAAGCCCGCCGTGGTGGGTTTTCTCGTGGAGAAGGAAATCCAGTATCTGTCGGATGCCATCGCCCGGCCGAAGCGTCCCTTCGTGGCGATCCTCGGCGGCAAGAAGGTGTCGGACAAGATTGCGGTGATCACAAACCTGTTGTCCATCTGCGACCGCGTCTTGATCGGTGGCGCCATGGCCTACACGTTTGTCCTTGCCCAGGGTGGCAAGACCGGCACGTCGCTCGTCGAACCCGACAAGGTGGAGCTTGCCAAGGAGCTGCTCGCCAAGGGGGGCGACAAGCTCGTGCTGCCGGTCGATACGCACTGCGCCGATGCCTTTTCGGCAACAGCCAACAAACTCGTCGTGAAGGCAGGCCAGATTCCGGATGGTTTTGAGGGGCTCGATGTCGGGCCTGAAACGGCGAGGATCTACGCCGACATCATTCGAGCCGCCGGCACCGTCGTGTGGAACGGGCCCATGGGTGTGTTTGAGCTGCCCCCGTTCGATGCCGGGACCAAGGCCGTGGCGGATGCCGTCGCCGAAGCCACGGCCAAGGGGGCCGTCACGATCATCGGTGGAGGCGACTCCGCTGCCGCCGTCGAGCAACTCGGCTACGCCGACCGCGTCAGCCACGTTTCAACGGGGGGCGGGGCCTCGCTCGAGATGCTCGAAGGCAAGGCGTTTGACACGGTGGCGGTCCTCGACGACGCCTGATCAGGGAGTGGCGTCACCAGGGGAACCCGCGAGGCGTTTTGCTGCCTCGGTGGCGTAGGCTCGATCGTGTGGGCTGAGACTCTCGAGCGGAACGTCGACCCGGCCTCGTGGGCCCTCGATCACGCAGCTGCCGTCGGACGTGACCTCGATCAGGTGGCCCACCATGGCGTGCGAGCCCGTGAGATCGATCCAACGCCGGCGTGGCTCGGTCGGGGCTGGAGGATCGTTCGCGGTCGGGGCTTTATCGACGAGGCCAGGTTCGGCCGGCGTCGTGGCCGCCTGAGACTCGTCTTCTTCCTCGAACCAGTTGGGTTCGTCGTGTGGCGTGGTGGGATCGAGGATGGGAGCCGCGGCGGCAGGATGCTCCGGAGTCTCGTCGACGATGGTGGCCTGGTGCGGCTCGTCTTCCTGGATGGCCGCAGGCTCGGGCTCGGCGGCAGGGGTGACGACGGGTGGCCTGGCCGGCGCCGACGCGACCGGTGCGGACGGAGGGGTTGCCACCGGTTCCGGGCTGGCCACGGCGGGTGCCACGGACTCCCACGGGGCAGCATCGACAGCGATCACGAGCCATCGCGACTCGCAGGGGGTCGACGGCGTGGCGATCGTCCAGCGGCCGACAGGGCCTCCTTCGGTGACGGCACTCATCGACATCACGCCACTGAGGCCGCCGGCCAACCAGACGTGCAGGCATCGGCGCACGGAACGTCTCCACGGGGTGGGGGGATCACGACGCCATCATGCTACTTCCGATGGCAGGGCGAGGGAAACCATCGTGCTGCCTCGGCAAGGTCGCCTGTTCAGCGGGCATGACGTGTGGAATCCGCCTCGGGATTGGGTGTTGGCAGCTGGGCGCCCACATCGCTGAGCCATTGATCGAGCCTGGCCCGCAACGATGACGTTTGATCGGGCCGTGCCCCCGCGAGGTCGCGGGATTCACCAGGATCGTCTCCGAGGTGATAGAGCTCGTCGCGGCCATCTTCGTAGAAGTGCACGAGCCGCCACGGGCCGGCACGGACCGCGGAGTAGGGTGTGGCGCCGCCTGGGTGGTAGTGAGGGTAGTGCCAGAAGATCGCATCACGGCCGAGGGTGCCGCCTTCGAACAGCGGAGCGAGAGAGCATCCGTCGAGCGGCTGGTCGGCAACGGTGCCGACGTGGGTGAGATCGAGGATGGTGGCGGGGATGTCGGGAGTGATCACGGGCTCGTCACACTGTGTTCCGGCGGACGTGACGCCGGGCCATGTGATGACGAGCGGCACTCGCACGCCCCCCTCGTAGGCCGAGCCCTTGCCGGCACGGAGCGGCTTCATATCGGTGATCGAGGCCTGGCCGCCGTTGTCGCTGGTAAACACGATCGCCGTCTGATCGCGGAGACCGAGGCGATCGAGCGTGGTGAGGATGCGGCCGAGCGATTCATCCACGCTCTCGATCATGGCCGCGTAGGCGGCGCGCTGTGGGGAGAGGTTCGGCCATCGTGCGACGGCCCGTGCGGTTGCTTCGGGCTTCGCTTGGATCGGCGTGTGAACGGCGTAATGGGCGAGATGGAGATAGAACGGAACGTCGCGATGCGACTCGACGAAGGCCACAGCCTCGGATGCCTCGCGATCGGTGAGGTATTCGCCTGTCGGGCCGTCGACGAGCGCGGGAATCCGATACGGCGAGAAATAACTCGGCGGATGACCGATCTGGCAGCCGCCCACGTTGTGGTCGAAGCCCCTGTGCTCGGGTGAAAACGCCCCTTCGCCCAGGTGCCACTTTCCGATCAGGGCGGTCGCGTATCCGGCGCCGGAGAGCCGCTCGGCCACCGTGACGGCCTCGGCCGGGAGATGCTTGCGCCAGTCGGGAATCCGAAGCAGGGCGTGAGGCCGCTCGTGGCCGGCGATCCAGTCGGTGACATGGAGCCTGGCCGGGTACTGGCCCGTCATCATGGCGGCCCGCGTGGGCGAGCAGACGGTGCAGGCGGCGTAGGCGGCGGTGAACCGCACCCCGCGGGACGCGAGCTGGTCGACGTGGGGCGTCTGGGATGACTCGCTCCCTTGGCAGGTGACGTCCTTCCACCCGAGGTCGTCGACGAGCACGACGATCACGTTGGGCGGTCGCTCCGCCCCCAGACCGTTCATGGATACGATGGAGAGGGCGACACACACGGCGAGCCGACGCAGGCAGTTCATGGGACACGCCTCCAAAGGGGTGAGGGGCGGGTGATGCAGGGGAGTGTGAACGCAATCATACTGAGGGATGATGGGAACGCCCGACCGTCGTGAGCGGCGGTGGCCGGCGTCACGATCGTGGCATGGAAATCGAAGGGGGAGTGTCATGACATGGCAGCCAATGGCGATCGCGATCCTTGCCGGGATGGCGACGGGTGCGATCGCCGCCAAGGAACCGGTCCCGCGGGAGTCGCGACCGAATGTGGTGCTGATCATTTCAGACGACCAGCATTGGCACGATTTCGCCTTCATGGGCCATGAGCACCTGCGGACTCCGAATCTCGATCGTCTTGCCGCGCAGAGCCTCGTGTTTCCTCGCGGATACGTGACGAGCAGCCTGTGCTGTCCGAGCCTGGCGTCGATCATCACCGGGCGCTACCCCCACGAGCATCGAATCGTCGGCAACGATCCCCCCGACACCCCTTCGGCGCCACGACAAAGCCCCCAAGGCAAGCAGGCCTTCGAGCGAGGCCGCGAGCGGATGAACGCGCATCTCGATGCGTGGCCCACCATGCCGAGACTCCTGGGGACCGCCGGGTACCGAAGCCTCCAGACCGGCAAGTGGTGGCAGGGTGATTTTGCACGGGGCGGGTTTGACGAGGGGATGACCCGGGGCGAACGGCATGGTGACGGCGGGCTCGCCATCGGCCGTGGCACCATGAAACCGATCGAGGAGTTCACGGAACGCTGTCGGTCTGACGGAGTGCCGTTCTTTGTGTGGTATGCGCCGATGCTGCCACACGATCCGCACGATCCGCCGGCGGATCTCGTCGAGCACTACACCGAAAAGGCCGGCAACGTGAACGTGGCCCGCTACTGGGGCAACGTCGAGCGGTTCGATCGCACGGTGGGTGATCTGCTCGACCATCTCGATCGCACGGGGCTTTCCGAAGACACGCTCGTGATCTTCGTTACCGACAATGGATGGATTCAAAACCCGGCATCGAAGGGGTTTGGTCCCCGGTCGAAGCTGTCGCCCTACGATGGCGGGCTCCGCACACCGATCATGCTGCGCCGCCCTGGCACGATCCGGCCTCGTACGAGCGATGCCCTCGCATCCTCGATCGACCTGCTGCCAACGGTCATGGCCGCCTGTGGCGTCAACCCGCCGGCGGGACTGCCGGGAATCAATCTGCTCGACGACGCCGCGACGGCGTCGCGTCGGCAGGTTTTCGGTGAGTGCTACACGCATACGATCGTCGACCTCGACGATCCTGCCCGCAGCCTGCTCTGGCGATGGACCGTGCAGGATCAATGGAAGCTGATCGTTCCTGCCAAACCATCGGGCGACAAGGTCTTTCCGGCATGGCAGGGCCGTCACGTCGACGACGTGTCGCGGGGAATGTTCGAGCGGGGTGAGGCGGAACTCTACGACGTCGTGACCGACCCCGATGAGCGGGAAAACCTCGCCGGCAAGCATCCCGCGATCGTGGATCGGCTTAGCGCCGACATCGATCGCTGGTGGAACCCCGATGCGGAGCCGAAAGGCTCCACGACATCGGCGACGAAAAAGCCGAACCTGCTCGTGTTTCTTGCCGACGATCTCGGCGCCCATGATCTTGGCTGCACGGGGAGTTCGTTCTATCGCACACCCGCCGTCGATGCCCTCGCCGCCGATGGGATGGTTTTTTCGCGAGCCTACGCCGCTGCGCCGGTCTGCTCGCCCACGAGGGCGGCGCTGATGACCGGCCGCCACCCGGCCCGTGTGGGGATCACGAACTACATCGGTGGCGAGCGACGCGGCAGCCTGCTTCCAGCGGAGTACCGGCGGTCACTTCCCGCCGAGGAGGTGACCATCGCCGAGCGGCTTCAGGCATCCGGATACGCGACGGGCATCTTCGGCAAATGGCACCTCGGGCCTCCGGCCGACGTGATGGCGCATGGCTTCGAGGTGACAGGATCGATCGACGTGAGGCCCGGCGGTGGTCCCGCCGATGATCCGCACCATGCCATGGCGATCGCCCGCCAGGCGGCGGCGTTCATCGCCGAGCACGGGAGCCGCCCCTTCTTTTGCTACGTGCCGTTTCATTCCGTCCATGTTCCGCTTCGGTCGTCGGAGGGGCTGGTGCGGGAGGAGCGGCAGCGCGCCAGGCGTGTTTCGGCCGATGGAGCGAGGAGCGTTCCCGAAGGAGATCGGGTCGCTCGTGCGGTGCAGGATCATCCGGTCTATTCGGCGATGATCACCGAAATGGACAGGGCCGTCGCGACGGTGCTCGCGGCGGTTGAAGCCAAGGGCGTGGCCGACACGACGCTGGTGGTGTTCACCAGCGACAACGGCGGGCTCTCGACGGCGGAAGGATCACCCACGTCGAACCTGCCTCTTCGTGCCGGAAAGGGCTATCTCTACGAAGGGGGAGTTCGAGTACCCCTGCTTGTCCGGTGGCCCCATGTCGTGAAGCCTGGCACCACCTGCGATGTTCCGGTGACGACACTCGACATCGCCGCAACCCTGCTCGATGCGGCGGGGGCTTTGGGTCAGGACGGCGCGGCCCTCGATGGAGAGACGCTGCGGCCGCTGCTCGCGGGGGCGGGATCGCTTTCCGATCGTGACCTCGTGTGGCATTACCCTCACTATTCCAATCAGGGCGGTCGTCCTTCGAGTTCACTGATGGCGGGCGATTCGGCACCCGGGGAACGTGAAAAAATTGTCCTGCACGACGAAGATGGCCGCGTGGAGTTGTTTGACATCGCCGCCGACGAGGGAGAAACGCAGGATCTGGCCTCGGTACGGCCGGAGCGTGCGCGAGCGTTGCGGCGGCGACTCGAGACGTGGCGTGACACCGTGGGAGCGACGCTCGCCACGCCGAATCCCGAACCGGTCGAGCCCTTCGGCGACCAGGAATCGACCTCCGGTCGCCAGGCCGCCTCATCTGGTGGGTAGACTGGCGGGCTGTTCATTCCAGCCCGGTCGTAGGCGCAGTCTCGGAGCAATCGTCATGCGTTTGTTCGCCGTCGCGGCAGTGATGCTCTCCACCACCGCCTGGGCCGACAACTGGCCGAACTGGCGAGGTCCGTCGCTCAACGGTGCCGCCGCAGGCACGGGATACGTGGCCGAATGGGGGCCTGATCAGCATGTCGTCTGGAAGGTCTCGCTGCCGGGACTCGGGGCGAGCACGCCCGCCGTCTGGGGCGACATGCTCGTGGTGACCTGCACCATCGAGGGCAAGGACGCCGTCATCGGCCTCGACCGGTCGGGGCGCGAGCGATGGCGACAGACGCTCGGAGAGGCCAGGGCCGGCAAGCACAAAAAGGCGACCGGTGCGAACTCGTCGCCCGTGACCGATGGCGAGCAGGTGTGGGTGTATTTCAAGAGCGGCGAACTGGCCTGTCTCGACCTGGCGACCGGGGCGGTTGCCTGGCGGACGAATCTGCAGCAGCGGTTCGGCGAAGACACCCTCTGGTGGGATCTCGGCACATCGCCGGTTCTGGCGAAGCAGACGGTGATCGTTGCCGTGATGCAGTCGGGGCCGTCGTATCTGGCGGCGTTCGACCGCGGCACCGGCGACCTCGTCTGGAAACACGATCGGGATGTGCCGGCGCCCGAGGAGGCGGCGCAGAGTTACTCCACGCCGATCGTCGTGGCGGGCGATGGCACGAAGGGCGAACCAAACGAGGTGGTCTTCGTGCTTGGCGCAGATCATGTCACCGCGCATGACGCGGCCACCGGCCGGGAGATGTGGCGGGTGGGTGGACTCAATCCGCAGGCCAATGGCTTCTTTCGATCGATCGCCTCGCCGGTTTTGGCGGGCGATCTCGTCATCGCCCCCTACGCCCGCGGCGGAACGATCACCGCCATCCGTCGCGGCGGCTCTGGTGACGTGACCGACACGCACGTCGCCTGGGTGAGGAAGGACATCGGCGCCGACGTTCCCACGCCCGCGTTTCACGAAGGCCGCATCGTGGTCTGCACCGACAAGGGCGTGGTCGAGGGGCTCGAGTCGGCCACGGGACGCACGGTGTGGCGGAAGGAACTGTCGAAGAACCGCAATGCCTACAGTGCCTCGCCGGTGATCGTGGACGGCCGTGTGATCGTCGTGCGTGAGGACGGTGAAGCGGTTGTGCTCGGATGGCCAGCGTCAGATGGTGGCGAGGTGACGGTGGTGGGGGGCGGCGCCGTCGGCGAAATGACCGTCGCCACCCCCGTCTGCGTCGATGGCAGGATGTTTCTACGGACGCACGATTCCCTCTGGTGCATAGGAGAAAAGTGATGCGTCGATCTTGGGTTTTCGCGACAGCGGTGGTGGCGGCACTGGGTGCTGCGGCGGTGCAGGCCGCTGACGGACCACCCGCTCGGGTGCTCGTCGTGAGTGTGACGACCGGCTTTCGCCATGCCTCGATCGCCACGGCCGAGCCCGTCCTCGAAGATCTCGGGCGATCGTCGGGCCTTTTCCACTGCGACCACCTGCGGATGCCGCCGGGACGTCTGCCGCAGCCCAAGGCTCCGAAACGGGGCAAGGGCGTGTCGGATGAACAGTGGAAGGCCCAGCGCGCGGCGTTTGAGCGTGAGGAAGAGGTTTTTCGCCGGGACGATGCGGCCTGGCAGAGGACCGTTCGCGATCAGTTTGCGAAGGTGTTTTCAGCAGAGTCACTCGGGCAGTTCGATGGCGTCGTGTTCTTGAGCACGACCGGCGAACTGCCGGTGCCCGACCTCGAAGCCTTCCTCGAGTGGGTCAAATCGGGCAAGGCGTTCATCGGCTTCCATGCCGCGACCGACACCTTCAAGAGTTCCGACGCGTACTGCGAGATGATCGGAGGACACTTCGCCGGTCATCCATGGGGCGCCGGCGGCGAACACGCCTTCGTGGTCCACGAGCCTGGGCACCGGGTGGTGGCCATGTTTCCAGAGCGATTTCGCTGGAAAGAAGAGATCTACCAATACGACCTTCGATACACGCCCGAGAATTTGCGGGTGCTCGTGAGCCTCGACATGCAAGGGAGCACGCCCAAGGAGCCGTGGCACGTTCCCGTGGCATGGGTTCGGGACTACGGCAAGGGGCGAGTGTTTTCGACCAACTTCGGTCACAACGACGCCACCTGGAACGAGCCGATGTTTCAAAAACACATGCTCGAAGGGATGGCCTGGGCGCTGGGGCGATTCGACGCCCCGACCGCCCCGAATCCTGAGGTCCAGGCCGCCGAATACCTTCGGAGCGTGGTCGCAGCGGCTGCGGCGGCCACCGGAGCCGACGCCGATGCCCTGCGGGCGAAGGCCGACGCGAAAATCGCCGCGAATCACGTGTGGCCGCTCGAGTTGCGGCCGATGCTCCTGGAACTTCGTGGCACGAAACCGGAGGAACGGGCAACGTTGTATGCGAGGGTGATCGCGGCGATCGAGACGCCCTGACCCGCGGAGGACCGCGCGCGTGACACGAGGAAAGAAGACGCATGCAAAGCCCGGCCTTTTTTCTTGTCGCCCTGGCTGCGGCGGTGGGTTTCGACAAAGCTGCGGTCGCGGCCCAGCCCAACGTCGTGGTGATCCTCGCGGATGACCTTGGGTTCTCCGATCTTGGCTGCCATGGCGGCGAGATCGACACACCGCACCTCGATCGGCTCGCCGCCGCGGGCGTGCGGTACACGCAGGGCTACAACACCGCCCGCTGCTGGCCGTCGCGTGCGGCCCTCCTCACCGGGTATTACGCCCAGGCGATTCGGCGCGACGGCATGGACGGTGTGGATGGGGGAGCGAAGGGCATGCGGCCGGCCTGGGCGAGGCTCCTGCCCGAACTCCTCGCGCCGGCCGGCTATCGCTCCTACCATTCCGGCAAATGGCACATCGACGGCGATCCTTCCGCGCAGGGGTTTGCGCGGTCGCTCGATGTGAACGCCACCGGTCAGAGCAACTACTTCAACGCCGCTGGTGTGGTTGGTGATGTCGTGTCAAACGACGCCGCCGACTTCTATGCCACGCGGGCCATCGGAGATCACGCCGTCGCCTGTCTCGCCGATCACGCACGGGATCACTCCGCCACACCATTTTTTCACTACGTGGCGTTTACGGCCCCGCACTTTCCGCTGCAGGCACCGGCGGAGTTGATCGCAAAGTATCGCGACCGGTATCAGTCGGGCTGGGATGCCGTGCGCGAGGTGCGTGTCGCCAGCGTCGCCCGGCTGGGCATCGTCACGACGCCTGCCTCGGCGATCGAGCGGGAGGTTGGCCCGCCCTATCCCTTTCCCGACGCCATTCGCCGTCTCGGGGCCGGGGAAGTCGACCGGCCCAGGCCCTGGACCGATCTCACGCCCGACCAGCGGGCATTTCAGAGCGAGAAGATGGCCATCCATGCCGCGATGGTCGAGGCCCTCGACCACGAGGTGGGTCGGATCGTCGCGCAGCTCACGGCGATGAATGCGCTCGACGACACTGTGCTGATGTTCCTGAGCGACAACGGCGCCTCCGCCGAGATCATGGTGCGAGGTGAGGGGCATGATCCATCGGCTCCCGCAGGGTCACGCGCGACGTTCCTCTGCCTCGGACCCGGCTGGTCGAGTGTCTGCAATGCCCCTCTGCGCCGTCACAAAACATGGCTGCACGAAGGGGGCATTGCCACACCCTGGATCGTGCACTGGCCGAAGGGGATCGCCACCCAGGGGGATGTTCGGCATCAACCCGTGCACGTCGTCGACGTGGTGCCCACCGTGCTCGAACTCGCAGGGGTCCCTTTTCCCGTCGAGCGTGAGGGGAGTCCGGTGCCGCCGCCGCACGGTCGGAGTTTTGCCGCCTCCCTCTCCGATGCCTCCGCGCCGCCTGCCCATGAGTCGATGTGGTGGTGCCACGATGGTCACCGCGCCGTTCGCGTCGGTGACTGGAAGCTCGTGGCACTCGAAGGAAGCCCGTGGGAACTGTATGACCTCTCCCGCGATCGTTGCGAAACGAAGAATCTGGCCGCCGAGGATCCGGCCAGAGCGGCCATGCTCGAGCAGACGTGGAATCGGATCGCGGCCGAGGCGCGATCGCTTGCCGTGGCCGGCGTCGCGGCGTCACCTCCTGCAGCGGCGCAGGCGGGTCAGCGCCCCCCCAACATCATCTATGTGATGACCGATGATCAGGGCTACGGGGACATCGCCATGCACGGCAATCCCGTGATCAAAACGCCCACCCTTGATCGCCTCTGGCGGGAGAGCGTGCGGTTGACGGAGTTTCACGCAAGCCCGACGTGTGCGCCGACTCGGGCGGCCCTGCTGACCGGGCGTCATGAGTTTCGCTCGGGTGTCACCCACACCATCAACGAGCGCGAGCGGCTGGCTCTCTCCGCGACGACGCTTCCGCAGCTCTTGAGGACGGCCGGATATGCCACGGGAATCTTCGGAAAGTGGCATCTCGGCGATGAAGACGAATACCAGCCGGGTCGCCGTGGGTTCGAGCGAACGTTCATCCACGGCGCGGGGGGCATCGGCCAGACCTTTCCCGGAAGTTGTGGGGATGTGGACGGCAACCGGTATGTCGATCCGGTGATCCGAAGCGACGGTACGTTCGTCAAGACCGAGGGCTACTGCACCGACGTGTTTTTCTCCGAGGCAACACGGTGGATCGAAGCCCGGCATCGGGCGAACAAACCGTTTTTCTGCTACCTCACCCCGAACGCGCCGCATGAGCCGCTCGATTGTCCCGCTGGGTCTGACGAGCCGTATCGCGAGGCCATCGATGCGCTCGGCGTGACCAATGCCGCAGAGCGGGCCAAGATCGCGAAGTTTTATGGAATGATCGAAAACATCGACACGAACATGGGCCGGCTGCTCGACACACTCGACAGGCTCGGGATCGCGGATGAGACGCTCCTGGTGTTTACGACCGACAACGGCACGGCCAACGGCGCCCCGGTCTTCAACGCCGGGATGCGCGGCGCGAAGGGGTCGGTGTGGCGTGGTGGCACGCGGGTGCCGTCGTTCTGGCGATGGCCTGGCGTGCTCCCGGCGGGCGTCGATGTGGAGGCGGTCACGGCGCACCTCGACGTGCTTCCGACGCTGTGCGAGATCGCCGGAGTCTCGATCCCCTCCCGTGTCGCCGACCGCCTCGATGGCCGAAGCATGGTGCCGCTCCTTCACGATCCGCACGCGTCCTGGCCCGATCGACCGCTCGTCACCCACCAGGGCCGTTGGGATCGCGGAAAGGCCGCCGAGAGCCAGTATCGAAACTGCCGGATTCGCGAGGGGCGATGGAGCCTCGTCAACGTCAAGAACCGTGAGGATCGGTGGGAACTCTACGACATCGTGAGCGACCCTGCCGAGTCGCACGACGTCGCCGCTGAGCATCCCGACATCGTGGCGCGGATGGCCGCCTGGTATGGCCGCTGGTGGGCGAGCGTCCAGGAGGACCTCGTCAATGAAGACTGCGATGGTCCTCCGGAGAATCCGTTCAAGGTCGCGTACCGCCTTCAGCAGAAGGAGGCGACGACGGCTCCTGCCTCTCCTCTTCCGCCCCCCACGCATGCCTCCGTGAGCTACGGGCCCCATCCGAAGCAGATCATGCATGCCTGGCTCACCGATTCGAGGTCTCGCGGGAAGCCGGCGCCGGCCGTTTTTTTCATCCATGGCGGCGGCTGGCAGTCGGGTGATCCCTTCAAGCGGCTCAACGAGGTCGTGCCGGCGATGCTCGAGGATGGTGTGGCCGTGGTTTCGATAGAGTATCGTTTCATCAAGGAGGCGGAGGCCGACGGCATTACGCCGCCGGTGATGGGCCCGCTCAGCGACGCGGCGCGGGCACTGCAGACGGTTCGCCATCGCGCGGCCGAGTGGGGCATCGATCCGCATCGGATCGCTGCGTGCGGCAGTTCGGCAGGGGCGTGCTCGAGCCTCTGGCTCGCCTTTCACGACGACATGGCCGATCCAACGAGCGACGATCCCGTCGCCCGACACTCGACGCGACTGATGACGGCCGCGGTCATGGCCGCCCAGACGACGCTCGATCCGCGTCAGATGAAGGAGTGGATTCCCAACAGCACGTATGGCGGGCATGCCTTCGGCATCACTAGGGCGAGCGACGGCACAGGCAGTCCGTTTGCCGCGTTTCTCGCCGCCCGCAAGCGCCTGCTGCCGGATATCGAGAAGGTTTCACCCGTATCGCTCGTGACGGCAGACGACCCCCCCGTCTATCTCGTCTATCCCGCGCCACCGGCCCCCCGAAAGCCGGCCAAGGATCCGACGCATTCGGCGAACTTCGGCGTGCTTCTCAAGGAGCGGCTCGACGCGGTAGGCGTCGCCTGTGAACTCGCGTACCCTGGCGCAGCCGCGACGCATGCGACCGTGAAGGACTATCTGCGGGACGCCCTCGCACCGAAGCGGTGATGGTCGAGACGCGTTCGCATCGGAGCAATCATGGAGAGAGCGGTGGGTGATCGCAGGTGCACGATGACGACGGCCCTGATCGCGGTTGTCATCTGTCACATGGTGGCGGCCGGCGATGGGAACGCCGGAGAATCACGCCCCCCGAACATCGTTCTGTACCTCTGCGACGACCTGGGCACGGGGGATCTGTCGTGCGGTGGATCGGCCGACATCAAGACCCCCAACATCGATGCCCTGTTTGCCCGTGGCACGAGGTTGTCGCGACACTGGGCAGGGAGCGCCGTGTGCGCGCCGAGTCGGTGCGTGCTCATGACGGGCGTGCATCCCGGTCACGCGGCCGTGCGGAGCAATCGAGAGGTGAAGCCCGAGGGTCAGATGCCGTTGCCGGTCGGCACGAGAACGCTCGCTTCCCTTCTGCGAGAGGCGGGCTACGCGACCGGTGTGTTTGGCAAGTGGGGTCTTGGTGGGCCCGAGAGCCGCTCAACCCCGCTCGACTGTGGATTCGACCGCTTCTTCGGCTACACGTGTCAGCGCGAGGCCCATAGCTATTATCCGCAGCATCTCTGGAGCGATCGCGAGCGGATCATGCTCGACAACCCTGTCGTGCGGCGAGCCGGAAGGATTCCGGCCACGCCTCCACCCGACGCCGAGGCGTTCCGTCCCTATGTCGGCACCGTCTACTCGGCCGATCTCATCGCCGAACAGCAGATGGCCTTCGTTCGGGCCAATGTCGATCGGCCATTTTTCCTCTATGTGCCGACGACCGTGCCTCATCTCGCCCTGCAGGTGCCGGCCGACGAGCCATCCTTCGATGGCTACCGGCAGCACTTCGCCGAGGACGGGCCCTATCTCGGTGACAAGGGCTATGTTCCCTGCCGGGATCCGCTGGCCACGTATGCGGCGATGATCACCCGCATGGACCGGGAGGTCGGGCGGCTCGTGCGCTTCCTCGACGACCACGGGCTCACGGATGACACGATCATCGTCTTCACCAGCGACAATGGCGCCACCAGGCCGGGCACTGGCGGAATCGATACGGCAAGGCTCAAAAGCAACGGCGCGCTTCGTGACTGGAAGGGCTCGCCGTATGAAGGTGGCCTTCGAGTGCCGGCGGTTGCCGTCTGGCCCGGTCGGATCGCGGCCGGACGGAGCATCACCTCGCCGACCGGCTTCGAGGATTGGCTGCCGACGCTTCTTGATCTCGCCGGGTCTGCCACGGCGATTCCACCGAACCTCGATGGCATGAGCCTGGCCGCGGCGCTGCGGGGGCAGGACGACGTGCCCGAGGATCGCATGCTCTACCGCGAACTGACCGAGGGCCGATGGCAGGCGGCCGTCGTCGGAACCTGGAAGGCCGTTCGCAGGGGGGCGGGCGCCGAGCGGCCGGATCAGGCTGGCCCGACGGAACTCTACGACCTGTCGGCGGGGGCCGGTGAGGCGGTCGATGTGGCCAAACGACGGCCCGACATCGTGCGACGGATGGAGACGATCCTCGACCGTGAGCACGTGCCCCACCCCGACTGGCCACTCCCGTTCGCCGACAGCGCCTCGCGGCGAGTTGCGGCCACTCCGGTGGCTGTCCCGGCAGGTTCCGCGCGGTGAGCGTGAAAGAGAGTATCCTTGGGCCGGCGTCGTTCGGGCGGTTGGCGGCGGGAGCCTCGCAGGGAGTGACAGCGTGACAGATCGTGATCCTCGAGGAGGTGACGGCACCGCTGCCAGCCCGGTGGGGCTGACGCTGTTTTTTGTGTACGTGCTGCTCTACGGTGGCTTCATGGGCCTCGTGCTCGTGCGTCCTGACCTTCTGGCGCTGCGGCCCTTCGGCGGGGTCAATCTGGCGATCGTTGCGGGCATGGGGCTGATCGTGGCGGCCTTTGTGCTGGCCGTCGCCTACATGTTCCTTCGGTCGGCACGCTGACCAGGAGCCGCGCCTCATGATTCATCACACCTCGTTCATCGCCGTCGCCATTTTCGCCACGTTCGTTCTGGGCGTGCTCGGGCTGTCCTTCTGGCTGGGGCGCAAGGGTCAATCGGCCAGCGGCTACTACGCCGCCCATGGCCAGATCCATTGGTTCGTCAACGGCATCGCCTTCGCCGGCGACTATCTTTCCGCCGCGTCCTTTCTCGGCATCTGCGGCATGATCGCGTTCTCGGGGTACGACGGATTCCTCTATTCGATCGGGTTCCTGGCCGGGTGGATCGTGGCCCTGTTCGTGATCGCCGAACCAATCAAGGCGCTCGGGACGTTCACGTTCGCCGATGCGCTCGACAGCCGGTTCAACAGCCGAGGCATCAAGCTTTCCGTCGCCATTTCGACCCTCGTTGTCAGCATTTTTTACCTCATTCCGCAGATGGTCGGAGCCGGTTCACTCATCACGCCGCTGCTCGGTCTGCCGCACGAGGTGGGCGTGGTGCTGGTGGGCGTGACCGTGACCCTGATCGTCGTCACGGCGGGTATGGTGTCGACCACGTGGGTGCAGTTCATCAAGGGTTCGCTTCTCGTGTTCTTCTGCGGAGTCCTCACGGTCTTGATCCTCGGGCGTGGGCTCGAGGTCAACGCCGGCCGTGAGGGGGCCGAAAACCTCGCTCCCCAGGTGCGGACGGTCGCGGCTGACGGAAGGGTGCTCATCGATGGCGAGCCACAGACGGATGATCATGACCTGCGGCCGGTTGGCACGATCCTCAAGCTCCCCGAGCGGTATGGTGAGGCGAGGTCAACGGGTCCTCTCGGGCCCCTTGCCTATCTTGCGGCGCTGGAAGACTCCACGGTGGTGACGTGGAGCGCGAAGAAACATGCCGACGACGCGGGGCGTCACACGACCTATTCCCCCGTGGAGCGACGAGGAGGCGATTTGCTCAAGCCGGGGGGCTACTTCAAGGGACTCACCACCGGCAATCTTGCCGACCGTCTCGACTTCGCGAGCCTGATGCTGGCACTCTTCTGCGGCACGGCATCACTGCCGCATATCCTCATCCGCTACTACACCGTGAAGGACGGCGCGGCCGCGCGGAAAAGTACGGTCGTCGGTATCGCGGCGATCGGCGTGTTCTACGTGCTGACGCTTTTTCTCGGCCTCGGTGCGATGACGTCAGGTGCCCTCGATCCGACCGACACCAATATGGCGGCCCCGCTGCTCGCCAAGAGTTTTTCCAACACGCTCTTCGCGGTGATCTCCGCGATTGCCTTCACGACCGTTCTTGGAACCGTCAGCGGCCTGATCATGGCGGGCAGCGGCGCAGTGGCCCACGACCTGCTCGAAAACGTCTGCGGCATGCAGATGACCGACCACGAGAAGATCCGCTGCGGAAAGCTGGCCGCCGTGGGGCTTGGCATCGTGGCCATGGTGCTCGGCATCCTCTTTCGGAACTTCAACGTCAGTTTTCTGGTGGGCTGGGCGTTCAACATCGCCGCGAGCGCCAACCTTCCCGCGCTGGTGATGCTGCTGTTCTGGCCCCGCACGACCCGGCAGGGGATCGTGGCGGCGGTGACGATCGGTATGCTGTCGTCGCTGGCATGGATCCTCCTATCGGCCGATACCTTCGAAAAGGTGTATGGGCTGTCGAAGGACATGGCGGTGACGCCGTTCAGCCAGCCAGGGCTCGTGACGATTCCGCTCGGTTTTCTGGTGCTCGTGATCGTGTCGCTTCTCACCCCTCCGCCGCTCCCCGTTTCCTCCCCTTCCCGCCGTTGAATCGCTGATGGCCCGCAAGAAGCCAGCTCCGCCCCGCCGCGACGTGATCCGCTGCACCGCCGCCCACCTTCCGGCGATCAAGGCGATCTACAACGAAGCGATCCTGACGTCGACTGCACTCTACGAGTACGAGCCTCGAACCGACGAGGTGATGCGGGAGTGGTTTGCCCAGCGGGAGCGAGACGCCGTTCCGGTGCTCGGCATCGAATGGGAGCCTGGTGTGCTCGCCGGGTTCGCCACCTGGGGCCCCTTTCGCCCTCGGGCCGCCTACAAGTATTCCGTCGAGCATTCCGTCTACGTTGACGAGCGGTTTCGCGGGGAGGGGATCGGTCGTCAACTCATGCAGGCGATCATCGCGGCGGCGCGGACGAGCGAGATCCACATGCTGGTCGCTGGCATCGATGCAACAAACGTTGCCAGCGTTGCGCTCCACAGCTCCCTCGGCTTCCGGTGCTGTGGCACCGTACGCGAGGCGGGCTACAAGTTTGGCCGTTGGCTTGACCTGGAATTCTGGCAGCTCATTCTTCCCACACCGACCCATCCGATTGAAGGCTGACGCCATCGGAGGGGGTGCTGTGCCATGGATTCCGGACATGGCAGGGAAAGGTGTTCGTGAAACCGGAAACTGGGTATCCTCTCCGCATGCGTACACTCCCCCGCTTTACCTTCGGCGTTGGTGACCGGTTTGCCCACCAGGCCGAGGCTCAGTTGGCCGCCTTCGAGCGGCTCGCCGCAGACGGCGTCGTCGTCGCTCCGGTGTGGAACAAGTCGAACCGCGAACACACCTTTATCGGCAGCGAGCCGCCAAGCGTCCGGGCTGCGGCCGCCGCCGCCGTGGCAGCACGGAAGTGGCCCCATCCATGGTTCGTGGATGCGGACCACATCCGGCTCGAAACAGTCGACCGGTTTCTTGATTCGAGTGATTTCTTCACGATCGATGTTGCCGACTCGATCGGCAAGCCGGCGAACGATGCGGATGTCGCGGAGTTCCTCGCCAGACACCCGGAACTGACGTCCGCCGTCACGATTCCCGGCATCGCGCAGCCGATCCCACTGTCGGCCGAAGCGTCCGCGAGCGTCGCCCGCACGTACCTTCTGGCCTGCCGCGAGGCTGGCGAAATCTACCGGCATATCCACGGCCGTCGCGGCGACGACGGAGCGATCGAGGTGAGCATGGACGAGACCGACATCGCCCAGACACCTCCTGTACTCCTCGTGATCCTGGCGCTCCTCGCCGACGAGGGCGTGCCTCTCCAGACGATCGCGCCCAAGTTCACCGGACGTTTCAACAAGGGCGTCGATTACGTGGGAGATCTGGCCGGTTTTGAGAAGGAGTTTTCCGACGATGTGGCGGTGCTTGCGTTTGCCGCGGAACGGTACGGGCTGCCGAGGAATCTCAAGCTCTCGGTGCACAGTGGCAGCGACAAATTCTCGCTCTATCCCGTGATCCGCCGGATCGTGGAGCGGATGGGAGCCGGCCTGCATCTCAAGACGGCCGGCACGACGTGGCTCGAGGAGATGATCGGTCTGGCGGAGGCAGGAGGCGACGGCCTGGTGCTCGCGAAGGAGATCTATGCCTACGCCTACGATCACCTCGACGAGTTCTGTGCGCCCTACGCCACGGTGATCGACATCGACCGGACGAAGCTCCCGGCTCCGGCCGACGTGGCATCGTGGACCGGGCCGCAGCTTGCGGCGGCGTTGCGGCATGTGCCATCCAATCCCGCCTTCAATCCGCACATGCGTCAGTTGGTGCATGTGTCATTCAAAGTGGCCGCCAAACAGGGCAAGCGATACACCGATCTGCTTGTGGCCAATCGGGATGTGGTCGCCAAGCAGGTCACCGAGAACATCTACGACCGTCACTTGCGGCCGCTGTTCGCCATGACCGGCGCCTGACGAAGGGGGCGCTTGGCCGTGCGGTCCGCGATCACGATCTGCCTCGTGCCGGAAGCGAGCCGCGGGCCCTTCGTATTCCACGGCAGTCTGGAGTCGGGTTGCCGGGCGGCTGCCGAGATAGGCTTCGACGGCGTCGAGATCTTTCCGGGAACGGCTGCCGAGGTGTCGGCCGCTGTGGTGCAGCCTCTCGTTGCGGCGCGGGGTCTCGCGGTGGCGGCGATCGGCACCGGGGCCGGATGGGTGAAGCATGGGCTGCACCTGGTGCATGCCGACCCCGAGGTGCGATCACAGGCAAGGGCGTTCGTAGGCGGCATCATCGATGCGGCCGGGGATCTGGGATCACCTGCGATCATCGGTTCGATGCAGGGACGATCCGGTGGCGAGGTGTCGCGAGAACTGGCGATCACCATGCTCGCCGACGCCCTTGGCGATCTCGGCGCAAGGGCGACTCGGCACGGGCAGCGACTGCTCTACGAACCGCTCAATCGCTACGAGACCGACCTCTTCAATCGGCAGGCCGAGGCGGCGGCGTTTCTTGACGCTCATGGACTTGCCAACGTACGGCTCCTGTGCGATCTGTTTCATATGAACATCGAAGAGGAGAGTCTTGCCGGGGCGATTGCCCAATGTGGTCACCGGGTTGGGCACATCCACTGGGCCGATTCCAATCGGCGCGCGATCGGTTTTGGTCACACGTCGATCGGGCCGGTCGTGGCAGCCCTTCAGGCGATCGGGTATGAAGGCTGGCTGTCGGCTGAGGTGTTGCCATGGCCGACGCCGGCCGAGGCGGCCTCCCAGACGATCGATAGCCTGCGGCGGGGTATCGCGAGCTGACGCGAAGGAGAAGAGATCATGCTCAATGGCCCGTTGCTGCACCCCGATATTCTTCGAGTGCTTGCCCGCTCGGGTCACCACTCGAAGGTGTTGATCGCCGACGGCAACTACCCGGCGCTCAACAAACGAGGGCCGCGGGCCGAGCTCGTGTCGCTCCAACTCATGCCGGGGGTGCCGACCGTGGCGCAGGTGTTCGAAGCGGTGCTCGCAGCGGTTCGGGTCGACGAGGTGTTCACCATGGGGGTGGATCGTGCGGATTCCTATGCCGCCGCAACCCCCGGAGACCCGCCGGTGTGGTCCCACTACCGTCGGATTCTCGAGGCCTCATCGGCCTCATGCGAACTGGTGCCCATCGTGAAGTGGGATTTCTACGCGGCGGTCGCCTCCGACGATCACGTGCTGACCATCCAGACCGCCGACACGCAGCCGTGGGCGAATCTGCTGCTCTCGATTGGCTGCCGGACTTTCTCGTGAGGGCGGAGTGATGCAAACCAGAGTGCTGGGACGCACCGGCCTGGAGGTGCCAATCCTGTCGTTCGGTGCGAGTTCACTCGGGCAGGAGTTTCGCTCGGTGTCGCTCGATGAGGCGATCACGAGCGTGCACGTGGCGCTCGACGGGGGCCTGAACCTGATCGACACGAGCCCGTTCTACGGTCGGGGCATGAGCGAGGTGCTGCTGGGGCTGGCGCTCAAGAAGGTGCCGCGAGACCGTTACCTCCTCTGCACGAAGCTCGGACGCTACGACCTCGGGCACTTTGACTTTTCGGCGAAGCGGGTGGCTGAAAGCGTGGATGTGTCGCTCCATCGACTCGGCACCGACCATCTCGACATCGTGCTCTGCCACGATGTCGAGTTTGTTCCGATGCAGCAGATTGTCGACGAGACCCTTCCCGCCCTGCGGGCGATTCGGGATCAGGGGAAGGTGCGGTTCATCGGCTTCAGTGGCTATCCGCAGAAGATCTTTCGTTTCATTGCCGATCAGGCCGACGTCGATTGCGTGCTCAACTACAACCAATACACCCTGCAAAACACACGGTTCGCCGACGAGACGATTCCGTATCTGGTGTCGAAGGGGATCGGCGTGATGAATGCCGGGCCGTTCAGTGCCCGGCTGCTCACCGACGCACCCCTGCCCGCGTGGCTCAAGGAGCCGGCCGAGGTGAAGGCAGCGGCACGTCGGGCAGCGGAACGGTGCGCGTCGCGGGGAAGTTCGATCGCGAAGTTGGCCCTGCAGTTCTCGATCGCCAATCCTGACATCGCCACGACGGTGGCGGGCAGTGCCAGCCCCGTCAACATTCGGAGCTGGGTGGACTGGGCTTCCGAGCCGATCGACGAGGATCTCCTCCGGGACGTTCAGGCGATCTTCGCGCCGGTAAAAAACATCGGACACCTCGAAGGGCTCCCGGAAAACAACTGATCACGATGCGCATCGATGCCCACCAGCACTGCTGGGACTATTCCGCCGTGGAGTATCCGTGGATCGGGCCGGGCATGGAGCGTCTGGCGCGCGACTACCTGCCGTCAGATCTTGATCCCCTGCTCGCCGCGGAGGGCATCGACGGGTCGGTCGTCGTGCAGGCCCGCCAGAGCCTCGAGGAGAGTCGATGGCTGCTTGGGCTCGCCGACGATCACCCGATCGTCAAGGGCGTGGTGGGGTGGGTTGATCTTCGCCGCGAGCAGGTGGCCCACGACCTGCACGAGCTCGCGGCGCACCCCAGGTTTGTCGGCGTTCGGCATGTCGTCCAGGATGAGCCCGACCCTCGATTCGTGCTGGGAGACGCCTTTGTCCGTGGCGTGCGACAGCTTCATCAGCATGGTCTCACCTATGATCTGCTGCTCTATCCCCCGCAGCTGCCTGCCGCGATCGAGCTCGTGGGTCTGGTGCCCGATCAGCCGTTCGTGGTCGATCACCTTGCCAAGCCGCGGATCGCGGCGGGCGACCGTGGCGATTGGGAGCGGGACATCCGCGCGATCGCCCGTCACGCAAACGTCTGGTGCAAGGTGTCGGGCATGGTGACCGAGGCGGCCCGACGGGGATGGAAACGATCAGATTTCGCGCCCTATCTCGACGTGGTGTTCGAGGCCTTTACACCGCGTCGGCTGATGTTTGGGAGTGACTGGCCGGTCTGTCTCCTGGCCGCGGAGTATGCCGACGTGGTGGCGATCGTGAGGGACTATGCCGAGCAGCTCTCGGCGGATGAACAGGCGATGATCTGGGGCGGCACGGCCGCCACCTTCTACGGACTGACGTGATGCACATCCGCCGATCCGGCGGGCAGGGAGGGACCATGCAGGCGCTGCTGCTCGAACGACCCAGGGAGTTTCGATTGATCGACGTGCCCGAGCCCGGCGTGCCGGGGGCCGGTGAGGCCGTGGTGCGGGTGCGGGCGGTCGGGATCTGCGGCACCGACTATGGCGGCTACCTCGGCAAAATGCCCTTCTTCAGCTACCCACGGATCCCGGGGCATGAACTCGGCGTCGAGGTGGTGTCGGTGGGGGAGGGAGTCACGGGCGTCGCTCCGGGGGATCGATGCTGCGTCGAGCCCTATATCAACTGCCAGCAGTGCCACTCCTGCCGGCGTGGCCTCACCAACTGCTGTGAGCACCACCAGACCCTCGGTGTGCACTGCGACGGCGGGCTTCGGCCGCTCTTCACGGTGCCTGCCCGCAAGCTCCACCCTTCGCCGCGGCTCACCCACGAGCAGAACGCCCTGGTGGAAACGCTCGCCATCGGATGCCACGCCATCGATCGCGCCGGCCCGAAGCCCGGTGAAACGGTGCTCATCATCGGTGCCGGCCCGATCGGCCTGTCAGCCCTCGAGTTCGCCAAGGTCTCGGGTGCCCGGGTGATCGTGATGGACATGGCGGAATCCCGCCTCGAGTTCGTGCGGTCGTCCATGGGAGTGACCGACACGGTGCTGGCCACGGGCACACCCGCCGATGCCGAGGCGGTGGCGAAGCTTACCGATGGGCGGATGGCTGAGGTGGTGGTGGATGCCACCGGCAGCGCCGCCAGCATGGCCGCCGCCATCGCCTGGTGCAGTTTTGGGGGCCGGCTGGTGTATGTCGGAATCACCCAGGGCGACGTGACATTTCCACACGCACCGGTGATGCATCGCCGGGAACTCACGATTCTCGCCAGCCGCAACGCCCTGTCACGGGATTTTTCAAGAATCGTTTCCCTGATCGAGGATGGTACGATCGATACCCGCCCTTGGATCACGCACCACATTCCGTTCGTCGACGTTTCAGCGAGATTTGCCGATCTGCTCGTCCCGACGAGCGGCGTGATCAAGGCCGTGATCGAGATGCCCACCTGAGGAGAAGTCGTCGCATGACGCGTTCCGCTCCCGAACCAAAGTCGTCGTCATCCCGTGGTCTGGCGATCGGTGCCGGGCTCGTCGTGGGCCTTTTGGTCGTCGCGGGTTGGTGGTTCTGGCCGAGGACAAGCCGTGTGACCGAAACGGCCACGATCGCCAAGAGCCTCCTCGACTCGGGAGGGACGCCCGACAAACGCGCGATTCGTCAGGTGATCCAAAACGTCGATCGGATGCCTCGCGCAGAACTGTTCACCCTCTACCGAGCGGTCGGTGAGGAGTGGCGGCGGCTTCGACAGGAGTCGATCGATCGTTACTTTAGCGCCACGGCGGCCGAAAAGCCGCAGATTCTCGATGCGGAGATGGCGAGGCTCGAATCCCTGCATGAACTGATGCTGGCCCTCAATCCGGATGCGGATCCCAACGGCACGCCCTGGATGCCGCGGGAGCGTGGGCGGGGCGGTCGTCGTGGGCGGGGCGGCAACGCCGAGCCTCAGCCTCAGGACGAGGCGGCCGCCAAGGCGGAGGCGGATCGTCGGGCGATCGCCGAGCGGTACGAGGAGGCGCTCCTGGCTCACGCGAAGTCACGGGGCGTCGAGTTGCCCGCGTTTCGCTGAGGACTCCAGGGGCGGATGGCGACGGCGTCGCTTCGCACCGATACCGACGGCGAGTGCGCCTGGGACAAGCCCTGCCAGCAAACGCCCGGCCGGCTCAGGGACCACCGCAAACGAGGTGGCATAGGGACCGGTATCGAAGAGGCTGGTTCCGATGAACTCTGCCACATCGAGGAGATCGACGTGGGCGTCGTAGTTGAAGTCACCTGTGGCCCACACCACCGGGCCGGAGGCGTTTTCCCAACTGGAGGCCATGTTTGCGAGGTCGATAAGGTCGATCACGCCGTCAAGATTGGTATCACCAGGGGCGACGAGGGCAATGCGGATCGAGCCATCGGTGTGGCTCTCCCAGCCAAGCGTCCGCAACGCGCCGTTCGTGGCAGCGGCCACCGATGACGTGATGCCGCGGGAGCCGTTCCATCGGCCGTCTCCTCGGCCAAACGCAAGTGCAGTTGTCACGTCGGCTTCGGAGAGTCCTTGGGCGACAGTGATGCTTCCTGAACCGACATCGACCAGCCCGCCAGCCAGCGGCCGTAGGCTGCCGAGTGATGCCCAGACGCCCGGTGCGAGCGCCAGCATGCCACCCGTCAGCGGCGTCACGGTGCTGGAGGCAAGCGCCCCGGCCTGATCAAGCCGGATCACGCCCTGCTCGATGGTGGTAGCGCCGGCAAATGGATTGGCTGCCGTGAGCGCAAGGGTCCCCTGCCCCGCCTTGATGAAGGTGCCCGTGCCGAGCAGCCGCGATCCATGAATGGCTGTTCCGGTGCGATCTACCACGAGTGTGCCGTTGACGGTGAGTTCCGTGGCGAGCGCACCGGTGGTGCCGCCGATACCGATCTGGAGCGTGCCCCCAGGGGCCAGGGTCACCGAGCCCGTCTGCCCTCGGGAGAGCGTGCCGCTGATCGTCACGCCGCCGCCACCGATGGTGAGAGATGCGGTGCCGCTCAATCCGACGGCGAGGTTGCTCGCGAGGAGCCGCCCGCCACTGACCACCACCGAGCCGGCGTCGCCGATGGTTATGCCATCAGCCACCTCGAGCCAGCCTGCTGTCACGGCGAGTCTGGCGGTGGCCACTGACTGGCCACCAACCGTGAGCCTTCCCGCATACTGCCCAGGGGCATCGACGGTTGCCGTACCGCCGGTGATCACGGCGAGGTCAAACGACGACGGCTGCCACGGCGTGACCCCTGCACTCGGATCAGCATCCCAGTTGCGAATCTGGGCGTACCGGCCACTGGTGGAACTGGTAAACGTTATCGGGCCGGGGGCGGGCCAGGCGCCGAGTTCGTTGATGTATTCCTCGAGATTCGTGTAGCCGTCGGCATCAAAGTCGCCGTTGTTGTCGGCCACCGACGGATTGAGGCCGTGCTTCCGCTCCCAGGCATCGGGCATGCCGTCGCCGTCGGTGTCAAAGTTCACCGGCCTGGAAAATGGCGCATTTCCTTTCGCGTCGGCCCTCTGGGCCAGCACGGTGGCCCACTCCGCGGCCTGCGTGCCGCCCGAGAGATCGGCGATAATTCGGCCGGTTCCCGCGGCGACGGAATCGACGATTCGCTCATCGATCGGATTGCGGCTCTGCCAGTTGGCTCCGCCATAGGCGAGCACTCGCTGGAGCGCGGTGTCGGCGGTGTCGGGGGTCGTGACGCCGGTGACGGCAAACGGCGTGGAGACGAACGCCATCGAGCCCGAATAGAACTTCTGGTTGTCGGGCATCTTGTCGCCGGGGCCGAAGGCCACACCGTCAAGCACTCCGTTCTTATTGAAGTCGGCCTTGTTGGCGAGCCTGGGATCGTTCTTGTTCTGGAACAGCTGCGTAAAGCCAACCGACGCGGCGCCGTCGCCGCCGCTGAACACGACGACCCCGTTGTCGTAGCCTGTAATGTAGTAGTTGCTGATGAAGTTGCTGCTGCTGTGCTGGTCGGTGGCTGAATAGCCCGCCTTCGTGCGTGGCCAGTTGTAGATCACGTTGTTGGTGAAGCTGAGCACCGCACCGGTCTGTCCAAGCTCGCTTCCGATGGCAGGGAGCCGCGAGGAGTTGTGGGCGTAGAGATTGTGATTGAACGAGTATTCGGTGCCGTCGACCTCGGTGGCGATGATCGACCCGAAGGCGTGACCGGCATAGGAAAGCCCTTCACCGATTGTGGCATACTGAACCGTCGATGTTTTTCCGGCATCGGTAATCGAGATTCCCTCGTCGGTGTACCACGAGGTTGAGACGTGATCGACGATCGAGTTTTTCACCTGCAGACTGAAGCCGTCGTAGGTGGAATTCGACGGGTTGACGGGGTCCTTGTTGGGACGAACGGTGATGTTGCGAAGGATCACGTTGTCGCCGGTCCATTTCGTGCCGATGCCGGCGATCGTGATGCCACCTGGCGCTGTCTGGCCGGCCACCGTGATGTTGCCCGCATCGGCCCGAAACCACTGTGCTGTTCCGCCGCCGGGCTGATAGATCGTGCCGCCGACGTCGAACACGATCGTCCGGCCCGTCGACGGGGCATTCTTCAAGCCGTATTGAAACGACCCACGGACCGTTCCGCTCACGTCAAAGGCGAGCGTGGTCACGTGATAGACATCACCACCGCGGCCGCCGGTGGCCGTGCTCCCAGGGCCTTCGGCACCAGAAAACGCAGGCAAGGATTGGCCCCTGGCCACCGCGGCCGCCACGACCAGGAGGAGAATGCCTGCGCCTGTTCCGACGGGTCGCCGGTCTGTCATCGGAGGAGCCTCTCGGCCCGCGGAACACGAGCCGGAGGGCGATCCTACGGCATCTCGGCAGTCACAGCCATCACAATCGGGGCGGTGTCGTCGCTTCCCTTCACCAGTTCGACCGAGGTGATGGTCTTCGGCTGCTTGGGGATCACGACCACGTGCCGCACCTGCCGTCCACCGAGGTCGAAGGCAAAGGTGCTTCCTGGAACATCATTTCGGGCGATGTAGTCGGAGACGTGCTCGCCGTTGACGAGGGTGTGAATCTCCTGGCTCTCGTCGTCGTAGGTCAGCCGAACGATCATCGATTCGCTTCCCTTCGCCGAGTGCGGCCAGCCCCAACCCGAGATGCCCCCCAGGATGTGGATCGCCTTTGCGGGGCTTCCCAGCGGCAGCGACACCTTCTTTGGCATCTTCGGCGGCAGATACCCCTGCGGTCCGTTGAGCATGACGACGTTGGGCACCGTGTCGCCGCGAGGATCGATCAGCACGAAGGGCACGCCATCCACCTGCTTCGGCCCCCAGTCCGGAAAGACGAGTCGTTCGGTCTCGCTCTGGGACTCATAGAACATCCCCTTCGTGCTGGAGGCCGTCGCCACCTTCTCGAGTGGGAGGGGCACATACTTGCCGCGGGCGGTGAGGAACGCGAGCAGGTCGGCGAGGCCCGCCGGCGGAATCTGTTTTTCGAAGCCGACCGGCATGAGGGAGTTGGTCGAGGGCACGAACTCATCGATCTCGTCGCGCTGAATGACGTGCTTCTTGCCTTCGGCATCGACGAGTTCAATCGATGTCTTGCTCTCGCCGGCAAGCAGCCCGCTCACCACGCGGCCGTCATCGGTGGTGACCGAATAGGCGCGATAGTTGCCCTCCACCGACCGATTCGGATCGAGGATGTGGATCAGCAGTTCCTGAGCCGGGTGCACCGACATGCCGGTGAGTTCGGGTCCGACCTTCCCGCCTTCACCCGAATGGGTGTGGCACTTGCCGCAATGCTCCTTGAAGAGGGCCTTGCCCCGGATGGCGTCGCCTCCCTTGAGGACGACGGGCAGCACCTCATCGATCACCTTCTGGCGGTCGGCGTTCGGCAGCCCTCCTCCGGCGGCGATCAGCTTCTTGGCCCGCTCGCGGAGCCGCTTGTCGGGCAGTTCGGCGAGTCGGTTCCGCTCGACGAGGGCGAGGTCGGTGAGCCGGATCGTGCCGGCCTCGAGTCGGTCGACGAGAATCGGCGTCCAGGCCCTGTTGTTGACCACCGTGCGGAAGGCCGCCTCGCGCACCGCCGGCGGCAGTGCCGTGGCCTTGTCGAGGATCGCGTTGGCGGCACCCGAGGCGTTCGACTGGGCCACGGCGGCGAGCAGGCCGCTCGAAAACTCGGGCGTGGCGCGGGCGTCGATTCGTCCGAGAAGCTCGTTGACGACACCGACATCAGCCGGCCTGAGAAGGACGAGACGCTTCGCGGCCTCGGTCCGGTCGCGGTCGGCGGCGTCGGCCTTGTCGACCGTGGCGAGAAGCGACGTGGTCACGCCTTCGATCTGGGAGTCGAGAGCGTCGCTGCCGGCGCGCTGCACGAGCGTGATGAGCTGGCCCTGAGCCTCGGCCGGCAACGCCCCGATCAGCGTGACCAGGGCTTTCCGGCTGGTGTCGTCGAATTCGATCTTCTTGCCGGCGTGCCATCCGCGGGCCAAGCCGGTGATCGCCGCGGCGGCCGTCGGCGGCTTCGACGCCGCGAGTTTTGACACGAGCGCGCTCACCGCGGCGGCGTCACCACCCCGGGCGATGTGCTCGGCCACGCGTTCGATCAACGCGAGCCTGGCGGGCGAGCGGTCATCGGCCGGGGCTGGCTGCGGCGACGCGGCCTGCATCATGGTGGAGATGAGCGCCGGCAGCACACCGACGGCGTGGATGGCCGCGGCGCTCGTCGCCGCATCGGCAAGGACGGGATCAGCCGCCGTGCGGGGATCGGCGAGCAGGGCAAGCACCATCGCCGTGGCCTCGGGCGACGGGGCGCTCTCACCCAGCGCATCGAGCAGCCACAGCCGCACGAGCGGCGCCCCGTCGGTCGTCACGCCAGCGTCGTTCTCGGCGGCAAGCGAGGCCGTGTCGCGCGGCAGCGCGCGGATCGCATTCATCCGAACACCGGCCGACGGGTGACGGAGGGCTCCATGAACGGCCGCCACGGCCGTTGCATCAGCCGTCGGCCCGTCGAGGGCCCCGAGTGAGTTCAGGGTCCAGATCGCATGGATCGCGGCGGGATTCAGCCCGATGTCGTCCACGGACGGGTCGCGGACGAGCGCGACGAGCGCCGGCACCACGTCTCGACCGCCGTCGGAACGGCCTGTCGCCCGGTCAACCAGCCTTCGCTGGGCGCGGATCCGCCAGAACATGTTCGTGTCACGAAGGGTCGCTACCAGTTCCTCAGCCGAGGCGCCGGTGAGCGTCGTTCGGTGCGACGCCTTGGCGGAGGAGTCATGAACGACCCGCCAGAGTCGACCGTGAACCTTGTCGCGAAGATCCGTTTCGTAGGCATTGCCCTTGCCGTTCTTGAAGCCGGCGGGCGTCGGGTTGTGCTGAACGATGAAGTTGTACCAGTCGATCACCCACACCTGACCGTCTGGACCGACATCAGCCTGAATGGGCGACGTCCACTCGTCGTCACTGGCGACCAGGCTCCACGCCATACGGCTGCGGAAGGCGGCACCGCTCGGGGTGATTTCGAAGGTGGCGACAATGTGTCCGGTCGGTTCGCAGACGAAGGCCGTGCGATTCCAATACTCCCTGGGATAGGCGCGGGCGGTGTAGAGGCGATGACCCGCGGCGGCGGTGAAGTGGCCGTGATGGTCGACCTGCCGAACCGGGGCGAGGCCGTCGGGACCACCCTTTCGCGGCGCGACCTCCATGGCAGGACTGCCGGAAATGCCGCCGAGGGTGGCGGCGTTCCAGCCGCGCACCCGCTCGTAGACGCGGTTGGCCAGAGGCATGTGCTCGCTTGGATTGCCGTTGGCCGTCGAGCCGAAGAGAACCCCTTCCTCGCTGAAGCCAACACCCCAGGAGTTGTTATTCGTGCTTCGGAGGAACTCGAGCTTCGATCCGTCGGGACGGAATCGGAAGAATCCCTGCTTGAACTCGAGATCTTCGCCGCCGACGCGTCCCTTGAAGCCCGAGTAGCCGACGATGCCATACACCCAACCGTCCATGCCCCAGGTGAGATTGCTCGGGCCGGCGTGGGTGTCGTAGGTGCCCCAGCCCGTGAAAAGCTGCTTGCGAACATCGGCCTTGCCGTCGCCGTCGGTGTCCTTCAGGTAGAGCGTGTGGGGCGCCTGTGTGACGATCAGGCCCCCGTCGTGGGCGAGGATGCTCGTGCAGATCGAGAGCGGCTCGGCAAACACCGTGCGGGTGTCGAACGTGCCGTCGCCGTTGGCGTCATCGATCCGAACAATGCGGTCGTGCCCCTCGCCCTCGCCCGGTAGGACGATGCCATTCGGGTAGTCGACGCTTTCGGACACGAAGAGCGAGCCATCGAGATCGAAGGCGAAAGCGAGCGGCTTGGCCAGGAATAGGGGCTCGGCGGCCACGAGGTCGACCGAGAAACCCTTCGGTGTGATGGCGTGCTTTTGCGACTCTGGTGGATCGAGCGGCTTCTGCATCTCGGTGATCGGCTCACCCATTTTCCCCCATTCGGCCTTGGGGATGTAGAAGGGAACCTTCGCCGGTTGATACTCGAACGGCTTCAGTTCCTCGGGTATCGTCGTCATCTCGGGATGTGGCACAGAGGGGCCTGCGGCCGCGGGATCACCACCAGCCGCGAAGCGAATGCCTCGTTCGATGAGGTTGTGAAAGCCGGGATTGCTCCATGTGCGTTGGTCGTGACCCCAGGCGGTGTAGAACACCCGCCCCTTGCCCTCGGTGCGCACCCAAGTCCACGGCTCGTGGTGATCGCCTTCCAGCCGCTCCTCGAGCACGGTGCGTCCACGTTCGTTGTGTTTGGTATGGACGTAGGTTTCGTCCCAGCTGCGGAACCCACCGAAGCCCTTCATGACGGGATGCTCGGGTGCCACGATCACCGTCGTGAATTCGCCGGTGCCGTGCCGCTGAAACTGGGCACCCACAAGGTCGATCCAGACCGGCGAGTTTTGGAAGCAGAAGCTCGCGCAGTGGATTGGAACGATTCCCTTGCCGCTCCGCACATACTCGACGATGGCCGATTCCTGGGCGGGCGTGATCGATTCGATGTTGGCAAACACGGCGAGGGCGTCGTAGCGGCCAAGCACGTCGGGCGAGAGATCACCCACGTTTTCGGTGTAGTCAAGGTCGATGCCACGGGTGGCCAGCACGGGCTCGAGCTGGGCGAAACGTTCGGCCGGCCTGTGGTGGCCCCGGTCACCCAGGAAGAGCACCTTCAGCGGCCCGCCGAATGCCGGCGAGAGACCGGCACCGGAAGCCAGGACAAGCGCAGCAACGAACACAAACCGTGCGGGGGCGTGCATGTGAGGACCACCGGGGAAAACTGGAAAGATCAGCCGGAGAACGACCACTCGGGGAGCTTCATGATGGCGCCCCCCTTCATGGCCGACTCGTGTGCCAGGAGGCCCGTGCAGGTCCAGTTGGCACTCTGCCGGGCGTTCGGATAGGGGTCGCGGCCCTCGACGAGCGCCGTGACAAACTCGTGCACCAGGTGCGGATGGCTGCCGCCGTGTCCGCCACCCTGGGTGAACGACAGGTGCTGGTGCTCGTCGGCGTCATAGACGCCGCCAGTCGTGAACCGCTGGATCGGTTCCGGCAGGAGGTGGGCGAAGTCGGGCACGGGTACCCGCTTCGGGATTTCGGGCTCGGGCACCTTGGCGGTGTGCAGCACAGGTTCCTCGCCCTCGCAGAGCTGCCACTCGAAGCTCTGCTTCGAGCCGTAGACGTCGAAGCTTTCGCGGTATTGCCGGGCGGTGTCAAACAGCGAACGAATCACCCGCGCCACCACGTCGCTGTTGCGAAGCTTGACATGGGCGCTTTCAATCGCGAATGGCGAGTTGTATTTCGCGATCAGTTCCGCACGGATTCGACCGGAGCCGAAGCAGCTCACCTCCTCGGCATCCTTGCGCTCGAGCGCGAGGCACGGGCCGACGCAGTGCGTGGCGTAGTGCATGGGAGGGAGGCCTGGCCAGTAGTTTGGCCAGCCGTCCATGTCCTGCTGATGACTGGCCTGGACGAACTGGATCTTGCCGAGTTCGCCCCGGTCGGCCATCTGTTTGATGAACAGGAACTCGCGGGCGTAGACGACCGTTTCGGCCATCATGTACTTCAGGCCGGTCTTTTCCGAGAGCTCGACGATCTTTCGGCAGTCATCCACGCTCGTCGCCATCGGCACCGTGCACATGACGTGCTTGCCGGCCTCGAGGGCCTGGATCGACATCGAGGCATGGTCTGGAATCGGGGAGTTGATGTGGACGGCGTCGACTTCCTTGTCTTTCAGAACATCGGCGTAACTCGTGTAGCGACGCTCCACGCCGTAGGCCTTGCCAACCTGATCGAGCTTTTCCTGCGAACGCTGGCAGATCGCCACGAGTTCCGCGTGAGGATGACGCTGGTGGATCGGAATGAACTCGGCGCCGAAGCCGAGGCCAACGATGGCGGTGCGGACGGGACGGAACGATCCAGATGCAGCCATGAAATCAAGAGCCTCGCAGGAGATAAACCCAAGGAGACGAAGTATTGACCGCAAATTGAGAGGCGTCCATGAGATGCCTCCCGGCCTGCTTGAGATTCATGCCGGACGCCGAACTATCGGACGTCGAGCAGCTCAACGAGGAAGTGGAGCGTGGCGTCGGGCGGAATCGGCCCGCCTGGGGTGCCACGCCGGCCGTAGCCCAGGTCGCTGGGGATGATCAGTTCGATCATTCCACCCTCGCCGACCTGCTGCATGCCCTCGGTCCAGCCCTTGATCACACCGTTGAGCGGAAACTCGATCGATTCGCCACGGTTGTAGGAGCTGTCAAACACCTTCCCATTGTCGAGCCAGCCATGGTAGTGAACCTTCACCTCATCGGTGGCCTTGGGGGAGGCGCCGGCCCCCTTCCGGAGAATGCGGTATTGGAGGCCCGACAGCGTGGTGGTGAACGTCTTCGGTGCGTCGGCATCGATGGCACCGGCACCCTTCGGAAGGGAGGGATGGGGAACTTCCTGAGCCACGGTGAACTCCAGAGTGAAAAGGGAAAGAGCGATGAGGACCAGGGCCGGGACAAGACGCACGAGGAGGCTCCTGACAGGGAACGGATGCCCCGCCATCATACCCGCGCGCCGCCGCCAAGGGGACGGGCCAAAAGCTGCTCGATTTCGTCAGGGGCGATCGGGATGTGGCTGCACAGGTCGATCGGGCCGTTCGCTGTCACGAGAATGTCATTTTCCAGGCGAACGGCCAGCCCCTCCTCGGGGATGTAAATGCCCGGTTCCACCGTCATGACCCATCCAGCTTCCAAGGGACCGTCCACCGGCGCCATGTCGTGCACCCCCAGCCCCAGGGAGTGGCCAAGGCCGTGCATGAAATACTTCTTGCATGCGGGCTCGTCCGGGGAGTCGCTGGCCGCCTGCTCGGATGTGATGAGGCCAAGGCCGACCAGTTCCGTCGCCATCTCGACCTGGGCGGCGCGTTTCCACTCACGAAGGCTCGTGCCCACCGTCGTGCGGGCGATCGACGACACGAGCACGCGGTGCACCGCGTCGTACACGGCCCGCTGGCGCGGCGTGAACCGACCGTTGACGGGATAGGTTCGAGTCAGGTCGCTGGCGTAGTTGGCGTAGGAGGCCCCTACATCGACGAGCACCAGTTCGCCATCGCTGCAGGGCTGGTCATTGTCGAGATAGTGGAGCACGCAGGCGTTTTTGCCCGAGCCGATGATCGGCTCGTAGGCCATCCGGCCACGGTGGCGAATGAACTCGGCGGCGAGTTCCGCCTCGAGTTCATATTCCATCACGCCGGGCCGCAGTGCCGAGAGCATTCGTGACAGGCCGGCGCCGGTGATGTCGGCGGCACGTCGAATCAGTGCCACCTCGGCTGCAGTCTTCACGGCGCGCAACCGTCGCAGAATCGGGGCGAGCCGTTCGAAGCGATGAAGCGGATAGCGGTGCATGAGCTGTCGAGCCATCCGCACATCGCGGCTCTCAACCTCGATCGCCGCCCGCTCATGCTCGTTGGCGTTGAGAAACACGGCCGACGATTCGCACAGAAGCGCGTGCAGCACGGCGGGCAGGTCGGCGACCCACCGCACCTTGGCGATGCCGGAGATACCCATGGCCCGTTCCTTGGTGAGCTTCTCTCCTTCCCATGTCGCCAGATGCTCATTGGGCTGCCGGATGAAAAGCATTTCGCGGTTGGCTGGGTCGTTCGCACCGGGAGCAAGCACCAGTACGCTTTCCTCCTGCTCGATGCCGGTGGCCCAAAAGAGATCGCCGGCTGGGTGGATTTTGAGCGTGCCGTCTCCGGTGGTGGGGAGCACGTCGGCGGCATGAAGCACGGCGACGGCCCCGGCGGGGAGCTGCTGCACGAGCCTGCTGCGGTTGGCGATGAACAGGGCGGGATCGATCGGCGCGTGGCGCATGAGGTTTCCTCGAAGGCAGCCGTATTGTCGGGCTTTTCGCCGGCGTCGCAAGGCAATGGGAGCGACTAGACTTCCGAATCGCATCTGTGACCTGCCGGAGTCGACCGTATGAGCGATCACGTTCCCGTTCTGATCGCCGGAAGCTGGCGTCCTGCGTCGGCCACACGCACCTACCGCGCCGTCGATCCGACCCGCGGGGAATGCCGCGACGACATCTGGCCGGTGAGCGGGTGGAGCGACGTTGAGGAGGCGCTCGACGCCGCCGTCGCCGCGGCGCAAGAACTTGCCCGTCTGCCGGTCGAGGCGGTCGCGAGGTTTCTCGAACGGTATGCCGATCGCCTCGAGACGAGAGGCGACGAACTCGTGGCACTCGCGCATGCCGAAACCGGCCTCGCCCGAGCCCCGAGGCTCGCCGAGGTGGAGATGCCCCGAACGCTGCTCCAGCTCCGTCAGGCCGCGGCGAGCGCCCGCGAGCAGACCTGGCGCATGGCCATGATCGACACCCGCACCAACATTCGCGCGGCGGCATTTGGCCTCGGGCCGGTGGTCGTCTTCCCTCCCTCCAACTTTCCGCTGGCCTATGGCGCCGTGACGGGTGGCGATTTCGCCTCGGCCATCGCGGCAGGCAACCCCGTCATCGCCAAGGCCCACGAGTTGTCGCCGTCGGTCTCGAGAGTGGCCGCCGAGGAGGCCGTTGCCGCGCTCTCCGAGACGGGCCTTCCCAACGCCACGGTGCAGCTGATCCACGGACTCGATCCGCACGACGGCGAGAGGCTCGTCGCCGACCCGCGTGTGGGGGCGACCGGATTCACCGGGAGCCAGGTGGCCGGGGAGGCCCTCTTTCGCGCCGCCAGTGCCGCCGGTCGCGTGATCTGGGTGGAGATGGGAAGCATCAATCCCGTGGTGTTCCTGCCGGGTGCCGTAGCCGAGCGGGGTGATGCCCTGGCCGATGATCTGACGGCGAGCGTCACCGGCTCCGCAGGGCAGTTCTGCACGAAGCCCGGCCTCGTGGTGCTGGTGCGCGATCCGGCCGGGGAGGCCCTGACTGCTGCCATCGCGAGGCGTTTTGCGTCGATGGGGCCTCAGGTGCTCCTGGGGCGTTCCGCATGCGATCGCCTCGTCGCGGCGGTTTCGGCGATCGAACAGGCCGGGGCCTCGGTGATCGCGGGTGCGGCATCGGCATCGAGCCCGACGCGTCACGCGCCCACGCTCCTGTCGGTGTCGGGCCGCATCCTGCTCGAGCGGCCCGACGACTTTCTCGTTGAAGCCTTTGGCAATGCCACGCTCGTGGTGACGTGCGATTCGCTCGCCGAGGTGGAGCGGGTGGTCGCAGGCGTGCACGGCTCGCTCGGAGCAAGCATCTATACTGCGACAGATGGTCGCGACGACGAGGCCTTTGGCGCGATCGCACCGTTGCTGATGGCACGAGCGGGTCGAGTGGTGGAGAATCGCATGCCCACCGGGCTCGGCATCGTGCCCTCGATGCAGCATGGCGGACCATGGCCGTCGGCAGGCCCTCCCTTCTTCTCCTCCGTGGGCTTCCCATGGACGATGCTTCGATTTGCACGAAGGATCTGCTTCGACGGCTGGAGTGACCATCGCCTCCCGGCGATCCTGCGCGACGCCCCGCCGCCCGGCCGCCCGTGGCGATATGTTGATCAGTCGTGGACGCGAGGGGGCCCTGATCCGTGCGCATCGTGACCCTGAGGGAGTGACATCATGAGGATTCTGGCCGGGCGATGGAGGACGGGAGCATTGATCGCGGCGACGATGGCGATCGGCATCGTGTCGGCGCGGGGCATGGCTGCGGAGCAGCGGCTGGCAGGTATCGGTGAGGCGATGCAGTCGATGGTGGACGCTCATGAGATCGCCGGCGCGGTGACCCTCGTGGTCGATCGCGACGGAGTGCTTCACGAGGAAGGCGTGGGCCTGGCCGATGTGTCGTCCTCGAGGCCGATGACCACCGATGCGATGTTCTGGATCGCCTCGATGACGAAGCCGATCACCGGCGCCGCGGTCATGATCCTGGTGGACGAGGGCAGAATCGCCCTCGACGACCCCGTCGAGCGACACCTCCCCGAGTTCGCGGCGTTGAAAATGCCCTCCGGCCGGCCCATCTGACGATCATCCACCTCCTCAGCCATACCTCGGGCCTTGGGGAGGCGGATGAAGCGTCGTCGAAGGCGGCACGCACGCTTGCCGATCTGGTGCCCGCATGGCTGGCGGCACCGATGAAGTTTGAGCCGGGTGAGAAGTGGGTGTACACGCAGTCGGGGATCAACGCCGCGGCCAGGGTGGTCGAGGTTGTGTCGGGAAGGTCGTTCGACGTGTTCGTCAGGGAACGGCTCTTTGATCCGCTCGGCATGAGCGACACCACGTTCGTTCTGTCGGCAGCTCAGCGGGAGCGCCTGGCAACCGCCTACGCCCGCGATCGCGACGGCGGGCTGGCGGCCGTGCCGCTTCGTGCAGGATTTGGGGACCGCGACCGCCCGCCCCTCGCGAACGGCGGACTCTTTTCCACCGGGCATGACTATGCCCGCTTCTGTCGCATGCTCTTGGGGCAGGGCGTGCTCGAGGAAACCCGCGTGCTCAGCGAGGATGCCGTTCGGACATTGTCGACGATTCAGACAGGAGCCATGCCCACGGGCTTTTTTCAGAGAGAGTCCCAGGGGGGCCATGGCCACAACTACGGTTGGGGTATTGGCACCTGCGTGCTGCGGGAGCCGCATGAAGGTGTGGCCGCGATGCTCTCACCGGGGAGCTATGGTCACGGTGGCGCGTGGGGCACCCAGGCCTGGATCGATCCCCGGCGACGCGTCGCCTACATCCTGATGGTGCAGCGTTCGAACTTTCCCAACAGTGACGGCAGCGGGGTGCGACAGGCCTTTCAGGAGGCGGCCGCGGCGGCACTGTCATCGAGACGGTGAGGCTTGATGGAAGATCAGGCGAACGCGCGAGCCAGGCGACGCAAAGACTCGACGAGCCGATCGGTGGGGCAGGCGACGTTGATGCGGATGAATCCCGGAGCACCGAAGTCACGTCCATCCGAAGGCCCCAGGCCGGCGGCCTCGCAGGCCGCCTGCGGATCGATCGCACCGCTCTCGCGGCAGTCGATCCAGGCGAGATAGGTGGCATCAGCCGGCCGGCACGTCAGGCCCGGGATCGACGCCACGGCCTCCTGGACGAGTCGATGATGCCGGCCGAGCAAGGCAAGCAGTTCCTGACGCCAGGATTCGCCGTGCCGCCACGCCGCGATGGCTGCGGCATAGCCGATCGGATTGACCATGGGAACAAGCCCTCCGCCGGCGGCTCGCCATCGTCGTCGGATCGCATCGTCATGGACGATCGCGGCCGCACAGCCGAGCCCGGCGAGGTTCCAGGTTTTGGAGGGCGCGACGAGCGTGACCGCTTTCTTGGCGGAGGGATGGTCGAGGCTGGCCAGCGGCACGTGGCGTTTCCCATCGAGCATGAGGTCGCCCCAGATTTCATCGCTGACGATCACGAGGCGATGCCGTTCGGCAAACTCGGCCATCCGCAAAAGATCGTCCTCGCCAAAGGCCGTGCCGGTCGGGTTGTGCGGATGACACAGCCAGAGAAGCCGGGTGCGTGGCGAGGCTGCGTGCTCGAGCGCGTCCCAGTCGATCACCCATCGATCCAATGAGGTGGCTAGGGGCACACGGATGCACCGGCGTTCCGCGAGGCCCGGCAGCGACAGAAAGGGTGGGTAGACCGGCGTGAAGGTGAGGATCTCGTCGTCGGGCCGAGCGAGCAGCCGCGCGGTGATCGCCAGTCCGTTGACGACCCCGGGTGTGGCCACGATGGTGTCAGGATCGATCGTCCAGCGGTGCCGGGTGGCGAGGTGATCGGCGAGCGATTCACGAAATCCAGGTGGCTCGTGCGTGTAGCCGAACACGCCGTGATCGACACGGTCGTGCATCGCGGCGAGCACCTCCGGCGGCGCCTGGAAGTCCATGTCGGCGACCCACACGGGAATGATGTCGCGGCCTGCATACCGATCCCATTTTTCGGAGCCGGTGCCGCGGCGGTCTGGGCATGTCGCGAAGCGTTGGGGCTGGTTGGTCATCTCGGTGAGTCTACGCCGAGGGCGACCGGCGGTACGATGGAGGGGATCGAGCTTCTGGAGGACGCCACGTGCGTATCGACAGCGTCGGAATCGTGCTGGCCGGAGGAAGGTCGTCACGGATGGCACCGCTGAACCTCGGCCCAGGCGGGAAGGCTTCGCTCGAGGTCGACGGTATGGCGTGTGTGGTACGTGTCTGCACGGCCGTGCGGACGGCGGTGGCCAGGGTGATCGTGGTGGCGGCGGAGGGCCAGCCCTTGCCGCCGCTTCCCGACGGCGTGGCGGTGGTGCGGGATACGACGCCAGACGGCGGCCCCTTGGCCGCCATTCGCGACGGCTTGGTGCATGCCGTCGCCGGCTCGACGCCTCCCCGATGGGCCTTCGTGGCTTCCTGTGATCTTCCCCATCTCTCCTCGTCGATCGTCGCTCGGCTGCTCGAGGTGGCTTCCGACACGTCGGCGGCCTTCGTGGTGCCGGTGGTGGGTGGACACCCGCAGGTACTCGGATCGGTGATGGCCTGCGACCTCCTGCCGCGAGTCGCCGCCGCTGCCGCCGCTGGCCGCGGGCCACGGGCGGTCCTGGATGATCTGGCGGCGAGCCGGCCGGATGCCGTGCGGCTCGTGCCCGAAAATGATCTCATCGACATCGATCCGGCCCTGCGGTCGTTTGACGACATCGACGTCCCGGACGATGTGGCCAGGCTGCAGCGTTTCTCAAAAATCCCGCCTTCGCGGCACTAAGCGGCCACTCCTATACTCCGCCTCATGGCGCGGCGATCACACCGTCAGGGAGCGGCACCTCGGGCCCGGCGTCGGCTCCGGTGGCTCCTTGCACTGATCGGGCTCGTCGCGGCCGTCTGGTTCGCGCCCGACGTCATCGTGCGCACCCCGCTCCGCGACAAGCCGCTGGAATGGATCTTTGCGGGGATCGATGGCAGCGTCACGAGTGCGGGCGCCACCTGGCGATGGGTCGGCGGCGTCGAGTTTCACGACGTCATGCTGCGGGATCGTGAAGGTCGTGCGGTGGCGTTGGTACGACGCATTGCTCTCGATCGGGGCATTCTCGGCCTGGCGGTTCGGCCGCAGGCGATCGGCACGGTGCGGCTCGTCGACCCGGAGGTGATCGTCGAGGTCCGGACCAACGGCAGTTCACTGGAAGACATCCTCGCGCCGTGGCTGGCGGCGGCGACGGATCCGGTGGCCCTCGAGCTCGAGGTGATCGGCGGCACGGTGGAGCTCGTCGACACCTCCCGACACGATGCGTGGCGGCTTTCCGACGTGCTGGCTGTTGGAACCCTCGCGGCCGATGGCTCGTGGTCGGGATGGACGGCGGCGGGACGACTTCGGCACTCGGAAGGAGCTCACGCTGCGGAGATCGTGACGCCGCCGCCAGCCGGCGAGGCGGATCCCTCTGGGCCTGTTCAGCTCGATCGCGCCACGATCCCGGCCGCTGCTTCGGCGATGGTGGCTCGCGACGGGGGATGGTCGATCGCGTCGCCCCCCTCGGCCGACGCCTCGGCGCGGACGTTCACCGTGGCCACGCATCGGCTTCCCCTCGGGGTCTCGAGCGTGCTGGCGACCCGCTTCGGATTGTCCCACATCCTCGACGGCATCGCCGACCTGCGGCTCGACGTGTCGGGCAGCCCCCAGGGTCGTCATCTCGAGGGCACCGCCGCCCTCGAGCAGTTCGCCGTCTGCGACGCGGCGGGGCTCGAGGAGCGCCTGGCGATCGATCGCTGCACCATTCCCTTCGACATGACGCTAGGCAGTGAACGGGTTGTCGTGAGGAGACTGGAGGCCACGTCACCGGTGGTTCGCGCGGAGGCGACTGGCAGCATCGGGCTCGCGGCGGCACAGGGAGGCTGGCTCGAAGCCGTGGTGGCCGACGACTTCAGCGGGTCGATCGACATCGATCTGGCTGCGGCCGCCACCGCGCTGCCCCACGGCATCGTGGTGCGGCGTGGTGTGCGGATCACCGGAGGAAGCCTGCGGCTGGCTGCGGCCTCTCGCGGGGATGGCGGCGACCGTGTGGTGGAGGTGAGGGCTTCCGCTGCCGATGTGGAGGCTGAGCGAGCAGGGACGGATGGGACGGAGGGCGAGCGCATTGCCTGGAAGGAGCCGCTGACCGCATGGATGACGGCCCGTCGTGGCCCTGGTGGTGGCGCGCCGCTCGTGCTCGAAGAGGCACGGATCTCGTCTTCGGCGGCCGAGATTTCAGCGTCGGGCACCCCGACCGCGATCGCGGTGCAGTGGGACGCCGATCTTGGTGCCGTGGCCGAATCCGTCGCCGCTGTTTTCGAAACGGGCGACGCAACGGTGCGCGGGCACTGCCGCGGTCGGTTCGATGCAAGCGGAGCGGGCCATGGCACCGCGGTCCAGAGCCTCGTCCTTGCGGCCAGCCTCAGCGACGTCGAGCTGACGGTGCCTGGTCGCATGACCTGGTCCGACGCGCAGCTCGCCATCGAGGCCGAGGCCGACGGGAGATTCAGCACGGGTATCGCTGCGGTGGAGCGTGCCCGCTGCGTGGTGGCCTCCGGCGACGATCGCCTCGAGGCGACCCTCGACGGCGGCGCCGTGGTCGATCTGATGGCACTCATCGGGCTGTCGACCGCGACGAACGTGCCTCGGATTCGCCCGGCCGCCAATGCGACGGATGTCACGGCGGAGTGTTCACTCGTTGGGGATCTGGCGAGGTGGTATCCGCGGCTGGCAGCGGTGGTGCCAGGCGTGGGTTCGCCTGGGCTCGAGGTGGCCGGCCGGGTGACGGCCGCCGCGACGATGTCGCCGCGCGGCGATGTCTGGCAGTGGCCGAGGGCCGGTGCCGAAATCGACAAACTCGTTGTGCGATGGAAGGGTCGGGAGATCACCGAGCCGCGGGTCGTGATCGCCACGGCCGGTCGGGCCGATGCGGTAACCGGCCAGGTTGATCTCTCTTCAGGCGAACTGCTCACGACGAGTATCTCGGTCCGCACGGTCGGCCTCTCCTGGATCCCGCCGACGACCGCGTCGACGGATCTCCTCGACAGACTGCGTGGTCGAGTGCAATGGCAGGCCGACATCGGTCGCGCCGAGCCATGGTTCGTTCCAGTCGATGCGCGTGCACGCTGGCCGGCGACAGGCCGCGCCTGGGGAACCTGCGAAATCGTCGATACGCAGGCTGGCCTCAACCTGCTGGTCGAGGCAACGGGAAGCCAGCTCGTGCTGGCCACGGCACCAGGTGGCAGGCCGGGGGAGCAGCCACGGCCGGTCTGGGGAGAGCCAAGGCTTCTTGCCACCCTCGAGGTGACCAGGCCGAGGACGGCGGCGGGAATCGAGAATGCCGTGCGGATTGACCGGCTTGCCGTCGAATCCAGCACGCTGGCGATCGCCGCATCGGGAAGGATCGACGACTGGTCCTCGCGAAGAATGCTCGATCTGGGTGGCACGGTGGCATACGACTGGCAGCAGGTGTCGCGGCTGATCGCGCCTTGGACCGGCGGTCAGGTGCAGCTGACGGGCGGGGGCGGTCGTCCCTTCGCCCTGCGCGGCCAGCTCGCCGAATCATCGCCACGGGCCGCCGAGGCTCCCCACCAGCCTGCCACGGCGGCCGTTCCGCTTCCGGAGGGATGGCTGGCCGCGACCCGCGGCGCCGACGACGAGCGTCGGCTGTCGGCGCAGGTGACGAGACCGGTCAAGGCGACGAATCCGTTGGTGGATGAACGGCTCGCATCCTTGGCGATCGACACATCCATCGGCTGGACCTCGGGAGAGATCGAGGGCGTTTCGCTCGCCGCCGGCGAGGTTGCCGCCCGGCTGCTCGAGGGGCAGCTTGCCTTCGGCCCCTTCGACCTTGCAGTCGCGGGAGGGCGGGTGCGCGGGGCTCCCTGGATTCGGTTCGTGCCATGGCCCGGCGAACTGGTCATTCCACCGGGCAGGCTCGTCGAGCGGGTTGCGATCTCGGGGCCAGTGAGCCGAAGGATTGCCGTGGCCCTGTCGCCGCTTCTCGGTCGGGCCGCCCAGGCAAGCGGCGTGATGAGCATCGACCTTGCCGGTGCGAGGCTCCCCATGGGGGATGCCCTCGGCGGGGAACTGGCGGGTCAGGTGCTGTTTGAAAACTTCGAGGTCATGCCGGCGGCCGAAACCCAGCCGCTCGCCAACCTTCTGGTGAAGCTTCAGAGCGTCGTCGATCCGCGATTCGCCTTCGGCGACAAGGCAGTGCTGCTGCGGGTGCGTCCCGATCCGATCCGCGTGCAGCTGGCGGGCCGGAGGATCTACCACGAGGGGCTGGTGATGGATTCGGGACAGCTCGTGGTGCGATCCCAAGGAAGCGCCGGTGAGGATGGAACGCTCGACATGCAACTGGAGGTGGCCTTCCGGGGCGATCTGGTGGGCCAGACGCCGGTGATCGGACAGCTTTTCCGAACGCCGCTCATCGTGCCGCTCAAGGGCACGGTCTCGAGGCCCCAGTTCGATGCTGCTGCGATGGATCGCATCCTCGGCCGGATTGTTGAAAACACCGCCGAGGCCGTGGTTCGCGACGGCATCGGTCGTGGGCTCGAAGCGATCTTCCGTCCATCGCAGGCAACCGAGCCCGCCGTGCCCGCCGCACCGCCGCTCACGCTGCCGGCCCAGCGGTAGTCAGGCCTGGTGCGGCCGCCGAAGGCGGCGATCCATGGCGGCGATGAGTCGCTCAAGCCGGCGGCGATAGGAGAAGTGTTCAACCTCCAGGGCGTGTCGCGGCGTGTCGAGGTAGCGGATGGACCGAGGTGGATCGGGCCTTTGGCGGATGGCATAGAGCCAGGCGGCAGCCCGCGGGGAGACGCGGCCCGCCAGTGCCATGCGGGCGACAAGGGTGGCCTGGAGATCGGTGATCCCCCACTGGCCGCTATCGGGTTGGATCAGGCCGACGACGGCCAGGTCGTCGCGGGTGCGATGGAACAGGTGGAGGGAGAGGTCGGGGACACCTTCCGGCTCCCTTGCGGCGAGGTGTCGCGCGTCGATGAACGGGTGGCTGATGCGATAGCCCGTCGCACAGATGACGAGATCGATCTCGGCCCGGCGGCCACCCTGAAACTCGACCGTCCGGCCGTCGAATCGGACAACGTCGCCCGTCGGTTCGATCTGACCGGTGTCGATCAACGACAACAGGTCGGAGTTGATGACAGGATGCGTCTCGAACAGCCGGTGATCGGGGCGGGGCAGGCCGTGTCGCCAGGGCAGGCCGATCGTGCGATCGATCATGCCGAGCCCCACGAGCCTCCGCAGCCATGCCGGTGCGTTCATCCGCAAAAGTCTTTCGCCGCGGAGGTCAGCCGGCCGGCCATACACTTCGCGGGGCACGACGTGGTAGCCGCGGCGGGTCGAATGGAGCGTGCGGGCGGCGTGTCGACTGCACTCCACGACGATGTCACATCCCGAGTTGCCTCCCCCGATCACCAGCACGCGGCGACCGGCGATGGTCACGGGGTGCGTCGGCGACTTGTAGTCGGCAGCATGGATCATGTCGCCCGAGAATGATCCCTCGATCGATGGCCAGCGTGGAACGTGGTTGTGGCCGCTGGCGATGACCACGCCTCCATACCGGCGGGCTGATCCGTCGGCGACCTGCACGGTCCAGCCGCCGGTCTCTTCAGGCTCCATCCGGTCCACCGTGGTGCGGTACCGGATGTGCGGCTCGAGCTGGAAGGCTCGGGCATAGGACCTCAGGTAGTCGAGGCACTGGCGGTGATCGGGATAGGCAGGAAACGCCTTCGGCATCGGGAAGTCGGTGAACTCGGTGAGCGACTTAGAACTGATCAGCCGAGTCGAGGCGAAGACTCTCGACGTGGCGGCCCCGAAATACCAGTTGCCGCCGCAACCATCTTCGCGCTCGAGGCACTCGGCCTCGATCCCGACTTCACGAAGCCGCCTGAGGGCGGCCAGCCCCGAGGGGCCGGCGCCGATCACGCACCAGGGGAGGCGTTTAGCGTCGGCAGGTGATGATGGCATCGGCAAGGTGGTCGAGGTCGGTGTCGGAATGGAGCCACGACAGGCTGGCACGCACGAGGCTGCGGCCCTGAGGCACGCTCGGCGGCCTGATCGCCGGAACGAACAAGCCTCGCGTGGCGAGGTGTGCCGAGAGGCCGACGGCCGCCTCGGCTGTGCCGGCGACGATGGGAACGATCTGCGCCGCCGCGGCCGAGATGTCGATGCCGGCCGTCAGCAGACGATCGCGAAGCACGGCCGCGCGGCCGAGGAGTTCCTGCCGTCGGTGGGGCTCGGCGGCGATGAGTTCGATTGCCCGCGTGGCGGCCGCCGCCACGGCTGGTGGATGGGCCGTTGAAAAGATCCATCCACGCGCGGCGTGCCGGAGCCACTCGATGAGATCGGGATGGCCTGCCACGAATCCGCCGGCCGCACCGATCGCCTTGGAAAGGGTGCCGGTGCGGATGTGGACCCCGTGCTCGCACCCCGTCAGTTCCACGAGCCCGCTGCCTCGTTTCCCGAAGACACCGGTGGCATGAGCCTCGTCGGCCATGAGCATCGCCCCATGGCGACGGGCGACCTCGCACAGGTCGACGAGTGGCGCGATCGTGCCATCCATCGAGAAGAGTGTGTCGGTGACGATCAGTCGTCGACGTCGGCCACGGGCAGCGGCGAGGTGCGCCTCGAGCGCCGCGGCATCGCGGTGCGGGTAGATGACCACGTCGGCGCGCGAGAGCCGACAGCCGTCGATGATGCTCGCGTGGTTTCGTTCATCGCTGGCGATGAGATCACCTGGCCCGACGAGGGCGGCGATCGTGGCCGAGTTGGCGGCGAAGCCACTGGGAAAGGCGACGGATGCCGGCACGTCGAGGAGTTGATTGATCGCGTGTTCGAGCCGCTCGTGGGCCTGGGAGTGGCCGCTGACCAGCGGGCTCGCTCCGGCGCCGAAGCCTTCGGAGCAGGCGGCCTTCGAGGCGGCTTTCGTCAGGCGCACATCGCCGGCGTAGCCAAGGTAGTCGTTGGATCCGAAGTTGATGAGCGACCGTCCGTCGAGTTCGACCGTGCCTCCCTGGCGACCCGAGCGGATCCTGTGCGGGCGCCGGAGGCCGTCGGCCGTGAGGTGGTCAAGGGCCTCGGAGACCCAGGCCAGTGGCTCCGGCAACGGCTGGACCGGCCTTGGCGGAGGGTGGGCGACGGGATCGGTGCGGCAGGTCATGTCGGCATTATGCCGGTTTGGCGGGCCGCTTGGAGCCGAGTGCGACGACCGTGCGAAACTGCATCGCTGTCACCGGGTGAACCGACAGCCGGCTGCCCCGGCGCAGGAGTTCCATGTCCGCGAGGGCCTTCACGTGGCGAAGTTCCTCGAGGGGAATCTCCCTCGGAAGGATGTTGACGAGTTTGACGTCGACCATCGACCAGATGGGGTTGTCGGGTGACGCCTTCGGGTCGTGATAGTCGCTGGTGGGATCCCAGGCCAGGTGATCGGGATAGGCCTCGCGGACGACCTCCACCACGCCGGCCACCGCGGACGGTTCGGCATTGGAGTGGTAGTAAAGGCAGCGATCGCCCTTCTTCATCGCCCGGAGAAAGTTTCGGGCCTGATAGTTGCGAACGCCCTCCCAGTGGGTCGTCTTTCGTGGGGCGGCGGCGAGGTCGTGAATGGAGAAGACATCGGGTTCGCTCTTGATCAGCCAAAACGCCATGGAAAGCCTCGAAGGAGAAGTGGGCACACCCGTCGGTCGTCAGTGTCGGCCTCCGGGAAGAAGGTGTCTACCGTCGTGGAGCCGGGGGCGACGGGATGGCCGCCGCGTGCCGGAACGCAGGCGGCGGGCCGGGCGACCCTGTTCGCCCGACCCGCCGCACCTTTGCTCAGCCGTCCGGCGGCACGCCGCCGGATGAAGGATCAGCAGCCCTTCTTGCAGCCGCGGAGGCAGCCCTTCTTGCAGCCGTCGTCGCAGCATCCGTTGCCGCAACCACAGGCGTCACAAGCCGGAACCTGCTCCTCGACGCACTTCTTCACCTTCACGCAGACCTGCTTCGTGACCTTCTTTGGCACGCGCACCACGTACGACTCGGTCTTCGTCTCGCAGACGGTGTCGCAGGCACACACGTTGTAGGTCGAAGTCTTCTGCACGGGCACCATGACCGTGTAGTCGACTTCGCGGGTCCGCTTCTCGGGGCAGCACTTGTTCACCGTGATCTCGCGGGTGCGAGTCTCACAGCGGCACTTGTTGACGCACACCGTCTTGGTCCGGGTTTCCGGAACCATCTTGGTGACGCAGTAGGTGCCCGAACGCTCCTCGCACCGCGACTTGGCCACGCAGATGGTCTTGGTCCGGGTTTCCGGAACCATCTTCGTGACGCAGTAGGTGCGAGTCCGCTCCTCGCAGCGGCTCTTACGGACGCACACCGTCCGCGACCGCTCCTCACAGCGGAACTTCTTCACGCAGTAGGTGTAGGGCACCTGCTCGCACTCGGTCTTCCACGTGGTGACCTCGATCTCCTTGGTCTCGCACGTGGGGACCCACTTCCGGCAGCAGACGACCTTCGGGCAGCAGGGATTGCCGGCGGCGTCATACTTGCCGTTCGCCGAAATCTCCTTCGCCTCGGTCACCCAGTGACCGCCACGGCAGGTGACCGTCTTGGTGCCCTTCACCGGCACGCGACGCGACACCGTCCGGGAACCCGTCATCTCCTCCGTGTAGGGCACCCGCACCGTGTAGGACTGCTGGATCTCCTCGGTGTACGGAACGTTCACCTTGTAGGTGGCCGTCCGCTCTTCCTTGACCGGCACCATCACCGTGTAGCTCTTCTCGAGCTGCTCGGTGTAGGGCACGTTCACCTTCCACGTTCTGGTCCGCTCTTCCTTGACCGGCACCATCACCGTATAGCTCTTCTCGAGCTGCTCGGTGTAGGGCACGTTCACCTTGTACTCGACCGTCCTGGTCTCGGGCACGTTGACGTTGACGGTGTATTCCACCGTCTTCGTTCGGTGTTCGGGAACCATCACGGTGTAGTTCCGGGTCTTCTCCTCGATCCTCGGAACCTTCTTCTTCACCTGGAACGAACGCTCGCGGACCTCGGTGGTCCACTCGGTGCATTCCACGTCCCGAATCTCCGGGACCATCACCCATCGCTTCACCGTCTTCGTGCACGCGCCACTGGCCGGAGCATCCTCGCTCGCCGCGGCGGCCACGGAGCCGTCAGCCGGAGTGGGCGCAGCAGGAACCGCATCGGCGCCGCGGGCGAAGCTGCCCACGCACACGCCGGCGGCAGCCGCCCACGGCAGGAAACTGAATGTCAGACGCTTCTTCACGGAAACCTCCAGAGGGAAAGGAACTGTTCTTCACGTTTCGCGAAACAGGCCCGCACGGCCTCACGGGAAGAGGCCACCCCCAGTGGTGGCGTTCGACGCAGGACGGGCGGGCGAGGTGACGGCATTCCGGACGTTGGCGGACCCGGTACGTAGGGACACCGCAAACAGCCCGGCTTGCGCTGCCGGCAAACCTCACGCAGAAGATCGATCTTTCGCGACCGGAAAACTCAATGGTCGTGATCGTTTTCACACTGTGACGGTCGTGCCGGCGGTGCGGCATCGGGATCAGGGCCCGAGGCCATCGGCCCTCCCTCACAGCAGGTTTCCAGAATGGCTCCGCATTGTCGGCAGACGAGTTTGGCGCGGATCTCGTGAGTCTCACCGGCGCAGATCGGGCAGCGGCAGGAACTCATGCGGATGGCCTTCCCTGTGGCGTACGAATGCGGACGAACGTGGATCAGCCCACGATGATGACGATCAGTTCCTTCGGGCCGTGAGCCCCGAGCACCAGGATTCGCTCGATGTCGCCTGTGCGGCTCGGTCCGGTGATGAACGACACCATGCTCGGCATGCGGCCGGCATGCCGCTCACGCATCTGGTCGAGCGCGTCGGCGAGGGTGCCGACGACACGGTCGATGGGAACCAGGACCACGTGCACATGCGGCAGAATCGAAAGGCCACGGCCGCCGCAGGTAGCGCTCGACACGACGATCGAACCGGTTTGGGCCACGGCGGCATCGCAGGTGGTGATCCCGGCATCACACGCTTCGAGCCTGTTCTTCTCGAAGCCCGACTCATCGACGCGATGGGATTCGCAGGGCAAGCGCGAGGCCACCGGTGCCACCGCGGGATGATCGTGCCAGGCCACCTGTTTCCAGCCGCGGTCGCGGGCCATGGTGGCCACGAGGTCAGCCGCCGCTTCGAGGTCGAGGGTGCAGTGCACCTGTGCCCGGAGCTTTTCGAGGTTGCCGATCAGGATTCCCACCTGCTCGCCGAGCGTCTCCCCGCCGTCGGGCAGCCATGGACGGGCCGCCTCGGCCGGAAGAATCGTGAGGCCACCAGGGCCCGCGGCAGCCGCAGAGACGGCCGCCTGCGACCGCATGTGGGGCAGCGGTGCGACCGAGCGGAGGGCCTCGCGAACCCTCCCGAGGATCACGTCACGGGCGGATGGCGGCGGGTTGGAACGGCTCATGCTTTCGCCTTCCACTGGGCCCGGAAGCTTTGTGCCGGAGCCGGGGGCAGATCGCGGGTGGCGAGCCACGCCCGGAGCAACGGCAGCCGAAGCCGCTTTGCCAGCCAGAGCGTGTGACGGAACATGGCCCCGCCGGCGGCGAAGAGCCACGGACGGCGTGCGACCGCCACAAAGAGACGGTGTCCGAGCCGCTCGAGACGGCTGGGGGTCGTTCGGGCGGCATTGCGACGGTTGTGGAGCAGGTGGTGGTGAATGTCGATCCGCACCGGGCAGGCGTCGGTGCAGGCTCCGCACAGCGAACTGGCGCCGGAGAGATGATTCCAGTCGGCGAGGCCGCGCAGGTGGGGGGTGATCACCGACCCGATCGGTCCCTGGTAGGTGGTGCCGTAGGTGAAGCCGCCGACATTTTTGAAGATCGGGCAGACATTGAGACACGCTCCACAGCGGATGCAATGGAGGGCGTCGCGTTGCTCTGGATCGGCGAGAAGTGCCGTGCGCGAGTTGTCGAGAAGCACGACGTGCATTTCCTCCGGGCCGTCGGGCTCGCCTGGCTGCCGGGGGCCGGAGTAGAGGGTGTTGTAGCAGGTGAGCGGCTGGCCGGCTCCGGCGGTCGCGAGCATCGGCAGTAGGACCGAGAGGTCGTCGAGGTTGGCCACGACCTTCTCAATCCCGACGAGGGCGATGTGAACCCGTGGCAGTGCGGCCGTGAGGCGGGCGTTGCCCTCGTTTTCCGTGATCGAGATCTGCCCCGTCTCGGCCACGAGGAAGTTGCCGCCGGTGATGCCCACGTCGGCGTCGACGTAGAGCCGGCGCATGTGCCGGCGGGCGATCATCGTCAACTCCTCCGGGCTGTCGGTGGGGGGTGAGCCGAGGTGCCGGCCGAAGAGGTCGCTGATCTCGTCGCGACGGACGTGCATGCAGGGAAAAACGAAGTGGTAGGGAGGCTCACCGCGGAGCTGCTGGATGAACTCGCCGAGATCGCTCTCCACGACGCCATAGCCGTCGCGTTCCATGGCGGCGTTGAGATGAATCTCCTCGCTCGTCATGCACTTGCTCTTGATCACGGCCTTGGCCTTGGCGGCCTTCAGGAGCTCGAGCACGATTCCCCGTGCCTCATCGGCATCGCGTGCCCAATGCACCGTTCCGCCGTTGGCTTCAAAGGCGGCGACAAACTGCGGAAGCAGCACGTCGAGTCGATTGACGGCTGACCATTTGGCGAGGCTGGCGGCGTCGCGGGCCTGTTCCCAGTCGCGGTAGCGGGCCTTCTGGGTGTCGCGGCTCGTGTAGTAGCCGCCGAGCGCCTTGCGGACAAACGCCCGATGGTCGGTGTCCCGCACGTGCTCGGCGGCGTCCGCGAGAAACTTCTTCTTCGCCCCATGGGGGTCTGAGGCTTCATGGATGCCGGCGGCGGACTGGGACGACGGGGTCATGGCTCGGTCCCCGCAAGCACCTCGGCCAGGTGGATGGTGCGAATGTGGCGTCCGTATCGCGAGAGCCAGCCATCGAGCTGAAGCTGGCAGGTGGGATCGCTCGACACGATGTAGTCGCACTCGGTGCGGGCGAGCGAACCGGCCTTCACCTCGGCCATCGCCGTCGAGATCATCGGATACTTCACGCTAAACAGGCCGCCGAAGCCGCAGCAGGCCTCGGGTTCGTCGCATTCCACGAGCTGGAGGTCCCGGACGGCCTGCAGCAGCCGACGCGGCGCCTCCTTGATGCGGAGTTCGCGGAGTCCATGGCAGCCATCGTGGTAGGTGACACGGTGGGGGAAACAGGCACCCACGTCGGTGACACCGAGCTTCTCGACCAGGAACTCGCTGAACTCAAACGTCCGCGATGCCAGGTCGAGGGCGGCGGTCTCGTGAGGCGTCCCTTCGAGGAGCTGGGGGTAGAACACCCGCATCATCGCCACGCACGAACCGCTTGGTCCCACGACCGCATCAGCCCCCTCAAACACCTCGACGGCGCGGATCGCGACCGCCCGAGCCTCGTCCCAGTAGCCGGCATTGAAACTGGGCTGGCCGCAGCAGGTTTGGGCGGCGCGAAACTCGCACGGGTGCCCAAGCCGCTCCAGCACGCGGGCCACCGCAAGCCCCACACGGGGCACCATCTGGTCGACGAAGCACGGGATGAAGAGGCTGACGTTCATGACGCCAGACAGTGTAGCCTCGCCGCCGAAAGCAGGCCGATCAGGCGTGTGCGGCGAAGGCGCGGGACCATGCCTTCTCGGAGGGCCATGTGCCGAACTTCAGCGACGAGAAGGCCAGGCCCGTGCTCTGGAGAACCCTCCATGAACCGTTGGCCTCGTTGCGGACGGCGACATCCGCCTTGCCGTCGCCATTGAAGTCGCCGACGGTTGCAAACTGGTCGATCGCCAGGTAGGTCCAGACCGCGGATGAGAATGCAGAGCCGGTGCTCGTGGCCACGACCCAGGCGCCGTCCTCGCGCTTGCCGACCAGGTCATCCTTGCCGTCGGCGTTGAAGTCACCCGCCAGCACGCTGCCCCACTGCATCGTTCGGTCCCAGTTTCCGAACTTGGTATGGATGAACCGCGTGCCGGTGCTCTGAAGCACCCGCCACGAGCCGTTGACGGCGTTTCGCACCGCCACGTCGTCCTTGCCGTCGCCGTTGAAGTCGCCAACGGTGCCGAACTGATCGATGGAGAGAAACGCCCAGAGATTCCCGTTGAAGCGAGTGCCGGTGCTCGTGGAGACCACCCAGGCGTAATCGGACGAACGCCTGCCGACGAGGTCGTCCATGCCGTCGCCATTGAAGTCGCCGACCAGCACGCTGGTCCACGAGAAGTCCGGATTCCAGCGACCGAACCGCGACGGCAGAAAACTGTGCCCCGTGCTCGTGAGGACCTGCCAGGCGCCGTTGTTCTCATTGCGAACGGCGATGTCGTCCTTGCCGTCGCCGTTGAAGTCGCCGACCCGCGGGAACTGGAACACGGCGATGTTGGCCCACAGCGAACTGGTGGTGCCTCCCTCGGGCGTCGAACGGGTCACGTACCAGATGCCGGCCGCGTCCTCCGTGGCCATGTCCGAGAGGCCGTCGCCGTCGAAATCGCCGCTCACCGCGTTGACCCAAGCATTGCCGCCGACGGGGCCGATTGCCGTGGTGTCGAAACTGGTGCCGTTTGAGGCGGAGACGATGAACTCCGCATCACTGATGCCGACAATCCCGTTGAAGGGATTTTCCGGGGCGCCCACGATCACGTCGAACGTGTCGTCCACGAAGTGCGAGGCGTCATAGACCGATGCCGCCCGGACCGTGACCGTGCCGCTGCCAGAGGCCCCTGCGGCATAGACGAGTTTCAGGCTTCCATCGGACTCGATGGTCGGGGTGACGAGTTGGGGGGCGGTGGTCGAAACGGTGTAGACCAGTTCGCCCACCCGCACGATCGACGGAAACCGCACGAACTGGTCGGCAGTGAGGGTCGCCGTGTCGGCCGGGGCGTTGGTGTATTCCGCCTCAGGATAGGCGATGGCGTCGGGTACGTCGCGGATCGGCACGGTGTCGAAGGGAGAGGCGTATTGGAATCGCGGCACCGCAGCGATCGCATCGACCGCCGCCATGCCGTTGCCGAGGACGCGTCCAAATGCCGTGAAGCCGCCGTTCTGGTTGTCGAGGTTTGCCGAGTTGTCGGCGAGACTGAAGAACCATTGATTTGTGGCGCTGTTGGGGTCGCTGCCAAGCTTGGCCATCGCGATCGTGCCGCGGATGTTGGTGTTTCCCGGCTCGTTGACCACGGGGGCAAACTGCTCAACGTTCTTGATGTCCGGAGGGTAGGCACCGTTGGCAATGAAGCCACCCCCCTGCACCACGAAGCCGGGAACCGACCGGTGGATAAACGTACCTTCGTAGAAGCCGCCATCGACATACTGCAGGAAGTTGGCCACCGTCTCGGGCGTGGTCCGGGCGCGTTCCGGCCCGGTCTGGTCGAAGAGTTCGACGTAGATTTCGTCGAGCGGAGCCGCATTGTTGACGTCAAACCGCACCAGCGTGCCCGTGACCTCAGGATCGTCGTAGCGGCCGGAAAGCGAGATCGTCGCCGGGGCGGCGCCCGGGTTGACGGCCACATCGGCAAGCGGAGCCAGCACGTCGACGTGCATGACCCGCCGCGTCTCCAGAGACTCGATCTGTCCGAAGGCTCGACAGGTTTTCCGCTTCATGGTGCACCGCAAGGAAGGCCGACCCCAGCCGAATTATCGCCGGTTTCGGCGTGAGCACAACGAACCGTACGCGGCGCGTTCGGAAATGGTTCGAAATCGGCTCAGGAGCCACGCTTTTCGATGGCCCGTACCATGGCAGCCCCCATGTCGGCGGGGCTTTCTGCGACCTCGATACCAGCATCCCTGAGGGCCGCCAGCTTGGCATCGGCTGTTCCCTTGCCCCCCGAGATGATCGCCCCGGCATGCCCCATGCGCTTGCCTGGCGGGGCGGTGCGACCGGCAATGAAGGCCGCCACGGGCTTGGTGACGTGGTGCTTGACGTAGTCGGCCGCTTCTTCCTCGGCGCTTCCCCCGATCTCGCCCATCATCAGAATCGAGTGGGTGTCGGGATCGTTTTGGAAGAGTTCCAGAATGTCGATGAACGAGGAGCCCACGAGCGGGTCGCCGCCGAGCCCGACACAGGTGCTCTGGCCGTGGCCGAGCTGGGTGAGCTGCCAGACGGCCTCGTAGGTCAGCGTTCCGGAACGGCTCATCACGCCGACGTGCCCGGGCGTGTGGATGTAGCCCGGCATGATGCCGATCTTGCATGCACCCGGCGTGATCACACCGGGACAGTTGGGGCCGATGAGCCGACTTTTCGAAGCCTTCACGACCGGCATCACACGGGCCATGTCCATCACGGGAATGCCCTCGGTGATGGCGATCACCAGCTCGATGCCGGCATCCACCGCCTCGAGAATCGCATCGGCCGCAAAGGCCGGCGGCACGAAGATCATCGTGGCATTGGCACCGGTGGCATCGCGGGCTTCGGCGACGGTGTTGAACACGGGCAGCCCGGCGACCTCCTCGCCCCCCTTGCCCGGTGTGACGCCGCCCACCATCCGGGTGCCGTAGTCGAGGCAGCCCCGGGTGTGAAACTCGCCCACCTTGCCGGTGATGCCCTGGCAGATGACCCGTGTGTCGCGATTGACGAGGATGCTCATGGAAGAAACAGCCGGAGGGAGGGAGCCGAAGAACGGCGGGATGAAATGATGGACGGGATCAGGACTTGGCGGCGGCCACGACCTTCTTGGCGGCGTCGGTGAGGCCGTCGGCGGTGATGATCGCAGCGCCGCTGGCGGCGAGGATCTTCTTGCCTTCCTCGACCTCCGTGCCCTCGAGTCGAACCACGAGCGGCACGGTAAAGCCGATGGTCTTCGAGGCCTCGACGAGTGCGTTTGCGATCGTGGTGCATCGCATGATCCCACCGAAGATGTTCACGAGGATCGCCTTGACGTGCTCGTCGGACAGGATGATCCGGAAGGCTTCCGTCACCTGTTTGACGTCGGCGCCACCACCCACGTCGAGGAAGTTGGCCGGCTCGCCGCCATGGTGCTTCACGAGATCCATCGTGCTCATGGCGAGCCCGGCGCCATTGACGAGGCAGCCGATCGTGCCACTCAGTTTCACGTACGACAGTCCGGCCGCCGCCGCCCGCATCTCGGCCGGATCCTCCTCCGACTCGTCGCGGAGGGCGGCAATGTTCTTGTGACGAAACAGCGCGTTGTCGTCGAACGTCATCTTGGCATCGAGGGCGACGAGCGCACCGTCCTTGGTGAGCACCAGCGGATTGATTTCCACGAGCGACGCGTCGAGGTCGACGAACGCCTGGCAGAGCGCGCGAAAGAAGGTTTCGGCATGCCGCCAGCTCGCCGTCGGCAGGCCGAGCTTCGAGGCGAGCACGCGGGCCTGGTAGCCGCCGAGGCCTCGATCGGGATCGAAGGGTTCGGTGAGGATGAGTTCGGGGGTTTTGGCGGCCACCTCCTCGATGTCCATGCCCCCCGCGGTGCTGGCGATCAAGACGGGCGAGCCAACCCGCCGATCGACGAGCACGGCCGCGTAGAGTTCGCGGTCGATTGCACAGCCGCTCTCCACGAACACCTGCCTGACGACCTGGCCTTCGGGGCCGGTCTGAATCGTGACGAGCGTCTGCCCGAGAAGGTTCCCTGCAATCCGTCGGGCATCGTCAGACGATTTGGCGAGTTCCACGCCGCGCTGCTCCGAGCCCACCACTTTCCCCTTTCCGCGGCCGCCCGCGTGGATCTGTGCCTTGACGGCGCACACGGGAGTGCCCAGGGCGGTGAAGGCGGCGGCGGCCTCGTCGGCCGTGCGGGCCACGCGACCCGTGAGCACCGGCACGCCGGCGGCACGGAGCAGATCCTTGGCTTGATACTCGTGAATCTTCATCGCGGTGGGCTCAGGGGGAGGGGGAAGTCGAGGACCGAGAGAAATATGGCATGAACGGCCGCGATCGCAAACCCAACGCCCTGTCCCTGCGGCGAGCGTGGGCTGTGACCGTGAGGCTGGGCCCTCGTCATTCATGGCGGCCGGGCATCGGGCTAGAGCGCGTCTGAGATACGTGTATCGCCGGCTCGTGGGCGGCAAAAGTCTCGTCGCCGGGGCGAGGATACGCCCAAGGCTCCTCGAGCGTTCGCCGACCCCCTCGCCTACCCGCTCAGGATTATCAACTCGTCGTTACACGTAGCGGAGATGCGCTCTAGTCGACCTGCTCGCCATCGAGCGAGTAGATCGCCAGATGGCGACCGTCGGGGCCCCGAAGTTCGTGGATGCGGAACGTGCCCGTCACCGCGACTGGACGAATCGAGAAATCGGCGGTACGTCCGGCCGTCATCCGCACCACCACGCAGTCGTGGAGTGCCGCCCCGGGGCCGAAGCAGCATTCCTGATTGTCACGGACGAGCACAAACTGCGTCAGCCCCGACTGCTGGAAGCTCGGAAGGATGTATCCACGGAGCCGCACGCGTTGCCGGTCGAGGGCGGTGACCCGCGGCGTGAGCCGATCGCGGTCAAACGGCTCGTTCTTCTGAAGGTCGAGTGCAAGATCGTCGAAGGTGATGTCGGCGGGCCGACCCGTGGCGGTGGGACGGGCGGCGACCGGCGGCGATGCGACATCCTGCTGCCGCGCGTCGGGCGGCGATCCGCAGCCGGCGAGGGCGACGAGGGCGACCGCCGACAGCACGTGCCGGCGACGACGAGCGGCGGTGTCAGCGAATGAAGGCGTCATCGATGTGGTAGAGCACGCCGCCGGCGAGTTCGGAGCTGCCCACCGCTTCGACCCGAAAGCGACCGGCCACCTTCGTGAGCCGGGGTGTGAACTCGATGCCGGCAGGATGAGATGGATCGTCGAGCTGCACGAGGACGCGGTCGGTGATCTTGGGGTTGCCGCCAAAGCAGCAGTCGCCCTGATCCCGCACGAGCAGGAACTGCGTGATGCCGGCCTGCTGCTTCCCGGGATACATGTAGCCCTTGAGCAGCACCCGGCGGCCATCAAAACCCCGCGCTGCTTCCGGCACGTGGGCGGCCGACTCTCCCTCGGCCGGCTGGAGGGACGCGTAGGAGAGCCTCTCGAATCCCTCCGGCAGTTCCATCGTGTATTCGCGGGCGTGGACGGTGACGCTGGTGACCAGCACGAGCGTTGACACGATGAGCGAGGCGGAGGCCAACGGCCTGCCCGTGAGCGCCTCAGGCCGTCGCGCGATCTCCCGGAGCGCCACGGTGGCGAGCACGCCGCCGATCGCGGGCACCGCCAACAGCGACCAGCCAAACAAGGCGACCGGGCTGATGAGCGCCACCGCGGCCGCGGCGATCGCCGCGCCGGACAGCGACCGGTAGTCGTCGGCGTCGCCGGGCGACGGGCGGTCACCACGCGGGGATCGGAGCGGAGAATCGAACAGCCCGTTGCCCATGTCGGTCAACGCTCGACGGATCGCGTCGGTCGCATGGCGGCGCGGGCCACCATTCCGATGGCGATGACCACGGCCGCCCAGACCAACCATTTCCAGCGACGACTCTCGGTGGCTGCATCGCCGGCCGGCTTCGACACGTCGCGTCCCGGCACGTCGTCGGTGGCTTCCTCGTCGCCGAGCACGGGCGGGAGGACGAGCGAGTTGCCCGCATCGCCGGCCGGCACGAACGTGTTCGGGGCCAGGCGGCCCGAGTTGTCATCCTCGTCGTCGGTGGTGGCAGACGCACCGCTGAGCACACCAGCGACCCCGGCAAGGGTCGCAGCGCGACGCACGGCCTCAGGGTCGATCTGCTCGAGTTCCACCACCGCTTCCTTGGCCTCGGGCAGGGGGCATGCCCGGAGGTAGTTCACGATCGGCTCGCGGACGAAGATGTTGTCGGCGGTCGCTTCCTTGAAGAGCGTGACGAGCCGATCGATCACCGACCAGTCCTGCCATCGTGCGAGATCCGCGATCACCAGATCGGCGAGCTTCGGCTCCTGGAGCAGCAGCCGGAGCGACTTCAGCACGCGATCCCTCGGCACGAGATCCGATTCCTCGCCGAGGAACCGCAGGGCCATCACCGCGGCATAGGTTTCGGTGAAGGGCACGTCCCGTCCCGCACGATCGAGAAACAGTCGGTCGACCAGATCAAGCGCCTTCGGGCCCGTGAGGGCGACGTAGCACGCGATGAGGGCGTCGAGCCCCGAGCGAGCCTCGGCCAGGTCGGGGGAGAGGTTGTCGCCCTCGAGAAGCACTTCGATTCGCTTGGCGTCGCCGGGAGATCCGCAGACCCCGAGCATCGTCGCGTAGAGCCGCCGACGGGTGGCCTGAACCCGCGGATCTTCGATCCACGCGAGAAGCTCGGCGGGCTTCATTCGATCCTTGAGCCCCCTGACGTCCGAGTAGGGAGCCACGGCAAACTCGTCGTAGGCGTCGCGGGCAAGGGTTTCGTCGTCGTCCTCGAGGTAGTCCTGGAAAAACGCCAGTCGCTCGGGCCCCTGCTCGGGAAGACCCTGAAGCTGCCGGAGGTAGGCGATGGCACGGTCGCTGACCCGCACCGGACTCGACCAGACGAGGTTCGGAGGCTCGATGCCCATCAGCAAGAAGAGCGTGCCGACGGGCTTCTCCTCGAGCATGATCGTTTCGATCAGGGCTGCGTCAGCACCGGCGTGGCCGGCGTCGGCAACCAGATCGGCCCCCTTGAGCACCTCCACGACCGCGAGCTTTCCCTTCGGGAGCGGGCCGTCGGCGCCGGGGCCGAGCGATGCGGGAGGGGGCGGTTCGACCAGCCGGGCGATCACCACGGCCGGGCTCTGGGCGATTTCCTGGGCGAAGGTGAGCGACACCGCCGAGCAGAAGGGGCACGCTCGGGCCATGGAAGGCATCACGACGACGAGGGCGATGGACGCCGCCATCAGGCACAAACGCACGACGGTATTCATGGGCGTAGTGTAGCGGTCAGCCCAGCCACTTCGCGACGTCGGTTCGGTAGGCCGCCAGGGCCGGCATCAGGCCCGCCAGCACCGCCAGCACGATCAGGAACGGCACGAGCAGGAGCTCCGTCGGGGATGACGAGACGAGCGTCGCGGAGACACCGGCGTTGGTCGTGATCAGGGGGCCGATGGCCGCCACGAGCAGGTGCCCCAGCGCCCAGCCGGCCAGGCCACCACCGAGGGCGAGAATCACGGCCTCGATCAGCACCGTGGCCAGCACGTGCCGTCGGCTCGCACCCAGGGCGCGCATCACCGCCACGTCGCGGCTGCGTTCGAGCGACGAGCCCACCATGCTCACGAGAATGCCGATCGCCGACACGATCACCACGAGCACCGTCACGAGCAGCAGGAGGAGTTCGAGCGGCCGCACGAAGAGTCCCAGGAGCACGCTGATCTCCCGAATGGGCTCGGCAGCCTGACCGTCGCGGCCCTCGTTGATGGCCGTCTTGAGCCCCATCGCGGTGAGTTCCGCCGGCAGCCCCGGCATCGACGCCGTCTCGACGAGGATCGCCGTCACTTCGCGCTGTTCGCGTGGCAGGGGCGTGGCCACGCCTTCGGCAGGCGGAGCCGGTGCCACCACGGGGGCGCCGTCGATGGGTTTGGCGTGTCCTTCCTGGAGGTAGAAGCCTTCCATGTTGACGTACACCCCACGGTCCACGGGCGTGTCGGTGCGGGCGAGGATGCCGGTGACCGTGAAGGGATCGTGCACGAGGCCGTCGTCGGCCCCGTGGGTCGGCGAAAACGGATCGCCCACGCGAAGCCCGAGCCGCGAGGCGACCTCGCTGCCGAGCACGCCGCCAAAGTATTCGTCGTCGCGGAAGTTCCGGCCGTCGGCAAACTGGAAGGGCCGCGGCGCCGTGACCCCGGCCGATTGTCCGAGGAGGGAGGCCCACCACCGCGCGAGGCCCGACGCTCCTCCGCCGCCAAAGGAGAGCCGGTCGAAATAGGCCGCATTCGTGCCGACAACGCGGTAGCTGCGGAAGTAGTCGCCCATGCAGATCGGCACGGCTGTCTGCACACTGCCGGCGAATCGTCCTGCGACGCCGTCGGGCCGGGCATCGGCCGGAAGGAACTCCTCGTAGAACGACCACGCCACGTTTTCAATCGGCTTGCTGACGAGGTAAACGCTGTTGAGCACCAGCTGAAGCGGGCTCCCCTTGGCCCCCACGATCATGTTGTAGCCGAGCCCCGATCCCGACTTGAAGGCTTCGGTGACGACGTTGCCGATCACCAGCGTCGCGACGACGAGGGCCACGCCGAGGGCCAGCGACAGGGCCGTCAGGCCGCTCGTGAGGAGCCGCTGCCGGATGTTGCGCCAGGCGATGCCGAAGAGTGACATGATGGGTGTGGTTCAGGCGGGGTGCGTGGCGGCGCGGTTGAAGTCTTCCAGCCGGAGCTGCTTTGGAAAACGGGCTGCCACGTCTGGTGAGTGGGTCACGACGAGCAGGGCGACGTCGTTTTCCGCGCAGGTGGTCGTGAGCAGATCGATCACCTGATCCTGGTGCGCTGTGTCGATGCTCGCGGTCGGTTCGTCGGCGAGGATCACTCGCGGACGGTTCGCAAGCGCCCTCGCCACGGCCACCCGCTGCTGCTGGCCGATGGAGAGCTCGGCGGGCTTGTGGTGGAGCCGGTGGCCGAGGCCGACCGATGCCAGAAGGTCGGCGGCCCGCCAGCGGTCGGGCTTGCCGCTGCCAAACGACATCGCCACGAGCACGTTCTCGATCGCCGTGAATCCGGGCAGCAGGTTGAACTGCTGGAAGACGAGGCCGAGGGTGTCGGCCCGCAGGCGGTCGGTGGAAGCCTCGCCGAGCCGTGTGATATCGCGGCCGGCGATCCGGACCCTCCCCGCGTCGGGCCGCATGATCCCGGAGATCACGTGGAGAAGCGTCGACTTGCCCGATCCGCTCTGCCCGGTGAGGGCAACCTGCTCGGTTTCATGGAGCGTGAAGGCATCGATGTCGAGCACCGCCACCGTCTCGCCCCCCGGCATGGCGAAGGCCTTTTGGACATGCTCGAGTTCGATGACAGGAGTGGGCATGCCAGGGATTCTAGCGGGTGTTTCCGCAGCCACGCGGTGGTCGATTGAGCGGCTGCCGTTCCGGCGTGTATCATCCCGGCCCCACCCAAGGGCGCGGCGTCCGCAACGGAGCGGAGCGGCCGGCCCCCAACGACTCGTCCCAGGAGATTCGCCGTGCCCATTCGCGTCGGCATCAACGGCTTCGGCCGCATCGGTCGCCTCACCTACCGCGCCATCTACGAGAAGTACGGCCTCAACGGCGACGTTCAGGTCGTGGCCCTCAACGACCTCACCGACGCGAAGACCAACGCCCATCTCCTCGAATTCGACTCCAACTACGGCCCGTTCAAGGGCTCGGTGGGCTACGACGGCAACGACCTCATCGTCGACGGCAAGAAGATCCACGTCTTCGCCGAGAAAGACCCTGGGTCGATCCCGTGGGGCAGCCAGGACGTCCAGATCGTCGTCGAGAGCACCGGCTTCTTCACCGACGCCACCAAGGCTGTCGCCCACAAGCGAGACAGCGTGAAGAAGGTCGTCATCTCAGCCCCCGCCAAGAACGAGGATCTCACGATCGTTCTCGGCGTGAACAACGAGATGTACGATCCGAAGAAGCACCATGTGATCTCCAACGCGTCGTGCACGACGAACGGCCTGGCTCCAGTGGCCAAGGTGCTGCACGAAACGTGGGGCATCGACCGCGGTCTTCTCACCACAGTCCACGCCTACACCAACTCGCAGAAGACGGTCGACACCGCCGCCAAGGATCTCCGCGACGCCCGGGCCGCGGCAATGAACATCGTTCCGAGCAGCACCGGGGCCGCCAAGGCCGTGGGCCTCGTGATTCCGGCCCTCCAGGGCAAGTTCACGGGCATGGCGTTCCGCGTTCCGACGCCGACGGTGAGCGTGGTCGACTTCACCGCGATCCTCGGCAAGGATGCCTCGCCGGCCGAGATCAATGCGGCGATGAAGAAGGCGGCCGAGGGTCCGCTCAAGGGCATCCTTCGCTACACCGACAAGGAGCTCGTGTCGACCGACCTCAAGGGCGATCCGCACAGCTCGATCTTCTCGGCCGTCGACACGATCGGCCTCGGGAACTTCGTGAAGGTGGTGAGCTGGTACGACAACGAGTGGGGCTACTCCAACCGCGTGGCCGACCTGCTGAACTTCCTCGAAGACCGCGGTCTCTGAGCCTCTCCGCAAGTCTGAGTCCGCCGCAGTGGCACCGTTCGGTGCGGCTGCGGCGGACTCGCCGCTTCTGGGCCGGCGAATCGGGGCTGGCCCGTCTCAGCGAGACGGGATCGTGGCGTCGGCCTCGAGCAGGGCGCCTTCCGGACCGGTGATGCTCACCGTGACCCGCACGTTTTCTGCGGTGATCGGGCCGGCCGTCCATGGCAGGCGAAAATGAAGGCCACGGAGACGGGTGGTGGGGCGGAAGTGGGCCGCCGCCTGCTCGGTTGGAATCGACGCCGTGGCCAGCACCAACGCGGGATCGGCTGCGTCCTGCACCACGATCGTCACGGCGCCAGGTGCGGGAACGAGCCGCTCCGCCGCATCGCGTGGCTCGACGGTCACGGCGATGCCGTCACTGAGTCCGTCGCCGTTGTCGTCGAATGGCGACGTGCTTCCCTGCGTCACGACCAGCCGCACCGGCCGACCGTCGGCCATCGGCTCCTCGTAGGCCACCGGCACGGAGGCTGGCGCAGGCTCGATTGAAGACGACGCCGGTGGAGGGAGATCGAGGGGTTCCGGTTCCACGGGCGACGACGAGGGACGGACCGGCAGGGGCGGAATGTTGTCGAGCGACGGGGGCACGATGGGCACGCTCGGAGCGGGGCCGCGGATCGCTTCGGGTATCTCGATCGATGGTGGCACGTGTGCCGGCGCGGGTGTCGGCGTTGCACGGGCGGCGCCTGGTCGTGACCGGAGCACCGAGTCACTCTCCGAGATGCCGAGCTGTCGCTTCAAGCTCACATTTTCGCCCGCAAGGTAGTCGACCCGGGCACACTTCTCTTGGAGTTCATCCTGGAGCTGGTAGATCTGGTCCTCCTGGTAGCGGAGTTCCCGCTCCAGCAGCTGCTGGCTCAGGTCGCTCTTGCACCCCACAAGGGCGAGGCAGGAGGTTGCCACGAGGCCGATCCACCGCCTCGCGTCGCTCCCAACCGATTCCAGGCACCGCATCGACGCCTCCTTGCGTCCAAACCGGGCGACCTGGCGAGCGGCTCCTGCCGACCATGGTCATCACCGCGATTTGCCGCGGGACGCTAGCAGACGGGGGAAGGCCGCCGCAATCGCAGCCGAAACCCAAGATTCCACGTGGATTCCGCAGCTTTCCAGCAGGGCACGGCCGCGTCAGCCAGCCTTGGGGGCCGGCATCCGCTCGATGACCTCGTCGATCAGCCGATATTCACGGGCTTCAGCGGCCGACATGAAGCGGTCGCGATCGGTGTCCTGCTCGATCTTTTCCAGGGGATGCCCGGTGTGCTTCAGCAGGATGCCGTTGAGCTTGTGCTTGATGTTCTTGAACTCTTTGGCGTGGATCATGATCTCCTCCGCCGTGCCTTCCATGCCGGCGAGCGGCTGGTGGATCATGATGCGGGCGTTGGGGAGAGCCCGTCGCTTTCCCGAGGCGCCCGCGGCGAGGAGCACCGCGCCCATCGAAGCCGCCTGGCCGATGCAGTAGGTCGCCACGTCGCACGTCACGAACTGCATCGTGTCGTAAATCGCCAGCCCAGCCGTCACGCTTCCGCCGGGCGAGTTGATGTAGAGGTGGATGTCGGCCTTCGGGTCATCCGACTGGAGGAAGAGCAGCTGGGCGACGATCGCGTTGGCAACTTCGTCGTTCACCTGCGTGCCGAGGAACACGATGCGGTCCTTCAGCAGGCGGCTGTAAATGTCCATCGCCCGCTCTTCGCGGCCGCTCTTCTCGATGACGTAGGGAATCAAAGGCATGGCAGGATTGGTTCTCGGAGGCGTGGCTCGCTGGACTCAGTCTTTTTCCTGATCGTCGGCCGTCACCGGCGGCTTGGTGAGAATCTCGTCGACAAGGCCGTATTCCTTCGCTTCGGTCGCGGAGAGATACCGATCGCGATCTGTATCCTTGGCGATCCGCTCGATGGGCTGGCCGGTGTGGCTGGCGAGGATCTCGTTGAGGACCGCACGGGTCTTGATGATCTCGTCGGCCTGAATCTCGATGTCGCTCACCTGGCCGCCAACCTGCCCGTAGGGCTGGTGAATCATCACCTTGGCGTGGGGCAGCACGAAACGCTTGCCCTTGGCACCGCCTGCCAGCAGCACCGCGCCGCCGCTGGCTGCCAGCCCGACACAATAGGTCGCGACCGGGCAGGTGAGAATCTGCATCGTGTCGTAGATCGCCATGGTTGCCGTCACGCTGCCACCGGGCGAGTTGATGTAGAAGTGGATGTCCTTCCGACGGTTCTCGCTCTGCAGATAGAGCAGCTTCATCACCAGTTCGTTGGCGTTGCCGTCGTAGATCTCACCCTGCAGCAGGATGATTCGGTTTTCGAGCAGGAGATCACCGAGCGTCATCGTGCGCTGCCGCTGGTAATCACGGTAGGCGCTCGAGGCTGACGCGGCCGCGGTCACCGAGGAAAGCGGCGACGAAAACTGGTCGTTGCGTGGCATGACGGTCATCGAGGGGTGATCGGAAAAGGGGGCGGCTCCGTTTGCCACCCCCGAACTAGGCCCGCGGAACTCTGCCGGCGTCGGCATGGGTCGCGGTCGGAATTTCCTCCTCGCCCACCACCACGCCACAGACCGCATGGTCAATCGCCTCGGCGTCGGGCTTGGAGAACTCGAAGGGGGTGTCTTTGAAGGCGGCGTGCGAGGTGATCAGATCGATCGTCTTGCGCTCGATGATCTGGTTGCGGAGCACATCCATCAGCCCGCGACGCTCGAGGCTGGCCCGAACACGGCGAGGCGATTCGCCCGACTGCGAGGCGATGGCGCGAATCTCCTCGTCATAGTCGGCGGCGGTGTCGCCGACACCCTCATCCTCGGCGATTTTTTCAAGGATGAAATGCTCCTTGAGCGCGCGGGCCGTGCTGGCCATCACGCTCTGACGAAGCTCGTTGACATAGCGGCGGATCGAATCGTCGTCGAAGCCGCTCTGGCGGAGTTCGAGGATCGCCCGCTCCAGTTCCCGCTGGGCCTGGCGTCGCAGCAAGGCCGGGGGAAGGTCCCACGATGCGGAGGCCGTGAGGGCGTTGGCCACCTGCTGCCGAACCTGGCGGCGGCGGTGCCATTCGAGCTGCCGCTCCAGTTGGCCGCGAACGGCGGTGCGAAGGGCCTCCACCGATTCGAAGCCACCGAGCTCCTCGAGGAGTTCGGGCGTCATCTCGGGAAGTTCGAGCCGCTTCACGTCGAGGACGGTCAGCTCCATGGTGACCTCCTTGCCGCGGACATCCTCGAGGGCTGCCTCGTCGGACACCTTCACGGTGGCTGTGACGGTCGTGCCCGGCTTGGCCTTCGCGACGAGCTTCGCGAAATCAGGAACTTCGGCATCGGCGAGGGAGAGCGTGTTGCGGACGATGATTTCCGTCTCGGCGGCTTCCGACAGCACGCGATCGCCATCCTTGAACACGAGTTTTGCGACGATCATGTCGCCAACCGACGGGGCGCCATCATGGGGCACGAATCGGGCCCGTTCGCGAAGGTGGCTGCCGAGAGCGTCGTCGACGTCCGCTTCACTGATCTCGCGGGCAGGCCGTGAGATCGCCAGGCCCTTCCAGGCCGGAAGATCGAACTCGGGACGGACTTCGATCGAAAACTCAAACGTCATCGGGCCGTCGTCAGGGAGCAACACGGCGGCGGCATCGAGTTCGGGCTCGCTGATCGGCGAGAGCTTTTGCTGCTCGGAGACCTGCGTCATCGCGTCGGTGAGGAGTTTCGAGCGAATCTGGTCGACCAGTTCGGACTTGAACCGGCTGCTGACAAGCTGGCGGGGCGCCCGGCCCGGTCGGAAGCCAGGCAGGAGGGCCGACGGCATCAGTTCGCCGATGGCGTCGTCACGGTAGCGATCGATGTCGGCGCGGGGGATGGTCACCTTCACCCGACGCTGGCAGGTCGAGACAGCCTCGACGGCGACCTCGAGAGAGAGGGGCTTCGGCATGCCCTCGAGGGCTTCGGGGCTGGCGACGGCAGGGGCATCGGACGATGACATGGAGGATTCCGAAACGGGGAGCGGATACGAGAATCGCGAGCCTCCCGCCCACGGAGACGTCCCGGGGGAGAGCGACGTGCGGAAAGGCGGCGACCGCGTTGCGTCCGGGGAACGGACGCGGTCGGACGCGGGCACTCGGGACGAAGCGGGTGATGGGATTCGAACCCACGACAACCACGTTGGCAACGTGGTGCTCTACCAACTGAGCTACACCCGCACGCAGGCGAAGGGGCGGCTGGCAGGCACGGGGCCCGCCGACAGCCGCTCCATCGAAAGCGGCGCGATTATAGGTGCGGGGATGCCAGCCGCAAGGTCTCCGGGCGGCTCCACGGCGATTTCAGGGGGGGCGGTGGGGCCGATTGGAGCAGCCGAAGGGGGCGGTACACTCGTTTGCGAGTCGGCGGCCGCCGCTCGGCGACAGTCCCCGAGCACCGGCCGACACCTGGGTGGCATGCCCGTGGACGTGCGCATCGTGATTCTCACGCCTTCCGGGAAGCACCGGACGATCACCAGGGGCCTTCCCGTGTTGGTCGGTCGAGGCGATGAGGCCGCCCTCCGAGTTCCCCAAGACTGCGTCAGCCGGCGTCATTGCGAGCTGCGTGAAAAAGGGGGCGCGGTGGTCGTTCACGATCTGGCGAGCACCAACGGCACCCTGCTCGACGGCGTCGAGATTCCCCAGGGCGTCGATGTGACGGTGCCGTGCGGCGCCACCCTTCGGGTCGGCGGAGCGACGTTTCGGATCGAGTTCGGCACGCCACAGAGCACGATTGCCGAGTCGAGGCCACGCGACGATGATCCTGGTGTTTTCTTCAAGGGGCTTTCATGACGCCGTCTCCCAGCACCCCGCGTCGGGTGACCGTGCTCGATCTTGCCTCGGCCCGGGCCGTGCGTCGTCCGCTGAGCATGGTCACGGCCTACGACTGGCCCACCGGACGGCTCGCCGACGAGGCGGGTGTTGATTGCGTCCTTGTCGGCGACAGCGTGGCGATGGTGGTGGCGGGCCGATCATCGACCATTCCGGCGACGCTCGACCAGATGATCTATCACGGCGAGATCGTTTCGCGAGCGGTGTCTCGCGCCATGGTCGTGGTCGATCTGCCGTTCCCGCTCCAGCACCTCGGCGTGCGCACGGCCGTGAAGGCCGCGGCACGTGTCTTGAAGGAAACCGGCTGCCAGGCGGTGAAACTCGAAGGCACGGCGGGGCAGGCCGATGTGATTGCCGGCATTGTCGGCGCCGGGATACCCGTGATGGGCCACGTGGGCCTCCGTCCGCAAGCCGTGCATCAACTCGGCGGCTATCGCATGCAGCGCGACGAAGAGCGACTCCTCGCCGACGCCCGAGCCGCCGCGGACGCGGGCGCCTTTGCCGTGGTGCTTGAATGCATCCCGCGAACGGTCGCCGCGGCGATCACGGCCGACCTTCCGGTTCCCACGATCGGCATCGGCGCCGGGCCCGAGTGCGACGGCCAGGTGCTCGTGATGCACGATCTCGTCGGTCTTTCTCCCGACCGTGTGCCGAAGTTTGTCCGAGGCTATGCCGACGCCAAGGCCACCATTGCCGACGCGCTGGCCCGCTGGCGGAAGGATGTCGAGCAGCGGGCATTTCCCGGCCCCGGCGAGACGCTCGGGTAGGTGGCCGAGCCGTGGAAGGGATGCCGGGCTGATCCATGAACAAACTCGCCAGCGCGACGAGCCCGTATCTCCTCCAGCACGTGGACAACCCCGTTGCATGGGAGCCGTGGGGTGAGGAAGCGATCGATCGTGCGGCCCGGGAAGGAAAGCCGATTTTTCTTTCGGTGGGGTATTCCGCCTGCCACTGGTGCCATGTCATGGCGCACGAAAGCTTCGAGAATCCGGCGATCGCCGCGATCCTCAACCGCTCGTTCGTGTGCATCAAGGTCGATCGCGAAGAGCGTCCCGACATCGACAGCGTCTACATGGCCGCCGTGCAGCTGCTGACCGGCCGCGGGGGCTGGCCGATGAGCGTTTTCCTCACGCCCGATCTCGAGCCGTTCTTCGCCGGCACCTACTGGCCGCCGGAGCCACGGCATGGGATGCCGTCGTTCCCTCAAGTGGCCACGGCCGTGGCCACGGCGTGGGCGGAACGGCGCGAGTCGGTGGTGAAGCAGGCGGGCGAGATCACCGCGGCACTCGTGCGGCCGGAGGCAGCTGCCCAGGCGACGCCCGTTGACGCTGCGCTCCTCGATGCCGCGGCGATGGCGCTCACGCGCGCCTACGATCCCACCTTCGGCGGCTTCGGCACGGCGCCGAAGTTTCCGCATGCGATGGACTTGCGGCTGCTGCTGAGGACGTTTGCCCGCAGTGGACGTGTGCACGACCTGGAGATGGTGTGTCACTCACTCGGCGGCATGGCCGCCGGTGGCATCCGAGATCACCTCGGAGGAGGGTTTGCAAGGTATTCGGTGGACGACCGATGGCTCGTGCCGCATTTCGAAAAAATGCTCTACGACAACGCCCTGCTCGGCATGGCGTTTCTCGAAGCGCACCTCGTCACCGGGCGCGCCGACTTTGCCGAGGTGGTGTCCAGCACGCTCGACTATGTGCTCCGCGACATGACCGATCCGGAAGGAGGCTTCTGGAGCGCGGAAGATGCCGACAGCGAGGGGGAGGAGGGAAGGTTTTACGTGTGGACGCCGGACGAGGTCGCCGAGGTGCTCGGCGGTTCCGATGCCGACCTGTTCTGCGAGGCGTACGACATCACGATCACCGGCAACTTCGAGGGACGTTCGATCCCCAACCTGCCAGTGCCGGTGGCGACGGTGGCCCATCGTCGCGGCCTCGATCCCGCTGAACTCTCGACGAGGCTGGCCGATGCGCGTCGTCGATTGCTCGAGGCGCGGAGCCGACGGGTGAAGCCGGGAGTCGACGACAAGGTTCTCGTGGCCTGGAATGGCCTGATGATCGACACCCTCGCCCAGGCCGGCTCGGTGCTCGGCGAGCCACGGTATGTCACCGCGGCGGTTCGGGCGGCGGCGTTCCTGCTCGCGCGATGCCACGACGACCGCGGTCGTCTCGTGCATCAGTGGCGGCGTGGGCGGGCGGGTGGCCTTGCCTTCGCCGACGATCTGGCATGCCTTGCGTCGGGACTCGTGAGCCTGACGGAGGCGACGGGTGATCCTGCCTGGATCTCCTCGGCCTGCACTCTGGCCGACACCCTCATCGACGGAGGATTCATCGACGAGGCGACCGGCGGAGTGTTTCAGACGTCACCGGCCCATGAGCGGCTGCTTCTTCGGCAGGCGGAGCTGCTCGACAACGCCACCCCTGGGGCGACGGGCATGACGGCGACGGTGCTGGCGCGCCTGGCGGCCCTCACGGGCCGAGAGCGGTATCGGAGGGCGGCCGAGCGGGCAGCCGAAGCCGCCGCGGCCATCGCTGCCCGTGCCCCGGGCGCCGTTCCTCAGACGCTTCTCGCGATCGATTTCCTCCTCGGACCGACCGAGGAACTGGTGGTGGTTGGTTCCCGGTCGTTGCCGGACACCACAAGGCTGCTGGCCGCGGCATGGAAGCGGTTCCGGCCTCGTGGCATCCTGGCCGTGCGCGACCCAGCCGACGGCCCCACCGAGGCAGATCCCCGGGCCGGCCTGTTCGAGGGGCGGCCGGGGCACGACGGCGACGTCACGCTCTACCGTTGCGCGAACCACACCTGCGAACCGCCCCTTCGGGGTGGCGCTGCGGTGGCGCGGGCAGGCGAGACGGCATCCGCAGAGGCCGTGCATCCGCGCGGCGCGGAAAACCAGACCGCTACGGGATGACGACCTCGTCCGAGATGATGACGGGCTTTCCGGCAGTGATGCCGGCAGGCGTCGGAACGCCCGCTCCCATGGCTGGGCCGGGCGAACCACCTGGGCCCGCGGGGATCGAGGCGCCGGCTGGGATGCCGCCTTCCACGATCGTGCCACCCTCGCAGCCGCTACAGCCGCTGGTGACGGGAGCCGAGTTGCAGCAGGGCTGTTGCTGACCGCAGGTTCGAGGAGGGGCCACGGGCGCGGCGACGGCCCCCGGGGGCGTGAAGCCGGGGGGGAGATGGCCGAAGCACTTCTCGTACTTCCAGACCTCCATGGCGATGTATTTCTCGTTCAGCGTCTTGCAGCCTGTCACCGAGGCCACGGCCACGACCGCCGACACCGTGATCACCCGTCGGCACCATTCCTGGGTACGCATCGCTCCATACTCCTGCTGGGGCGGCTTCCCGGCGTCGGCCACTGGGGCGCGAACGGCCTCTCGATGGGCCGGAGCCGGTGAAAGCCACGCAACACTACCCCATGCCTGTGGCGCGGCAACTGCGATCCGGGCGCAGCAGTGGCCCGATCGACGTCCGTGTGGAAACCTGTGCCGGTCGTATGGGCCGATCCGGAGGAACTCCGAATGCCACGAGACGAGGCCCCGCTTGCCCAGACCCGTCCGTGCGGAGGGTTCAGGTCACAGGAAAGGCGGATCAGCCCTTGCGGTGGCGGATCCGGGCCCGCATGCGGCGCTTCTTCTGTCCAAGCTTGCGCCGACCCTTGCCCGATTTCTTGACGCCCATTCCTGATCTCCAGCCTGGTCGGACGGCTTCCAAAACGCCGTCACCGACGCGAAAGGTTGTAAGATGGCGACCGTTCAGTTGCAAGCATCCCCGCCGGTCTCACGCGGCATGATCGTGTTCTTCCCCACCTACGCCCGCCGCACCCCGACCGGATGGTCGGCCGATGTGGCCGGCATGGTTGCCAGGCCCCTGCCCGAGCACAGCCGGCGACGGACGCTGGCGATGGCGGTGATGAAGCGGCTGCTCGACCTCGATGACACCCAGTCGGCATCGGACATTTTTCGTGCCCGCGCGGAGCTCTTCCTGTTCCAGCGAGTGGCCGGCCATCCGGTTCGCGTCGTCTTCGGCGATCGCGAGATCGACGTGGGGCTGTCGGACAAGGCCGGTCACTTTTCAGTGAGCATCGAGTTCGACCATGCCTCGGTCGAACGATTCGCACGGAACTCGGTTCGCGGTGGGCGATGGCTTGAGTACGAGGGCATGCCCGTCGCTGGCGCGGATGCCGATGACGCCCGCGCCACTGCCACCGGCGTCATTCACCTGGTCGACGACGTGGGCACGTCGGTGATTTCCGACATCGACGACACCGTGAAGTTCTCGAATGTGGCCGACCGTCGGGAGCTCCTCAGGAACACGCTCGTGCGCGACTTCGTGCCGGTGGTCGGCATGCCCGAAGCGTATCAACGCTGGCAGGACACGGGGGTGGCGTTTCACTACGTGTCGAGCAGCCCCTGGCAGATGTCGGACTGCCTCAGCCATTTTCTCGGCGACGTAGGGCTGCCCGCCGGCTCGATGCACCTCAAGCTCTTCCGCCTGAAAGACTCGACGCCGCTCCGACGCATACCCACTCGCACGCGAGGGAAAAAGCGGGTGATCGACCGCATCATGGCCGATTTTCCAGCGCGGCGATTCTGGCTCGTGGGCGACTCCGGAGAACGAGATCCCGAGATCTATGCGACGATCGCCCGCCGACGTCCGGAGCAGGTCGCCGGCGTTTTGATTCGCGAAGTGCCTGCGAAGGCGTCGCGGGCCAAGGTTCGGGAGCGACTCGCCAAGCTCGCCAGCCGGCTGCCCCAGGGCGGCCTCACGGTCTTTCAGACGCCCGAGGAACTGGCCGAGGCGGTTGGCGTCGGGTGAGCCGCGTCACCACGGGCTGTCAAAGGCGTTTTGGTAGTGGTCGACGATCGCCGTGCCGCAAGCATCGAAGGTGACGGCGACCACATCGAGCCGTACGCTCGCGTCTTCGAGTTGATGACGACGGATATAGGCGTTGGCCAGTTCGGCCATCCGGCGTCGCTTCGTGAAGCCCACTGTTTCGGCCGGGTGACCGTGGCTCGTGTCGGAGCGGGTGCGCACCTCCACGAACACCACCGTCCGCCCGTCGAGCGCCACGATGTCGATGTCGCCGCGCAGGATACGTTCCCGGCGACCGACGATGCGGTATCCAAGACCGCGCAGGTAGCGGGCCGCCTCGTCTTCTCCCCGTCGGCCAAGCTCGTCGCGGGAGGGACGCACAGGCCACCTCCAGCCTCAGGTGGCGGCTGCCGCCTTCTTGCCCTTGGCCGCCGGCTTCGAAGCCGCCACGTCGTCGCGCTTCTCGCGAAGCCGAGTCGACTTGCCGGAACGATCGCGGAGGTAGTAGAGCTTTGCCCGACGGGCCACACCCGACCGCTTCACCTCGATCTTGCCGATCTTCGGTGAGTGGATCGGAAACTTCCGCTCCACGCCCTCGCCGGCAACGATGCGGCGCACGGTGAAGGTTTCGCGACTGCCGGAGCCGCTCTTGGCGATGACGACGCCGTTGAAAATCTGCACCCGCTCCTTCTCGCCTTCGAGAATGCGGGTGTGGACATCGACGGTATCACCGATCTCGAAGCTCGGAACTTCCGACTTCAGGCTCGAGGCCTCGACGGCGGCAAGCAGTTTACGATTCACGATGCGCTCCTTTGGGGGTGGCTCGACGAATGAACGGGGCTGGATGCCGACCGTCGCTCGGTGGCGACGACGGCCTGCTCCTGCCGCCAGGCAGCGATACGGCCATGATCGCCTGACAGCAGGATGTCCGGCACGCACTGGCCGCGAAACTCGCGGGGCCGGGTGTATTGAGGGCCTTCGACCAATCGGTCGCTGCCGGAGAAGGAGTCGCACGCAGCGCTCTCCTCATGGCCGAGCACCCCGGGCAGGAGGCGGGTGACGGCTTCAACGACGACCATGGCAGCCACCTCGCCGCCGGAGAGAACATAGTCGCCGATCGAAATCTCATGGGCCTCGAGCGACGTTGCGATTCTCGCGTCGAAACCCTCGTAGCGGCCGCACACGAGGATGATGCGATCCATGCCCGCAAGCCGCTCGACCATCGGCTGGTCGAGCCGCGGGCCACCGGGCGTGAGCAGGAATGTCGCGCCGGGGGCATCAGCGAGTGACCGAACCGACTCCACGCACGTCACCACGGGGCCGGGCATCAGCAGCATGCCGGGACCGCCGCCAAACGGGCGGTCGTCAACCTGGCGATGCACACCCTCGGCAAAGTCGCGGATGTCGGTCAGGTGGATGTCCACCAGGCCGGCGCGGCGCGCGGCCCCGAGCAGGCTTCCTTCCAGGAAGCTTGTGAACATTTCGGGGAAGAGCGTGACGATGTCGATGCGCATGGCGGGAACGCGGTGCCAGCCGACGAGCGACCGCGGCATGCGGTCGTCGGAAGTGGATCGCGACAGGAACTCACTCGGCCTTCGGCTCGTCCGAAGGTGCTTCGGCAACGGTCGTGGCGGTTTCAGCCGAAGACTCGGCCGCTGGTTCGGCGGAAGCCTCGGCCTCGACGGCCACAGGTTCGGCGGTCGGCTCAGCCTTCGGCGTCGGGACGAATGCCGGCTCACCGGCATCCGGCACGATCCGCGGCATCGACAGCCGGGCGCGGGCCTCTTCCATCTGCTTGAGGTGCGTTCCGTTGCTGCCGTACTTCTTGATCAGGATCCGCACCGCGTCGCTCGGCTGAGCGCCGACGGAGATCCAGTAGTCGACGCGGGCACCGTTGAGGGTGCATCGGGCGTCGGTTTCGGGCACATGCGGATCGTAGGTGCCGAGTTCTTCGATGACGCGGCCGTCACGAGGGCTGCGGCGATCGGTCGCGCAAATGCGGTAATACTCGCGGTGTTTCCGACCCATCCGCTTCATTCGAATTGCCACTGCCACGGTCAAAAATCTCCAAGAACGTCCGGGAATCGACTGATCTGTCAGGCGAGCCCCTTATGGTACCTGCAGACCGCAGGAACCCAAGGGCCAGCCCCCAAGGGGCTAATTTCGGCACAATCCGCCGGAAAAACCATCGGGCGTCGGCCCGGCTCCGGCTGGAGGGGGGCTCACTCGCGTCCGTCGCGCTTCCGACGCCGGGCATCCTTCTCCCGCTGCTTTTTCTGCCGGCGCCGTTCGTCGGCGGTGAGTCGGCGGCCGGTGTCTCCCTTCGGCTTGGCGAGCCGGGCGGCGGGATTCTGCATCTGCGCCTGGAGTCGCTGCACCTGCTGCATTCGCTCCCGCATGCCCAGGCCCGCCATCCCCTTCATCATCGAGGCCATGCCGTCGAACTGTTTCACGAGGTCGCCGACCTCGTTGGGCTCCACGCCCGCTCCCTTCGCGATCCGGCGACGGCGCGACTGATCGATGAAACGAGAGGGGTTCCGCCGCTCATCGGGCGTCATGGCGTCGATGATCCCGAACAGCCGGTTCATGTCTTTTTCGAGGTCGGAGCCGCCGAGCATCTCCTGCATGCCCCCCATGCCGGGAATCATGCCGAGCACCTTGCCCAAGGGGCCGAGGCGTCGTGTCTGAAGCAGCATTTTCTTGAAATCGTCGAGCGTGAACTCGCCGGCTTTCAGACGCTCCTCCTGCCGCTTCATCTCGTCCTGGTCGAACTTGCGCTGTGCCTCCTCGACGAGCGACACGACGTCGCCCATGCCGAGAATGCGGCCGGCCATTCGCTCGGGATGAAACTCTTCGAGGGCGTCGATCTGCTCGCCCGTGCCGATAAACTTGATCGGAACGCCCGTCACGCTCTTCACCGACAACGCGGCGCCGCCACGGGCGTCGCCATCGAGCTTCGTCATGATCACGCCGTCGAGTTCGAGCGCGTCGTGAAACGCCTTCGCGCTTTTCACGGCGTCCTGGCCGGTCATGGCGTCGACCACGAGATACACCTGATCCGGGCCGACGGTGCGGTCGATCCTGGCCAGTTCCTGCATCAGCTCCTCGTCGATCGCCAGGCGTCCGGCGGTGTCGAGAATGACGACCGATACGTTCTCCTTCTTCGCCCGGGCGACGCCCGCATTGCAGACGGCAACCGGATCGGTGCTTCCGCCGGGCATGTCGGCGGGCGTGTGGACGGGAATCCCGAGCTGCCGACCGAGCACCGAGAGTTGTTCGATGGCCGCCGGTCGCTGGAGGTCGGCGGCCACCAGCATCACCCCCCTCCCCTGCTCCTTGATCTTCCGGGCGAGCTTGGCGCACGAGGTCGTCTTGCCCGACCCCTGCAACCCACAGAGCATGAGGACGGTGGTCGTGCCCGACTGGAGATGGAGCGAATGGTCGACCGGGCCCATCAGCCCGACGAGTTCATGGTGGACGATGCCCACCAGCTGCTGGGCCGGATCGAGTGATTCGAGAACCCTCGCTCCGACGGCACCGTCGGCCACCCGCGTCAGAAACCCATCAGCCACGTCATAGGCGACGTCGGCCTCGAGCAAGGCGGTGCGGACGGCATCGAGGCCTTCCCGCATGTTGGCGTCGGTGAGTTTGCCACGTCCGCGAAGCGAGTTGATGGCGGACGAGAGCGACGCGGTCAGCGACTCGAACATGATGGCTCCGGTTTGGCGGGGGGGGCGAGTATAGCACCGCCCCACCTGGAGCCTGGCGGCGATCTCCGCCCGGTGACGAGCCGCTCGAATCGGGAGCAAGCACACAGCGTGCCGCTTGCCCGACGCGTGGCCGGCGTGAACGGCGCGTCACCGGAAGGAGAGCCACCTGGACCAGAGCGGCCGTCTTCCGGCCGCCCGTGTCGTTTCGAACCTCAGCTGAACGTGCCAGGCTGGCCCATCATCGGGCCGGACGGCATCGACATGCCGCCCCCCTCGCAGCAGGGCGCCGCCTGCTCGCACGCAGGCTCGCAGGAGGGTGCACACGCCGGGGCACAGGCCGGGGCGGCACACGGAGCTGGAGCTGGTGGCGGGGATCCGCACGACCGAAACTCCATGAACGACGGACGACGGCAGCTGTTGAAGCTGCCCATGCAACTGCTGCAGCCTGGGGCCGCCGCGAGGCTCAGCAGCGCGATCGACAGGCACAACGCACGGGCCATCGGAAGTTCTCCAGAACGAGTGGCGGACGGGAAAGGCGGGCGATTCCTCGCCTCTGGCGTCGTCGCCGCCGACGCCACCAAAACCCTAGCCCACGAATCCAGTGCGCGGGGTGGCGACGTCGGTTTTTTTCCCGCCAGGTCCTTGGTGGTGGTGCGGTCGTAGCGATGCCTCCTGCGCCGCCGGTCGTAGGGGGCGACCAGCGAAAACCACCCTGAAAAGGCATGGTCTTCGGGGGGTGCTAGAGTTGCATCACGGGACGGGGCGGCAACCAACCGTTCATCACGTGATTTGCTCCATCGACATCGAGAAGGTGTGAAGGCCGATGCCCATCCTTGCCGCGACCATCCGTTCGACCCGCTGGGCTCTTCTGGGGATGGTCATGCTCGTGGTCGGTTCGGAGGCCTTGGCCGAGAGCCTCGGGTGCCGTACGGGCGAGGTCGCCTGCGCGTGCCCCGACGTGGATGTCTGGTCGGTCAATACCAGGTGCCTGCCGTGCATCGACCACATGCCAGATCATGCTGATCCCGAAATCGAGCAGCGGGTGAACGGCTGCTGGGAGCCGTCGAACCTCGAGGCTCTGCTCGACGATCCATCGCGACCACTCGTGATCTTCATTCACGGCAATCGCTACAAGGATTCCGAGGCCAAGGCCCACGGCGTCACGCTGGCACGGAGGCTCGAGCCATGTGGCGGGCGTTCGGCACGCATGGTGGTCCTGTCGTGGCCGAGCGATCAGCAGGGGCGGCTGATTCCATCGAGCCGCAGTTCCTACCGGCGCGCCTCCACCGACGGTCATTACCTCGCCTGGCTGTTGAGTCGAGTTCCATCCACGCAGCCGGTCGGCATCATCGGCTACAGTTTCGGCGCGCTCGTCGCGGCCGAGGCACTCGACGACGTGGCGACCACGCCTCCTGCGGATGGGGCGGTGCCCTGGGTGCTGCGCGACGGAAGGACCAACCTCGTGCTCGTCGCGCCGGCGTTGCGGTGCGACGCCATCTCCCCTCGGGGCGCCTACGCTGCCGCCACGTCGGCCGTCCATCGGCTGACTCTCGTGATCAACTCGCGGGATCTCGCGCTCAGAATGTTTCCGCACCTCGACAAGGAGGCCCACTCCGAGGCGCTGGGTGCGGTTGGCATGCCGGTGCGTTGGCTGCCCGACGGCGTGGAGTATGCCTCGACCGATGCGGCACCGGTCGTGGGAACCAGGCATGCCCTGCCGGAATACCTTCGATCGAAGACGCTCCTGCACCGCATCGCCACGGGTGCGGTCGTCGGGCTCACCGTGGAGTGAGCGTCGCTCGTGCCGGATCAGGCGGCGCGGCGGCCCGACGAGAGGGCCTGATCGGCCAGTCTCGCCTCCACCATCATCCGCACGACATCGGGCATCGTGTGTCGTGCCGTCCAGCCGAGCCGATCGGTAGCGCGTGAGGTGTCGGCGCGGCCACGTTCGATTTCGGTCGGCCGAACGAGCCTCGGGTCGCGCACGACATGACGCCTCCAGTCGAGCCCCACGGCGGCGAAGGCCGCCGCCACGAACTCCTCGAGCGAATGGGTGTGGCCGGTGGCGATCACGAAATCCTCGAGGGTTTCGAGCTGAAGCATGCGGTGCATCGCCACGACATACTCGGGGGCCCAGCCCCAGTCACGGTGCACTGAAAGGTCGCCGAGCGACAGCGTTTGCTGCTCGCCACGTGCGATTCGACAGGCCGCCGCCACGATCTTCTGGGTGACGAACCGTTCCGGACGCAGCGGGCTTTCGTGATTGAAGAGAATCCCGGTGGCCGCCCGGATACCGTAGGCCTCGCGATACTGGGCGATCTGCCAGAACGACGTCGCTTTCGCGATGCCATACGGGCTTCGAGGCTTGAGCACCGTCTGCTCGCCGGCCGGCGCTTCGCCGGCGTTGCCGAACATTTCCGAACTGCCGGCGTTGTAGAGGCGGATCGGCGTGCCGAGCAGGCGGATGGCCTCGAGCAGGTTGATGGTGCCGACCACGATGCTCTCGAACGTTTCGACGGGCTGGTCGAACGAAAGGCCCACCGACGACTGCCCGGCGAGGTTGTAGATCTCGTCAGGGTTTGACCGTTTGAGCACCTGGAACGTCGAACGGAAGTCGACCATCGACATCGACATCAGGGTGACGCTGTCACGGATGCCGAGGCGTTCGAGTCCCGTGAACCGGCCGGCTTGCGCATCACGGCTGGTGCCGACGACGCTGTAGCCGAGTTCGAGCAGATGGCGGGCCAGGTAGGCGCCGTCCTGCCCTCCGATCCCGCAGATCAGGGCGGTGCGTCCGGCGGCCGGTGGTATCAGGGGGGCCATCATGCGGGGGGACGGTAGCAACCCCGCGCCGACGGCGGAACGTCAGTTACGCTCGGTCGGCAAACCAGGCGGCGGTGCGGGCAATTCCGTCCGCAAAGGCCACCGTGGGCTGCCAGCCGAGGACCTCAGCCGCCTTGGAGGCATCGACGAGGTTGCTGCGCAGGTCGCCGGGACGAGACGGTCCGTGGAGCGGCTGGGGGGACGCCACGGAGTGGCCGCGGCCCAGGGCGGCGGCGGCCACGGCCGGCCGGACCAGCGCCTCGAGTTCGACGACGTCGGTGCCGATGCCCGTGCCGATGTTGAGGCTCGTGAGCGTGCCGGGGGCACATGCCGCCGACAGGGCCAGCACGTTGGCCCGGGCAACGTCGGGACCGTAGACGTAGTCGCGCACGTAGTGACCATCGCCGTTGATCACGGCGGGCTCGCCGGCGAGCAGCTTCTTGCAGAAGATGGCCACCACGCCGGCCTCGCCATGGGGATTCTGCCGCGGACCATAGACATTCGAGTAACGGAGGGCGACGGCCGTGATTCCATGTTCGGCGGCGTAGAACGAAAGGTACCGTTCGCCCACCCACTTCGTGATGCCGTAGGGGCTCACCGGGTTGGCCGGGGTCGATTCCGGGGCCGGAGTTGTCACATCGCCGTAGAGCACGCCACCACTGGAGGCAAAGACCACCCGCTTGCATCCTTCTCGGACGGCGGCATCGAGCACGTTGATCAGGCCGATGCAGTTCACCTGCGCGTCGAAGAGCGGTTCGCGAACCGATCGGCTCACCGACATCTGGGCGGCCTGGTGGCACACGGCGTCGGGCCGTTCGGCGGCAAGAACCTTGGCGACCGCGGCGGTGTCGACGATGTCGACCACATGGAGGGGCACGCCGGCCGGAAGGTTGTCGCGGGAGCCGCTGGAGAGGTCGTCGATCACGCTCACGCGATGGCCCTCGGCGAGCAGGGCGTCGACGATGTGGCTGCCGATGAATCCGGCGCCGCCGGTCACGAGAATGTTCATGGAGAGGCTGGGTGGTGGGGGTAATCGATCGGTCGCGGGTCGTCGCGACGGCATCGATACCATACCTTACCCGCCACAGGATGCGCCGGCGAGGAGGAGCGGTTTTGCATGATCCTTATTCAGCAGGCCTATGTCTCGGCCAACCCCCAACGCAACGCGGAGTTGGAGTGGGTCCGCGAGGCCAATCGAATGTCAGGACTCTTCGAACACATCGAAGCGGTCGACCCCGGCGGCCGGCGGCTGACGTTCGCCGATCTGATGCGAATGGCCGAGTCGACGTTTGCGGGTCGTCCCTGTGTCATCGCCAACAGCGACATCGCCTTCGACCGGTCGATTCGAGCGGTCGAGCCGCTCATGACCGACGCGGCTGGACCGCAGATGGTGGTGCTCTCCAGGTGGGATGACGACACGGCACCTTCGATGGAAGGTCGCATCGATCAGACCGACTGGGGCTTCTACTCCCACTCGCAGGATGCATGGGCCTTCGTGGCTGGAAGTCTCCCGGCGTTTGAGGCGGGGTTTCGGCTCGGTGTTCCCGCCTGTGAAAGCCGACTCGCCTTCGAGGCGGCGGCCGCCGGCGTGGCGGTCGTGAATCCGGCGCTCTCCATCCGAATCCGCCACCACCACGCCTCGGCCATCCGGACGTGGCGGCGGAGCGAGGCCTACCGGGGTCCGCTGCTCTTTCCACGACTGACCACCACCGACGTAGGTGATCGAAAGGCGTTCATTCTCGACCGGAGCCGATGGCCGGCGCGGAAGGAAGTGGTGTCGCTCCTCGGCGACTTCGCCCCACTCGTTCGCCGAGCGTCGAGCCCGTGATCGCCCGACGCCATGGCGACGGCGCAGGATGGGCAGGCTGGCGGATGAGGTGGCGGGACGTCGGGGTTGCGGCGGTCGTGCCCGATCTGGGATAGCCCCTGACCGCGGTCAGCGGCAGGGATGTTCCATGATCAAGATGCCCCGATTCCTCCATACGCGGCCCCGGGTGCGCGTGCCTCGTGACATCGATCCCAGGGTGGCGGCGTGCTGCCGTGCCGTGGCTGATTTCACGATGACAAGCCCCGAGCGGATCGCCGCGCTGGTCGAGGCGGTGCGTTATGTCTCGCGGTCGAACATCGCCGGCGATGTGGTCGAGTGCGGGGTGTGGCGAGGCGGCAGCATGATGGCGATCGCCGCGACGCTCCTCGAAGCAGACGATCAGCGAATGCTCCATTGCTACGACACGTTCGACGGCATGCCGCCACCGGCCGCGATCGATCGCGACCCGGCAGGGGTTGCCGCCGCCGACCTGCTTGCGTCGCAGGACAGGATCACAGGTCCGGTGTGGGCACGAAGTCCTCTCGACGAAGTCAAGCGAAACCTCTTGTCGACTGGCTATCCGGAATCACGCGTCCGGTTCGTGATGGGCCGTGTCGAGGAAACGATCCCCGCGCACGCACCAGACCAGATCGCACTCCTGAGGCTCGACACTGATTGGTATGCATCGACACGGCACGAACTCGAACACCTCTTTCCGAGGCTCGTGATGGGCGGCGTGCTCATCATCGACGACTACGGTCATTGGGAGGGTGCGAGGAAGGCCGTCGATGAATACTTCGCCGACACCGCTGCGCGCATCCTTCTCAATCGGATCGATTCGACGGGGCGAATCGCCGTGAAGCTCGATCCCTCGTGAGGCTTGAATAACCCATGCATCGCCTGCCGTCGCAACGCGACGGGGATGTGGCGTTGCTGCTTGTGAATCTACTTTTCATCGATCAATAAAACCCCTCGGCCTGCATCGTTGCATGGTTTCCATGTTTCGCCTTTCCACACGCCGGATCCGTCATCGCGATCGCAGAATCGCGAGCGGCCTTTTGAACCTCGGGTGTGGTCGCCGCCGCCACCCCGACTGGATCAACGCCGACCTCGTGCCGGACGGCGACGATGTGGTGGCCGTCGACGTGCGCCGGCCCCTCCCCTTCGCCGCCGGCGTTTTTCAGGCGGTCTATGCGTCGCACGTGCTCGAACACCTCACTCCTGGCGAGGCGTCGGCGCTGGTGCGTGAGGTCCGACGGGTGCTCGCGCCGGGTGGCGTGGTGCGGATCGTGGTGCCTGATCTCGAAGGGATCGCGAGGGCGTATGTGGCGAGTCTCGAGGCAGTCGATGCAGGCGGCGGCCCGGAGGCCCGATGGCGCCACCAATGGATGACCGTGGAACTGCTTGATCAGCTTGTGCGGACCCGCCCAGGCGGCGTGATGCGTCGCTGGTGGTCGTGCGATCCCGTGCCCTGTCACGATGTGATCCAGGCCCGTTTGGGCAGCGAGGCGGCCGATGCGATCGTCCGCCTCGCCGAGGAGCGGAAGTCGGGCACCGGCCTGTCGGTCTGTCCCGAGACCATTCTCGAAGAACCGCCCGCGTCACCCCGCTCAGCCGCCAGGTTTGCCGCCCAAGGCGAGCGCCACCGTTGGATGTACGACCGTGTCTCGATGGCTGGTCTCCTATCGGGCCATGGATTCCTCGATCCGACGAGGCGCGGTCCGACCGATTCGGCCATTCCCGGCTTTTGCCGGTACGAACTCGATGCCGATGGGGCCGGGCAGCCGCACAAGCCCGACAGCCTCTTCATGGAGGCGATCCGTCCATGATCGGGAATCCAGCCTCTCTGCCGAGACCGATTCGGATGGCCTGCCTCGGCACGCACGGCGGGCATGCCGGTGGGGCGGCGATCGCCATGGAGCGTCTGGTGAGCGGACTGCGGTCCTGTGGAGCCGACGTCGACGTGGTGACCCGCGATGGATTGTCTCTCACACACCTCCCGATGGAACGGCGACTGCGTCGTCATGTGCGGCATGGTCGAGTCCATGCGGGAGCGACGATGTTCACGCTCGACTGGCCTGCCTGGGACGTGAGCCATCACCCGTCGGTCGCCTCGGCCGATCTTGTCAACGTGCACTGGTCGGCCGGGTTTCTCAACGCCGAGTCGATTCGTCGCATCACGGCCGCCGGCCGGCCGGTGATCTGGACGCTCCACGACATGCGTCCGTTCACGGGAGGCTGTCACTACGCGGGCGGGTGCGACGGTTTTGTTCGCGGCTGCACGGAGTGCCCTCAACTCGCGGCGTCGATGGTGGAGCTGCCGTGGAGGGTGCTTGCCCGGAGCAGGCAACGGATGCGACGCGTGCCGATCGTGTTCGTGGCGCCGAGCCGATGGCTCGCGGAAGAACTTCGCCGCTCCCAGGTGCATGATCCTGACAGTCACGCCATCGAAGTGATTCCCAACGGCATCGATGCCGAACGGTTTGCGCCGACGACCGCGCAGCGGCATGTTCGACGACGACTCGGGCTGCCGGAGCAGGGCATGGGCATTCTTCTCGGAAGTGTGGCTCTCGACGAGCGGCGAAAAGGAATCGACCGTGCGGTTGCCGCGATCGCGGTGATGCGTGCCCGGCTTGCCAGCGAGCGCGACGGCGGGTCACCGCCATTCGTGGTGAGCTACGGTTCGAATCCACCGGCCATCGAGGGAATCAGCGTGTATCACCGCGGAGCGATCGACGAGGCTGCGGTGATCGATGCGATTCACGCCTGCGACGTTCATCTCATGATGACCCGCGAGGATAATCTCCCCAATACCGTGATGGAGGCGATGGCCTGCGGCGTGCCCGTCGTAGGCACTGCCGTTGGAGGTCTTCCCGACATGATCCACGACGGCGTCGACGGCTGGCTCGTGCCTTCGGAAGATTCCGCTTCAGCCGGTGCACTCCTTGCACGCGTGGCACGCGATCCCGATGAGCGGTCGGCCGCGGGGCATGAGGCCCGGCGGCGCGTGCTGGCCAACTGGACGTTGCCGGAAGTTGCCAGGCGGTATCTGACGCTTGCCGAACAGGTGCGCCGCGACGTCCCCCCATCGGCACACGCTTCCGGTATTTCCCTGATGCCGCTCTCGCCCGCAGCGGTTGCCGTCGCAGGCCGTCACCAGCGGGTTCGCGGAATCCTTCGCCGACTTCGCCGTGTTTGTCCCTCCCTTCCCTGAGCACTCATGCCAAACATGTCTTCGCCATCCGCCACCGTTCCCTCGCCGGTCATCGTGAGCGACGGCGTTGATTTTTGTTCGAGTGTGTTTCCGGAACATGCCTTCCCGCCACCCGACGGCGTGCTCGACGACTACCGACGGCTTTGTCGCCGTGGCTATGCCGTCATGGCCCGATCACGAGTCGCGATTACGGGTCTCGCACGAAACATCGGGCAGGTGCTGCCCGTATCCATTCGGCGCGTGGAGGACCTTGGCCGTTTGTTTGCCGATTACCGAGTCGTGGTGTTTGAAAACGATTCCGTCGATGACACGAAGCTCCTGCTTCGGCACTGGTCGGCCACCAACCGTCGTGTCACGGTGATCTGCGAAGATCTGAGTGATCCTGTCAATCCGGCGACACGCTGCCTCGCCCGGGCCGAACGAATGGCCGACTACCGTCGCCGTTCCCAGGATCAGGTTCTCGACACGTGCCGGCGGTACGACGCCACGATTCTCGTCGACCTCGACATTCTCGGTGGCTGGAGCCTCGACGGCATCGCTCACACCTTCGGCCACACTGGCTGGGATTTTGTCGGGTCCAATGGGCTCGTGTTTCGTCGGCAAGGCTTGGCGATGAACGTGCCACGGCAGTACGACACGTGGGCGCTGCGGTTCGATCGTGACCTCGCACCGGTTCCGACGGTCGACGGGGCCGGGTTTGTGCCCGGGCGTGGCGAGCCGCTAGTGCCCGTCACGTCGTGTTTCGGTGGGCTGGGGATCTACACCATGGAGGCGTATGCCGCGGGACGGTACGAGGCCGACGACATCGAACATGCCACGTTTCATCGTCGCCTCATCGCCGAAGGACACCACCGGCTCTTCCTCAATCCAAGCCAGATCGTGATCTACGGGCGTCGTCATCGACGCAGCGACGGCATCGCGCAACTGCTCATCGGCGGGTGGGCATCGCTCACGGGCCGGCGTCCCCCCCGAGCCCTCTTCGGCCGCTCGGACAGTCCGACGGACGTCGTCGCGGCCGCGAATCGCGCCGCGGCGTAGCGTTCGCGGGCAGCCGACGAGCGTCGGCAGCGGATTTGAGCCATACTTGGCCCCTGGGAGGTGCTGCCAGCCGGGCCGCACGGCCCTCACCTTTCCGGAGGACCGCATGGCGATCGTTCCCGAATTCTCGAACACCCATGATCTTGGCGCAGACGACGTCGCCGCCCTTGATCGGCTGCGTGGTGTGTATGGTCGGCTCAAGCAGGAACTGGCCCGTGTCATCATCGGCCAGGAGGAGACCATCGAGAGGTTGGTGATCTGCCTCTTTGCCCGAGGCCACTCGCTGCTGATGGGTGTTCCCGGGCTCGCGAAGACGCTCCTGGTGAGCAAGCTCGCCGAGTGCGTGTCGCTGAAGTTCAGCCGAATCCAGTTCACGCCCGACCTCATGCCGATGGACATCACGGGCACCGACATCCTCCAGGAGACGGCAGACGGACGTCGCGAGTTCCACTTCGTGCCCGGGCCGGTGTTTGCCAACATCGTGCTTGCCGACGAGATCAACCGTGCCCCACCGAAGACCCAGGCTGCGATGCTCGAGGCGATGCAGGAATACAAGGTCACCGTGGTCGGCAAGACCTCGCACCTCGAGCCCCCGTTCTTCGTCCTGGCCACTCAGAATCCGGTGGAGCAAGAGGGCACCTATCCGCTCCCCGAGGCCCAGCTCGACCGGTTCATGTTCCTCGTCGAACTCGATTACCCGAACGAGGAGGAGGAGGTCGCGATTGCCCGAACCACCACCGGCGAGCCTCCGCCGTCGCTCGACCACGTGATGAATGCGTCTGAGATCATCGACTACCAGCATCTTGTCCGGCGGGTGCCCGTGCCCGATCACATCTATCGCTTTGCCGCTCGATTGGTTCGTAAGACGAGGCCCAAGAGCGATGAGGCGCCGTCATGGCTCAAGCCGCTGGTCTCCTGGGGCGCGGGTCCGCGCGCGGTGCAGAATCTCGTGCTCGGGGCAAAGTCTCGTGCGGCGCTCTCCGGGAGTTACATGGTGCGGCTCGAGGATGTCGAGGCGGTGGCGGCACCGGTGCTCACGCATCGCCTCATCACGACCTTCGCGGCGCAGGCCGAGGGCATCGATGCCAAGGCCATCGTGGCCAGGCTCGTGAAGGAGACGGTCGAGGAGCAGACGTCGTAGGCGGCCCGCGCCGCGCCGGGGCAGCCGCATGTTCACCGAACGTCAGACGCGATCGTTCCTCGATCCAGCCGTGCTTGCTCGGCTGGCGGCGGTGCCGTTGGTCGCCCGTCGGCCAATGGTGGGCACCGTGTCAGGTCGCCACGCCAGTCCGCACCGAGGCTCGAGCGTCGAGTTCGCCGAATACCGAAAATATGTGCCTGGTGACGATCTGCGGCGACTCGACTGGCGAGCTTTTGGTCGGTCCGATCGCCACTATGTGAAGGAATACGAGGCCGACACCAACCTCAGGCTGGTGCTGGTGCTCGACACGTCCGGCTCGATGGACTTTGGATCGGGACCGCTGACCAAGATCGACTACGCCCGCCGAATCTGCGGTGCGCTGGGATACCTCGCATCGCAGCAGGGTGATGCCGTCGGCATCACGTGTGTCGCCGACCGTGTGGTGCGGTCGTTGCCGCCGCGGCGGAGTCCGGTGCATCTCCGGCTGGTGTTCGATCTGCTCGACGAGGCGAAGCCGGCGGGACCGACACGGCTGCCTGAGGTGCTGCACGAAGTGGCCGAAACGGTCCGGCAGCGGGCTGTGGTGGCGATCGTGTCGGATCTGTTCTGTGACCCCGAGTCGCTGGCTGCCGCCTTCAGCCACCTTCGTTTTCGGCGACACGACGTCGCCGCCTTCCATCTCCTCGATCCCCAGGAACTTGCCTTCGAGTTTCAGCGACCGACGCGGTTCCTCGACATGGAAGGAGGCGGATCGATCTTCGCGGATCCGATCGACATTGCCGACCGCTACCAGCGGGCGATGACGGAATACCTCGACGCCATCCGTGGGATCGTTCTGGAATCGGCGATCGACTATCAGCGAATCACCGTCGACGAGCCGTATGAGCAGGTGCTCGCCCGCTTTCTGGTGGGGCGAGCCGTCGCCAGGGGGCTGCGATGACCTTTCTTCAGCCGTGGCTGCTGGCGGCTCTTCCGCTCATGACGTTGCCGCTGATCATCCATCTGATCAACCAGCGGCGTTTCCAGACGCTGCCGTGGGCGGCGATGCAGTTTCTGCTCGCCGCCAAGGCCCTCTCGCGTGGGTACTCCCGGCTCCGTCATTGGCTGATCATGGCGCTGCGGATGCTGGCGGTGGCGGCTCTGATCCTGGCGGTGGCTCGACCGCTGTCGCGGGGCTGGCTGGCCCTGGCGGCGGGAGGGCGTCCGGATTCGGCGATTGTGATCATCGACCGTAGCCCGAGCATGCAGGCCCGGCAGGCGGCCGGAGGGGAATCGAAGCTCGACACGGGCCGCCGGCAGGTGGCGGCGGCGCTGGCAACGCTTCGTGCCGACCGTGTGATGGTGGTGGTCGATCCGGTACGAGGCCCTCAGGAGGTGGCGGCGCCCGAGGCGATCGTCGACCTGGCAACGACCGGTCCGTCGGCCGCGGCGGCTGATCTGCCGTCGCTGATGCGGGCCACCTACGACTTCATCCGCGAGAATGCTGCCGGCACCACCGAGGTATGGATCTGCTCGGATCAGAGGGCCAACGACTGGAGGCCTGATGATGGAGGCTGGTCCGGCATCCGCGATGCCTTCGCGAAGTTGCCGCAGCAGGTGCGGTTTCAGTTGCTCGCCTATTCAGCCGCGGCTACCGGCAACGTTGCCGTCCGGGTGACCAGCGTGCGGCTTGAGACGCTTGGTCGCGATCGGCGGCTCGTCGCGACCATCACGCTATCACGTCAAACGGAAGGAGAGTCGGTGGCTCTTCCGGTGAAGTTTGAGATCGGTGGGGTCACGAGTGCAGTCGACGTGAAACTCGACGGCCACGAGGCGGTGCTTGCCAATCATGTGATTCCACTCGAACGGTCCGCGATCACCCGGGGATGGGGTCGCGTGACGATCCCCGCCGACGCTGATCCTGCCGACAATGACTTTTACTTTGTTTACGACGTGCCGCCGCCCCGGCGATCGGTCGTGGTGGCTGAAGATCCTGCGTCGTCTCGCGTATTGGAACTCATGGCAGGCATTCCCGCCGACCGAAGCGAGGTCGACGTTGAAGTGGTCAAGCCAGACAGCCTCGCGACCATCGACTGGAACACCGTGGCCGCCGTGTTCTGGCAGGGATCATTGCCGGAGGGTCGCAACGCCGAGGAGGTGGAGGCCCTTGTCAAACGTGGCGGACAGGCTGTTTTTTTCCCACCGGAGCGGCCTGCACGGGGCGAGTTTATGGGGTGCTCGTGGGGTGAGTGGAGCGACGATGCGAAGGCCACGACGGCTGAATCGTGGCGGACCGATCAGGATCTTTTGGCCAACACGCTCGCGGGGTCGGCCCTGCCGCTCGGGGAGGTGGAGATTCACCGGAGCTGTGCGCTCCGTGGAGACCTGGCACCGCTGGCAACGCTCGCCGAGGGAGAGCCGCTCGTTGCCCGCGCCGCCGGTGTCGATGGAGTGACCTTCGTGGCCACAACGCCCGCTGCCCGTGACTCAACGCTCGCAACCGAAGGGGTGGTGTTGTATGCGATCGTGCAACGGGCCATCGATCGTGGGCTCCAATCGCTCGGCAATGCCCGACAACTCGATGCCGGCCCAGCCGCCGTTGAGGTGAATGAGGTGGCCTGGAACCGGGTCGCCGGCGGTGACGCCGCGCCGTCGACCGAAGCGGGATGGCACGCCGGCGTGTTTTCACGTGGCGAAAGGCTCGTGGCCGTGAATCGGCCCGCGACGGAAGACACGTCGCCAGCCGTGGCAGACGAACGGATCGATGCGTTGTTTCGCGGGCTCTCCTTTGCCCGCATCTCGGGGGAGGCCGGCGACACGGATGGCATCGTGCAGGAGATTTGGCGCGCGTTTCTCATCACGATGCTCATTGCCCTTGCTGTGGAAGGGCTCTTGAGCCTGCCGCGTTCGCATGCCCACGACCCTGCTGGGCGTCGAACTCGGCCCCTGGAGGCCGCGGCATGAACGGCGACGTCGCGCTGCGATTCTTCACGACTCCATGGACGGTCGGTATCTCGGTCGCCCTCGTCGTCGCGGTGGCTGCCGTGGCATTCACCACCTGGCGTCGCAGCCACTTCGCGCTCGGCGCGGGTGTGGTGGAAGGGCTTCGTGTGCTGATCGCCGTGCTCGTTGCCGTGATGCTGAATCAGCCGGAGTGGGTGGAGGAGCACCGTCCGGAAGAACGGCCGACGGTGCTTGTCTTGCACGATGCCTCTCAGAGCATGGATACCCGAGATGTGGCGTCACCCTCCGGTGTCGCTGTGGGGCTTGGAAGCCGGCGTGATGCCGTCGTGGCACTTGCCGATCAGGCGTCCTGGCAGCCGCTTGCCGACCGATTCGATGTGGTGATCGAGCCGGTCTCGATGGCGCCGCCTGCCGTCTCGACCGACCTGGCTGCTCCGCTGTCGGGGGCGATCGATCGCTTTGCGGCGCTTCGGGCGGTGGTGCTGGTCAGCGACGGCGACTGGAATGCGGGCGGCCCTCCATTGGAGGCGGCGCAGGCGCTGCGTCTGGCTCAGGTGCCGGTCTACACCGTGGCGGTGGGCAGTTCCACGCGGTTGCCCGACCTCGACGTGACGAGTCTCGATTGCCCAACGATGGGGGTGGCCGGAAAGCCCGTGCGTGTGCCGTTCACCGTGCGATCATCCCTTCCCACGGAAAGAGTGCTGGCGGCCACCCTTGCCATCTCGAGCGGAGAGAAGATTTCCAAAGAAGTTCGAATTCCCCCCATGGCGACGGTATCAGACTGGATCTATTGGACTCCTCCGGGCGAAGGTGATTACACCGTGACGCTTTCGCTGCCCGTCGAGCCCGGTGAGATCTTGGCGGACAACAACACGCGCACGGCACCGATTGCGGTGCGGCAGGAGCATCTGCGGGTGCTCGTGGTGGAGAGCGTTCCCAGGTGGGAATACCGGTATCTTCGCAACGCGTTGTCGCGAGATCCAGGCATTGAGGTGTCGTGCCTGCTCTATCATCCCGGTCTCTCAAAACGCGGTGGCGGTTTCAAAGACGCCATCACCTCGTTTCCAAAGGGTCGCGATGAACTGTCACAATATGACGTGGTGTTTCTTGGTGACGTGGGCGTGGGAGAGGGGCAGCTCAGCGACGAAGACTGTCGACTGCTCAAGGGGCTTGTCGAGTATCAGGCGAGCGGGTTGGTGTTCATGCCAGGATGGCGCGGTGAACAGGCATCTCTTGTGGGCACGCCGCTCGACGAACTTTGCCCGGTCGTGATCGACACGGCACGGCCCGACGGCATGGCCAGCGATGGCCCTCGGCGACTCGTGCTCACCGAGGCGGGACGCAAGAGTCTGCTCACGAAACTCGCCGATTCGTCTCAAGACAATCTCGCCGTCTGGGAGAGCCTGCCGGGTGGGCAGTGGTATGGGCCTGTGCTTCGGGCAAAGGCGGGCAGCGAGGTGCTGGCCGTGCACGAGGATGCCGCCAATGAATATGGTCGGATTCCCTTGTTGGTGACGCGGACGTTTGGTGCCGGCAAGGTGCTGTACATGGCCACCGACGGTGCGTGGCGCTGGCGGAAGGGTGTGGAGGATAAGTATCACTACCGCTTCTGGGGGCAGGTAGTGCGGTGGATGGCCTACCGTCGCAACATGGCCAAAGGGGAGCGCATCGGTCTGTCATTCACACCGGAGCAGCCGTTGCTTGGCCAAACGCTCACGCTCGATGCTCGTGTGGCCGAAGCCAGCGGCGAGCCGCTTTCCCGGGGTGAGGTAACGGCAAGGATCACAGCCCCCTCCGGAGCCTCCGACACGGTGCGATGTGCGCCGCCTGGCGGAGATGGCGAGTGGGGTGTGTTTGCAGGCAGTTTCACGCCCCGGGAGCCTGGCACGCATGCGGTGGTTCTTGCGTGCAAGGAGACGGGAGACACGCTCGACGCTTCGATTTTCGTGCAGGGCTCCGTGGAGGAGGGCACGGGTCAACCCGCTCGTCCGGAAGTGCTCGCCGAGATTTCCCAGTTGACCCGTGGCAGGACGGCGCGGCCTGACGATGTAGCTGGACTCGTCGAGTCGCTCGCCAGCCTTCCGGATCCTCCGCCATCGATTCGTCGGCTTCAGCTCTGGAGCCATCCGCTCGCGGCAGTCATGCTCGTGACGCTCCTTGGGTTGTTTTGGATCGGCCGCAAGCGGCAGGGCCTCGTCTGACGAACTGTCCAAGCACATCGCGCGATGAGCGACATTCATTCACCGTCAACCGGCCTGATCCATTGCCCCATGATCGTGACGACACAAGACGAAAAAGCGAGTGCGATTGTGCCCACCGCACCAGCGACCGGCAATCGGAGTCGCCAGCGTCACGCCTTGTGCGTGAGCGTGAAAACCCAAGCGATACTGACGAAACATGCGAGCACGATCGCACCATAGGCCGCTCGCCACACGAAAAAACCTGGCGGCTCAAACGACGCCAGAAACCCGAATCCGGCACATGCGGCGACCATCAGGAGGCACAGCACCAGTGGGACCTTTGCGGCGATTGGCATGCAGGGATTCGTTTTGACGTGTTCTGAACCATCAGTGTGAGTGGCTCTCCTCCGGGAGATGCTCGCGCTGCCCCGGCCTGAATGGCTCGCCTTCAACGTCTTCCACCAACCACCGGCCGTGTTTTTTGTGGAGCAAAACCTTCACACCCATAAGAACGGTGCCCGGCGTGTTCTGGTCGATAATGGTACCGGTAACCCGCACGATCAGGTTGGCAACGGCCTTGGGTGGTGTGCTTGTGGGGTCGATCGTCAGATCGATGCGAGTGATCGCCACTTCCGTTGGCTGCACGTGCTTCAGCAACGTCTCCGCTTCGGCACGAAGCGGATGAAGATCTGGATCGAGGGCGGCCATGACGGTGTCTATGTCCCGTCTTTCCGCCGCGTGGGCTAACCGTGGGAACAACGCCCGCAGATGCTCACGGTCGGTCTCGACGAGGCAATCTGCAACGAAGGCACCAACGCCCGTGATGCCCAGAACAGCGGCTCCAGCGAGGAGCCCTCTGGACGGCACACGCAGCCAGACGCACACGACTCCGGTGGCTCCGAGAAGACACGTGACGACCAGCGGCAGTGAGGATTCAAAGGGCATTGATCATCGCCGAACAAAGCAGGTGGACCCCTCATTTCGGGCGCTGCGACAAGGTGGACGTCATTGGTGGGAGATGACCAAGCAAGAGAAGAATGATGACTGGGAATGCCGATTGAAAAAAGCTGCCGAGGTCGGCTTCGACCCCCGCCTCGTGGCGCTACACCTTCAACAAGGCCCCCGACTGTCCAACAGGTGGGGTCCACCTCAAACCATCGACTCTGCTCTACCGCCGGATGCTATCCGCCGTCTGATCCAGCGTGTGGTGAGGGCTGCTGCGCGAATATCGGGTTGTCCTGCCCAAACCGATACTCCTTCGGAAATAGGCCGGGATAGACCTCGTCATAGATTGCTCGGCTTTCGGGATTCTGGTCTGGATAGAACAAGAAATCACGAATGCGTTGTTGAACCTCAGGCGGCTGTCGGTTGATCATCACGACATAGGCTGGCACCCCGATGACGTCGCCAATATTGAGAAGGCTACTCCAGATCATGTGGCCGTACGTACGAGCGTTGTCGTCGAGCCTTTCGAACTTGCTCGCAAAGGCGAAGACGCGGTCAAACGAGTCCTCCTTTTCGTAGCCACCCTGATAAATGCGTTCCAACTCGCCGATCAAGTCGAGGCCGTTCTGTGTTGCAAATACCTGAAGACGATCTACATCGGCATCCGTAATTTGACCGTACGGATGTCCCTCGTCGAGGGAAGGATCGCGATCACCATCCACATGTGCAGCGGTTTCAGGCTTCCGAGTCCAAAGGTAGATCGCCGCACAGCAAGCGAGTGCGATGACCGCCGCGAGCACGCCATGGGTTGCTCTCATAAGCCCTAACGCTCAAGTTCACGCAGCGGGCGCGTTGGACGTGGACTTCAAGTCCGACGTTGATGCCCGCTCACATGCAACGCCTGGTTCGGCACTATTGCTTACGGAGATCCAAGTTCTTTGGCTCAACAACCACGAGAGCGATGAAATACGGACGCCATCGCCACAGAGCCGAACTCATGGGCGCCTCTTTCCATCCTTGTTCGACGGCTGCTGCTGAGACAGCCGGTGGAACACCGATCATTTCTCCCGACTCGAATCCCTTGAGGATGCAGCGTTGTTTTGCTGGAAGGCTGAGAACGGCTGGCTGGAGGTTATGATCGACAACAACAGCGCCACGGATCACGAGCGGTATTGGCTTGTCGAGTTTCTTGCCATCGACGGTATCCACGAGGAGCGTCCCGGTCTCGACCTTCCCGCCTTCAGACCTGACGCCCTCAATGGTCCGATACACTCCGAGCTCATCGCTGAGAATGCCACCAGGCTGGCGTGGTTTGACCGTCGTAGCGCTCGGGCCGCCCGTGGCGACTGGTAATTGAGCACAGGCAAGAGGAAGGGAAATCGCGGCGAACGATGCGCCCACACACACGATTCCGACGTAGACAATGTTCCTCATCGATCGCCTCTCCTCGTCTTGCGGATGAGATCAATGGCTCGCGGCCGATGGGCTACTCATCACCCACGAGGATGCCCGCGAGTCTATTGCATCGCGAGGTTCTGAACTCACACCGTTCCAGGCCAAGCCATTTACGCACAACCGTCCCTCACATGTAGACTCAAAACCGACCCAGCGCTGCACTTTTCGAGCGCCCCTCGCTGCACTTTTCAACCGGCGTTCACACCCAAAGCCCGGCACATCGACCTTGCTGGCCACAGCGATCGTGAGATCCTGATGCCACCGCACAAGCCAGTTTGAGGTCACGCTTTTGTCGAAAAAGATGGCCCGCACCAGCTGGGCGTCTTGGCCTAGATAGGCTGCGACTAACGACATCATCGCTTCACAGCGGGCGAAAGCACGCACCTCAGGTACGGCTAGAAGCCCGCGAGAACCTGCGCCATCGGGATCCCCCAATGCGGCCAGCAGAACTAGGCGCTGCGACTCGGGGACGATGCCTGTGGCGATGGCAAATCCGTCATGTTCAAAAGCGTAGGGCATCGCAGTCACACAGTCGCGGAACGGCCAAGTTGAGCAGCTCGCAGCCAACAGACTCACCATACCGCAGGACGCTATCGCGAGTCCTTTGCATCGGGTGGTTCCGGTCCGAGTCGTAGATAGGAGTTCGCACCGCCACCCCACAACAGGATGATCCTACCAGTACTCCGAGCCTGCGGGCCATTCGAGATCGACCGCCGCGAGGGCCAGCACAACCACGGGCCTCTTCACCGTGGAATCGAGCCACCGCCGGAAGCACAGCGTTACGACGCCTCAGGTGGCTGGACATCGCATCAAGTCCTTTGAGCCCAAGCCGTTGGAGGAAGCCTTGATGAGCCCACGACGTTTGAGCCCGCGACGCTCCACCTTCAACTACTTCGAGGACACGCTGGAGATCGCCCGACTGCATATCGCCCAGGCTGATTACTCAAGCCGCAAGCGGCAGAGCCGGGCTGGAACAGATGAGCTGATCAGCGGCGGACCACGGACTCTGCGTCACCGCTGGATTCTGTCCGCCGTCTGATTCAGCGCCTGGTTCTGGTTGTCCTGCTAGGCCAGTCTCCGCCGAACCCACAAGGGATCTCGGCGAGCATCGATGACTGCAACGACCACCAGCATGCCTTCGCTCAGGGTGTAGTAGATGCAGAAAGGAAATCGCTTCGACAGAGACCGGTGGTATCCAAAGCGATTTCATGAATACCGCCGTAATACGAAAGGGAATCGATATCGGCGATCAAGCAGCTACGAAAATAGTCGCCAAGCCCGGGCGACTGCCGCTCATAAAACCAATAGCCCTCGGCGAGATCAGCCTCCGCATCGGAGGAAATGCTGACAATCATCGCCCGAGCTGCATTAAACGGGCTTTTGCGTCAGCCCATGCGGACACCGTTGCACGCCCATCCTCGAGCCGACGCCTGCGGTCCTCGAGAACCTCGCGGTGCCACTCAGGCGACTGCACATCACCGGGGTGAGCGCACAGGCTCTCCCAAACGCTTTCAAGGAGCCGCACCTTCTCGGCGACCGACATCGTTTCAATCGAGATATCAGTGGACATGCGTGCCTCCGCTTACGGCCGCAGTATACCGGATTGCCAGAACGCCCGCGATGAGCAGATCGCGGCTATGGATTCTCAACTCCGCAGGACGCTATCGCGATTCTGCTCCATCGCTTGGTTCGGCCTTCCGGGCCACCTGCTGCTCTAGGGCCATGATTCGCTGGTCCTTGGCGGCAAGCAGTCGCTCGCAGCCACTCAATAGAAAGCCATACCATGCCACCACGGTCACGAGGGCTCCGCCCCACGCGATGTGATGATTCCCAACGAGGAACCCATACGCCATGGCGGACGCGGCCACGGCACCAAGCAGAACAACCACGAGAACCGGCGTGGTCTTGCGATGGAGGTCGAGCAAAGGCGCTGCAATACGCTCGCACAAGGTTGATGGCATTTTGGGTCCTGTTGGCACGAACAAGGCGTGGTGATTCATGAGGCCTAACGATCGCGATCAGCAGATCGCAGCCAACAGACTATCCATACCGCGGGACTTCATCGCGATTCTGCTGCATCGCTTGGTTCGGCCTGCTCGGGCTTTCACTCACGACTCTGCCACACAGCAGCGTCACGGTTGCC
>Ga0208783_10000020_pt1 | contig 105937 bp, 92 predicted proteins | sample DEB19_08_DNA_2_FD_184529 | JGI IMG/M metagenome (GOLD analysis project Ga0208783, IMG submission 184529) | Aqueous microbial communities from the Delaware River and Bay under freshwater to marine salinity gradient to study organic matter... | ecosystem: Environmental > Aquatic > Marine >... | reverse complement strand
CCAGGCGCAAGGTCTTCAATGCACGGGACAATCATCCCACGCACGCGACTATGCTCCTGGCGATGTTCCAGGAGCTTTATGACATCGAGGACCGGGCAAAGCCGCTCACGCCGCCTGAACGTCAGGAGCTTCGGTATGCCGAGGCTCGGCCGATCTGGACACGGATGCAGGAGTATCTCGCCAGTGAGGCCGTCTCCAACGTGATGCCGAAGGAGCCCTTCGGGCAGGCACTGACCTACCTGCGGAACCAGTTCGACCATCTGCTCGTCTATCTGGACGATGGCCTGATGCCGATCGACAACAACGAGACCGAGCAGCTGATGAAGCAGGTGGCCTTGGGCAGGAAAAACTGGATGTTCATCGGAAGTGTTGCGGCGGGCTATCGCGCCGCAAACCTCATGTCGCTCGTCAGCAGTGCCGCGCGGAACGATCTCGACGTCTTCATGTACGTGAAGGACGTCCTCGACCGACTGTTGGCCGGGGAGACGAACTACGACACGCTTCGCCCCGACGTCTGGAAGCAATCGCACCCGGAGGCGATCCGGATCTACCGCCAGGAAGAGCGGCAATCGAGGGCGGATGCCAAGGCTGTCAATCGCGCCCGGCGACGCATCAACCGCAAGCACTGACCAGCCCCGGATCGCCGCCATCCGCTCCGCGGGGCATATGGCGGTGGTGTGCGCTCACGCTGAATCTCAAGACAGGTACCCTTCATCCATGGTCTGGGAGCGGGGACGTCACCGAATGAGCAAGCGCCGCCGAGTGCCTCGGGCGGTCGGTGGGTGCGAACCGCTCGAGCCCCGACGACTGCTGAGCACCACCACGCTCCTTCCCGTGGCCGACTCGGTCACCAGGGGGAGCAGTTCGTCCGGTGCGGCCCAATCGCTCGATGTGCGCGATTACCAGGGGGCGGGGGGCGATGGCATGGCCTACCTTCGCTTTGACCTCTCGGGCGTCGACCTCACCGGGCTCACCAACGCCTACCTGACGCTCCAGAAACTGGGCGGCGACACCATCAACGGCGACCGGTTCGACGTGGCCGGTCTGCTCAACCTGCCGGGCAACACGTCACAGACCTGGAGCGAATCGACACTGGCCGTGACGGGCCCGGGTGAGGAATACACGGCGACGGCCGGCAATGGCCTCGACATGACGCGGGTGGTCAATCTCAGTTCCGAAGGCGGGGCCGGGGCCAATGTCATCGAGCAGGTGAGCAACAGCGGCTCGCCGCAGCACCTGTCCGGTGTCGATCTGATGGCGTTTCTCAAGGACCGGAAGTCCGACGGCGGTCTGGCCACCTTCATCGTGCTCGTCGACGCCGGCGCCAATCGTGGGTGGACCTACGGCTCCCGCGAAAACGCCAATGCCGCCCTCCGGCCCACCCTGCGGCTGGAGTGTACGCCCGCCTATGAAAAGGCTGCCAACACCCCGGCGCGGCAGATGGAGGCGCTCGATCGGGGCCTTGTGGCGATGCGGCGATCATCGTCCCAGGTGTATCTCGGCTGGCGACTGCTCGGAACCGATCCATCCAGCGTCGGGTTCAACGTCTACCGTTCGACCAACGGCGGCACGGCCACGAAGCTCACAGCCACGCCGATCACGACATCCACGAACTACGTCGACAGCACCTTCACCGCCTCGGCCGTCACCACCTACTTCGTGCGGCCCGTGATCAACGGCGTCGAGCAGCCGCCAAGCGAGTCGTTCGTGCTCCCCGCGAATGCCCCGGTACGGCAGTATCTCGAAATCCCGCTCGACATCCCGCCGGGCGGTGAGGTTCCCGACGTCAACAATCCCGGGCAGACGGCTCCCTACACCTACACGGCCAACGACGCGTCGGTGGGCGACCTCGACGGCGACGGCGAGTATGAGGTGATCCTGAAGTGGAGCCCGACCAACGAGCAAAACGCCGCCTACGCGGGCTACACCGGGAGCACGATCTACGACGCCTACACACTCGACGGCACCCGCCTGTGGCGGATCGACCTGGGGATCAACATCCGCTCGGGGGCCCAGTATGCCCCGTTTCTCGTCTATGACCTCGATGGTGATGGCCGAGCCGAGGTGGTGAGCCGCACGATGCCCGGCACCCGCGACGGCCTCGGCCATGCCGTGATCCTTCCCGGCGACGATCCGAACGCCGACTATCGCGACTCCAGCGGCCGCATCACGACCGGCCCCGAATACCTCACCGTGTTCAACGGGCTCACGGGGGCCGCGATGGCGACCGTTCCGCTCACGCCCGACCGCGTCAGCATCTCCACCTGGGGCGATTCGTATGGGCACCGCGGTGAAAACCTCATGCTGGCCCCTGCCTACCTTGACGGCCAGCGGCCGAGCATCGTGGTGGGCCGCGGCGTGTTTGGCCCGAGCGGCACCCTCCCCGCGAGAAACGAACTCACGGCCTGGAACTGGCGAGATGGTCAACTCACCCAGCAGTGGTGGTTCCGCGCGAACATCGGCATCAATGGCAACGTCAACAGCGAGTATCTTGCCCAGGCCAACTACGCGATGATTCCCGCCGATGTCGACGGAGACGGCAGGGATGAGATCGTCTACGGCGCCATGGTCGTGGACGACGACGGCACCGGGCTCTACTCGACCGGGCGCGGCCATGGTGACGCCCTCCACGTGTCGGACATGGATCCCTCGAATCCTGGACTCGAGGTGTTCATGCCCCAGGAAGACACCGCCATCGGCAACCACACCGCGTCGGTGATGCGTGATGCCGCCACCGGCACGCTCCTGGCGGCGCCGCTCGTGAGTGAGGCCGATGTGGCCGCCGGAACGTTTCCCGACGTGGGCCGCGGCATCGCGATCGACATCGATCCCAACTATCCGGGCTATGAGTTTTGGGACAGCTACGACCCGAGCATCTACGACGTGCACGGCAACCCCATCTATGCGAAGCCGTCGAACATGCATGTGAACTTCGGGGTCTGGTGGGATGCCGACCTGCTGCGGGAGACGCTCGACAACACCACGATCAGCGACTGGAACTACACCACCCACGGCCGCAGCAATCTGGTGTCGTTTGCCAACAGCGGGATCAACAACTCCTCGGGGTTGTCAGCCAACAACGGCACGAAGAGCACCCCCTGCCTTTCCGGCGACATTCTCGGCGACTGGCGGGAGGAGGTGATCTGGCGGAAATCCGACAACTCGGCGCTCCAGATCTGGTCGACGACCACCACGGCCACCAACCGCATCACGACGCTCATGCACGACCCGCAGTATCGCGAGGCCATCGCATGGCAAAACGTGGGCTACAACCAGCCGCCCAATCCGAGCTTCTTCCTTGGGGCGGGCATGGCGCCCCCGCCGACGCCCACCATCTACACCGTGGCCTACTCGCCCAACGTCGCACCGACCGGCCTGTCCCTGTCGCCAGCTGCGATCGCCGAGAATGCCGGAGCGAGCGCGACCGTCGGGCGGTTCACGACGACCGATCCGAATGCGGGCGACACCTTCGCCTATGAACTCGTCGGGGGCAGCGGCTCGTCGGGCAACTCCCTGTTCCGCATCGTCGGCGATCAGCTCGTGGCCGTCGGTAGCCTCGACTATGAGGCCGCTTCGGCCTGGTCGATCCGGGTTCGGACCACCGACGCGGGCGGGCTCTCGTTTGAAACGACGGTCACGATCCGTGTCATCGACGTGATCGACGATTACGTGATCACGGTCGCCGCTGGACAGCAGGCGACGCCGTCGTGGCTTCCCCAGGGTCTGTTTCGGCTCGTGAAGCGAGGGCCTGGCACGCTGGTGCTCAGCCGACCGTTCTCCTATTCCGGCGGGACGGTCGTCGAGGATGGCCGCCTCGTGGTTCAGGATGCCGCCGGCATCGGTGCGGGGCCGCTCGATGTGCGGGATGGCGGGGTCGTGTCGCTCGACCTGCCGGCCGATCAGGCGTCGGCAACGCTTCCACCGGTGGCGATGGTCGCGGGTTCGCTCCTCGACGTCGGAGACGTGCGGATGACGATCGCCGGTGGGGCAACCGCGGCCACCGTGGCGGCGGCGATTGCAGCGGGGCGGGGTGATGGCTCCTGGACCGGCATCGAGGGAGTCACCTCGTCGACGGTGGCGACGGCGGTCGCACAGGGTTCGCTTCGTGCCTTGGGATGGCTCGACAACGGGAACGGAACGTTGACCGTGGCCTTCGCGGCCCCCGGCGACTCCAACCTCGATGGCCTGATCGACATGCTCGATGCCGCAACGTTCCTCGGCGCCGGGCGATTTGACGCCGGACCTGGCAGTGGCTGGGCGGACGGCGACAGCAACTACGACGGCACGGTCGACATCCTCGACGTGGCCGACTTCGTCGGAACGGGCCTCTTCGATGGCGGCCCGTATCGTGTGGCGATCGCGGCAGCGGCGACCGCGGCAGTCCGTTCGGACAGTGTGCAGGCGGCGACCCTCTCGTCGATCGATGCCGCGTTTCTGGCGTGGGCGCTCGACGGTGGCGGCGTTCCGCACAAGAAAAAACCGCCGAGCGTCAGCCCCTGACGGCACGGCGACGGTGTCGCCCCGCAGGTCGAAGCGTTATCGACGCGGCGATCAGCGCAGGAATCAGCGAGGCCACGAGTGCGGGTTCAGGAACGGCGGCGAGGGAGTCGCGTGTGTCGATACGACGCGTACCCTCCTCGACCGTGATGACGCCTTTCAGCGTGTTGACCTCATCGAGCACGAGCGTGCCGATTCCCGCCTTGGCGATGCGAGCATCGCTATAGAGTCGCGGGTAGGACGCGGCGGCGACGTCCACGAAGGGATTGTCCGTGGGGATGGCGTAGGTGCCCGTGACCGACTGCCCGTCGGGGCGGATGCGAAGCACCTTGCCGACGACGGTGTCGAGCCGCTGCGGCGAGAGTCGTGTGGCGCCGGCACTCTCGCCCGAACCGCCGTCACCGCTGGTGATGTCCATCGAACGAAAGTCAGGGTGCGTCGGTGTCGAACTGCATGGTCACGAGGCCCGCCGCGTAGCCTGGATCGGCGTCACAATCGCCGTGTCGACACCGTTGAAGATGGAGTCGAAATCAAGGTAGGTCGAGAACAGCCCGGTGGCCCGACCGACGATCATGAGCCGGCCATTCATGTCGTTGGTGAAGAACCGCTGCGAGGCCAATCCATCATTCGGGTACAGTGACCAGAGTCGATCGTATGATGGAAAGGATCCGCCGGGCATCCATGGGCGTTTTCATCCCGAGCCTGCCCCTCTCGCTCATTCGAGGGCCCGTCGGAGCGTATCACCTCCCGTCAGCAGCGGGTAGGTTGTGGTCAAGGGACATTCAGACGATGCGAGCCATGTTCTCCCGAGTCCTGTGGTGCGGTGCGTTCGCGGCGATCCTGTTTCGTGGCGTTGGGTCACCGGGTTTGGCTCATGCCACCAGTGTCCCTCCGGATCATCCCGACGTGGTCCGGTGGGAGTCGGATGTTCAAGCGCTCGAGGCACTCGATCGTGCGAGCCCGGATCCCAACAACGCGGTGCTTCTCGTGGGCTCATCGAGCATTCGACTCTGGGAAACGGCGGCGGACGACCTCGCCCCCTATCCGGTCGTGCGGCGGGGCTATGGCGGCGCCAGGTATCGCGACCTTTGCCACTACGTCGATCGACTCGTGGCGCCGCACTCGCCGCGGGCCATCGTCGTGTTTGTCGCTAACGACATCACGTCGGCGGACGATGCCCCGTCGCCCGAGGAGGTCATGGTCGACGTGCGGGCCACCCACGCGACGATTCACGCGAGGCACCCAGGCGTGCCGGTGCTCTCCGTGGCGATCACTCCCACGGAGTCTCGATGGGCCGCCTGGCCCTCGATCCAGCGGCTCAACGGACTGATCGAGAGGATGGGCGACGAAGCGCCGGCCACGTTTTTTCTCCCGACCGCGGCGCGGTTTCTCGATCCGGTGTCTGGAACGCCCGAGCCAACCCTCTTTCGCGACGATCGGCTTCACCTGAGCCGACGCGGGTATCGGATCTGGGGGGCGGCGATCAAGGAAGCCCTCGACCGCGTCGTGCCGCCGGTCGCGGCCGTTGCGGAATGACATTAGGCGATGCTGACCCACGGAGGAACCGATTGTGGGGGGACGGTGGCCTGTCGTAGACTCCTGGCACGGGGAACCCATTCGGTCCATCCGATCGGGAGAAGGGCACCATGGCATCGACGCGTTTGAGCCGCATCATTCCACAGATGTTTCTCGCCGCTCGTCGCACAGGTTCGTGCGCCGAGGGGGTGGGGCGGAGCCGTCGCCGATTGCGGAGCGAGCCCCGCCTTGAACGGCTCGAATCGCGGTCGCTGCTCGCCGGCGACATCTCGCTCGTCGCCCCGACGTCGCTCCCATCGCTGGGGCCCGTGGAGACTCCTCTGGCCAGCGCCTCGTCAGCAACACTCGCGTCGATCGTGGTCAAGGCGCCCCTCCATGTTCCAAGCGGACAGGTCGTCTACGTGGCCGCGATGGCGGTTGATGCCGCCGGGCAACCCATTCGCGACTACGCCGGCACGGCGATCGTCACGTCGTCGGATCCGCTGGCACGGCTTCCCGAATCGGTGACGTTCCAGGCTGGGCGGGTGCTCGTGCCCATCGTGTTTCACACGTCCGGGGAGCAGGTGATCACGATTACCGATGCAGCCGATCCCTCGATTTCGGCGTCGGCCACGACACGCGTCGCCCAGCCCATCGTGGCGACCAGCATCTTGGTGGCGGTGCCGGCGCAGGTCGTCGCAGGCCGCGCGGCCCCGGTGAAGATGATCGCGGTCGATGCCGCCGGCAGGCCCGTGCCAACCTTCACCGGCACGGCGTCGATCACGACGTCCGACCCCGGTGCGACTGCAACGCAGGTGTCGTTCATCAACGGTCGTGCCCAGGGAACGGTCACCTTCGCTGCGTCAGGCCCGCAGACGCTCACCGTCACGTCCCACGGCGACGCCCCGATCAGCGGAGCGGCTGCGACCAACGTGCTGATACCTCAGGTTCTCACTCGTTTTGGTGTGTTCCTGCCCGTTCGTGCTCCAGTGGGAGGGCTCGTCACCGCGATCGTGGCGGCCCTGGATGCCAATGGACGGCCGATCCGCGGCTTTGCTGGCACGGTCGGCCTCACCTGCACCGATCCGCTGGCCACGGTTCCTGAGTCGGTCACGCTGCAGGACGGCCGGGCGAGCATCGTGGTCAGGTTTGGCACGGCCGGGGAGCAGACCCTCACTGCCACGGGCGGAGAGCTGACAGGCAGCGGATCGATTACGGTCCTTGCCCCCCCAACGCTTGCGGGATTTGCCGTGCTCATGCCGAAAACCGTCGTCGCCCGTCTCCCGGTGACGGTCGTGCTCGCCGCAATCGATAACGCGGGGAAACCGCTGGCAGGCTTCACCGGTGACGTCACGGTGTCGTCGTCAGATCCCCTGGTGCGGTTGCTGCCGGGGACGACGGTGAAGGTGACGAATGGCCGGGCGGTGCTCCGGGCGGTGTTTGGTACCGAGGGGAGACAGACGCTGACGGTCACCGGGGGCGTCGATGGATCCCTCTCAGGATCCGCGGCAACTCTGGTGGTCACCAGCGTGCGGGCGACCCCGGTGTAAGCGTCGCGTGCGGTGGCAGGCGTCGACAGATCGAGCGAGGGGCAAGCATGGATGCCACACATCGTCGGGGCTTCACCCTCATCGAACTGCTCGTGGTGATCGCGATCATCGGAGGATTGATCGCCCTGCTGCTGCCGGCCGTGCAGGGGGCGCGGGAATCGAGCCGCCGGATTGGATGCGCGTCGCATCTGCGCCAGATCGGCCTTGCGGTGTTGAATCACCACGAGGCCCGTCAGGTCCTGCCCACAACGGTCGTTTCCGGCACCGTGTCGGCGCGCGGTGACTTCGATCCACGATCGGGCACGTCGCATTCGTGGCTCGTGGCGATCCTACCCTATCTCGAGGAGCAGCCACGATTCGATCGCTTTGATCTGCGACGGAATCTCTTCGACGGGCCTGTGGCCGAGGCGAGCGACAACCCAGCGCTCGACACGCCGGCGGTGCTGCGATGCGCGAGCGACGAGCAACGTCCCCCGTTTTGCGACGAGGCGATCACCGAAGGACGGTCGTTTGGGCGGGGAAACTATGCCGCCTGGGCGAGCCCCTACCACGTGGAGTTTCAGCACCGGTATCCGGCCGTGCTCGGCTGGCGGCCCCGGCCAAGGCTCACCGATCTGCGTGACGGCACACATGCCTCGTTGATGGCCTCCGAGGTGCGGGCCGGGGCGGATGCCTGGGACTCCCGTGGCGCCTGGGCCGTGGGCTGGAACGCCGCCAGCGTGCTCGCGTTCGACATGCATCCCTATCCCGACAAGCCGCCGTTTCGCCACTTCCCGATGAGTTTGGGGCACACGCAGCGTCCCAACCTCACAAGCCCATCGATCAACGCCGACATGCTCTATGCCTGCCCCGATGCCGAGTCCACCACGGCCCGCGGGATGCCCTGTGCGAAATGGTCGGAGGACGATGTCTGGCGGTATCTCTCGAGCGCTCCACGAAGTCGCCATCCTGGAGGCGTGCAGGCGCTGTGGGCCGATGGGCGGGTCGATTTTCTCGTCGACAGCATCGACGAGGTGACGCTCGCCTACCTGATCGCCATCGACGACGGCCGTCCGGTGCAGCCCCCCGGCCCCTGACGGCGCTGGCGGGGCAAATCGCCGCGGTTGCGAACCCGGCCGGATTCCGTATGGTGGGGCCGATTCCACGGAGGTTTGACATGGCGACGATCAAGGCGTTTCGGGCGGTTCGATACGGTGCGAAGCAGGGCGGAGACCTGTCGGCGGTCGTCGCGCCCCCCTACGACGTCCTCGACGAGGCGGGCAAGAAGAAGCTGCTCGGCCGTTCGCCGGTCAACATCGTCGACATCGATCTCCCATTCCTCCCCGCCAAGCAGGTCGGCCCCGACCCGGTTTATGTCGCCGCGGCCGCGACGCTGTCCAAGTGGCTCGCCGACGGCACGCTGGTGCGCGATGAGCAGCCGGCGATCTACGCCTACACGCAGGTGTTCACGCATCGCGGCCGGGAGTACCGTCGCCGCGGGTTTTTTGCCACGGTCAACCTCGAGCCGTTTCATACCCCGGCCGCCCCGACGCAGGTGGTGCCGCACGAGAAAACCTACGCGAGCGCGATCGAAGACCGCCTGAAGCTCACCCGGGCCACGGGCGTGCAGCTTTCGCCCATCTTCGGCCTCTTTCCCGACGCGCAGGGCACAGTCAACGATGCCGTCTATCGCGGTCTGGGCGACCCGCCGATCCGGGCCACGCTCGACGGTGTGGAAAGCCAGCTCTGGCCCGTGACCGATCCTGAGGTGCAGCGGCAGGTGATCGAGGCGATGCGCGACAAGAAGGTCTATATCGCCGATGGCCATCACCGCTACACGACGGCGCTGGCGTATCAGCAGGAGCAGCGTGAAAAGGCCGGGGGAACCCTTCCGGCCGACCATCCCGCCAACTGGTGCCTGTTTGTCCTGTTGAGCATGCACGATCCCGGCTGCGTGATCCTCCCAACGCATCGCATCGTCGGCGGACTCACGTCGTTCGATCTCACCACGCTTCGGGAGAGGCTCGCCGGGGTGTTCGAGGTCGTCCCCGCGGGCTTCGAGGTGGGGCAGATCGGTGCGTTTGAGGAGTCATTGGCCCGCGAGCCGGGAACGGCCTTCGGCCTCTATGACGGGAAAACACGGCAGCTGTTCACCCTTCGTCTGACGAAGCCCGACGTGCTGGCCGCGCTCGAGCCCGGGCAGAGTGAAGCCTGGCGGTGCCTCGACGTGGCCATCCTCCGACGGTATCTCCTCGACGAGGTGATCGGGCCGACCTTTGCCGGCGGCGAGGTGAAACTCGCCTACACGGCGGATGCGACCGAGGTGCCGGGAATGACCGACGGGGTGGCTTATCCGCTGGCGCTGATTCTCCGGCCGACGCCACTGAAGGCGTTGGAGGATCTCGGCGTGTATGGAGAAGTAATGCCCCAGAAGAGCACGTTCTTCTATCCGAAGCTGGCGACCGGCCTCGTGATCAATCCGGTTTCCTGAGGAGCGTCCGACCGATCACGTAGCCGGCGATGCTGGCGGCAAGCCCCCAGAAATCCGACGGCACCGTGGTGATGACGCTCGCCAGTGCGTCGGGCACCCGCTCCGGCACATGCTCGATCGTAAACGTCGCGAGCCAGGTGATGAAACCACTGAGGATCGAGAGCACCGCGGGAAGTTCGCCTCCTGGGCGGCCATAGATTCCCATCGTGACCGGCACGAACAGGGCCACCAGTTGGATCGACAGGGCAATGTCGAGCAGGCCCATCAGCGACTCGCCACACAGGGCGAGCGCGATGCCACCAAGGGATACGAGGACGACGCAGAGGCGATCTCGCAGGAGGGGATGACGCCCCATGAACGCGATGTGGCGGAGAAGGTTGTGGCCAAGGATGGTCGCCGGCGCCAGGACGGCGCTCGTGGCCGTGGATACCACCATCGACATCACCGAGATGACAAACACCACGAGCATCCCGGTGGAGAGGTATTCGCCGGCGAGGAAGCTGACGGGGTCGATCGCATGGTCGGGGTGGGTGACGAGTGAGGCCAGCCCGAGCGTGACGGGAATCATGCCAAACATGAAATAGAGAACACCGGCCAGGATGCAGGCGTGCATGGCCGTGTTCGGGCTCTTGGAGGCAAAGACCCGCTGCTGCAGGTCTTGCCCCGGAATGTTGCCGAAGAGCCCTGTCGACCAGGCAGCGAGCCAGGCAAGCATCACGCTCAACGATCCGTCAGCGGGGATGAGCCGGAGATGGTCGGGGTGCGTTCGGGAGACTGTGTCATAGATCCGACAGAGTCCGCGCCAGGCGTTGCCATCACCGAGTTCGGGGATCGACAGCGTCGTGATGAGGAGCACCACGAGCCCACCGAGGGCGACGACGATCTGCACCGTGTCGGTGAGCGTGACCGACCACATTCCCCCGATCATCGTGTAGAGCAGGGTGACCGAGGCGACGACCAGGATGCCGGCCACGAATGGCACCTCGAAGTAGAGTTCGAGCACCCGAGCCAGGGCGGTGTATTGCAGGGCGACCCATGAGAAGTACGCCGGCACCTGGATGCAGCCGCTGATCATCTCCGCCCGCGGTCCGTACTTCACGCGGAAAAAGTCGGCCATCGTGCAGAGTTCCATCCGCCACAGTGGCCGGGCGAAAAAGATGCCGGCGATCACGAGCGTTCCGGCGCACGCGAAGGGATCGAGGACCACGCCGAGAAGTCCTTCCTCTCGGGCGGCGCCCGCCGCGGCAAACATCGTGGCGGCCCCAAACCAGGTGGCGATCAGCGTGCCCCAGGCCAGGAAGAGCGGCAGCCGTCGCCCGGCGACGATGTAGTCGTTCTCGTCACGAACACGTCCGCTCGCATACACGCTGATGGCGAGCAGGAACACGACGTATCCCACGAGCGTCCAGCCGAGAATCTGCACGGCTTCGGGGGCGAGATCGAGACGCGGGAGAGAGGTCTGAGAGAAAAGCATGGGGCAGGCCGGGAAAACGATCCGCACCGAACGCCCTGTCCGGAACGATCGGTGAGCATTGTAGCGATCCCGGCATCACTCGTGACGTCGGAACCCTCTGGAGTCGGCCCGTGCCCGCGCCTCACCCCAGAGCTGCTCGAGCGCGCGGAGGTGATGGAGGTGGGCCTCCTTGCCATCACCGGCATGGCCAAACACGACGAAACCCGATCGGTCAGCCTGGCTGACCACGGCGAAAGGATCGTCGCCCACGATCGGCGCGGCTGTTCGAGGGATTCCGAGTTCGGTCAGGAGGTAGTCGGCCGTTTCCGTCGTGCTCGCGTAGGGTGTCGGCTGGGCTGAATGGGCCAACACGAAGATGGCGTTGCCGGCAGCCGCACGCCGTGCGAAGGCGAGAAAGGGAGCCATGTCCCGTGGATCGACGCGACGCTCGGATGCCCCGTCTACAAGCCCGGCGTAGATGGAGTCGGCGGCGACGACGGCATCGATGCGGTCGGCGTCGCCGGACTTCAGGATCTCCCGCACGGCCCCGTACCCGGCGCTGAAGCACGACAGCGTCATGCGTTCGAATGCCGGTTCGGTGTCGTCGCGACCGGCCGACGCGATTCTCAGGAGGGTATGAAACAGGTCGGGGTTGGACTGAAACGGGCTGGCGTAGGCTGCCGAAAGCCCCGGCATGTTCACCACGAGCACCGTCTCGGCGGTTTTGTCGCGATCCATGACATCCCGAATGGTCTCAACAGCCCCATGAAAGTGCACGATCAGACCGGCGTGCCGTGGGGTCGGGCCGTCGGAATCGTCGATGTGCCGATGCAGAACGTAGGCCGCCCCCTTGTCCACCGGCGTTTTCGGCGACACGGTGACCCGTGAGTCGGTGGCACCAGCCGTGCGTGACGGGCCGCCGCCGGTCGTCGCTATGATGGCAACGATCAGAACGATGCGCATGGTGTCCTCGGGTCTGGAGCGGGTGGGGGGACGTCGGGAGGCAAATGACTGCACGTCTCGTGCCAGAACGATGTTCCGTCGGGATGCCGCGACGGCCGCGGTTTCGTCGCTGGTTCGCACGGCCCGGAATAAGCCGTCACGTGGCGACGCCTTCGGCCGCTCACCATGCGGCGTCACGTCGTCACCCGATTGGTGATACGCTTCGCATCGAGTTGGAATCCCTCTGGCTGGAGTTTTGCGATGCCATCCGCCCCTGTTCGCCTCGGTCTGGTCCACACGTCGGCGACCCTGGTCCCGGTCTTTGAGCAGTTGTGCCGCGACCACCTTTCGGGTGTGCACGTCTTCAACATCGTGGACGACAGCCTCATCAAGGATGTCATCGCCCACGGGCGGCTGCGGCCGGCCACGGCCCGTCGGGTGGTGCACCATGTGGCCGCGGCGGAGGCGGCAGGGGCCGACACCATCATGGTCACCTGCTCGTCGATCGGCAGGGCCGTGGAGACGGCAGCCACGCTCGTCGATGTTCCGGTGATTCGTGTCGACCGTCCGATGGCGGAGCGGGCCGTGGCTGCCGGCCGCCGGATCGGTGTGATCGCCACGCTGCCCACCACACTCGACCCGACGGCCGATCTGATTGCGCGGTGCGGCGCCGAGGCCGGACGTGAGATCGTCGTCTCCGCCCGGCTCTGCGAGGGGGCTTTTGAGGCCTTGATGGCGGGCGATTCGGCGACCCACGACGCGCGGGTGTCTGCGGCGCTCGAGGATCTCGCGAGCGAGGTTGATGTGATCGCGCTCGCCCAGGCGTCCATGGCCAGAGTGGTGTCCACGCTGCCTGTGTCGTCGTCCCGCCCTCCGATTCTGGCCAGTCCGCCGCTGGCCGTTGACTGGCTCCGCCACCATCTTGTCCGACACGACTGAGGGATCGCCGTGCCTCAATTGCCCTTTGTTGCGCAGGCCGTTCCTGTTGCGGGGGGGATGGCCTCGGGCGTAGGCTCGAAACTTCAGTTTGTCGCATCACAGCTTTTGACGGGGGGATGGCCATGGCATCCAGACCGATTCGTCTCCAGACGTCGTCTTTCCAGCGGGCTCCGCGTGTGTCACATGGTTTCACACTCGTCGAGCTGCTCGTGGTGATCGCCATCATCGCCACGCTCATCGGCCTGTTGCTGCCCGCCGTGCAGAGCGCCCGGGAGGCCGCCCGACGATCGAGCTACATGAACAAGATTCGGCAGATCGGCCTCGCCGCCCACAACTATCACGATGCCCGCAAGAAAATCGTTCCGCACTCCACCTACCCCACGTGTCTGAGTGCGCAGGCGAAGCTGCTGCCGTTCATGGAAGACAAGGCGATTCATGACCTCGTCGATCAGAAGAAGCATTGGCGCGATGCGGCCAACAAAAACGCCTTTCTCACGCCGGTGACCAATTTCCGATGCCCGAGTCAGGAGGCCACCGAATGGACCGACATGGGGAATCTCACCTGGTGGACGCAGGGGAACCAGCTCGACAACCTTCGTTGCCACTACTACGGCGTGCTCGGCGCACGGCCGGGACCGGCGGATCCCGGCATCCAGGGGTCGGGTGGATGCACGGGCACGTTTACCGGGGCCCAGGCCACGTATTACCAGCAGGCGTGAGATCTCTACACGAGTCCGAGTGGCAGCTCCGGGGGCGTCGCCACCAATGGAACGATCTTTCCGAATAGCAAGATCGACTTTGGCGACGTGACCGACGGGACCTCGAAGACCTTCATGTTTGCGGAGTGTTCGTGGGTGATCGGTATCCAGAAGCCTTGGATCGTCGGGGCTGTCACGTGGGCGACCGATGCGAACGGGGCCTACGGCTGGGTGAACAATGCGAAGAACATTTATCACCCGATCAACTCGAAGGTGTTTACGGCTGATCCCAAAAGCTCCAACTGGGCGCCGATCGTCAATACGACGAACGTGAGCATGGGAAGCATGCACCCCGGGGGCATGAATGCCCTGATGTGCGACGCATCGACACGGTTCGTGAGCGAGAGTATCGACCTGGTAAATGTCTATCGCCCACTCGCGAGTCGCGCATCGTCCGAGACGATCGGCGACTATTGATTCTTTGGTGTCAAGGGTTTGTCATGCCACGATTTGAGCGATGGAATGGGATCGTCGCCACCTACGCTTTGAGGGAGTGCCTGCTCGTCGCATTCGGCGGGGTGCTGCTGGCGGGGTGCGGAGGAGGCCAGCCGGCCGTGGCACCCGTGTCGGGTGTGGTGAGGCTCAATGGCAAGCCCCTGGCATCTGGCCAGGTGACCTTCTGGCCAAACTCCGGGCGGAGCGCCGCGGGTTTTATCACCGCCGATGGCTCCTTCCGGCTCACCACCTTCCGCGATGGGGATGGCGCTCCGGTCGGCGAGAATCGTGTGACGATCACCGAGGCCACGGCGGCAGCGTCGGGGCCGCCTGATGTCGATCGTGACCAGCCGAATCGGGCGGCCGAGCGATCCCCCATCCCGGCGAAGTACGCCAGTCCCGAATCGTCGGGCCTGACCTTCGAGGTGAAGCGCGGCCAGAATACGGCGGAGTTCGACCTCTCCGCCAAGTAAACGCCACCACGCCTTCGGTAAGGAGGGTGTGAACGTCATGCTCATGCGCTGACGACAGGGTCTTTGCAGCGTGTCGCGTAGGCGTCGATGACGACGTCTCGTGGGCATATCCTTGCCCGGGCAACGAGAAGGTCGCCGACCACGAGCCGGCGACAGACACCGACGAGGCCATCTACCGCCGCGATGCCGTCCATCGATCCAGGGCGACGGCCGCGAGGATCACGAGGCCTTTGATCACCTGCTGCCAGTAGGGAGACACATCGAGCAGGACGAGCCCCACGTTGAGCACGCCGATCAGCAGGCATCCGAGCACCGTGCCAAACACCGTGCCTCGGCCACCGCTGAGGGAGGCTCCGCCAATCACCACCGCGGCGATGGCATCGAGTTCATAGCCCTCCCCGGCGTCGGGCGTCGCCGCATTGAGCCTCGACGCGAGCAGCACCCCCGCCACCCCGGCCAGGGCGCCGCACCAGAGATAGGCCCGACGCTTGATGGCCGCCACCGGCAACCCGCTCAGCGCCGCCGCCCGCTCGTTGCCCCCTACGGCATAGAGGCCACGACCGAAGCGGGTGCGCTCGGCCACCAGCGCCAGCACCGCGGCCAAGGTGCCCGACACCACGATCGGCATCGGCAGCCATCCCAGTCCGGGAATGGCATCGAGCCGGCCGTTTCCCAGATACGCAAAGGCGGGGCCGAGGTCATGGATCGGATTGCCGCCGGTCCAGAGCATGGTCAGGCCGCGAGCGATGCCGAGCATGCCCAAGGTGGCGACGAAGGGCGGAAGCCGGAACACCGTCACGGCGACACCATTGGCCAGTCCCACGACCAGGCCGGTGAGGATGCCCCCCAGCATCGCCCCGGCCGGCGTGAACTCGACGAGCGTGTTCCACTGCGGCACCCGGATGCCCGACCTGGCGAGGCCGGCCGCCACTGCGCCGGAGAGGGCGAGCGTCGACCCGACCGAAAGGTCGATCCCGCCAGCGAGCACGACGAGCGTCATGCCCACCGAGAGGCAAAGGTTGACGGCGATCTGTCGGAGGACATTTTGGAGGTTCTGCTCAGTCCAGAAGGCGTCGGTCGTGAAGGCGAGAAAGGCGGTCAGCACGACGAGGGCGAGGACTGAGCGAAACCGCACGATGAGCGACAGGAGGCGATCACGGTTCATGGAAAGAGCCCCCGAAGGGGATGGAGAGGATGGGGCGGTCATGCAACGACCTCCGACGCGCGACGAACGGGGATCGCGGCGTGGAGCACCGACTGCTCCGAGGCTTCATCGCGACGAAACTCGGCCGTCAGCCGCCCTTCGGCGAGCACGAGAATCCGATCGGAAAGACCGAGGATCTCGGGAAGCTCCGACGACGCGACGAGCACGGCCATGCCGAGGCTGGCCCAGCGGTCGATCAGGGCGTAGATTTCCCGCTTGGCACCGATGTCGACGCCACGGGTCGGCTCGTCGAGCAGAAGCACCTTGGGCTCCGTCGCGAGCCCCTTGGCGAGGACCACCTTCTGCTGGTTTCCGCCGCTGAGCGCCCCAACCGCCTGATCGGCCGACGGCGTCTTGATCGCGAGCGTGGCGATTGCGTCAGCCGCCCGATGGCGTTCCTCGCGCACGCTCACGAACCCGTGTCGCAGCACGCGATCGAGCGAGGCCATCGACACGTTCGTGGCAACGCTCAACCCCAGCACCAGCCCGTCGGCCTTCCGGTCTTCCGGGGCGAGCGCAAGGCCGGCGACCAGGGCGTCGCGCGGGCCTCCAACCTGGATGCGTCGGCCGTCGCGGAGGATCGTGCCTTCACACCTGCCTCGATGGAGCCCGTAGATCGCCTCGAGCAACTCCGTTCGACCGGCACCCATCAGGCCGAAGAGCCCAACCACCTCGCCGGCATGGACGGTGAACGACACGCGGTCGACGAGTGGCTGGCCCCCGCCAGGCCGGGCCACGGTGAGGTCAGCGACCTCGAGGGCTGGGTCGCCACGAGTCCCCGACGAGCGAGCGAACAGTTCGGCAAGATCACGCCCGACCATCCGTCTCACATATTCGGACCGGTCGTCGGCCCGATACGTCGACTCGTGGACAAGCACGCCATCTCGAAAAATCGTCACGTCGTCGGCGATCTCCGGAAGCTCGTCGAGCCGGTGCGTGATGTAGATCATCCCGACACCGCGCTGCTTGAGCCGACGGATCACGCCAAACAGCGTCTCGACCTCATGCTCGGTCAACGCCGAGGTCGGTTCGTCGAGGATCAGCACCTTGGCATCGAACGACAGCGCCTTGGCGATCTCGACCATCTGCTGCGCCCCGACCTTCAGTCGCTCCACGAGAATCGTCGGGTCGATCCGCATGTCGAGCCGGGCAAGGAGCTCCGCTGCGTCGCGGTTCATGCGAGCCCGGTCCACGAGCCCCCACCGCGTGAGCGGCTGCCGCCCGAGGAAGATGTTCTCCGCGACCGACAGGCCGCCAACGAGGTTGAGTTCCTGGAAAATGATCGCCACGCCCGCCTCGTGGGCGGCCCGGGGATCGCGAAAGCTCACCGGTCGCCCCTCGAACCGCACCTCCCCATGGTCGGGCGGAAACACGCCCGACAGGATGTTCATCAGCGTCGACTTGCCCGCCCCGTTCTCACCGAGAAGGGCGTTGAGGCGACCCGCCTGCACGGTGATGCCGGCGTTCGACAGCGCCTGCACTCCCGGAAAGGCCTTGCTCACACCCCGAGCCTCGAGCAACGGCGTCATGGCGCCGCCCCGATCGTCACGCGGAGTGGAATCAGTTTCCATGGTTTGTGGGCCGAAGGGGCGGTCTGAACCTGCCCGCAGGCGACAAAGTCGACGACCACTCCTGGAGCCGCCGCACCCTTCAACGCCGCGATCGGCCCGGTCACGACAAGCTTGTTGATCGCCGAGGCGACAGCGGCCAGATCGCGGGAATCGGCTCGCGATGCGAGGTCGACCGTTCCGGTCACGTCGCGAACGGTCGTGCCAAAGACAAGCCCGGTGGTGAGCGTGACGACATCGCCATCAGGAACATCGAGCACCACCCGGCATTCATTCGGCGACACCGACTCGATCGTGCCTGTGGCTCGCACCAGATAGAGGCACGATCGGCTGAGCCCCACCGTTCGGCCAAAGGTTCGGCACGCCGACGCCGCGTCGTCGCGGAGAGCCTCCAGCACCCCCGCCAGCGGAGCCGCCGTTGCGAGTGCCGGCTCGAGGTCGCGCGTCCAGAACGCACGGGCAAACGCCTCGGCGTCGAAGGCATCGGCGGCCGGCGCCAGGGCGGTGTCGAGCGGCTTGATCCGCACGAGCGGCACCCACCACGTGGCGAGGGCCGTCATGACGCCCACGCTCAGCCACTGAAGCGGGCGGGGGATCGACATGCGTGGCGTCTCGCTCATGGGTGAACCCTCCGGCAGCCGCCTATCGCGCCGCAGGACGAGCGTCTTCCTTGGCACCATAGTCGCCGAACTGGGCCACGGTGTCCGGCGACACCACCTCCACGGCGACGGGCACTTTCTGCGGAAAGTCCCGTTTTCCCTTGATCCACTCATCGGCGTATTCCGCCGCCTGCCGGGCCATCGTTTTGGGAAACTGCATGCCGGTGGCCGCGATCTTGCCGTCGGCGATGAGCGCGACCACCTCGGTGGCGCCGTCGAAGCCGAACAGCTTCACATCGTCGCGTCCGGCGGCGACGAGTGCCTGATACGCCCCCATCGCCATCGCGTCGTTGCCGCAGAACACGGCGTTGATCGCGGCGCCGTGCTTCTGGAGGAGGGTTTCCATCACTTCGAGCGCCTTCGCCCGATCGAAGTCGGCTGCCTGCTGCGCGATCATTTTGATCTCGGGATAGTTGTCGACCACCTCATGGAATCCCTTGCTGCGGTTGTGGGCGTTGTTGTCGCCGAGGTAGCCCATGATCTCGACGTAGTTTCCCTTTTCACCCATCGCTTCCACGAAATACTGGCCGAGGGCCACGCACCCGCCATGGTTGTCAGAAAGAATCTGCGAGGTCGCGGCATCCGTGGCGTTGATCTCGCGGTCGATGCAGAACACGGGCACCCCGGCCTCCTTGGCGCGACGAACATTGGCGATCGAGCCGTCGGAGTCGGTCGCGTTGAAGAGGATCGCCTGCGACCCGCCGGCGATCGCATTTTCGAAGTGGGCGGCCTCCTTGGCCGTGTCGTTCTCCGAGTTGAAGATCGTGGCGTCGTAACCGAGTTCCTCGGCGCGGGCCTTGGCCGTCTCCCCGAGCACCACGAACCAGGGGTTGTTAAGCGTTGAGATCACCACCGCGATCTTGGGCTTGCCCGCGGGCGTCGATGCCGCACCACTGGGCGTGGAGGAGCGAGTGCAGCCAAGAGCAGCGAGGCTGAGGACGGCGACGGCGAGCAGACGGTGCATCAGGAACGTTCCTCGGGGGCGGGAGCGTCGGCTGCCACGACGAAGAAATCGTCGCGGCCCACCTGGCCTCCCTTGAAGGCAAACACCGCGCCGGCGATCGTGGGACGTGCACTGGTCACGCGGCACCACGGGGCCCCGGGCGCGAGCGGGGCCTCAAACCGCAGGGAATCGATGCCCAGGTGCCGCGCCACCTCGCCCGACGTGTCGCCACCGGCGACGACGATTCGACGAAACGGCACGGCATCGAGGATCATCCCCGCAATCCGACCGAGCAGTCTACCCAAGTCGGTCCCGGCGAGCGCCGCGAAGTCGCCGTCGCCCGGGCGGAGCAGCAGGCCCGGGCCCATCTGATGCGCCGTTGTTGCGCAGGCGAGGATCGTCGTGAGCTCGGCGTCGGTCGTCCTGGGAGTGATCGTCACCTCGACGAATCCATGCCGACCCGCCACCTCGACCTGCCGGGCCGTCACGGGGGAACGGCTGCCGACGATCGCGAGCAGGGGCGATGCGGGCAGGGTGGCCGGGGGGCTGGCCGCGTCACTCGATCCCAATGCCCCCGCGGCGACGAGCGACGCCTCGATACCGGACGACCCCACGACAAAAAGCGTCTCATCGTTTTGTCGCTGAAGTCGGTCGAGCGTGGCACCGATGGTGGCGAGATGCGCGGTTGATGTGGCGTCGAACAGGACGACCCCGTCGGGGGCCCGCTCGATCGAGGCGAGAACTGCCTCCACGCCACGGTCGAGGGTGGGCAGATCGATGAGTGTCGTCGGTAGGGACGTCTGGCGAGCGAGCACGAGCCTCAGATCCGCTTCGTCCATCGGGGTCACGGGATGGCGACTCATCGTCGGGTGGCGGTCGAGCCGGTAGACCGGGCTGTCGAGTCCCGATCGTGCGAAGAGCGTGCCAAAGGCCGACCAGCGTCCAAGATGCGGCGCCGCCGCGAGCACCGGGGTGTGGCGGGCCGGCGCCGACTGCCGACCGAGTTCGATCGCCCGGCCGATGCTGCCGATGTGCGGCGAGGAGTCGAACGTCGAGCACACCTTGTAGTGCAGAAACCGCGGGCGTGCCGAGGCGAGCACCTGGAGGGCCGGAAGAAGGTCGGTGTCCATCGCCGCCGGCGGAAACGTGCGGCTCATGCCGGCGAGGCCGATCGCCGATGGCGACCGGCCACTGGCAATCAGGGACGCCGTGGCGTTCGTCGAGACGCAGAGTTCGGCCGCGAGTCCCGCTGACGCGAGCGCCTCGAGCACGTCGGTCGAGCCGGTGAAATCGTCGCCGTAATACGCCAGATCCATCGCAGGCTCCGAGGTCGGTTGCATCAGCCCGGCCGGGGCATCGCTCCGTAGAACTCGAGCGACGCTCTGAGCTCCGGCCGATCGCGGGCGTAGTCAACCAAAGGGACGCCCGCCACGGCCGCTTCCCACGACTGCTGGAGCGCCATCACGCCGGCGGCGGGTCCGCCTGGGTGCGCAAGAATGCCGCCCCCGGCGAGATACATCAGGTCGATCGTGCGGGTGCGGGCGAACGTGTCGGGCGCCTGCCCGCCCCACTGGCCCGACGACACGACCGGCATGAGGGGCTGCAGGGGGCCACGGGGTTCCAGACACGCTTCGATCGAGCGAACGACCGAGTCATCCGGCTCGCAAAACTTGTTCTGCAGACCGTTGACGTGAATCTGGTCGATCCCGGCGAGCCGCCAGAACGCCTGGTAGGCGGAAAACGCCATGCCGAGAAGCGGATGACGTGAGATCGCCCCCCAGCCGTTGCGATGTCCATGAATCGGAAGGGATGCATGCCGGCGGAGATGCTCAACCCCGGCGAGGCCGACGGCGTTGAGGCTCACCATCACGCAGGTTCCACCAGCCGCCTGCACGACGTCGTGGTGCGTGAGCATCCGATCGAGGCGATCACTGATGTTGAAGGCGACCATCACCCTTCGCCCTGTGATGGCGGCCGCCTCATGAACGGCCTCCATCACGATCTTCACCCGCTCGGGAAGCGGCGACGAGGGTGGATTCGACATCAGTTCGTCGTCCTTCACGAAATCGATTCCGGCCAGGGCGAGCGTCCGCACGAGATCGGCGGTCTGGCGTGGTGAGAGCCCGATGCTCGGCTTGATGATCGTGCCGATCATCGGCCTGCCCTCGACCTGGGCCAGGCGGCGGGTGCCTGGGATGCCAAACTGCGGGCCTGTGAAGCGGCCGGCCAGGTCATCGGGCAGCCGCAGGTCGACGAGTTTGATGCCCGACAGCAGCCTCAACTCGAAAAGATTGCCCGCCACCATCGCCGCTATGGCCGTGAGGTTGTCGCCGACATTGTCGACCGGGAAACCGACTCGAATCCGTCCACGGGCGTAGCCCCGAGACGGATCCTTCGGGGCCGCGGCACCCTCCAGCGACGGAGCCATCACGCTCCCAAGCGGCTCGATCGACTCCACCACGGCACCGTGGCGACGCACGAGGTCCTCCGTTTCCCCAGGCACGCGGGTGAAGGTGCCAGTCGACTGCTCTCCGGCGATCGACGCAGCAGCCTGCTCGAGCGTTGCCGGCGTTTCGATGAGGTACTCGGCGACGATCCGCTGGGTCATGGATCCTCCTGGGCACAGGGGCGGGTGGGTCAGGTGGACGGGAATTCGACCCGTCGCACGGCATCGTGCCAGCCGGCACAGAGCCTCTCGACGTCGGAGGCGGGAAGCGAGGGGGCGTAGGTCGTGATCGACCTCGGCATGCGGTCGAACGCGTCAAGCGAGTCATACCAGCCCAGGGTCAGCATGCCAGCCATCGCGGCCCCGAGGGCGGAGGAGTCGGGAACGTCGGTGACCGCCAGTTCCACCCTTGTGATGTCGGCCACGAACTGCATGAGAAACGCGTTGCGGGTGGGCCCTCCATCGGCAGCGAGCGCAGCCGGCACGACCCCACCCTGCCCGCGGAGCATGTCGAGCACGTCACGAATCTGATAACCGATTGCTTCGAGCCCCGCCCGCACGACGTGCTCCCGGCGGCTGTGGGCCGTGAGCCCGAGGATGGCGGCGCGGGCGTCGGGGCGGGAGTATGGGGGACTGAGCCCTGCAAATGCCGGAACGAGGTAGACACCCCCCGTATCGTCGATCGAACGGGCCATCGCCTCGGAGTCGGCGGCGTCGTCGAGAAGACCGAGCTGATCTCTGAGCCAGGCGATCGTCGCGGAACTGGCGTTGATGAGCCCTTCGAGGGCGTAGGTGGCGCGGTCGTTCAGGAGCCACGCGAGCGCCGTGCCGGCCGGGCCCCCTTCATCGGGACGCACCATGCCCACCGTGAAAAGGATCGACGTTCCCGTGCCAAACGTGGCCTTCGCCGACCCTGGCGAAAAGCACCGCTGGGCGAAGAGTGACGCCTGCGAATCGCCCATCACGCCCACGATCGGAACCGGCCGGGGAAGGGCTCCGCCCACGTCCGTTTCGCCATACGAGGCGGCACAGGCCCGCACCTCGGGCAGCGCCTCGACCGACACCCCAAACACCTCGCAGAGCCCAGCGTCCCACCGCAGGAGGTCGATGTCGTAGAGGAGCGTGCGACTGGCATTGGTGGCATCGCCAGCACAGACCTCACCCCGCGTGAGCCGGGTCACGAGATATGCATCGATCGTGCCGACCACCGCCGACCCGCCGACGAGGGCGGCGCGCACCGACGGATGATGGTCGACGAGCCACCTAACTTTGGAGCCAGAGTAGTAGCCGTCGATGGTGAGCCCGGTGCGGCGTCGAATGCAGTCGCCCTCGGCGGGCTCAAGCCGACGGCAGATCTCGTCGCCGCGGCGATCCTGCCAGACGATCGCCCGCCCGAGCGGCACGCCCGTCGCACGGTCGAAGGGCACGAACGTCTCCCGCTGGTTGGCGATCGCGACGCCGGCGAGCTCATCGAGTCGATCCCGCTGCCGAGCGGTGAGCGCAGCCACCACGTGCACCACGTTGCCCCAGATCTCATCGGCGTCGTGCTCGACCCAGTGCGGCTGCGGGTAGTGCTGCACATGCTCCCGCGATTCGCGATCGACGACGCACCCCGCGTCGTCGAACAACACCGCCTTCGTGGCCGACGTGCTCTGATCGATGGCAAGGATGAGTGGCATGTGGTGTGGCCCCGAGACGGTCAGCGAAGGAGACCACGCACCCGTTCGGCGAGACCCTCCATCGTGAGGCCGTAGTGGCGGAAGATGTCGGCCTGGCTGCCGGTGACGGTGTCGGCGTCGGGCAACGCCGCGATCGTGAACGGAACCGAGAGGCGGGACGTGAGGAGCAGGGTGGCACAGGCTTCCCCAAGCCCTCCATGCACGCAATGCTCCTCCGCGACGACGACCGCACCGCACTCCCGGCCGGCGGCCAATACGGCATCGCCATCGAGCGGCCTCACGGTTGGCATGCTGACGACGCGACAACGGATCCCCTCCTCGGCCAGGGCGGCCGAGGCGAGCACCGCGTGGATCACCGTCTCCCCGGTGGCGAGGATCGCAGCGTCGGTTCCCTCGCGGAGCGCTCGCGCACGCCCGAACGCAAACGGCGCACCGCCGATGGCGGGAGGAAGGTCGTGCATTGCCGCCTTGCCGAATCGGAGATAGACGGGATGCGCCGCGGCAGCCGCCAGACGCACGGCCGCGATGGTCTCGGCGTTGTCCGCCGGAGCCACGATGGCGATGTTGTGGATGGCACGAAGGGCGGCGAAATCGTGGAGCGAATGGTGGGTGCTGCCGAGGGCCCCGTAACTCACCCCGGCGCTGATGCCCACCACCACGGCGGGCACGTCGCTGTAGCAGATGTCGTTCTTCACCTGCTCGAGCGACCGGGCCGTGACGAAGCATGCGGGCGAGGTGGCGAAGGGCTTTTTGCCGCAGGCCGCCAGTCCGGCCGCGATGCCGACGAGATTCTGCTCGGCGATTCCCACCTCGACGATCTGCGTCGGAAGAGCCTGGCCGAAGGGGCCGAGTTTGCCGGAGCCTCGGGAGTCGCTCGTGACGGCCATGATGCGATGGTCTTCACGGGCCAGCGCGAGAAGCGTGTCGGCGTAGGCTTCGAGGTTGGCCCGTCCCATCGTGAGACCGAGCCGCTCGGCCATCGCCCGCGCGGCGGGGGAATGCATCGGAGGCGCAGGAGCACTCATCGGGAAGACTCCCAGGCTGCGAGCGCCGCGGAAAACTCACCCTCGGCGCGGGCGTGCTCGTCGGCGGAGGGCACGCCATGATGCCACTTGAGCACGCCCTCCATGAAACTCACCCCTCGCCCCTTGATCGTGTCGGCGATCACACAGACGGGCACGCCGGGGGGGCCGGGATCGGTGAAGGCGGCCTTGAGTGCGGCAAGATCGTGGCCATTGACCTGCCGCACATGCCACCCAAACGCGGCGAACTTCGCGTCAAGGGGCTCGTTGCTGCACACGTCCCGGGTGGCGCCCGTGATCTGGAGCGTGTTGTGATCGACGATGGCTGTGAGGTTGTCGAGCCGATGGTGGGCCGCGGCCATGGCGGCCTCCCAGTTGGAGCCCTCGGCGAGTTCGCCATCACCGAGGAGTGTGAAGACGCGGGCATCGTGGCCGTCTCGCTGTGCCGCCAGGGCCATGCCCACACAGATGGGGAGGCCGTGGCCGAGGGCGCCGGTGTTCATCTCGATGCCCGGAACCTTGCGGGTGGGATGGCCGATGTACGGCGAGCGGTACTGACAGAGGGTGTTGATCTGGTCCCGGGGATAAAACCCCTGGTCGGCCAGCACGACATAGAGCGCCTCGACGGAGTGCCCCTTGCTCTGGACGTAGCGGTCGCGGACCGCGGACGACCAGTTTTCGGGGGTGATCCGCAGGACGCGGTTGTAGAGCACGTTGAGGATGTCGATGCACGACAGGCTGCCGCCCGTGTGGCCGGCACCGGCCTCAACGATCGCCCGGAGCGTGTCACGCCGGTATTCGATCGACTTGCGGAGGAGGTCACGATCGGAGAGGGGAGAGCGTGTCACGCGTCGGCCTCGTGCCAGTGGACATCCCAGCCCAGGTAGGTGCGAAACGCTTCGTGCAGAACGCGAGCCGTGTGCGACTGGGTCATCACCACGTGATGCTCAAAGCCCTGGCGGCAGACATGGTGCAGGAGACGCTGCAGCCGGGGAACCTGGGCGACCGCCCGGGTGCCGAAGGTGTCGAGCGGATCGTCGGTGAGTCGTCCCTCGCCGACATACGCCCGGATCGCGCCATCGGCATCGGCGGTGGTGATCCTGCCAAACGTGAGCGGGCCGGCCGGTGTTCGCCCCTCGAGCGCGCCGTAGGTGTTTTCGATGCCGAGCGTGCTGCCCAGGATCGGGGCGTTGGCGATCTTGATGTCGGGGAGGAAGCTCTTGGCCCAGTTGCCACAGTGAAACAGCGCGCACTTGTCGTCATCATCACCGTAGTTGTTGTTCCAGTCGACGAGGGCGGCGGGAGAGCCCGAGGCCAGCTGCATGGCATACATCGTCAGCACACCCGTCACGTCGACCTCGCAGGCGCTGGGCATGAAGCGTTCGCTCATCATGCTCATGAGCGTGCACACGTTGCAGCCAAAACTCTTCTGCACCGACGTCCAGCACTGAATCGCCGTGGCGTCGAGGGCGTTGGCCTCCATCCAGCGGGAGAGCACCACGCCGAGGGTCGCCATCTGGAGCAGCTTGGCCTCCGGAACGCCCGGTGCCGGGGCATAGCCCGTGATGTCGGCCAGCTTGGTACGCACGGCCGGATCATCGGCCGACAGGGCAGCCGCCTGAGTGACGAACTCGGACAGGTCGACGGTGGTCACACTGATTCCGTGCCGCTCGAGGATCTTCTCGCTGTACCGCACGGTGTTGAAGGCACCCGGCCGGGCTCCCACGGCCCCGAGCCGCACCCCACGAATGCCACGCACCACGCGGCAGACACGCACAAAGTCGTCGAGGTCGGCGGCGAAGCTCTCGCCCGTGAGGGCGGAGACATGTCGACGGGTGAGGGAGAAGGGAATGCCCGCCTGGACGAGATTGTTGCAGACGGAAATCTTGCCGCAGAACGCGTCGCGCCGGCGGGCCACCCCGAGCTGGCCGAGGTCGTCTGGGCAGCCCTGCACGAGGACCGGCACGTTCAGACCGGAGAGTTTGAGCGTGTCAGCCACGCCCTTCTCGTCGCCAAAGTTGGGGAGCACCACGAGCACGCCGTCGATGGCGTCGCGATGGCGTCGAAACAGTTCGGCGCTCCGCCGGGCCTCGGCGTGGGTTTCAACGCCGCCGAGCTTGGTTTCGTCAGGCGATACGAGCACGGGGGTGATGCCGCGGGCCTCGAACACCTTCAGCACCTCGGCCCGAGCCTCGGCCACGAGCTGGTCGGGGAAGAAGTCGCGGTTGCCGATGATGACGCCAAGCGTGGGGCGGGTGGAGGGCATGCGATGAATCCTGGGTGGGCGGTTCCGACCCATCCTAACGGGCGTGACGGGTTTTTGGGGGGAGGGCGCGGCGATGGAACGCGTTGACTAGCGGATGCAGAAAACAGGATATGCCATGCGGCATCGGGAAGGTAGGCTGACGTCGTTCGTGGGGGTTGGTGTTGAACCGATGGCCTCGCGCACCCGACGTCGCACACCCATCCTCTGGAGGTCACCAATCCATCTCCCGTTCGATCATTGCTTCGATCTGCCGGAGTGTGCTCGCCGCGCTCCCGCTCGTCGTGGGTGTTCCGACCTACGCGCAGACATTCTCGCCGGTGTTCACGGACAACTTCCAAAACGGAAGCACCGTCGGCGGTACGAGCATCCCTGGCGGTTCGCCGACTGCCAGTTTCACGAGCTACGACATTGCATCGTCGAAAAATGCCTCGGCAAGTGCCATCTCGTCGAACGCCCTTCGGGTCACATTCCCCGCGACGACGTCGGGATTTGCAGAGACACAGGCGGTGTTTTCTTCGACTCCCATCACCCTTCAGAGCGTTGGCGACGCCATCAACATGCAGGTGACGTTTGTGAACGTCAGTAACATCCTCAGCGGTTCAGCGGGCACGAGCGCAGGGCTTTTTGCAGGCCTCTACGATTCGGGCACCTCGGCCCCGCTGACGAACCTCGCCAGTTCGGGGCTGAGTGCCACGGCAGGTAGCCCAAACGCCACCGGCGGCACGCAGCTCTGGCAGGGCTATGTTCAGAAGTTTTCCATTCCCGGGGGGAGCAACACGAGTTACGTTCGCCCGCAGCAGACGGGAACCAATACCTCTTCGGCGAATCAAGACCTGATCGGCAACAACTTCGGCGGCGGTGCCTATACCAATCCAACGGGCGCTCAGCTCACGAACAGCAGCGGTACTCTTCCAACCCAGACCCTTCTGACCGTTGGGGGAACATACACGCTCGATTACACGCTGACGCTCGTCGATTCCTCGACGATCAGCCTGCAGTCGTCGCTCTATGACGGCGTCGGCACGGGGGGCACGGCCATCGCATCGCTCACCCGCTTGGCCACGGGCACAAGCCTCGTCACGTCGCAGTTTTCGGGTCTCGCCTTCGGCGTTCGCTACAGCGGGTCGAATAGCGGGGCCATCACGATGGATATCAACTCGATCACGATTCAGGCCACCACGGGTGCTCCTCCCCCGCCGTCCGTCATCACGATCAACGTGGCGAGCGGCACGCAGACGCAGACTGAAGCTGGCTATGCGCTCCTGTCAGGAACCGTTCCCGTGCACAAAACCGGTGCCGGCACACTCGTGCTGGATCAGGCGAACACCCTCTCGGGAAGCACGTCGGTTCAAGGGGGCACGCTCCAGCTTGCCAGTTTTCAGGCGTCAGAGTTCAGCACGATCGTTCCGGTCGCAGGAGGCACTGTGTCTCTCGCCCCGTATCTCACGACGGTGGTCGGCGGACTCGATCCGAATGCGGGCGGCCTCACGGATGTCGGCAACGGCCTCGTGACCGTCTCGAGCGGCCTCACGGCTGCCAACATGGTCACGGCGATCGTGGCTGGCATGGGCGATGGCTCGTGGAACGGCACCACCGGCATCACGTCGAGTGCGGCTGCCGCTGATGCCGGCCTTGGCGTCTCTCGTGCTGTTGGCTGGCTCGACAACGGCGACGGCACCGTCACCTTTGCGTATGCGGCGCCAGGCGACACGAACCTCGACTGGTCGATCGACCTACTCGATATCGGCACCTACCTCGCCGCCGGAAAATACGACACCGGCGAGCCGTCGAGCTGGTCGGAGGGCGACTACACGTACGACGGCCTGGTGGACATCACCGACGTGGCCCTCTACCTCGGCACGGGGCTCTTCGACATTGGCCCCTACAACCCGCCGGCTGGGACGGCTGGCGGTGTGGCTGTCGTGCCCGAGCCCGTGATGACCCTGGCTGGCGTCATGGCCATGGCGGGTTCGGTTGCACTCGCTCGCCGACGCCTCGCCTGAGCCTGCTTTAGGCAGCACGACGAAGGGACCGTCCCGGGCTGGCCTCCTCGGCTGGCTCGGGACGGTTTTTTTCGCGCGCCACGGTTTCGACGCCAGGGCTCACTTGCAGCCCAATGAGCCGAGACACGAACACGGCCATGTAAAACTGCCCGAAAATCGCCTCCAGCCAGACGAGCCAACGGGCGAGGGCCGATGCGGGCACGATGTCGCCGTAGCCCACGGTCGTCAGCGTGACGAACGAGTAGTAGGTGAAGATGCCTGCGGCGGCGAGTGGGTCGTGGGTGGCATCGACATGGTAGCGGGAGAAGTCGACGGCAAACGACCCGGGCGACACGCGCTCCAAGAGCGTGAAGACATTCGCCCAGCACATCCCAAAGAGCACAAACACGCACAAGGCTCCGCAGATCATGTCAAACACGATCTGCCGCGCTGCGAGAACGTCGACCAGAATCAGCATGCCAACCGACACGATCGGGACGATAAAGCTCACCGCACGGGCCACCGCCCAGATCCCGTCGCGTTCGGCGGGGATGCCGCCCACGAGGAGCGTCGCCCCCAGGGTGATCAGTCCCGGCAGGAGCAGCGGAAGCCCCCACACGAGCATCCGACGGCCACCAAGGGCTGCCATGGCGCCGATGAAGACGATCTGCTCCGCCACGATGGCCATGAGTTCGGCCTGCGGATGCCCTTCCGTGACGACCGAGAGCACCGGCAGCAGCAGAAGGTGCAGCAGGAGCACCGCATACCGGTCGACATGGGGGCGGCGCACAACCGCGATCAGGGCTGCGACGGGGTGCTGCGGAGGGATCATGTGGGGACGCTAGCGGGCCGACTCGCTTCGGGCCATGCCAGATCCCGGGAATCCTCCTCTGCACGAGCCGGCTTGCCCATGCTTCCAGGTTTCTCTGCTCAAACCCGGATCGCACGAGCACCCTGAACGCGACATTCGGGTTCATCTTCGCGCCAGGTGCACCCGTACGGCCCGCGCCGTCGTGCGTGCGGCACCGATCTCACACGCCTGCGTGGCCCTACGGCTTGGTCGCGGTGAGTTCGAACGCCGCCGATGAGGTGCCCCCCGAAGGCACGTCGTAATCGACGCCCGTGGAGTAGGGGGGCGGCACGCGTTCTTGGGGAACCACGGCGTCGTCGGGACCACTCTCCAAAAAGGCGGTGGTCATCGAGAGCCGATGCGGACCGGCCTTCACGCCGCCACCGGGTTTGCCGATTGGTCCGAACGAGAACCGCCCCTCCGCATCGGTCGTGGCGACGGCGTAGGCATCGGGCGATGGGTTCGCAGGATCCACGAGCGTCAGCCGAGCCATCGGGAGCGGCTTGCCGTCGAGCGTCACGACCCCCGACACCGTCACCAGACCGCCGCCGCACCCGGCGATCACGGCCCCGAGGACGAGGCACGTGGTCACCCCGAGGGCGCGGCGTCGGCACCCACGGATCCATTGGAAACGCAGCACGACAAAGACCTCGGGAACCAGGGGAAGCTCAGTAGGTGCCACCGTCGGCGATGCTGCCCAGCACGGCCCACGTCTGCTTGTCCATCGTGAAGTCGTAAAACTGCACGGTGCCATCACAGGCGACACCGTTCATGCCGTTGGGATGGAGGCTGTACCAGCCCGACATGCAGGCGCGGTAACTGCCTCCGGTGTTTGGCTCACCCGTGCCATCCCCGATGGCCGTGCACTTGCCGTAGTCGCCCCAGAGCGTGCGGTCCTGGGGAACCGTCTGCGAGGAGGCGTAGTTGCCCCATGAGAACGCCCAGAACGACCGGCGGCCATATTCCGTGTTGTTGCCGTTCGGGGCGGTGTTTCGATTCGTCGATTCGGCCACGAGGAGTGTCTTCGATAGCCCGTCGGTGACGTCCTTGGTGCGTTCGGGGCGCAGGGCAAACTGTGAGTCGATGCGACGCGTCGTCGGATCCTGACGCACCGCATGCATGGGACCTCGCCAGCCGGCATGTACCGCGCCGCCGCTGCCTGAGTTGGATGGAGGCGAGATGCCTCGTGAGCCTGTCTGGTAAGGGGGCGGCAGGTCTTCCCAGAGATACCACGTGACAAACCCGTTGCCACGTCCGGCGTTGGAGCGGTAGGAGCCAGGCCAATACTTGTTGGTCGCCGTGCTCGCCGGGAGGTACAGCTCCATCGGGAAGTCCGATGGGCATGAGTAACTGGCGACGGGCGTTTCACGCAGTTGCTTCATGGCGGGGTCGTTCGCTTCGATGTTGAGATTCGGCTTGTAGAGGGCCTGCAGCTGGGCGTTTTCGGCGAACGGCATGATCTCGAGCGTCCAGCCGCTTCCAAAACCCGTCGCGTTCGTCCCCTTCGGCACCGGTGTGGCCGACGCGATGATCAGGGCGTTGCCGTAGGGAAACGCCCGCTTGCTGCTCTCATAGGTGAGGCAGGCGAGGCCGATCTGCTTGAGATTGTTTTGACAGCTCGACCGCCTCGCCGCCTCGCGGGCGGACTGCACGGCCGGAAGCAGGAGGCCGATGAGCGTGGCGATGATCGCGATCACCACGAGGAGTTCAACGAGCGTGAAGCCGCGGGCAGCCGACCGGCGTGAAGAAACGATGGGTGGAAAGCGCATGACTCTCTGGCTCGGATGGTTCATCTGGAGGGTTCCCCTGCACCGACAAATTGCAGGATATCACGCGGCGTCAGGAAACCCGACCGCAAAATCCTGCGTGAACTATCCCAAAAAGGGCACCGCCTGAGGGCCCGCCCATGGCCCCCTGAGCGCTCGCCATGCGTCGCGCCCACCCATCGGAGTCGTCACGTCGTCGCTCCGCCGACGCGGAACACGACGGGTTATCGCCCCGCGTTGCGGACGGCGTCGAGGATGATGGCCCGCAGTTTCGGCTCGGCGCCGCGGGCGGTGGCCAGGATGTGCTCCACCGTGGCCACCTCGAGGGCATCGGGCAGGCACATGTCGGTGACCACGGAGATCCCGAGCACGGTGATCCCGCCGTGAACGGCCACGAGCACTTCCGGCACGGTCGACATGCCCACGACGTCTGCGCCGATGGTCCGCAGGAAGCGATATTCAGCCCGGGTTTCGAGATTGGGTCCGGTCACGGCGACATAGACGCCCTTGTGGGCTGCGAAGTTTTCACGGCGGGCCACCGCCATCGCCGCGTCGATCATGGCGGCATCGTACGGGGCCGACATGTCGGGGAACCGGGGGCCGAGCCGCTCGTCGTTGATCCCGATCAGGGGGTTGTCGCCCAGCAGGTTGATGTGATCCTCGATCACCATCAGATCGCCGGCGCGGTACTGGGGATTGAGTCCACCGCACGCGTTGGTGACGACCAGCGTCGTGCCCCCGAGCCGCTGGAGCACCCGCACCGGAAAGGTCACCTGCTGCAGGGGATAGCCCTCGTAGGCGTGTTGACGGCCTTCCAACACCATCACGGGCACGCCTTCGATCAGCCCGCACACGAGCTGCCCCGCATGGCCATGGGCCGTGGATCGGGCGAAGTGGGGAATCTTGTCGTAGGGGATGGTCACCCGATCGGTGATCGCTTCAGCCACCCCGCCGAGGCCGCTTCCCAGGATGATGCCGACCTTCGGCGCGAGCTTCCACTCGGCGGAAATGGCGGCGGCGGCTTCGGTAATTTTGTCGTACTGGTCGAGCATGGAAGGCTCCTCCGGGCGTTTGGCTCAGGAGTGTAGCAGGAGTCGTCTTGAAGGGGCGATGCCGAGGCGGATGCGACGGGTTCCCCCCATTCGCCGCCACGGCCTGGCCCAGCGGGCGTCACTCGCCGAGCAGGGCGAGGAAATCGGGATGGTTCCGAAGCGACTCGAGGTCGGGATCGGACTCCATGTGATCCAGGTCGTCATACCCCAGCAGGATCGCGCGGGAGAGGGCGTCGATTGCCTCGTCGGCGTTCCCGGCCCGCGCGAGTGAGCACGCCAGGTTGTAGCGGGCCACCGCGTCGTCGGGCTGCAGGGCCACCAGTCGACGGTCGAGGTTGACCGCCTGGGCATGCAGGCCTTTCCGGCTGACGAGTTCCGCAAGCACCCGGATCGCCTCGATTGAGCCGGGGGCGCGCGAAACGAGGTTTTGGAAGAAATCGATGTCGAAGTCGAGCTGGCCGAGCGTGCCAAACCAGGGAAGCGCGCGACCTCGCCGACCACGGCCGGCGCTGTGGGGGCCTGCATTCGGATCGTCGGGGGTGGACTGCGGTGCGTCGCGGCCGGTCATTGCTCGTGCCCTTGCTCGGCAGACGTTTTACTTCTTCTTGCCTGGGCTCTTGCCCGGCGGCGGGGGCTCATCGCCCTCGTCGGGATGATCCCAGTCGGGGTCGTTCTCCTCTTCCTCAAAGTCGTCGTCGAACTCGTCATCGAAGTCGTCGAACGTCGAGTCGTCGTCGGCGAGTGGCTGGGCCACGGAGAGGTCTTCCTCGTCGCCGAGCTCCTCTTCCTCATCGTCGTCGCCCGCGGCCACGATCGTGGCGGGACCGCACGGAGGAACGACCGGCAGCGGGGCCGGCACGGTCCATGGGGCGTCGAGACCAGGCAGCGAACCAAACGTGGGAAACAGGACGAGCGTCATGGGGGTATCCGGGGGCGGGGTGACGGGCCAGAGCAAACCGTTTTGCCGGGCCCGCGTCAAGTTCGGAGGATTGTAGGGGGTTTGCCGGCCGCGAGCGCGGCATCCCGTCGGAGCGAGGCGGACGTGGGGTAGATCGTCGGCGGGAGCCGCCCCCGGAAACACTCCGTCGTTCCCGTCCAAGCCCAAGGCCGTAAGGCCTGGGACACGCCCGCCACCCCATCCGACGCCGTTGGGCACGAGAACGCGAACCGCGCCCAACCCGCCACACGCAGCGCCACGCCGGTCCCACGGCGCAGCAAGCAGTGCGTTCCCGTCCAAGCCCAAGGCCGTAAGGCCTGGGATACGCCCGCCACCCCATCCGACGCCGTTGGGCACAAGAAAGCGAACCGAGCCAAACCCGCCACACGCAGCGCCACTCCGGTCCCACGGCTCACGCCGTTGGATTTCCACGGGGATGGCACCGCAGGCGCGATCTCGTCGCCTGGATGGCGACCCCGCCCGCTCAGCCGCACCTCGGCTGCGGCCGCAGCGGGCGCGTAAGCCTGCGGTGGCCAGGATGGCACCGCAGGCGCGATCTCGTCGCCTGGATGGCGACCCCGCCCGCTCAGCCGCACCTCGGCTGCGGCCGCAGCGGGGGCGTAAGCCTGCGGTGGCCAGGATGGCACCGCAGGCGCGATCGTCAGGTATGGTAATCCGCGTTCAGGTGCACGTAGTCGGCGGTGAGGTCGCTTGAATAGAAGCGGATGCGGCCTGGGCCGTCGCCGATGGACAGTTCGATGAGGGTTTCCCGGTGGTCGCGGATCGAAGCCGACACCGCCTCGGCGTCGAAGGGCAGGGGAGCACCTCCCTCGAAGAGCGGCACGCCGTTGAGTTTCAGGTGAATCCGGGCCGGATCTAGCGGCACGCCGGCGTAGCCCGCCGCCGACACGATGCGACCCCAGTTGGGGTCGGCCCCGTGCACGGCTGTTTTCACGAGGGGACTGTCGGCGATCGTGCGGGCAACCTGACGGGCCGCGTCGCGGCTTGCCGCGCCAGAGACCTCGATTCGCATCACGTGCGTCGCCCCTTCGCCGTCGTCGGCCATGTCCCGGGCCAGCGTCTCACACACGCCATGCAAGGCCTTGCCGAACGCCTCGAGATCGCCGCCCGAGAGAGGCGGTCCCCCGGCGGCGCCGTTGGCCAGCAGCAGCACCGTGTCGTTGGTGCTCATGTGGCCGTCGACACTCACGCAGTTGAAGGTCTCCTCGGCCGCCGCGGCGAGCACCTTCTGGGCGTCGTCGGGCTCGATGGCCGCATCGGTCACGATCACCCCGAGCATGGTCGCCAGTTTGGGGCCGATCATCGCCGCGCCCTTGGCCATGCCGAAGAGCGTGCACCCACCCGCGGTCGTGGCCACGCTGGCTCCTGCGATCTTCGGGCGGGTGTCGGTGGTCATCATGCCGCGGGCCGCCGTGAAGGCCGACTTCTCGTCGCATCCGAGCGCGGCCGCTGCCGACCGGATGCCCTTGGCAACGGTCTCCATCGGCAGAAACTCCCCGATGATGCCGGTCGACAGCACGAGCACGGCGTCCCCGTCGGCCCCCAGTTCCTTGGCCGCCATGGCCGCCATCGTGCGAGCATCCTCGAGGCCGCGGGCTCCCGTGCAGGCATTGGCATTGCCGGAATTGATCACCACGCCGCGAAACCCACGCCCCGGCGTGCGGGATCGGTCGAGGGCCACGGGGGCGGCAAACACGAGGTTGGTGGTGTAGACGCCCGCAGCGGTGGCGGGGAGGTCGCTCGCCACGAGCGTCACATCCTCGCGGGTGGCGTTGCGCTTGATGCCGGCGTGCACGGCCCCCATGCGAAAGCCGTGTGGCAGGGGGGGAACTGGGCCGCGAAAGGGCGTGTCGGCGATCGCCATCAGAGGAGCCCCATGGTTTCGGGAAGGTTGAACAAGACGTTGAGGTTCTGCACCGCCGCCCCCGCCGCACCCTTCACGAGGTTGTCGAGGCAGCTGAGGAGAAGCACCCGTCCGCGGACGACGCGGGCGGTGATGTCGCAGAAGTTGGTGTCGACGGTGTCTTTGGTGCCTGGGAGATGGTCCACGACACGCACGAAGCGCTCGCCGTCGTAGGCTTCTCGGAGCATCGCCATCACGTCGCCCTCGGCGATCGGCTTGATGGGGCGGATGTAGATCGTCGAGAGAATGCCTCGATCCATGGGCGCGAGCTGGGGCGTGAAGATCACGGTGGGCCGCACGGCGGCATGCCGGCCGATCACCTGCTCGATCTCCGGAGTGTGGCGATGCCGGCCGACGTTGTAGGCCGACATGCTCTCGTTGCATTCAGGAAAGTGTGTCATCAGTTTGGGCTGACGCCCCGCGCCGCTCACGCCACTCTTCGAGTCGATGATGATGTCGTCGAGTTCGAAGAGGCCACTTTTGATCAGCGGGGCGAGAGGCAGGATGGCGGAAGTGGAGTAGCAGCCTGGGTTGGCGACGAGACTCGCTCCGCGGATGCGGTCACGAAAGAGCTCCGGAAGCCCGTAGACGGTGGTGCCGAGCCGCCCGGCATCCGGATGCTCGTGCCCATACCACTCCAGGTAGGTGGTCGGATCGTCGAGTCGGTAGTCGGCGCTGAAGTCGACAACCTTCGCGCCGGCCGCGAGCACCCGCGGGAGAATCTCGGCGCTCGCACAGTGGGGCAGGCAGCCAAACACGCAGTCGGCTCTCGTGCCGACCTCTTCGGGCGAGAGGTCTTCGAGCGGCAGGTCGAGCCGGCCCACGAGGCTCGGATGCACGCTCGACACCGGCGTGTTGCCCTCCTGGCGGCTCGTGACGGCGACGATCTCCGCCTGCGGATGTCGGAGCAGGATCTTGATGGCCTCGAGGGCCGTGTAGCCGGTGGCACCGAGGACGGCGACTTTGACCATGGTGGGGGGCCGACCGCAACGCGACCGGACAATGGAGGGTGGGGATGAAAGACGACGCTCAGACGCTTTATAGAGTCCGCGGGAGCCGCTTCGCTAGCCGGGGAATCGTTCGTCGAAGAGGCGGACGAGCCACGCGGCCACAGCCCGCTTCGTTCCCGACTTGGTTCCGACGGTCGCATGGGTGCGGTCGTAGACGGTCACGGCCGTCCGCGTGCCCTCGATGGCGGTCACGTCGTTGACGACGATGAGATCACACCGCTTGGCCTCGATCTTCTCGAAGGCCCTCGACGGGTTGGCGCCCGGCTCGAGGGCGAATGCCACGAACCACTGCCCGGGCCTCGCACGACGGGCCAGGGTGGCGATCACGTCGGGCGTCGGCACCAGTTCGAGCGAGAGCCCGTCGCCCTGCCGCGGAATCTTCCCCGCCATCCGCTGGCGTGGCTCGAAGTCGCACGGTGCCGCCGTGGCGATCACGCCGTCGGCCCGCGGGAGTTCCTCCATCGAGGCCGCCATCATCTCTCCGGTCGTGATGACGGGAATCACGCGGGCGGCCGTCGGATACCGCACGGGCACCGGACCACTCACGATCGTCACCTGATGCCCCGCGGCAACGGCCGCGGTGGCGATGGCCGCCGCCATGCGGCCGCTGGATGCGTTGGAGAGGAAGCGAACATCGTCGAGGTACGCCCGGGTGGGGCCGGCGGTGAGCAGGATGCGGGCCATGACCACCTCCGCCGTGTCAAACCTTCGACCGCGGGTCGATCCCTTCGAGGGCCTTCACGATCGCCCCCTCGATCTCCTGCGGCTCGGCCATCCGCCCAGCACCCTGCTGACGGCACGAGAGCCACCCAGTGCCGGGAGGGATCACCGTGAAGCCGTCGTCGACCAGTTGGGCGACATTGCGCTGCACCGCGGGCTTCCGCCACATTGCCGCATTCATCGCCGGGGCGATGAGAACCGGGCACTCCGCGCCGAGCACCAGCGTGGCAAGCAGATCGGATCCGGAGCCGTGGGCCAGTTGGAAGATCACCTCGGCGGTTGCCGGCGCCACGACGATGAGGTCGGCCCGCGACGCCAACTCGATGTGCGCGCCGAGTGGATGGGCGACGGGATCGAAGCCCCGCGTCACGACCGGCCGGCCCGTCAAGGCCGCGAACGTGGCCGCTCCCACGAACCGCCGTGCGTTGCGGGTGAGCACGGCGGTGACGCTGGCGCCGTGCTGCACGAGTGAACTCGTGAGCGCCGCCGCCTTGTAGGCGGCGATGCCCCCCGACACCCCCAGCACGATTTCGCGGCCGGCGAGGCTCACAGGATGGTGGGGTCGAAGTCGAGCGGACCGCCGGCCTCGGTCGATTCGCCGGTGATCCTGAGGTTCATCGAGGTGTCGAGGAAGATCTTGTCCTGCTTGATCTCCTCGATGACGATCTGCATCTTGTCGTCGGAGTCGATGTCGACGAGCGGACGACCGCCGGCGTTGAGCGCCACGAGCCGCTTCTGGATGAGGGTCGAGAGCTTGAATCGGCCGCCAACCTTGTTGACGATTTCTTCTTCGCGCAGGTCATCGATCATGGACGGGTCTCCTCAGGTGGGGTGATTCGGGGCGTCAGGGCGTGTGGCTGGCGGCGGGCACGGGATCGTCGTCGAAACCCTCGGCCGCGAAGATGCGCTTCACTTCGGCAAGGGCCTCGTCGACGTTTTCGTTGACGACGCGGTGGCGGTATCGATGGGCTTCGTGGAGTTCACGGTGGGCCACCTCCAGCCGCCGCGCCATCGCTTCGGGCGACTCCGTTCCGCGTCCCTTGAGCCGTTCGAACAGCTGCTCGGGTCGGGAGGGTTCGACGAAGATCGTGATGGCCTGCGGGTAGAGCCGGAGAACCGACAGTGTACCCTCCACGTCGATCTCCAGCACGACCCATTTTCCGGCCGCAAGACGCGGTTCCACCTCCGCCACCAGGGTTCCATACCAGTGCTGTCGGCCGTAGACCTGACAGCACTCCAGAAACTCACCCGCCGCCCGCCGACGGTCGAACTCGTCCTGGGCGAGAAAGTGGTAGTCGACGCCGTCGCGCTCGCCGGCCCGAGGGGGGCGCGTGGTGGCGGAAACGCTGGGAATCAGCGTAGGGAGGTCAGCCAACAGGCGACGGAGGAGGGTCGTCTTGCCGACTCCGGACGGCCCGGAGATGACGACGAGTTTGCCGGGCACGTCATTCATCCCGATGTTCTACCGTGGTCGGCGGCGACTTGAAAAGCCGACTGGCGCCGCGGCCGGTCATTCCAGATTTTGGGCCTGTTCCCGCAGCCGTTCGATGCAGGTTTTCAGCTCGACGACCGTGTGGGCGATCGACACATCGGCCGATTTCGAGGCGATCGTGTTGGCCTCCCGACCGAGTTCCTGGGCAAGGAAGTCGAGTTGCCGGCCCGGAGACTCATCTCCGAGGAGGCGAACGAACTGGTCGACGTGGCTCACGAGGCGGACGAGCTCCTCGTCGATGTCAGACCGCTCGGCCAGGAGCGCCACCTCCCTGGCCACGTCACCCTCGCCGAGCGTGGTGCCGAGTTCGGCAAGCACCTTGCCCACCCGATCGAGCAGGCGGGCTCGCGCCGACGCGGTCACGTCGGGAACTCGCTGTCGGATCCGCTCGGCATGCCCCCGGAGCTCGTCACACGTGGCCCGCATCGCGGCCGCGAGCGATTCACCCTCGTCGCGTCGCATCTGCACGAATCCATCGAGGGCACACTCCAGGGCCCGTGACAGGAGCGGCCAGGTGGCCGCCGACGTGACCCCGTCGTCGGCGTGAGCCTCGACGATAATGCCGGGAAGGCTGAGCAGTCCGTCGGCATCACGGGGCAGTGGGAGGTCGTGGGTGGCACAGAAATCGGCAAGATCGTCGAGGTAGGCCGCCAGTTGGGCCTTGTCGAGCCGACGCGCCGGCGGCGAGGCGGCTCCTGCGAGGTCAACCGTCACCTGCACGGTGCCACGGCGAACCCGCCGGCGCACAGCCTCCTCGATGCGAGGCTCGAGCGACGAAACGCCGTCGCGGGTGCGAAGCACCATCTTGAAGTGCTTGTTGTTGACGCCCCGAACCTCCACGCGGCAGGTGCTGCCACCCTCGGTGACGACTCCCTCCCCGCAGCCCGTCATGCTCAGGGCCATGGAAGCGTCACTTGGCGTCGGTCGAGGACGGGGCTTCCGTGGCCGTCTCGGCGGGTGCCGAAGCAGGCTCCGAGGTGGCTTCCGTGGCCGGCGGTACGGCGGCCGCGTCTGCAGGCACTGTGGTATCGGCCGGAACGGTCGTCTCCTCGGTCGACGCGGGCGCCGCCGGAGCCATCTGGCCCGCCGTGCTGCCAAGCGACGAACTGAAGAGCGAGTTACCGCGACTGAGCACGTTGATCGCCAGGATGCAGAGCAGAATCCAGCAGGCTGCCACCACCACCGTGATTCGGGTGAAGACGTCGCCGGCCTTGGTGCCGAAGGCACTCTGGCCACCCATGCCGCCAAACGCCCCGGCGAGCCCGCCGCCACGACCTCGCTGGATCAGGACGAGTGCGATCAGGAAGAGGGCGGCAAAAACGAGGAGAAAACCGAGGCCAAATCGGAGGAGGGCAGGCATGGACGGAACACGCTCCGGACACGGGACGACTGGGACGAAGCGGAAAGCGTAGCCCAACACCGGCCAAGGGGCTACCCCAGCCGGGATTTGGCCCGCAGACTGCCCGGGTCGTGGGCTCAGGCCCCAAACGCCTTGGCGATGCCAAGAAAGTCGTCGGCCTTGAGGCTCGCGCCCCCCACCAACGCACCGTCGATGTCGGGCTGACTCGCCAGATCGACGGCATTGTCGGGCTTCACGCTTCCGCCGTATTGAATCCGAACCTTGGAAGCGACCTCAGGCGACCCGATCGACGCGAGCAGCCCACGGATCAGGGCATGAACCTCCTGGGCCTGCTGCGGCGTGGCCACCTTGCCGGTGCCGATCGCCCACACCGGCTCGTAGGCGATGACGACCTTCTCCAACTCGGCCGGCGACAGACCGGCGAGCGATCCCTTCACCTGCGTCGTGACGACCTCGGCGGTGCGGTTGGCCTCGCGCTCCTCCAGGGTTTCACCGACGCAGACGATCGGCGTCAGACCGACCGACAGGGCCGACTTGGTCTTGGCATTCACGATGGCGTCGGTCTCGCCGAAGAGCGTTCGCCGCTCGGAGTGGCCGAGAATCACGTAGCGGCATCCAAGATCCACGAGCATGGGCGGAGCCACTTCGCCCGTGAACGCGCCGCTGGCCTTGTCGTGCATGGTTTGGGCCCCGAGACCAATCGGCGACGACACGGCGGCGAGCGCAGCGCCCACGGTGTCGACGTAGACCGCCGGCGGGCAGAGCACGAGTTCGGCCGTGCCGGCTTCGCCGACGCGGGCCGCCACGGCGGCGGCCAGATCGCGGGCCGCGGTCCGATCGAGGTTCATCTTCCAGTTGCCGGCGACGATCTGCGTGCGAGAGGCGGTCATGGGAGTTCCGAGAGGTGGGAGGTGGTCGAGGTGCGACAGCATACCGACAGCCCCCACGAGGGGCCACGGGCCATGCCGGCGGTCGGCTCAAAAACCGTGATGGACATCACGAGCGGACCGCCCAGCCAGCGCATCCCAGCAGACCGAGCCAGCGCACGGTGGCCGCGGCCATGCCGAGCATGGTCATCACTTTGACCACCTCATCCGCCGTGCATCGCCCTGGCGGCAGTCCTGCGGCCACCAGGAGAAACCAGACGGTCCCGACACCCAGGAGCCCAGCGACAACCACGCCTGCCCAGTTGGTCCGCCACGCGGCCCTGAGGTCACCATGGGCCAGGAGCGAGAAGGTCGTCGTCATGCCGCACGATGGGCAGCCGACCCCGGTGAGCGATGCGAGACCGCATGCCGGGAGGCCGAGCTGGCGGTGCGTGCCGAAACGCAGCGGGGCTCCATGCTCGTTGTAGGGGTTGAGGATCGCCGCCACCACGAACACCGCGATGCCGACCGCGGCAAATCCCATGGCGAGCCGCCGTTCTCGGATCGCCTCGCGAACGGCAGGGAGAGGAGGAGGGGTGAGTTTCAGGCCATCTCCCGGCATCCCGGACGCGTTGATCATGATTCCGCTTTCAGGGCGACACATCCGGCGATCATGTCGTGGAGCGTCTGCTTCCGCTCCGTGAACAGCGGCATGAGGAGGCCGATACCGCAGGTGAACAAGTTCACCATCTTGGCGACGTAGCGGCCGACCGCCCGGCCGGTCGTGAGACGATTGCCGTGGATGTCGGCCACCTTGATCCCGACGATCTGCTTGCCCCAGGTGCCCTGCTTGGGTGACGTCTCGAGGACGACGTAATAGGTGATGCCGATGACGAACGACACCAGTTGGCTCACGCAGTTTGCAACCACCGAGAGCCCCTCCCGCGTGTCTGGGTTGTCGCCTGCCATCACCATGGCGAGGAACACCAGCACAAACCACGGAACGCACCCCATGAGCCCGGTGAACAGTGCGTCGAGCAGCGATGCTCCAACGCGTGGCAGGTAGTCCGCGTAGTGAAGCGGGCCTGCCTGGCGAGTGGTGTCGAAGGTGAGTGGAATGTCGATCCCGGTCGGCGGGGCAAATTTCCGATGTGGAGGTGGCGGTGCCACGGACGGGGCACCCGCGTCAAAGAGCCCCTTGAGAGTGCCGGCGGCCACCCAGTCGGCCATGCCCTCCTTCCAGACGAGATCGGTCGGCGTGAGATCGCCGACGGCCGCCATCTCCCGCACCTGCGTTCCCGTGAAGGGGCCCGACTGCTTGCCGTTCTTCCCGATGTACCAGGTTGCTGCCATGGCACCACTCCTCTGCGAATGCTTCGCCGCCATCGTCGGGAGCGGTGCGATGCATGACATCCCGCACCCTCCCGACCAGGGAGTGTACTCCTCGGCTCGCCACGCCTACACCAGCGGCATTGAGCGGGAGGGATGACCAGATGACCGCCTGCGAACGAGCCGCGTGATCCACGCGGCCATCCCGAGCCACACGACCCGGAGCCCACCTGGTTCGGGAACGGCGACCACGCCCGAGAAGGCCGACGCATACGGCCCCGTGTTCAACACGTCCGCCGATGCGAACTCCGCCAGGTCAAGCAGGTCGAGCAGGCCGTCTTCGTTGAAGTCGCCTTCGGCCCACACCGCGGGCATCCCGCTGTTGAACTTTCCGCTTCCAACGACCGCCGCCACGTCGAGCAGATCGACCATGCCGTCGAGATCGGTGTCGCCTGGCGCTGCATAGCCAAATGCCACGCTGCCGTCGCCATGGTCCACCCAGCCGATCGTGCGGATCACTCCTCGGCGGAGATCATCCGCCACCGCCGACGACACGATGCCCGTGGAGCCATTCCACGTCCCGTCGCCTCGTCCCGTCAGGAGTGCGGCCACGAGGCTGGCCGGCGACAGTCCGCCCCGTACCGTGAGGACACCGGTGCCCACGTCGATGCTGCCGCCGGCGAGCGGCTTGAGACCGCCCACCGAGGCATGCAGCCCCGGCGCGAGGGAAAGCGTTCCGCCGGTGAGCGTCGAGACCGTGCTGGAGACGAGGGCCAGCGGGTGCAGCAGGCGGAGCGTCCCCTGCTGGATGACCGTCGACCCGCTGATGGTGTTGGCGGCGTCGAGCAGGAGCGTGCCGGCCCCGGTTTTCCGCGCGGGAAGCGTGCCGGCGAGCGTGGCATGACCGGCCGCCGTCTGGCTGAGCGACTGTCCGGCAGCCACCATGACCGTGATCGGGCGAAGATCGACGCCGTAGAAATCGGCGATCGCCGATCCCATGTCGGTGCCCATCTGGCGATAGTCGTCGGGCGTGTTGGGAACGCCCGCCACGGGACCGGCCTGATAGCCCCCCTCGAGCGTGATCGCCATCACCGGCTTCCAGGCCGGGTTGGTCGAGTAGCGATCGTTCATCATCGATTCGACGTAGTTTCTTCCCGCGAGCGTCGACACGGGATCGGTCGTTCGCAGGGCCCCGAACGAGCTGGTGTCTTTGAACGCACTCACCCAACGATCTTCCAGGGCGCGCACCGCGGGAGTGACCCCGGCGGTTGGATACCCGGCCGCGTGCACGAAATGAAACGGATAGGTCTCGTTATGGGAGGCATGGAGATTGAGGAGCATCGTGATCGGATTGGCCCCCGGCGCAGCGGCCGTCCCCATGAACTCCTCGATTTTGCTCCGAAGCGCGACGATCTCGGGCACGGTCGAGGTATACGGGGCCCCCCATTGCGTCTCGAGGTTCACGCTCGTGGAGGTCGTGCGGTAGTTGCCGAGGGCCACACCGTCGGGGTTGGCCATCGTCACGACGTTGAAGATCGTGTGCCCGAGCAGCGTCCGTGCCTCGTCGCTGCCGCCCGTGAGCCAGGTGACGATGCCCTCCGCCGTAAATGAGGCGGGGGTCTCCGAGGGATGCACCGCCGCATGGATCCACACCCGCTCCTTGCCGGCGTCGGGCACGGAGGAATCGGTCAGCGTTTGCATCACGATGGAGCGCCCCTGTGCCGAGTGGCCGATCACCTCCTCGCGAACGAAGGGGCTGCCGGCCACCGACGCCCGAAACCGATCGTTCATGCCGATCGTGTAGGGGAAGTATTTGGCAAGCCGAATCGACGTCACCCCGGGTGGAGTCGTGATCGTGAACGACTGGGTCTGGCTGGACGAGGAGTAGGTGGGAAGAACGCCGGGGATGCGAGCGTAGGTCTGTCCGCCATCGAGGCTCCACACCGGTGTGATCGCGTCGGTGTAGCCCGCCTTGGTCACCGAGAAGTCGAGCGTGGAGCCGGTGGCGGCGTTGAGGCCGTCGACCGCAAAGTGCCACCACCGCCGAAAACTCGTCCCCAGGCTGGCGTTGCCGTTGTCATCCCGCATGGGCGTGGTGATGCGCCAGGAGTTCGTGGCCTGCGTGACCACGATGCCCGTGGTGTCGATGTTCATCTCTTCGCCCGGCACGACGCGAATGGAGGGGGCCGCCTGCGACGCCGATCCACACAGCGCCGCCAGCATCAGCGCGCACACGGGGCCTCCACCGCGTGTGATCGGCCGATGACGACGAGCGCGTGGGCCGATGACGGATCGCATCTGCCAGCCTCCCCTGAGATGAGACGAGTATCACCACCCGCGCCCCCCAGGCCAAGCACTCGGTGGGCCAGCACGCCCTCGTCGGCTCCACGTCGTCGCGACAGCGATCAGCCCACTGCGGCGGCGGCAGCATAGGAGCCGAGCACCACCACTCGCTTGCACCGCTTTTCCAGCGAGGCGATCGCTCGTCGGACGCGAAGGTCGGCTCGATGCCCTTCGAGTTCCACGAAGAAGATGTAGCCACCGATTTCACCAGGCATCGGAAACGACTCGATCCAGGTGAGGTTGAGTTTTTGCCGTTTGGGAATCGACAGGGCGTCGGCGAGACCGCCCGGCTTGTGCTCGATCTCAAACATCAGCGCGGTCTTGTCCTTGCCGGTGCGGCTGGCATCGGCGTGCCCGATGACGGCAAACCGCGTGGTGTTGCCGGCGAGATCTTCGATGTTTTCGGCGAGCACGGAGAGCCCGTAGTGCACGCCGGCCTGACGGCTCGCGATCGCGGCGGCATCGGGCTTTTTGGCGGCGGTCTCAGCGGCCACGGCCGTGCTCGTCACCTCGACGAGCCGTGCCGCGGGAAGGTGCCGTGCGAGCCAGTTGCGGCACTGCGAGAGGGCCTGCGGACGGCTGTAGACCTCCTTGATCGCCGATCGGTCGCCGGTGGCGAGCAGTGTGTGATGAATCCGCAGCGGGACCTCGGCACAGATCTTCACGGGGAGCCGCGACAGGTTGTCGAGCGTGTCGGCGATGCGACCATCGGTGGAATTTTCCAGTGGCACGACCCCGTAGTGGGAGTGGCCGGCCTGCACCTCCTCGAAGGCGGCCGAGATGCTCGCCACGGGCACGAAATCGACGGCGCTTCCGAAGCGGTGCAGGGCGGCGAGATGGCTGTAGGTCCAGGCCGGGCCGAGGTGTGCCACCCGGAGGTGCTGTTCGATCGCCCGGGAGCCGCTGATGAGTTCGCGAAAGACCGCCTTCAGGCTCTCGTCGGAGAGCGGCCCCTCGTTGGACGACGCCACCCGCTCGAGAACCGTCTCTTCACGCGAGGGGTCGTAGGTGACCTGCCCGGTCGACTGCTTCACGTGCCCGATCTGCCGGGCGACCTCGGCACGGTCGTTCATCAGGCCGACGAGCTGACGATCGAGCTTGTCGATTTTTGATCGCAGCTGGGCGAGTGTGGGGCGTCGACCGCCGTCGCCTGCCGATTCGTGCGAAGACCCGGAATGCGCCATGGATGCTGCCGTGAGGGGCAACGGCCAAAATGGCAGGCCCGTCGGGATCGGCCGTGGAATCCGACGGAGTTTTCCCCAACTGTACCGTCACGACGGGCGGCGTAAATACGGTCATTTTCCGGTTTCTCGTGCCACCGCCGTTTCACGGCGTCACGATGACGTCGGCATCCCACCTGATGGCACGGGCTTTGCATTTCCGGAGATGGCACAGGTTCAACGGCCAAAAATGGCTCGGGCAAGGCCCGGGGCACGGCGGCGCGGCGACCACTCCCGCACACCAGAAAGGGGATTCAGCAATGGCAACCAAGCAGGGCGAAAAGATCATCGGTATCGACCTCGGCACCACCAACTCGGTCGTGGCCGTCATGGAGGGCAAGGAGCCCAAGGTCATCGCCAACAAGGAAGGCAATCGGCTGACCCCCAGCGTGGTGGCCTTCAACGACAAGGGCGAGACGCTCGTGGGCGACATCGCCCGTCGGCAGGCCGTGACCAACCCGAAGCGCACGATCTATTCGATCAAGCGGTTCATGGGCCGTCGCCACAACGAGGTGGGCGGCGAGGAGAAGATGGTTCCCTACGAGGTCGTCGGCGGTCCCGAGGACTATGTGAAGGTCAAGGCCGGCGACAAGGAGTTCACGCCGCCGGAGATCTCCGCAAAGGTGCTCCGGGCGCTCAAGGAGTCCGCCGAGGCCTACCTCGGCCACAAGGTCAACAAGGCGGTCATCACCGTTCCGGCCTATTTCAACGACGCCCAGCGGCAGGCCACGAAAGACGCGGGGCAGATCGCCGGCCTCGAAGTCAGCCGGATCGTGAACGAGCCGACCGCGGCCGCGCTGGCCTACGGCCTCGATAAGAAGAAGGACGAGAAGATCGTCGTGTTCGATCTCGGTGGCGGCACATTCGACGTGTCGGTGCTCGACGTCTCGAAGGACGGCGTGTTTCAGGTGATCAGCACCAACGGCGACACCCACCTTGGTGGCGACGACTTCGATCAGGCCCTCATCAACCATGTGGCGGATCAGTTTCAGCGGGAGCAGGGAATCGATCTCCGCAAGGATCCGATGGCCATGCAGCGGCTCCAGGAGGCCTGCGAAAAGGCCAAGAAGGAGCTGTCGAGCGCCCAGAGCAGCGACGTGAACCTGCCGTTCATCACGGCCGATGCCACCGGCCCCAAGCACCTCCAGATGTCGATCAGCCGGTCGCAGTTCGAGCAGCTCACCGACAGCCTGATCGAGCGATGCCGCGGCCCCGTGCTCAAGGCGCTCGAAGACGCGAAGCTCAAGCCGTCGGAGATCGACGAGGTCGTGCTCGTCGGCGGCTCGACCCGCATTCCGAAGGTGCAGGAGCTCGTCAAGAAGATCTTCTCGAAGGAGCCCCACAAAGGCGTGAACCCCGACGAGGTCGTGGCGCTCGGCGCGGCGATCCAGGGAGGCGTGCTCGGCGGCGACGTGCAGGACGTGCTCCTGCTCGACGTCACCCCGCTGTCGCTTGGCATCGAGACGGAGGGGGGCATCTTCACGAAGCTCGTGGAACGCAACACCACCGTCCCGACCGAGCGGAAGCAGGTGTTCAGCACCGCCGCCGACAACCAGACGGCCGTGACCGTGAGCGTCTACCAGGGTGAGCGACCGATGGCCCGCGACAACCGGCTGCTCGGACAGTTCAACCTCGAGGGCATTCCCGCGGCCCCCCGCGGCACGCCCCAGATCGAGGTGAAGTTTGACATCGATGCCAACGGCATCCTCAACGTGAGCGCCAAGGATCTCGGATCCAACAAGGAGCAGAACGTCCGCATCGAGCAGTCGAGCGGCCTCAACGAGGCCGAGATCGAGCGGATGCGGCAGGATGCCGAAAGCCATGCCGAGGAAGACAAGCGGAAGTTCCGCGTCGCCGAGGCTCGCAATCGCGCCGAGGCGCTCTGCTTCCAGACGGAAAAGACGATCAAGGAGAACGACGCCAAGTTGTCGGCCTCCGACAAGGCGCCGCTCGAGGCGGCCATCGCCAAGGCACGTGAAATGGCCAAGGGCGAGGATGTCGATGCCATCAACTCGGCTCACGACGCCCTCGAGCAGGCGGCCCATGCCCTCTCGAAGGTGCTCTACGAAGCCTCGGCGGGCCAGGCCGCTGCCGGCGCCGGTGAGGCCGGTGCCGCGGGGAAGGGTGCCGCCGACGACGCGATCGACGCAGAGTTTGAGGTGAAGAAAGACGCCTGACCGAACAGGATTCACACACCGACGTACGGCAGGGGCAGGCATTCCGACCACCCGTGGCATCGAGCCGCGGGAGGGTGGAGAGCCTGCCCCGTTGTCCATCGGGATTGACGACCAGGAGGAGCAGCCATGCCATTTCGATTCGACACGTTCACGATCAAGGCCCAGGAGGCCGTTCAGGGGGCGGTGGAACTCGCGGGAAGCCGCGGCAATCCCCAGGTCACGCCCGTGCACCTGCTCCACGCGCTGATCAACGAGCGGGAGGGGATCGTTCGGCCGCTGCTCGAGAAGATCGGCACTGATCGCGGCCACCTCGAACGGATCATCGAGGCCGAATTGTCGCATTTGCCGAAGGTGTCGGGAGGAGCGCAGCCTCAATCCGATCAGGAACTCGTGAAGGTGTTCGAGGCGGCGACCGCCGAGTCGCACCAGATGAAGGACGAGTTCGTCTCGACGGACCACCTTCTCCTCGCCCTCGCGAAGGTGCCGTCGAAGGCGAAGAACGTGCTCCAGCTTGCGGCGATCACGGAGAAGGAGCTCCTCGCGGGGCTCCAGGCCGTGCGGGGGCAGTCGCGCGTGACCGACCAGAATCCGGAGGAGAAGTTCCAGGCGCTCGAAAAATATGGCATCGATCTCACGAAGCGGGCCAGTCAGGGGAAGCTCGATCCGGTGATCGGACGCGACGCCGAAATCCGGCGGGTGATCCAGGTGCTTTCGCGACGCACGAAGAACAACCCCGTGCTGATCGGCGAGCCGGGCGTCGGCAAAACGGCCATCGCCGAGGGCCTCGCGCTCCGCATCGTTCAGTCCGACGTGCCGGAAACACTCCGCGGCCGCCGGGTGGTGTCGCTCGATCTTGGTGCGCTGATCGCCGGCACAAAATACCGGGGTGAGTTCGAGGATCGGCTCAAGGCGATCCTGCGGGAGGTGGAGGCTGCGGCCGGGAACGTGATCCTCTTCATCGACGAACTCCACACGGTGATCGGTGCGGGGGCGGCGGAGGGGGGCTCCGACGCGGCCAACCTGCTCAAGCCGGCGCTCGCCCGGGGTGAGCTCCGCTGCATCGGGGCCACCACCCTCGACGAGTATCGCAAGCACATCGAGAAGGATGCCGCGCTCGAGCGGCGGTTTCAGCCGGTGTTCGTGGGCGAGCCGAGCGTGGAAGACACGATCGCCATCCTTCGAGGGCTGAAGCCGCGGTATGAGGCCCATCACAAGGGGGTGAAGATCAAGGATTCGGCACTTGTGGCTGCGGCGGAACTGTCGAACCGGTACATCGCCGACCGGTTCCTGCCCGACAAGGCCATCGACCTCATGGACGAGGCCACGAGCCGGATCGCGATGGAACTCCAGAGCGTGCCAAGCGAGATCGACGAGGTGCAGCGTCGGCTGGTGCAGCTCGAACTCGCCGCCCGCCAGCTCGCCGAGGAAACGGAGGAGCACGCGAAGGAGCGGCTCGTGGAGATCGAGGAGGAATCGACCGGGCTCCGCAAGAAGCTCGCCGATCTGCGGCAGCAGTGGGAGGCCGAAAAGATGGGCGTCGGCAGCACCCAGGAGCTGCGGAAGCAACTCGACGAGGTGCAACTCGCCTTCGACCAGGCCGGCGTCACGATCAAGGACCGTCAGGCGTCGGGGCAGCCGGTGGGCGAGGACCTGTATCAGAAGCTCTACGAACTCGACGTGAAGCGAAAGGGACTCCAGCAGCGGCTCGAGCAGGAGGGATCGGAGAAGGAGCCGGCAAAGGACGGCAAGGCGGGCGGCAAGCGGCTGCTTCGTCGGGAGGTGGGCCCGGAGGAGATCGCCGAGGTGGTGAGCGCCTGGACCGGGATTCCGGTGACGCGGCTCGTGGAGAGCGAGCGGGCGAAGCTGCTCGTGCTCGAGGAGCGACTGCACCAGCGGGTGGTCGGTCAGGAGGAGGCGGTCGAGGCGGTGAGCGACGCTGTGCGCCGCAGCCGGGCGGGGCTCCAGGATCCGAATCGTCCGATCGGGTCGTTCATCTTCCTCGGGCCGACCGGCGTCGGGAAGACGGAGCTCTGCAAGGCGCTCGCCGAGGTGCTGTTCGACGACGAGAACGCGATGATCCGCATCGACATGAGCGAATACATGGAGAAGCACACGGTGGCGAGGCTGATCGGCGCGCCACCGGGCTACGTGGGCTACGAGGAAGGAGGGCGGCTCACCGAGGCCGTCCGGCGTCGGCCCTATTCGGTGGTGCTCCTCGACGAGATGGAGAAGGCCCACCGTGACGTGTTCAACGTGCTCCTGCAGGTGCTCGACGACGGACGCCTGACCGACAGCCTCGGCCACACCGTCGACTTCACCAACACGATCGTCGTCATGACGAGCAACGTGGGGAGTCAGGCGATCCAGGAAATCACCAAGCAGGGAGGGAGCGAGGAGGAGGTGCGCGACGCCGTGAAGGAGGCGCTCGCGGCTCGATTCCTTCCCGAGTTCCTCAACCGGATCGATGAAACGATCGTGTTCCACCCGCTCGACGAAAAGCACATTCGACGGATCGTCACGATCCAGGTGCAGCGTCTCGTCGATCAGGCCGGCAAGGCCGGGATCACGCTCGAGTGCACCGAGGGGGCCATCGACGAGATCGCGAGGCTCGGGTACGACCCCGTGTATGGGGCACGGCCGCTGAAGCGGGTGATCCAGCAGCAGCTCCAGAATCAACTCGCCCGCGAACTGCTCGCCGGAAGGTTTCCGGAAGGCAGCCGCGTGACGGTCGATTTCGTGCAGGACGGCTTCGTGTTTTCACTGGTCGAGTGATCACGAGCCGCTGAATCCGCAGGTGGGGGCGACGGCTCGCCGTTCTCAGCCGCGCTTGCGGTCTTCGAGGCCCATGCGGGCGATGAGGCCGTCGCAGCCGGTGGTCATCTTGCGGAGCTTTTCGGCCATGGCCAGCTTCTCGCTGGTGGTGGCCTTCTTGAGCTTCGTCTCCATCTTCGCGAGCTTCTGCTTGCGATGACGCCGACGCTTAACTTCCTTCATCCGGTTGCTGATGCCGCCCATGGAGTGTTCCTGTGAGGTGTGCGGGGAAGCCGGAACTGTAGAAACTCCCCCGATCTCCGTCAAAGCCATCCGATTCTACCGCCGAGGGGCGGGGTTTTCCGGGACGTCGGCCGCGGGGCGAGCAGGCATGTCATGGCGCGGTCGGGGAGGGCATGGCCATGCCCTCGGTTTTTGACCCGTCTGGCCCTCGTGATTCCGATGCGGCACAATCCTGGGGTTGGTCGCCCCCGTATGGCGATGGACTTGATTTGGATGGGTGGCAGAGCGGTTGAATGCACCGGTCTTGAAAACCGGCAGTCGCGAAAGCGGCTCGTGGGTTCGAATCCCACCCCATCCGCTCAGTGGCGTAGAATCCTTCATGATCACGCCGACGACGCCCTGCCCGCTGCTGGTCTGCACCTCGATCCATCATCACAACACGTCGGCCGTGGCCGACGCGATGGCCGAGGTGCTTCATGCGGAGGTGGTCGTCCCCGAACGCTGCCCCTACGAGCGGCTTCGCGATCGACCGCTGCTGGGAATCGGGTCGGGCGTGTACTACGGCCGGGTTCACCCTTCGGTGATGCAGTGGGTTGACGGCATGCCTGCCGGCGTCGGCTCGCCACTGAGGGTGTTTGTGTTCACCACGTCGGGTCTGCCCGTGCTGTCGCCACTCTGGCACTGGCCCGTGAAGCAGGCACTCTCCCGCAAGGGCACGCGGCTGGTCGGGGAGTTTTCATGCCGTGGATTTGATACGTGGGGCCCTCTCTGGCTTGCAGGAGGCCTCAATCGTCACCATCCCGACGCACGCGACCTCGCTCGCGCCCGCCTCTTCGCCGAAGCGATGGCACGGCATCGCCTCGATCCGGGTGAGACCATCGGCGAGCACACGTGACGGTCGCCCTATCGGGTCGCCGACGGCACCGCCTCGAGGGTTACCGTCGCCTCGGGAAGTCCCTCGGCTGCCGCCGTCAGCCGGATCGATCCGGTGTCGGCCGTGGCGGCCAGCATGACGAGGCAGCGACCATGAAACGCGCTGCGGTGATCCGCCTGAAACGGCTCGTGGCTCGCAATCGAGGCGTTGTCGACCGCCACGATGCGCCCCGGGCCGTCCACCGTGAAGGTGAGCCCATGATCCGCCCCGGGCACGCGGCGGCCCTCGGCATCGACGATCGTCAGCTCCACGTGAGCCAGTTCGTCCCAGTCAGGTGCCACCTGCTCGCGATCAACGGCCAAGTGCATCGCCGCCGGCGGGCCTGCCGTGTGGAGTTCGTCACGGCACACCTCGCGGCCGTCGTTGGATCCGATCGCCGTGAGGGTGCCCGGTGCATAGGGAACCTTCCACGTGCGCGGGGAGTCGTTCGCCGGCTTCTCCCTCACTCCCAGCGACGTGCCGTTCAGCACCAGTTCCACGGCGTCGCAGTTGCTGTAGACCTCGACGGCCTGCTCGCCCGGTGATGCGCCATCGGGATTCCAGTCGGAAAACAGCACCTGCCGGCGGTCCCACTCCACCACCTCATAGCCCGGATCGACCGGAGCGTCGGGTGTGCGGGCGATCCGGCGAAACGCCGCCACCATCGGGATCTCGGCCCACCAGCTCTGCCGCTGCCGCCCACGCGGCTCCACAAAGCCGGCGCGATCGATCAACCCGGCATTGAACGTCGTCACCGGCCAGCGTGGCGACTCGCCGAGGTAGTCGATGCCCACCCAGAGAAACTGCCCGGAGTGCTGCGGGTTGTCGCGACAGTGGAGCCAGGTTTCGAGTTCATGCCGTTGCTCCGTGCCCACGATCTTGCGGCTCGGCTTGTCGCGCCATGCCTTCAGGAGTTCGGCGTCGCGGTAGTTGGTGCCGATCACGTCGAGCATGTCGGCGAGGCCGTTGTCGTAGTCGTGGCTGACGTTCGGACGAAACAGCCCCTGCGTGACCGGGCGGGTGGGATCGTTGGCATGACACACCTCGACCAGACCCGCGAGGATCCCCTTGGCGAGGTCGGGCTTGGGCGTGTCGTGGATCTCGTTGCCCACGCTGTAGAGGATCACCGACGGATGGTTGCGATCCCGCCGAACGGCGTCGGCCAGGTCGCGGTGCGACCACTCCTTGAAGTGGAGGTGGTAGTCAAACCGTCGCTTCCGCACCGTCCAGCAATCGAAAAACTCGTCCATCACGAGGATGCCCATGTCGTCGCAGAGGTCGAGAAACTCGGGTGACGGTGGGTTGTGAGCCGTTCGGATCGCGTTCACGCCGAGCTCCTTCAGCCGTTGGAATCGCCGACGCCACACGTCAAGCGGGACAGCTGCCCCGACCGCACCGCCGTCGTGGTGCACGCACACCCCCTTGAGCTTCAGGTTTCGGCCGTTCAACCAGAACCCGGTGTCGGCACGAAACTCCGCATGACGAATCCCGAAGCGGGTGCGCTCCTGATCGATCGTCCGATCGCCATCGAGCACCTCGGTGTGAACGGCGTGGAGGACGGGATGGTCGATCTCCCACCGGTCCGGCCGGTCGACCGCGAGCGACTGCTCCACGGTGCGTGATGTCCCGGGCTCGACGATCAGGGGCGCGTCGGACGTGGCGAGGAGATCACCGGACGGCGATTCGACCGTGGTGCGCAGCGTGACGGTCCGCGCTCCGTCGCCCTCATTCACCATGGTGGTGGTCACGGCCACCACCGCGCGATCGGCCGAGACCTCCGGCGTGGTGACGAACACGCCCCACGGCTCGACATGCACGGCATCACTCACGATCAGCCGCACATGCCGGTAGATGCCTGATCCGGTGTACCACCGCGATGCGACCTGCTGGGAGGTGTCGGTCCGCACGGCCAGGATGGTGTCGCCGTCCGCGCGGAGGTGGTCGGTCAGGTCGTAGCGAAACGTCACGTAGCCGTTGGGCCGATGACCAAGTTGAATGCCGTTGATCCAGACGTCGCTGTTGGCCATCACGCCGTCAAACTCGACTGCCACGCGACTGCCGACGGCCCGCCCTCGGAATCTCCAGCCGGCGGCGATACCAGGCCACCCCGGTCGGCAGAAAAGCACCCTCCCGGCTGCTGGCGTGATGTTCGTCGAACGGTCCGGCGATGGCCCAGTCGTGGGGCACGTTCACGGCAGCCCACGAGGCATCGTCAAACGAGACCTCCTTGGCGGCCGCATCGTCACCGACGTGAAAACGCCACCCGGCATCGAGCGACAGGGTTTCCCCGAAGCAGACCGCTCCGACGGACACGATGAGCCCCACCGCCACAACTGCCAACGAACCCACACGCTTCACGCGGCATCCTGCAGTCTGTCATACCCACACTCATTCGATCGCCGCGTGATCGCGACGGTCGGTAGTGTAGCCGGGGTCGCGGATCACAACGTCAGTTCGGGGTTCTCTGGCACCGCAATCGCCGCGCCAGCACGAGCGCGGTCGCCATCGCGGCCATGCCCCAGGAGGCGGGTTCCGGCACCGCTGCCACGCCTGCGCCCGTCGCGGCCGGCGGGTTGTAGGGGCCGGCGTCGAAGAGCCCCGTGCCGAGGTAGAGGGCCACGTAGGTGATGTCGACGAGACCGTCGTAGGTGTAGTCGCCTTCCGACCACGATGATGGGACGCCACTGTCGTATTTTCCTGCCCCGAGATAACCGCCCACATCGAGCAGGTTGATCGTCCAGTCAAGATTGGTGTCGCCGGGGGCGGCGTAGCCAAACGCCACCGATCCGTCGCCGTTGTCCACCCAGCCGACCGCCCGCGTGATCCCGAGGGCCGAGTCGGCTTCGACGGCCGACGAAACGATGCCGGTTGATCCGTTCCACGTGCCGTCCCCCATCCCCGACGTGATCGCCGCCACCAGGTCGATCGCCGAGAGTCCGTCGGCAACGGTGACATACCCATTCCCGACATCGATGATTCCGCCCGCGTTTGGATCGAGCTCGCCGACGGTGGTGGCAAGCCCGGGCGCCAGCGCCATGGTGCCTCCGGCGACCGGAATCACGCGACACGTGGCGAGCGCATCAAACGTTCCCACCTGCGCGACGCCGGACTTAATTGTAAAACTTCCGGAGAGCGTGTTGGCCTGGTTGAGCACGAGCGTTCCAGATCCCGTCTTGAAAACGGGCGCCGAGCCGGAGAGCAGCGGATAGCCCGCCTCGGTCTGAGTCTGGGTGCCCGAAGCCACGTCGATCGTGATGCCCACGGGACCGGGCGGAGCGGTGAGCACGGCGTTGATCGTAAAGTCGTAGGTGCCGACGGTTCTCGTGGTGAGCGGGGCCTGTTCATCGATGAGCAGGCTGAAACGAGGGGCGTTGCCAAACGTGCCCGAGATGGCCAGCGATGGCGTGACAGTCACGGTGCTCGCCAGCGTGCCACTCATCGCCACAACCGACGAGGTGGCGACGTCGGTTCCCGACAGGGTCGTCGCGTAGAGCCACGTGCTGCCACTTCCCGAGCCCGGCACGATCTTGGTCGTGCCGAGGGAGAAACTCGTGATGGTGGCCAACGGATTGAGCCCCGAGACCTGCCAGAAGAAGGTGTCGTCGTTCTCGGCGGTCTGCGAGGAGTTGCGGTAGAACCACCTGGAGTCAGTGGCTTGGGAGTAGGCCGCATACCCGCTGACCGTGACCGTGTAATCGCCCACCTCCGGATCGGTCACGGTCCACGCATTCGTAGCCGCTGGCCCCCCGAGGTCACCACCTTGATGCTCGCGCCCCACGATGCCGAAGCCAAACCGAACGCCATCAAGGCCAGCAGGATGGCCGTTGTCGTGAAACGCATTCCCAGGTTCCCCGTTCAAGAAGGTGAGATCAGCTTTGACGCCACCCCCCGCGGCGTCGGTATGATGCCTTGGAACGACCGAATGCCGCCAAAGTTGCTCGAGGATGTCGGAAAGGTAAGCGATGCAAAAAAACCGATGGATATCGCTTGGTGGCGTCGTCATGGCCGTGCTGGCGTTCCCTGCCGCCGCGGATGAGCAGCCGACCAGGGAGCCGCCCGATGCCGGGCTGCGCATCCGGGCCACGGTCGATCTTCGCGACGGTTCCAGGCTCGTGGGAGAGCCGGCCATCTCATCACTCCCCCTCGCACTCGAGTTTGCAACGCTCGATGTGCCGATGGCGCGGATTCGTCGGTGTGACGTGTGGGACAAGGGAGCGTCGCTCCAGATCGAACTCGTCAACGGTGATCGTCTCACCGCCACTCTCTCGCACGACCGTTTTCCGTTGAAGACGCTCGTCGGCGAGCTCGCGCCGACGTTCGACACCATCGACCGGCTTACCTTCGCCACCTGGCGGGAAAGCGATCTGCCTCCGGGGGAGGGGGGGATCGAGTTTGGCGGGGTTCGGTGGACGGCCTGGCGCACTCCCTTCGAAATCCAAGGCGACAGGCTCGTGTCGCTGCCCCGCGCCCGTGACGGCTACAGCTATGGGCACTTCGCCAACGGCCGAAGCCCCGAGATCGTGACCAACATCGGCAATCCGGAGTGGCGCGACTACCGCGTGGAGGCGGAGTTTGGCGTCAAGGGCCCAGACCCGGCGTTCAATCCGCACGGCCTCGAGGCGGAGTTTCACGGCGGCGGCATCTGGTTTCACATCGTCGACGCCAAGGAGAGCTGGAACGAGAGCGGCAGCAGCAGTTATCGGCTCAATCTCGAAGGAAACGGGGGGTGGAGCCTCGACTGTGTCTACAACGACTACTGCCGCCAGCCTGTGGGTTTCGGCAACAACGCCTCGGATGGGCATCGAGTCCTGGCGTCAGGCAATGGGGTCGCCCTCGACCGGGCGAACGGCAACCGCTTTCGGATCGACGTGAAGGGACATCGCATCCGGGTGTGGGTTGATGATCGGAAGATTGCCGACGTCTCGGATGAAAAGATGGGGGAGGCCATCGGCGACAAGACGCTCGATCATGGCGGGGTTGCCTTCATCGGGGGCTTCGAATCGATGATCTGGGTCCGAAATGTCTCGTTCACGGCACTCTGATCGTTCACGCGACGTGGGGATGTGACCTGCCGATGCATCCAGCCGCGCTCGATCGAGACCAACTCCTGCGCGACTGCACGGTCACCACGACCAGGCGAGGGGGCCCCGGCGGACAGCATCGCAACAAGGTGGAAACCGCCGTCGTCATCAGGCACGACCCCACCGGGGTGGCGGCCGAGGCCTCGGAGCGGCGTTCGCAGGCCGACAATCGAGCGGTTGCGGTGAGACGGCTCCGCATCGCCCTCGCCGTGGCATGTCGATCGGACCCGCCCCCGCACGAGCCGTCGTCGCGGTGGTGCTCGCGACGGCGTGGGCGGATTCTCACCGTCGCCGCTCACCACGAGGATTTTCCGGCCCTTCTGGCCGAGGCGTTCGACGTTCTCCACGCAGCCGACTTTCGCGTCGCCGAAGCGGCCGAGGCGCTCGGCGTGAGTTCCTCGCAACTGACGGGCCTCGTGCGAAAGGCACCGTCCGCATGGACCGCCCTGGTGCGGGCCAGATCCGATCGCGGCCTCCCGCCCCTGCGATGACGGATCACGGAGCAGCGTGACGAGGCTGCGGAAAGAAGGGGCGGAGCACGTCGCGGGCCACCCGCAGGGCCTGCATCCTGCCCTCGAGCGATCGGCCGAAGGTGTCGTCCTCCACCTCGATGCAGACGGGGCCGTCAAACCCGACCCGACGCACTTCCCCGAGGAACCGCGGCCAGTCGATCTCGCCGTGGCCGGGAATCCGCGGCTGGTGCCACCGGTTCGGAAAGTCGAACCGTCCCACGTCGTCGAGGCGTCGGCCGTCGAGGCGGATGTCCTTCGCATGAAGGTGAAACAGCCGGTCGCGAAACTCCTCGAGCGGTCCGAGGGGATCCATTCCCTGCAGCACGAAATGCGATGGATCGTAGTTGAGCCCGAAGGCGTCGGAGCCGATGTCGGCGAAGGCCCGCCTCCAGATCGACGGCGTGGTCATGAGGTTCTTTCCACCCGGCCATTCGTCGCGGGTGAACAGCATCGGACAGTTCTCGATGCCGATTCTGATCCCTCGCGCCTCGGCATGGCGGACAAGCGGACGCCATGTCGCCAGAAACCTCGGCCAGTTGTCGTCGACCGTCTGATGCCAGTCGCGCCCCACGAAACTCGTGACGGTGCGCACGCCGAGCAACGCGGCGGCATCGATGACCCTCGGAAGATGCTCCGTGGCGACCGTCGCAACCGCAGGATCGGGATCGAGTGGATTGGGGTAGTAGCCCAGGGCGCTCACGGCGACACCGTGGCGGTCGCATAGGCCGCGCACGTCGTCAGCCTGCCCCTTCGTGAAGGCGGCAACATCGACGTGCGTCACCCCCGCATATTTTCGCTCCGCAACGCCAACGGGCCAGCACATCAACTCGACGCACGAGAACCCCTCGTCGGCGGCGAATCGAAGGACCTCCTCGAGCGGAAGATCGGCGAGGATGGCAGATACGAATCCGAGCTGCATGGCGAGTTGTCCTTCCGGTGAATCGGGGAGCAGTTTACTCCGGTGCGTCGAACGCGGTCGTGGTACAAAAAAGAGATGCGACAGTTGCCATTCCTGCCGATCCCGATGCGTGCCGCCGTGGTGGTGCTGGTCGGCGGTCTCATCGGCCCGTCGCTCTCGGCCGCGGAGAGGCCGACAAAAGCCTCCGTCGCCGAGGCCATTCGCGAGGGGGCGATTCAGCTCGGCTACGACGCCGATGTGGGCGATCGGCTCAACGGCCTCGTCGCTGGCTGGCGATGCGACTCGATGGCGGCCGAACGTGCCGCCGCGCGTCAGGCTCCGATGGGTGGCTCGCCGGCCCGGGAGGCGGCCGCCGAGTCGCGTGTGGTCGATGCGCTGGATCGGAAGGTTCGCGAGGACCTCGCCCAGGCCCGAGCCCCGACGCGGCACTGGCACCTTCCCGAGGTGCTGGCGGATCGACGCGCGCAGTGCCTCGGATTCTGCCAGGTGTGGTGGATCGTTGGCAGGGCCGTCGGGCTCGATGTGGTGCCGATCGAGGTGCTCACTCCGGCGGAGGGCACGCTGGCGGAGTACGAAACCCACGTGGCGGCGCTCGTGCGACTGGCCGACGGAACGGTGCGGATGATCGATCCACGCATGACGATCGGCGGATCACCGTTTCGGCTCGGCGTGGCCTACCGTCGCACGGGTGCGATCTGGTCTCTCGCGGATCCGTCCAACCGGCTCGGACTCCATCGCCGCATCAGGCTCCTCGACGCGGCGGGGCTTCGTGCCGAACTGCTCATGAACATCGCCAACACGTACCGTCGCGGCGGCAAGGATGCCGAGGCAGACCCGCTCTACGAGGATGCCCTCGCCTCCGACCCCGACAACGCGTCGCTCCACCTCGCCGTGAGCGAGACCTGGATGAAAAAGGGACGGTGGGACGATGCCGACGCGGAAATCCTCGCCGCGCTGGCGGTCGACCCCGACAGCGCGGCAGCCTACGCCGCCCAGGGACGACTGCGGGCGAGGCAGTATCGCTGGACGGAGGCCATCGCCGCGTTCGATCGGGCAATCACCCTCAACCCCCGGGCCAACGAGGCCATGGCCGCCCGCGCCCGGGCCGTCGCCCGGCTGGAGGCCGCGCGGGCCGCCCGTCCATCCGACGCGGTCCCTGAGCCGCCCGCCCCATGATCGTCTCGATCGCGTCTGCGACGGCAGGGTTCGCACGCGCAACCGCTACGGCGCCTTCGGCATCGATGGCTTCAGGTGCCGGTCAAGGAACGTGAGCACCACGCCCTTCACGTCGAAGGCGTCGTAGTCGAGATCGAACGTGTGCGGCGCGTCGGGGATTTCCACATACTCATGCTCGACACCGCCGGCGTCCAGGGCCGAGGCAAGCGTGCGACTCTGGCTCACCGCCACCACCGTATCCCCCGTTCCATGCACGATCAGCACGGGCGCGTCACCCCGGCTGGCGTAGGTGATCGGCGAAGCGCGACGATAGGCGTCTGGATCCTCCGCCCGCGTGGCCAGCAGCATCTTCACATCGTGGTAGTTGAGGAGATCGACCGCCCCGTACAGGTCGACCGCGCATCGAACGGCCGTGGAGGTGTCGTCGTCCCCGGGAGGCTCGAGTCCATCAGACGGATCCGTCAGGGCGAGCATGGCCGCGAGGTTGCCGCCGGCGGATCCACCGATCACACCGATGCGATCGGGGTCGATGCCGAGCTCGTCGGCATGGCGGCGCAGCCAGCGAACCGCCTGCTTCGCGTCGTGCAGATTTCGGGGCCACGTGGGATTCTTGATGCCCTTGGACCAGAGGAGATAGTCGATGCTCATGCCCACGTAGCCGTTGCGGGCCAGGTGCGAGCCGATGTTGATCTCACGCCGTCGATCCTTGTCGCCGTCGTTGAAGCCTCCGCCATGAATGATGATCACCGCCGGAAGCCGCTCGGAATCGACACGTTCGAGCGGGAAGTAGAGGTCGGCCTTCTGTGATCGATCGGGGGGAAGATAGGCCACGTCGCGTTCCACCCGCACGTCGTCGGGAAACACCACCGTGCGAGGCTTCTTCACCTTCTTCTCCGGGCCATCAAAACTACCCACGAGACCATAGACCCGGGTGTTGATCGCTCGCATCCTGTCGATCAGCGGCGTCCATGGCACATACCGGGCCGACACAAGGCCCTTGTTTGAATCACGATTCGACGGATCGACCGTTCGATCGTCGGGGTCGTTGTCGGCGTAGCGATGCCAGTGCCAGCCGATGCAGTTTCGGCAACGCAGCAGCCCGATGAGGAAGTTCTGATAAAACAGCCCGCGTTCATCCTGAGTTCGCACGAGCCAGCCGGCGCCACCGGTGTTGCCCATGCCACTGTCCGCCCCTTTGGCATAGGCCTCGGTCACCATGAAGGGACGGCCCGACTCCTCCGCCCACATCTCCATCCGCCGGGCATCGGGGGTCCAGGCACGGTAATAGTTCACCGCCAGCACGTCGCAGTGGCGACCGGCAGCCCGAAACACTTCGGGAAGGTCGAAGACGGGCTCATGAAACCGAACGCCAAAAAACAGGTGATTCGGATCGGCCTTCCGGATCGCCGCACCAACGATCGACAGGTAGCGGTCGACGGCATGCTCGAGGAAGGCCACCCGATCGTCGTCGGTGATCGCGGATTCGCTGCCGCCGCGCGCCGCGAGCCATGCCTGGGCTGCGCGATGGCCGGCATCATCACCCGGGAGACGGAGGTAACTGTCGAGCATGCCGCGGTTCCACGGCATCTCGTTGTCCGAAAAATGCCCGAGGATCGTGGGGTCGTCGCGACATGCCGCCACCTTCCGGGCGTGGTCGGCGCAGAACTCGGGAAACGCCTCGTCGAAGATGAACGGGCAGTCGCCGGGATAGCCGACGTGCCCCGACTGTTGAAACGTTCCGCCTCGCTGTTTTCCGTAGGCCGCCATAAAGCTCCACAGCCGCGCGTGAGCGAGCGGCTGCTGCACCGTGGCGAGGGTTTCGTGGTCAGACCAGGCGCCTGCCGTGTTGAATCCCGCCTCGCGGAGCACGGTTGACGTCGCGTCGGCCCACCCGGCGCGGGACCCATACGTGTTCTGGAGTGCCGAGCGGCTTCCGTCCGTTCGGCCGGGAGTCACGGAGTTCACACCGCGGCTGAGGAAGAGACCACCCACCGGGTCGACAAACCACCATCGGCCAGCATGCTGCGCCACCCGAAAGAAGCCGGTGGCCTCGAGGCGGCGCGATGCCATGCCGCCATACGTGTCAAGATCCGCATCGAGAGCGATCGTCGGCAGATCCTCGAGCGTCGTCGTCGCCTGTGGTGCATACGACGCGCCTGGCTTGGTCGCCACGTCGATCATGCGGGGCGAGTGGGCCGAGCCACCAGGCTCGGCAACCCGCTCCGCCCCAGAGATGATCCTCGCCACGGCCAGCGCGACCGACAGCAGGCTGACGGCCGCCACGCCGGCCGACGCACACGATCGCTCCGATCGACGGACCATCACCGCCGCGTTCTCTTGACGAAGAAGATGCCCAAGCCGCACACGGCCGAAGCACACACCGACAGCGACGGCTCCGGAACGGCCGTAAACGTCAGGAAGACGTCTTGGCCGTCGTTGCTGATGCTGAACGAACCCCTTGTCAGGGTGTCGAGCGGAGCGCTGGTCGAGTCGGTGAACGATGCGTTGGCGATCGTGAAGTTGGTGATCGACGACGATCCGCCTCCGGAACGATCGACGATGGACCAGGAATGGCTGGTGTCCCAGAAGGGATCACTCCACACGACCGTCGATGTCTCCGTCCCGCTGACCACATAGGAAAAGTTCAGGTTCACCGCGGCGCCGCTCGGGATGGTCAGATCGCCGCCCGTGACCCTCGCCTGCGAGAAGCCAGACGCCGTTCCTGCCGCCGACCCTGAGGCGGTGTTGGAAAGCAGGTACCACTGGGTGGTGGACACGGCGTTCATCGCGAGCCCCTGGTTGAAGGTGAGCGCGCTGGCGCCGACCCCGTCGACGAGCGCCAGCGTCGCCCCACTGCCAAGGGTGGCTGCCGAATCGACGAGACCGTGCCCGCTCAGCGTGGCGGCCGTCACCGTCACGGTGCTGGCGTTGCTGATGGTGCCGTTGATGCGAAGCGTGCCCGCACTGAGCGTCGTGGGGCCGTCGTAGGTGTTCACACCATCGAGCGATTTGGGACCATTGCCCACGAGGCTGAGCCCGCCGGACCCGCTGATGGGGCCCGACAACGTGAGCCGGTTGTTTCCATTCGGGCTCTCGATCGTGAGGGTATCGGACGTGATGATGGTGTTGGTGATCAACGCGGGTCCGGCGTTGAGTCTGGAGATGAATCGTGACGTACCGCTTGTGTTCGTGATCGTGCCGGCACCCGTGATCGAGCCCGCATGCAGGTGGACCGTCGCCCCGGCCAGTTCCACCGCGCCCGTCCAGTCGTTGGTCCCCGTCACATTCTTCTGCGCTCCGGACAGCGTCGTGGTGCCCGAGGCGAGGTCGAGTTCGAGTGGCGCGGTAATTTGCGTTCCAAACTGACCGCTGAGGGCGACACGCCCAGTTCCCATCGTGGCAAGGCGGCGGCCCGAACTGCCGCTGACGGCCCCCGTGAAGGTGACGTCTGCGGAGGAATCCAGTGTGGCCCCGCCCGCCCCCAGAGCGATGGCGTTGGTGAGGCTCGAAACGGAGGGATTGGACACGGCGATCGTCGCTCCGTCGACGGTCATCACCCCGGTGCCAAGTGCGCCGACAGCGTCGGGCACGATCTTTCCTCCGGTCACCTGCCAGCCCTGGGCGTAGACGCCCGCCGTCGAGAGCACCAGCGTGCCGCCTCCCGACTTCGATGCGGCCCCTGATGCCGAGATGCCGACGCCAGTGAACTGGTAGGTACCCGACGCGTTGGTCACGGCCATCGAGCCGGCCGCCACGCTCCCACTGACGGTCACCACGCCCCCCGTTCCGCCAAAGGTGACGTTGTCGCCGTTGGTGAAGGCCGCGGCTGCACCGCCCGAGTCGTTGGTCCAGGTGGTGTTGGCGGGGGACGTGTCCCAGGTGCCCGTGCCGCCGGCCGCCGCCCAGGTGAGGCTGAGGGCGGGGGTCAGATCGACCGTTCCGAGCATCGTGAAATCGATTGCGTCGGAGGTGCCGATGCCCATGCGGCTTGTCCCCGAACCAAAGCCCACCAGTCTCCAGATGATTCCCGACGTCCCGCTGACGAGTTTGATGGGGGTGCTCGACATTGTCGTCGAAAACGTCGCTGCCGCCGAGGTCAAGGTCGTGGAGGTCGTGAAGTTGCCGCCGGTTTGCAGGAACGAAGAGCCACCATCCGTGCTGTAGAACAACGCGGCTTGTGTGGGACCCGTAGTCGTTCGGTTGATGGGGAGCCCCGAAAGACCATTGAACGAGAACTCATAGCCCGCCGAGGCGGTGGTGGTCCACGTGATCCAGTTACCGGCCGTGAGCGAGCCGGCGGCGGTCGCCTGCGTGGCGATGTAGGTCCGGTTCCACGTTCCGGCTGGCGAGGTTGCGTTTCCCGTCGTGGTCGCACCTCCGCTGGCGGTCATCAGTGTCGAGGTGAGCCCCGACGCCGTCGTCACCGAGCCGGGCATGGTTGTCGCGCCGGTCGTGGCGGTGTTGATCAGAAACTGAACGAGCGAGTCGGCCCGGGCTGCACCACAGACCATGACACCAACTGCGGTCAGTCCGCAGGCGAGCAGTTGGGAGAACCCTCCGCGATTTCTGAAGCACGCAGTCATCGTTCAGACTCCCTGTGAAGAAAAGCCCCGCCTCAGCGGGTGAGGGAGCGGCACGGCCGCAACCCAAACGTCATCCCCGTCACCCTTGGTGAAACAGTGTATCGACGGGATAGGGCGGTTGCCCAGGGAAACTGGACACGGAGGGTCCCTGGGGGGCCCACTTCCCTGGCGAGAGCCGGCGGCGGCGATCGCTCGACCAGAGTCCGACCGCCAGGGCCACGGCCAGCCCACCAAGGCCGAGAGAGGGTTCGGGCACGGCCGCCACGCCGCCAGCACCACCCGCCGGCGGGTTGTAGGGACCGATATCAAACAGGCCCGTACCGAGGTAGAGCGCCACATCGGTGATGTCCACGAGGCCATCGTAGGTGTAATCGCCTTCCGACCAGCTCGATGGATCGCCCGTGTCGTACTTGCCCGCAGCGAGGTACGTGCCGATGTCGAGCAGGTCGATCGTCCAGTCGAGATTGGTATCGCCAGGGGCGGAATAGGCGAACGTAACGGTTCCGTCACCGTTGTCGAGCCAGCCGACCGCCCTCGAGATGCCAAGGCCGGCGTCGGCCGCGGCCATACTCGACGTGATGCCCGCGGTGCCGTTCCACGTGCCGTCACCCAAGCCCGACACGATGGCGGTCACCAGGTCGGCGGCGGATAGCCCATGCGCCACGGTCACGAGACCGGTGCCGACGTCCACCAAGCCGCCTGCATTGGGAGCAAGCCCCCCGACAACGGATGTCTGATAGGCGTCGAGCGCCATCGTGCCACCGGCCAGCGGAACCACGGTGCTCGACGAGAGTGCCTCAAAGTTGGCAAGTTGCAGCACGCCGTTTTGGATCGTCGTCGATCCCGAGTAGGTGTTGACCGCGCTCAGCCGAAGGGTGCCCGAGCCAAGTTTGATGAGGCTGCCAGCCGCGTTGCCGGCGCGGGTGGCGATCGGACCGGCAAGCGTCAGGAGCCCGTCACCCGTGTCGATGTTGGCGACGGTGGCCGTGGTGCCGGTGGTGCTGCCGATCGTCATGGAGTTGGACACGGTCGCCGACGACCCGGAGAGGGCGAGGATGCTGTTGGATCCGGTGCCAAAGTTCACCACCCCACCCCCCAGGGCGCCGCCGCTTGCGATGAGCACCCGGCCCGTGCCGATCTCGACCCCGCCCGTGTTGGTGTTGGTGGCCGCAGACTGTGACGTGAGATCGAGGGTTGCACCGGCGCTCGCGCTGATCTTCAGCTGACCGGCCCCGGAGATCGATCCCGTCAGCACCACGGTGTTTCCGGCTCCCGGGCGAAACGCGAGGGCGTCGGTGGCCACAGATCCCGTCACCAGCGGGTTGGCGATCGTCACCGAGGTGTCGGTGCCGCTCCAGCGAACCCGTGCATCGCTGCCCGAGGAGACGATCGGCCCAACCCCCAGGCCCTGAGCCTGCGTGATTCCCACGTCTCCCACCAGCGTGGTACCGCCACTGAAGCTGCTGGAGCCGGTGAGTTCGAGGTAGCCGACTCCCGTCTTCACAAGCGCGACACGGCCTGCACCGTCCTCCAGCGAGCCGGCGTACGACGTTGTGCCGCTTGCCACGGCGACACTGAGAGACACCGCCCCCGCCACGCTGGTGGTCACCGCGCCCCCCGTGCCCCTGAGCGAGGTGACGGCGAGCGAGTGGCCGGCGAGGTCGAGTGCACCTCCATTGATCACCAGCGCGCCGGCGACCGAACCGAGCGCCCCCGCATCCCCCATCACCAGGGAACCTTCTTCGATCGTTGTGCCGCCGGTGTAGGTGTTGGCGGCGGCGAGCACGAGGGATCCCGAGCCGACCTTGGTCAGACCAAGCGTGCGCGTCCCACCGTCGGGGTTGGCCAGCACGTTTGAATACGTGAAGCTTCCGGCCGCCGACGTGTCGAAGCCGATGCGCGACCCCGACGCGAAACCGTTGGCACCGGTGCCCGATCCGAGCACGGCGATCGCGGCGATGTCGTCGGCCGTGAATCCCTCCGTGCCCCCAACCCCAAAGGCGGCGGTCGCGCCGCTCGAGACAACGAGGTTCGTGGAGTTCCAATACCCGGCGACGCCTCCATAGAGCGACTGCTTCGTCTCGAACAGGAGCATGCCCCCGGTGATCAGCGTCGAGCCGGTGTAGGTGTTGCTTCCCGAGAGCACGAGCCCGTTCACGCCGGACTTCGTCAGCCCAAGGGTGTTGAACCCACCGTTGGGATCGGCGATCGGGTTGCCGTACGCAAACGTGCCGTCGGTGGTGTCGAAGCCGATGCGCGACCCGGCCAGGAAACCGTCGGTCGCCGTACCGAGCGACAGCAGCACGTCGAAGTCGGAGGGCAGAAACTGATCCACGCCACCCACCCGAAACGACGCGGTCGCTCCGCTCTGAACCGTGAACTGGCTGCTCGTCCAATCGGCGGTGACCCCGCCGTACAGCGACGCCCGAGTTCCGATCACGAGCGTGCCTGCCGTGATCCGCGTCGGACCGGTGTAGGTGTTGGTGCCCCAGAGCTGCTTGATGCCGTTGCCGACGGCGTTGAACCCGCCAGTACCGCTGATGGGGCCGGCGAATCGAAGGGTGTTGTTGCCGTTCGGTGAACTGCCGGTGAGCGTCTGCTCCAACACGAGGCCACTTTGAAAGGAGGACCACCCCGCATTGAGCCGCGACGCGATGACCGACCCCGGGCTGGTATTCGTCACCGTCCCCGTTCCTGCGACGGTTCCGCTATGGAGCATCACAATGGCCCCGTTCAGGCTCACGGGCCCGTTCCAATCGTTGATGCCTCCGATGTTTTTCTGGCTTCCCGCCAGGGTAAGGCCCCCTTCGACCACGTCGAGTTCGACCGGCGCCGTCGTCTGCACGCCGAAACCGCCGGTGAGCGAGAGCGTTCCCGATCCCGATTTCGTGAACACCGCGCCCGGCCCTCCGGACGACGACGCAATGGCACCCGTCATCGCCACATCGCCCGTCGTATCGACGACCGCACCAGACACCCCCACCGTGACCGCATTGGAAAGGCTCGCCACGGAACCGCCGTCGACGACGAGCGTTGCACCATTGACCGCAACACCCTTCGTGCCCAGCGCCCCGGGGACGGTCGGAAGCAGCCTTCCGCCCGAAACGATCAAGCCTCCCGCAATGGTGTTGGATCCTGAGAGCACCAGATCGCCCGCTCCCGTCTTCGTGAGCGTGGTGCCGGAAAAGCCATCGCCACCGATCGTGAGCGATCCGGTGGTGTTGCTGACGGCCACGGATCCTGCCGCGACGCTGCCAACCACCGTGACCGTGCCTGGGACGGCAAACGTCACGTTGTCGTTGGTGGCGAAGGCGGACGCCGATCCACCGTTCGTCCACGGGGTGTTGGCCGGGTCGGTATCCCAGGTTCCGACGCCGGCCGCACCGACCCACGTGAGGTCGCGGGCTGATCCACCCGACATCGTTCCCAGCATGGAGAAGTCGTCCACACTCGTTCTCGAGATTCCGAGCCGCCCTCCCGTGCCGCTGTAGGCCACCATCCGCCATGTGATCGACGCCCCGGACGCTCCGCCATTGAGCACGATGGGCGTGGCGGCCATCGTCGTGGAAAAGGCCGAAGCGGCCGACGTCAGGGTCGAGGAGGTCGTGAGGGTGCCTCCGGTCTGCTGGAAGTTCGTGCCTCCATCGGTGCTGTACCAGAGTTGGACGGCCTGGGGGCCATTGCTCGTGCGTGCCAGCATCAGACCGGTAAGCCCGGTGAACGACGCCGTGTAGCCCGCGTCGACACTGGTTGTCCACGAGAGGTACTGACCGTTCGCCATCGCATCGGTGGCGTTCGTGTAGGTGACCATCTGATAGGTGCGGTTCCAGGTGTTGAGGGGAGAGGTGCTGTTGCCGGTGGTCAGGGTCGATCCGCTGAGCACGCTTCCCGAGATGCCTACCGCCAGGCTGCCGGCGGCCGAGCCGCTGGTGGCTGCGGTGGAGCTGGTGATGTCCCAGGTCAGGAGCGTGTCGGCCTGAAGCTGCGCGGAGGGGCCGACGAGCAGCAGCCCTGCCAGCAGGCCCCGCACCACCGCGCTGGCACCGTGATGTCGAACGAACAGACCATGCCGAGAGACCATCGTCCTCCCCCTTTCCCACATGACGCCTCCGGTCGGCACACCGCGCCGGCCCGGATCCCTTACCGTACCCGAAATCGCCTCCCACAATCATCTAGAACAGGGCGCCCAGTCGGCAAGGTTGGACATCGCGACCGGTGCCACACCGTCCAATTCCCCAACCACACCGCCCTCTCAGTAGGGGCTGTGTCTCCATCCCAACGCCGCCTCAAGCCGGTTTGCCCATGCACCTCGACGAATCCAGGCGGCTCTTTGTGCGGCTGCTCACGCAGCACGAGCGACGGGTGTATGGATACATCCTGCGGCTGGTGCCGGTCTGGAGCGATGCCGACGAGGTCCTGCAGGAGACCAACGTCCGGCTGTGGGAGGAGTTTGACCGCTTCGAGCCGGGAACCGATTTCGCGGCCTGGGCGATCCGCGTGGCGCATTACCAGGTGCTGACCTGGAGGAAGCGACGATCGCGGAGCCGCATCGTTTTCAGCGACGAGGCGATTCAGGCCATCGCCGACGAGTCGGCCTCGCCCATCGCTGAGATCGACTCCCGTCAGGCCGCTTTGGAGGAGTGTCTCAAGAAACTCACCCCCCGGAACCGAGACCTCATTCTCAGGTGCTACGCCGACGGCTCCACCATCCGCGGCGTGGCCGGTCAGCTCGGACGGTCGGCCGATGCGGTCTACAAGAGTGTGCAGCGGATCCGGGTCACGCTCCATAACTGCGTCGCGCAGCGGCTCCTGACGGAGGGAAACTCATGACCATGCCACAATCGCTCATCGAACAGATTCACGATCGTGTGGGCAGGGTTCTGGAGGGATCCGCCGACGACGCCGACCGTGCGGCCCTGGAACAACTCGTGGCCTCGTCCCCGGAGGCCCGCTCCGCATACATCTCGTTCATGGAAGACACGGCGCTGCTTCGGTGGCGATCCGCAACGCGGCAGCCCAACGTCGCAGCAGAGCTTCTGGAGCTCACGCCCGGCGAGGTGTCCCGCCGCCGATGGTCCGGCGCGGTCCCCTGGGCCGCCGCCGTGATGGTCGCAATCCTCGGCGTGGTGGCATGGCGAACGGCGCCCATGTCGCGCCCGACTGCCGCCGTGGTGAAGCCCACGAGCGTGGCCACACTGATCCGTGCCACCAACGTCGCGTGGCCGTCCGACGGCACGTCGTGGCCGGAGCTCACACGGCTGGCGCGTGGCGATGTATTGCGGTTCGACGCGGGCGAGGTGGAGCTCGTGTTCGACACCGGTGTGGAGGTGATCGTTCGAGGCCCTGCCGACTTCGAGATCTGTGGCGGCGATCGTGCCTTCAGTCGTCTCGGAAAAATCAGCGCGCGGGTGGGCGTTGACGGCGAGGGCTTTACCATCGAAACACCCGTCGCGCGGGTGGTCGATCTGGGGACCGAGTTTGCGATCGAGGTGACATCGTCTGGGTTGACCGATGTGGCCGTGCTTCAGGGGCGCGTCGACCTTGCGGTGAATGGAAGCAACGGGGACGGCCACGAGACCGAGGCGAGGCGACTGGAACAAGGCGAGGGGTTGCGGGTCGAGCCGGGCGGGAAGGTCGGCCGCGTGATGGCGATCAGCAGCGATCAGTTTCCCGACGGTTCACGATCGGATCGGCGGCCGCGCGACGCCGAGCCAATCATCACCGCCATCAGCGACAACTCGCCGAGCGAGACGGTCAGCAAGTTTTACCGCATCATTCGTGGAGGCTTGTCCGAGGACGCGCCAGCGTTTGTCGACCGCAATCATGAATGGAACGGCGTCGACTCCCTCGGAATACCGCCGTGTCTCGACAACGCCGAATACGTCATGACCTTCAACGACGACAAGTTCGTCGACGGGTTTCAGATGGCCGTCGAGGTGTCGCGGCCGGCGACGCTGTATGTGCTCATGAGCGACCAGGTTCGCGTGCCTGAGTGGCTCCGGGCGGACTTCGTCGACACCGGCATGAAAATCGGCCTCGACGAGGGGCCCAATCGCTTCAAACCACGTCTGGAAACGGGAGTTGGGACGGGCCAGAGCATCGACACGACGTTCTCCGTGTGGTGCCGCGTTGTCCCGACCCCCTCCACGGTCATGCTCGGAGGAGTGGTACCCTCAGCGGATCTCGAGGGCTACAACATGTACGGGGTGGCGGTGGTGGCACTTCCGGAGTGATTGCGTGTCGTGTCCAGATTCTTCCGGAAGGGCCCTTGTCTTGGGGATAAGGCGGGAGGAGACCAAATGGTGGCGCCGATAAAACAGGTTCAGCGTTCGGGTTTTCCGAGGGTGCTTGCCTCAGCCGGTCAAGGTTTCACCCTGGTCGAACTTCTGGTGGTGATTGCGATCATCGCCACGCTGATCGGCCTCCTGCTTCCGGCCGTGCAGAGCGCCCGCGAGGCGGCCCGTCGCAGCAACTGCTCCAACAATCTGAAACAGATCGGCCTCGGTATCCTGACGCACGAGAGCGCCCAGCGACGTCTTCCGGCCGGGTTCGAATACATCAACACCAACCGCGCCGCCTGGGGCTGGGGCACCTTCATCCTTCCCTACACCGAGCAGTCCTCGATCTACACCGCGCTCGATCCCGGAAGTCGGGAGCTCGACTCGTTGATCCCATCGCCCCCCAACGACCAGGTGCGGCAGGCGCTGCAGGCCAAGATCGGGATGTATCGCTGCCCGTCCGACGTGGCCAAAGACCTGAACGATCTGGAGGACTTTGGAACGAAGGCGCCGGTGGCATCGGGTTTCTTGCTCGCCACATCGAACTACGTCGCCAGTTGTGGCGATGGGGCGTTGACGTCGGCTGGCAACGGTTCGAACGGGCCGAACAACGCCAACGACTCCTTTGGCGCGTTCTTCGGATTTCGCAACTCGAAAGTCGGCTTGCCGCTGGCAAAGATTTCCGACGGTCTGAGCAAGACGTTCTTCGCCGGTGAGCGGGCGGGCGCCATGTCCTTAGCCGACTCGGATGAGGGACGGGGTGGGCCAGCGGCGGTATGGGTCGGAAACGGGCGTCCGGCGGGTGGCACGAGTCCCAACGGTGCGGGTCGGTGCTTTGGCCGAACTTCTGGTCCCAAATACCCGGATTCGAACCGTGGTTTTCCGCATGCGTCGGCAGGGGAGTGGTATCTCAACGCGTTTGCCACCAACCTCAACGCCAACACGAAAGGTTTCAGCAGTTGGCATCCCGGCGGTGGTCACTTTCTCAGTGGCGACGGAGCGGTCGCTTTTCTGAGCGATCGCGTGCCGGCCGAGCTTCTCTGCAAGAAGGCCAATCGCTTGGACGGGTCACCGCTCCCGCAGGAGAACTGAGCCGTGCACCGAATGAGTCCTTTTCAACGGCATGGCCACCGCGACGGCATGGCGTTGTTTTCCATGACCTCGCTGCTGGTGCTCCTGGTCGCATGCGTGGGTGGATGCGACTGGTGGCTTCGGATCACACACGTGTCCGGAACGGTTCGGATCGATGGAAAGCCTGCCGGGGGCGTTCAGCTGGTGTTCGAGCCGGTCGATCGCTCGCGGCCTCGGGCGATGGCCCGAACGCGGAGCGATGGCCGGTTTGAGCTGGGTCGACAGGGCCCCGGGGATCGTGATGGCGCCGCCGCCGGGGAGTACGTGGTTCGGGTGATGTCCGACTCGGACGGGGGCGAGGGAGTATCCATTCCCGCTCGATACAACGTCCAATCCGACCTTCGGTTTACCGTCGTCCCAGGACGCGCCAACGTGTTCGACCTCGACGTCACGACGAAGCCGTGACCGTCGCCGCCACGGCCGTCACAATCCCCACAACCCGCAGCGGCTCCTTCGCGGCCGCCCGGCGCCCGTTCATGGCCTAGGTTTCCTGCAACGGAGCATCGCTCTCCGCAGGAGCACGTCGCGGGCCATGTCTGCCTCCATCACCCTCTGCCTGATCGCCCTGTGGGGCGGCGTGGGCTCCTGGTTGATCGTCACGTCGGCGATGACGGGTCGCGTGGGGCGGTCGTCCTCTTCACGATCACGGCCGTAAGGTCGTCGAGTTGCTTGGCACCGGCGGCGAAGGAATCGACCGCCGACGAGAGGGCGGCGATGAGGTCTGCCGCCGAGCGATCACGGTGGTCGCGAACCACGGCCTTGACCCGTTCCTCGCCAAACGTCTCGCCATCCCCCCGGTCATATTCGTAGAAGCCATCCGTCAGAAGCACCAGGACGTCACCGTCATCGAGGGCGATCCGAATCTGACCCTCGTAGCCAGCGTCGGGAAAAAATGCGAGCGGAAGCCCTTGGGCCTCCAGTTCTCGGAAGACGTCGGCCGAGGCGTCATAGAGGATGAGCGGTCCCTGCCCGGCACTGAGGTATTCGATGTCGCCCGAGGCGATGTCGATCACCCCGCAAAACGCCGTGACGAACCGGCCGTCGGGCATGTCGAGGCAGAGGAGCTGATGCACGTCGGACACGGCCCGATCGAGCGGCGCGCCGGCGCGCAGTACGGCGCGAAACAGCGCCCGTGCCTCGGCCACGACGAGCGCCGGACCAATCCCGTGGCCGGTGGCGTCGGCAATCAGCACGGCGAGGCGGTCCGAGGGCAGCGGAAGAAAATCGTAAAAGTCGCCGCCGGTTTCGTCGGCGGGGCGGTTCCAGCCCGCCACGTCGAAGCCGGGGCAGGTCGGCTGCTCACGGGGCAACAGGCCCTGCTGGATGTCGCGGGCGATGCTGAGATCCCGCTGGAGCTTCTGCTTCTCCGCGTAATGGTCGAGCAGCTGCTGCCGCTGGATGGCAACGCCTGCCTGGCTGCCGAGGAACCCGGCAATTTCCTCGTCGCGGCCATCAAACGGCCCCGTCCGCTTGTTCAGCACCTGAAGCACGCCCACGGTATGGTCGTCGTGGTCTGACAGCCGCACCGTGAGCATGCTCCGCGTGCGAAAGCCGCTGGCCTTGTCGAAGTCGGGATTGAATCGGGAGTCGGCGTAGGCGTCGGGGATGTTGATGAGGATACCCGTGCGGGCCACCTCACCGGCGATACCGCGGCTGGCGGGGAAACGGATTTCGGAGATGGGCGACCCGGCGATGCCGGTGGCGATCCGGCTTCGGAGCTCGTCAGTGCCGCTGTCGTAGAGAAACACGGTCGCCCGCTCGCAATCGAGGAGACTGGTGGCCGCATCGACGATCGCGGCAAGCATGGCGTCGAGATCGACGGTGGCCCCGAGGCGTCGGGCGATTGCCAGCAACCGCTCGAGGTCGGTGACCCGTCGGAATGGTCCTCGATCGTCTCCGTGGTCGGGCATGAATCCCCTTTCGCTCCCTGCGTCAGTTCGTGGAGTTGGCAAACGATCCTCGGCGACCAAGAATCGCCGGGGCGAGAGCATACACCCATTTCCCCGACTCAGCCGACCACAAGGGCGATCTGCATGACCACACGCTGGCTTCTCGCCGCCGTACCCGTGGCGATTGGCCTGTCGTGGCAGGAGGCCCCTCCAGCCGCGGTGTTCATCGCCTGCCTCGTGTCGATCGTGCCGCTCGTCGGCATGATCGGAGACGCCACCGAGCGGCTTGCCGCCCGGCTCGGCCCCACGCTCGGCGGCCTCCTCAATTCCACGCTCAACAACCTTCCCGAACTGATCATCGGTGGTGTCGCCCTGTCCAATGGGCTTGCCGCCGTGGTCAAGGCATCCCTCACGGGAGCGATTCTCGCCAACCTGCTCGTGAGTCTTGGCGTTGCGCTGATCACCGGCGGCATCACCCACGGCGAGCAACGGTTCGACCCGAAGCGGCTCGCCGTCAACGGATCGATGCTGATGATCTGCGCGTTCTGCTTCATCGTTCCGGCCATGTTCTCGCTGGGCACATCGGCGGAAACCCGCGATCTGTCGTTCGAGATGTCGTTCGTGCTGATCGGAATGTATGTCGCGAACGTCGCGGTGTCGCTCTCCGGCGGCAGCAGTGGCACGAGTCTTCCCGACGATACGCCGCTCGAGGAAAACCATCGCCCGGCGGCCGTATGGCAGAGCCTGCTGAAGCTCGTCATCGCGTCAGCCTGCCTCGGCGTGGTGACCGAGGAACTCTCCCACGCGCTCGAGCCGACCGCCCGTCAGCTTGGGCTCACGACGACCTTCAGCGGCCTGGTGTTGCTCGGCGGAGTGGGGAGCCTCGGGGAGGTGCTGTCGGGCTTTCATTTCGCGCGCCGGGGCAAGCCTTCGCTCGTGCTGGCGGCCACGGTCGGGTCGACCATTCAGCTCGTGCTGCTCGTCGCACCGCTGCTCGTTTTCGCCGGCCAGATCATGGGCCAGCCCATGGATCTTGCCTTCACGGGGTTCGAAGTGGTAGCGATCGTGCTCGCCACCATCATCACCCGGGAGCTGATCGCCGACGGCAAGGCGAACTGGTTCGAGGGGTTTCTGCTGCTCGGTGTCTACCTGATTCTGGCGATCGGTTTTTTTCACCTTCCTGGATAACTGTTCCGTCATGCCCTTTCCGTCCCTGCTTTCACCGTTTGATCTCCATGGCCTCCAACTCGCCAACCGCGTGGTCATGGCACCGCTGACTCGGGCTCGCTCCGGCCCGGACCGGATTCCGAACGCGATGATAGCGGAATACTACGCGCAGCGGAGTTCTGCCGGTCTCATCATCGCCGAGGCCACGACGATCTCCGAGCAGGCAAATGGCTGGGTCGAGTCCCCCGGCATCTACACCGACGCCATGGAGGCAGGCTGGCGTTCGGTCACCGAGGCCGTGCATGCCCGCGGTGGCCGAATCTTCCTCACGTTATGAAATCGAAACCGAGGTTATCGGCCTGCCACGCTTGGAGTGGAGGTACGGGGATGCCGGGTGAGGGTGCCCGCTACCGCCACCAATCCGCCTCGCCCTCGTCCTCCACAACCGCCTCGGCCTCCATCGCCTCGACGATGCCCGTGGCATCGGCCACCGCTTCGTCGATCGCCCGGGCATGGTCGGCAATCTGGATCGGCGACCACAAAAGCCCCGGCCCCGCCGGGGCCGCCGCTTCGTCCCGCATCTCCGAATAAGCGTCCGCAAGTCGATCGACGGCCCATGCGAACACCGATCGGCACCCAAACGAATCCGCTGCGAGGCGGTTTGCGAGAACGAGGTCGGCAATCGCCGTGGCGAGGGCGTTGGATCGTTCGGCGGCCGTGCCTCCGGTGCGGGCGGACTCGGTGGCTCGGATAACAAAGGGGCGAACAGCGATCGGATGTGGCATGGGCTGGCTCCCGGGGGCTACGGAAAACGTCATTTTACCCGTGGAGGCTTTCCCGGTATCGCCCCGCCGTCCTTGCGATCCTTCTCTGTTGCCCTCCATTCCCACGGCGGCACGCCCCACAAACGCACAAAGGGAGCAGGCCCGTGATGGCGACCTGCTCCCCTCGCGTTGAATCGCGTTGGCTTCGTTGTGTCAGGCCCGCTTGCGACGGCAAAAGAGCGAGTAGCCGCCGCAGGCCAGACCGGCGAGGGCCATGACGCAGGTGGTGGGTTCGGGGACGACATTGATGGTGACGGTTTCCGAGTTACTGAGCGTCCCAGTGTATGACCCGGGCGTGAGCGCCAACGAAGCCAACGATTGCCCAGCCCAGTTCAAACTCCCGGTGAAAGACGTGCCGGCGGAGAAGTCCGGCGGCAGGCAGAGCAAGGCCACGTTGACCAACACCGATGTGTTCAATCCAGAGACAGAGGTCGCATTGAAAGTTGTGTTGAGAGTGCCAAAAGCCGGAAAGGAGTTTAACGGCACAAAATCGTACACATTCAAGTTCATGGAAGTGCCAGACGGCTGGTCGGTCGAATCAAAATACGGGCCGCCGCCGCGTACGCGGTTTCTTAATATCGCGAATTGGCTTCCACTTGGGGTTGGGAGGGCCGTGAACGACCCCGACAAGGTGGCTACCACGTTAGCTCCGCTTTCCTCAAACGAGATCACGAGACCGGCGCTTGCTGAAGATGCCGACGTGACCGCCGCAGCGAAAAAAAAGACCACTGCAGAACGAACCAAGACCGTGTTCATGAGCAAACTCCAGTGACAGACTAGGAAACGCTGAAAGAGAGAGGACGGCCTTCACGAACCAGCACCGTACGCGGTTGAGCAACGGTTGCAGGTGTGTGGACTACCTTCCAGACACACAACCACACTTCCGGGGTTATACGACGAAACAGGCGGCCCAGAAGCCACAAAACCGAGAATGTGACGAATCGGGCACGGGCAGGGACGAATCGGGCGCGCACACAAAAAAAGCGCAGGTGCGCTCGTGCGCTTTCACGCCTCGGAGGAGCCGGATGCCCTCACACCAAGAGCCTGCCGTACCGATCGGTGCCCGTGACGGCCACCGTGGCCCGCTTGCCCATCGCCAGGGCGGCCAGCCGGTTCCTCGACTTCGTTCCGAATGGCTGGCTCGTCTCCGGGGCGTCGATGCCTTGAAGCCTCACGGCATGGTTCCCGCCCGTGCCGTCAACGACTCGCAGCGTGTCGCCGTCGTGAACCGACACCACCTTGCCCGTGAGCGTAGTGGACTCGGCTGCGAGGGCCGTGGTGGCGACGAGGATGGCAAGGACGGCTGGCATGGCCGACAGCCTACCGGGACGGCCTCGGGCTGGAAAACGACGCTCTAGGATCGCCAAGGAAGCCCGATCGGCTGGCGGGGCGATCCTCGCACGATCCGGAAAACTACCGCTCACGAAGCCTGCCGCAGCAGGACGCGAAACACAGCAATTTCGCTGCGGGGACTTGTCCTAATCTTCCTGCAGCTCTGGCATATGGGTCGGGCCTCGCACAGCAGTTTCCACAACGGCCGGCCGGCTGTTTCGGCCTCGGCGGTGAAGATCAACGGCGACGGACTGCACACCCCCATCGGCAAGCGGCCCTACGAGACGCCACACGCCCTCGAGCCGCACGAGGTGGTCGCCACCGTGGCCGACTATGGCCGGGCCGCGGCCCGGGCCCGTCGCGCCGGGTTTGACGGTGTCGAGATCCACGCCGCCAACGGCTATCTCATCGACCAGTTTCTGCAGTCGCGCACGAACCTTCGCACCGACGACTACGGCGGCAGCATCGAAAAGCGATGCCGCTTCCTCGCCGACGTCGTCACGGCCGTGACTCGTGAGTGGCCCAGCCATCGCGTTGGGGTGCGGCTCTCGCCCAACGGGGTCTTCAACGACATGGGGTCGCCCAACTTCCGCGAACAGTTCCTCCATGCCGCGACGGTGCTCGATCGGTTTCCGCTGGCCTACCTCCACATCCTCGACGGGCTCGCCTTTGGGTTCCATCAGCATGGCGAGCCGTTGACACTCGCCGACTTTCGCGGCGTGTTTCACGGTCCGCTGATCGGCAACTGCGGCTACACACCGGAATCAGCCGAGGCGATGATCGCAGCGGGGCACGCCGACTTGATTGCGTTCGGCCGGCCCTTCATCGCGAACCCGGACTTCGTCGAGCGGCTTCGTCACGGCTGGTCGCTGGCCCCGGAGGCCGCCATGGAGACGTGGTGGAGGCCGACCGGTGCCGCCGGGTACGTCGATTGGCCAAGCCATCGCTAGGGCGACTCCGGGTTCTGTGGATCGCCGCTTTGTGTTCTCGTGATCGATGAAAAGGAGATTCACGAGCAGCAACGCCAAATCCCCGTCGCGTTGCGAAGGCAGGCGATGAATGGGTTACTCAAGCCTCAGGAAGGCTGCTCGGCCCCCTCGACGGCCGCCAGCGCCTTGCGGACGTGCTCCTCGGAGGCGAAGAGCGCCGAGAAGGCGAGCCTGACGATTCCGTCGCGGTCGATGACGTAGGTGATCCTGCCCGGGAGAAAACCGAGCGGGGCCGGCACGCCAAACAGCCTGCGGAGGCGGCTGCCGGTGTCGGCCACGATCGGAAACGGGAGCTTGTGTCGGTCGGCAAACCGGGCATGGCGGGAGGCGGAGTCGCCGCTCACCCCGACCACCTGGGCGCCCGCCGCGAGAAACCGCTCGTAGGAGTCACGAAACGCGCAGGCTTCCTTGGTGCACACAGGTGTGCCGTCCTTGGGATAGAAAAAGAGCACCAGCCACTGCCGTCCCAGCAACGACGCCGAGTCAAACTCGCTGCCATCCTGGATGATGGCCGTAAAACGGGGGGCCGTGTCGCCAACCTGAACCGTCGCCATGGAACAACTCCTCGGGAAGACTCCATCGTAGCCCGTGCAACGGCAGCGTGTCTCCGTACCCTCCGTTCTGCCGCTATGATGACGACATCCTCCACGCTCCCGGGCCTCGCAGGTGATGGTGTGTCGCTCGACTTCGCCAAACTCGAAAAGCGGTTTCGCGTGCCGGCGGGGAAGCCGCTTCGACTCGCCGACCATGATCCGGGCTGGGCAGGCAACGGCGACATCCCGGAAAAGGAGCGGAAGGAGGAGGCCCGGGGGCTGCTCGCCACCCACGTGGAGGCGCTCTCCCAGATGCAGGAACTCCTCTGGGCAAGCGACACCTGGAGCGTGCTCGTCATCTTCCAGGCGATGGACGCGGCGGGAAAGGACGGGGCGATCAAGCACGTCATGAGCGGGGTCAATCCCCAGGGTGTCGAGGTGACGAGCTTCAAGCAGCCATCCGCGGAGGAACTCGACCACACGTTTCTCTGGCGGTGCATGAAGCGAGTCCCGTCGCGGGGGCAGATCGGCATCTTCAACCGCTCGTATTACGAAGACGTGCTGGTGGTGCGGGTCCACCAGCATCTGCTCGAAGCCCAGCGAGTTCCCGACGTCAAACCGGGCCGAAAACTCTGGGAGTCGCGGTATGACGACATCGTGGCGTTCGAACGCCACCTCGCGCGAAACGGCACGGCGATCGTGAAATTCTTTCTCAACGTGTCGCGAGAAGAACAGAAGCGACGCTTTCTTTCGAGAATTGACGAACCGTCGAAGCACTGGAAGTTCTCCCCGTCCGACGTGGCCGAGCGCCAGCACTGGGACGACTACATGAACGCCTACGAGGAGGCGATTTCAGCCACAAGCACCGACCATGCGCCGTGGTACGTGGTGCCGGCCGACAAGAAGTGGGTGAGCCGCGCCGTGGTGTCGGCGGTGTTGACGGAGACGATCCGCGGTCTGGGGCTCACGTGGCCGAAGATTTCCGCGGAGCAACGACAGCAGATCGAGGAGGCACGTCGCCACCTCGAGGCGGAGTGACGGCGGATGGCCGACCTTGCTGCTGCCGTTGACTCCTTCGCCATCGAACAGGCGATTCGGGAGTCGGCCCCGGAGCTGCTGTTTGCCTCCCGCCGTGTGGTCCGGCGTATCGCCCGGCTCACGTGCCACGACGCCCCCCTCTCGCTCGCACGGCCACCCCATGGCGACAGCGTCACCCTCTCGGCCCGCGATCTGCCGCGGCTCACCGACGGGCTCGTGGCGTTGCCGTCGACGCTGCCGGACCACGTGGCCGTTGTGTCCCGGCCCGACGACGTCCGCGCAGCGCCGCAAAACGCCGATTCGCTCCTCCGGGAGTACTGGCGACTCGCGTTCCACGCACTTCTCGATCTTGCGGGCGACCGTCTTCCCGATGGCGGAGTCTCCCTCCTCGACGCGGAGACCCTCATGGAGGCCCGCGATGTGCTGGCTGCGGAGGGGCGCGTGAACGCCGACGCATCGGATCGGCTCGTCGCACGGGAGTTCATCGCGACGTTCCTGGAACTCCGCTGTTTCCGCCCCTCGCTCGTTGCCGCATGGTTTCCTGCCGTCGTCGATCCCGATGGCGTGGCCACCGCCCTGTCGGCCGCGGTGGGAGCCGAGGGCCTGCTCGCGCGATCGCTGCCGCCGATGCTTGATCCGGAAGTGGCCATCGAGCCTGAGGCCGCCCCCATTTCGACTCCCTGGTGGCAACGCTGGGGCGTGACGTGGTGGCCGCGCACGCGGGCCGCCCAGCTGCGACGCCGCGCCACTCACACCGCCCTCACCGGCAACATGGTACGGGCGGCGCTCGACGAGTGGCGTGCCGCGAACTCGCGTCCGGAGGCGGCGTGCCAGGCTACCGGCCGGCTCGAGCGGCAGATTGATGCCTTTGCCCGTCGGCTTGGCTGGGCGCTCGACCTCGATGATCGTGCGGTCGACAACGCCGAATCGGTCATCCGCGACCTAGTGGAACACGCACGCGGCTCATCGTGGCATCCAGCGGCGCGACTCCTCTTCGACCTGCAGAAGATCTGCGTCGATTCGGAGCGCGAGAGTTTTCGCACGCAGCTCATCGGCTGGATGGTCACCGGAGGCCGCCGCCCACTGGCCGTGCCGCTCCCCTGCCAGCGGCTCGCCCTGATCCACCGGCATGCCGAGGCGGCGGCGGGGAGACTGCCGTCCCTCGACCTCCCGGCCGCATCACGATCGCGGGCCGACCGGCTCCTGGCGGAGGCTGTGCGCACGACGAATGCGGCCGCCCGCGAGACGCTCCGACCACGTCTCGAGGAGGCACTCGTCCGTGCGGGCATCGAGCCGCACGCGCTCGTCGAGTCGGCCGCCCGCGACACCCTCGTCGAGGAGATTCTCGACCTCGTCATGACGCGGGGATTCGTGTCGTTTGGCGGTATCCGCGACGCCATCTCCCGAAACCAGCTCAAACTCGCCGACCTGAAGGATCTCGCCGACTGGCTTGCCGGTGACGAACTGCTGCGTCTCGATCGGGGTCTGGCCGCCACCCTCGACGGCGCGTATCGAGCCGCTCCCCCCTACATGACGCTGATGCAGCGGATCAGCTCCCCGCTGTTCGGCACGGCGGTGGGACGGCTCGTGACCACGAACGTGCTCGTGCCCTTTGGCGGCGCGTGGGTCCTCCTCCGGGGGCTCGAGCACATCATCGAGCCCATCACCCACTATTCCTTCGGCGTCATCTGGCATATCTACACGCAGCCTCGGATGCTCACCATCGGCGTCTTGCTGTGGGCGATCCTCCACCTTGCATCCGTCCGTGCCGTGGCATGGCAGGCAGCCCGCGGCCTCGCGGCGGCGGTCCAGTTTCTGGTCTTCGCCCTTCCCGCCGCCGTGCTCCGCCTGCCGATCGTGCAACGGGTCATCGCCAGCCCCGCTGCCCGATGGTTCATGCGTCATGTCTGGAGCCCACTTCTCGCCACGGCACTCACGTGGCTCGTGCTGCCCTACGAGGGCCCCTGGGTGTCGCGGAGCACCCCGTGGCTCGTGCCGGTCGCGTTTGCCATCTGGGCCCTCGGGCTGAACTCCGCCGTGGGCCGCCAGATCCAGGAGCAGGTCGTGGAGTCGGCCACGAAACTGCTTCTCCAGTTCCACACGCACGTGCTCGTCGGGCTCTACTCGCTCACGGTGGAGGTGTTTCGTCACGCTCTCGACGTCGTCGAAGGCACGCTCTACGCGGTCGACGAGTCGCTCCGATTCCGGTCCGATGAGTCGGGCGTCGTGCTCGCCATCAAGGCGGTCGTGGGTGCCGTCTGGTCGGTGATCGAGTCGGTCGTGCGATTCTGCGTCACGCTGCTGATCGAGCCGCAGCTCAATCCGATCAAGCACTTTCCGGTCGTGACGGTGTCTCACAAGCTTCTCGTGCCGATGATTCCCGTCGTCGCATCGCAGCTCGTCGGCACCACCGGCATGGAGAAGGGGCTGGCGCTGACGGTGGTTACGTTCGTATCGACGGCGCTGCCTGGCGTCTTTGGCTTTCTCGCGTGGGAGTTCAAGGAAAACTGGCGACTCTATGCCGCCAATCGCCCGCGCACGCTCCGGCCCGTTCCGGTCGGGCACCACGGCGAGACGATTCGCCGCCTGCTGCTGCCAGGCTTTCATTCAGGCACCATCCCCAAGATCTTCGCGCGACTTCGGCGGGATGCCGAAGCCCGCCGCGTGAGGAGCCGCGCGGTGTGGCAGCGGAAGGAGGTGGAGCACGACGTGGTGGTCTTCCTCAACCGCCACGTGATCGCCCTCATGGCCCTCACGGAGGCTGGGCGGCAGCTCCGTGTTCGCGTCTCCTCCGTGGGACTGACGGTGCGGAGCATCACGATCGCACTCGTCGCGGACGGTGCTGATGATCGGCCGCTCGTGCTCTGCCTCGTGCGGCGTGACGATCTGATCGAGTCATGGATCCTCGACGAGGGCTGGCTCGCAGATCTCGCCGGGGAGTCTGCCGGCGTGGTGAGGCTGGCGCTCGCTGGCTACCACCGACTCGCCGCCGCCGACCGTGCCGTCGCGGCCTCTGCCGGCATCGATACCGACCAGACGGCCTCCGACGATGGTGCCGTGGTCGCCGTCACCCCCATCACCTGGGACGACTGGCGGGCCGCCTGGGAGCGTGTGGAGCGGCACGAGGATCGGCTGACCACGCCCCGGTTCAACCTCGGGCCAGGCTGAGCGTGTCGTCGAAGCTCCGGAGGCCCGCGGTCGCGCCGGCACGGGTCACGCACCATGCGGCCGCGGCGGCTCCGAGACGGCCCGATTCGGCTGGCGTCATGCCCCGGATCAGCCCGGCCACGAATCCGGCAAGGAACGAGTCGCCCGCCCCGGTCGTGTCGATCACCGGTTCCGGTGCGGCGATGCAGGGGATCTCGACCATGAGTCCTGGCGACGGGCTCAGCAGCGTGCCTTCGGCCCCCCGTTTCACGCCCACGATCCCAGCGGCGCCATGACGGCGGTAGCAGGCGATCATGTCATGCGGATCATCCGTCTGGGTGTGGACTCGCGCCTCGTCAAGACTTGGCACGAACACGTCGATGGAGGGCAGCGCCGGCACGAGATCCGCCATCGCGCCGGCACCGCCGGCTGTCTCAACCACCACGCGACAGCCGGCAGACCGAATCAAGGCAACCGCCTCGGCCAGCCGAGGTTCGAGCCTGGGAAGAAGCCCGAGGTAGCCCACGATGCAGTAGCGGCACGCAGCCAAGGTCGCGATGTGCCGCTGCACGAACGCGAGATCGAGGTCGCCGGCGGCGCCGACATGATGCAAGAAGCTGCGCTCACCCGCCGGATCGATGAGCACCGCGGTGGAGCTGGTGGCGACCCCGTCACGCATCTCCATCATGCCGGTCCGGATATCCTCACGATCGAGCCGCGACCGGATCTCCCGCCCCCACACATCGTCCCCCACCATTCCGGCGGCGGCGACCGTGACGCCGAGACGCCGCAGGGCGATTCCCGTGTTGCACACGATGCCACCGGTGGTAAGTGCGATGGGGTCGACATGCACGAGCCGCCCTCCGCCGATCGGCTGCTCGAGCGGCACAGGACGAACGAGCATGTCGGCGACGCACGTTCCGCAGACCACGCAGTCGGGGGAGGATGTCACGAATCACCTCGCTGGTTCGCGTCGGCCACCGTCACGTCGACGAGCTGCCGTTCCGACTGCCGCAGGCGGGCCGGCGTCGTGCCGGTGTGGCGATGAAGAAAGGTCGTCATGTACTGCACGGAACTGAAGCCGGCCCGCGAGGAGATGGTCTTGAGCGGGAGGGCCGTCTGCGTGATGAGCCGACGGATCGCGGCCACGCGGAGGCGAACGGATTCGTCGTGGATCGAACGGCCAACGACCGCCTTGAACCGGGCTTCGAGCGTGGGCCTGGAAAGGCACACCTCGTGGGCGATTCCCGCAATGTCGGGCTTGATGAGGGGCTCGTCCCGAAGCTTCTGAATCGCCGTCACCACCGCCTCGTCGGAGGTGGCCATGGCGTCGGTGCTCGTTCGCGAGACCACGCCGATCGGCGGCACGACCACCCGCTCACCGGCGGCCGTGGCGACGCCCTCGCAGATCATCCGATCGAGGAGACTGGCCGCCTCATACCCGATACGGCGGGCCGCCTGATCGATGCTCGACAGCGATGGCGAGGTGAGTTCGCAGATCATGTCGTCGTTGTCGACACCCAGCACGGCCACATCGTGCGGCACCCGGAGGCCGAGGCTTCGGCATGCCTCGAGCACATGACGGGCCCTCACGTCGTTGCACGCCATGAGCCCGATCGGCTTCGGCAGCGAGGTGATCCATTCGCGGAGGTCGCGCTGAAGATCCTGCCATCGCCGTGCGTCGGGATGCCGGCCGGTGTGAACGTGACAATCCTTGCCGGCCTCACGGCAGGCGGCCGCGAAGGCATCGGCCCGTTCCACCGACCAGCCGCTCGTGGCCGTCGTCGGGTAGCCGTAGTAGGCGAGCCGCTCGAAGCCGCAGGCGAGCAGGTGCGCCGCACCAAGCCGCCCGATCGCGTCGTTGTCGGTGAAGACGTAGGGCATGGTCGACGACGGATCGAACCAGCCGTAACCGCCTCCCACGCCGACGATCGGGATCGCGAGGCCTGCGATTGCCTTGGCGACCCGCTTGTCGTCGAAGTTGGCGATGATTCCATCCCCGTGCCATCGCTTCAGATCGGGCAGCTTCTGGAGGGGATCCTCCTCCACGTAGAGTGACCACAAGGCCCGTTCGCGGACGTACCGGGCGATACCCCCGATGATGAGGCGGTCGTAGGGACGCGCGGCATCGAGGATCACGGCGATCAGCGGGACGTTCGGCATGGCGATACTCAGAATCCGAAGCACACGATTCGCGGCGACAGCACGGCCAGGTCAGGTCCCCGCACCCCTCCGGCAGTTTCACATTTTTATAAACCTTGTACATTTTCGCCACCCTGGCGTCGGGGAGAGGAACGGTGTGGGCTAGACTTCGCGACATGCCTCCAGCCACTCCCGCTTCCGCGAAAACGCTCGACGAGAAGCTGCGACGGCTCCTCAGTGACCCCACGTGCAGCGAATTCATCCTGGCCGACGCGAAAGACGCCGACATGGCGTTCGGCCTGGCAGCCCCGGGCCTGCGAGCGGGGGGCACCGCCACGGACGGGCCGTTTCGAACCCTGCCGGAGTTTCGCGATCAGATTCGTGAGATCGTCGCGCAGGGGCTCGTCGACATCATGCTGATGAGCGCCAGCACGAGCGAGCAGCTCGCGCTCGACGAGGGTCTGTTTGCCTCGTCGAGCGTCACGCCCGCCGTTCGCATGAACGACACCACCGACATCTGGCTCGCGTCGGGGGCCGGCACCTACTCCCGCCAGCCGGCATTGCCATTTTCCACCACCACGGTCGCGCAGGCGCAGCATGGACACCTGCTCCCCTCCCGGATCGGCCGGCCGACGGTCGATCTCGGGCTCTTCTCGATCACCCTCAACGGCGACGCCCACCTCGATCGGGCGATGCTCGAGGCCTACCGATCGTTTCGGCTCGAAGCCGAGTCGGCAGGCTTCCGTCATTTCCTCGAGGTGTTCCTGCCCAACGCCCTCGCCGACGGAGGAGCGGCGGCCCCGCTCGGGGTCGGCCGCTTTCTCGCCGACCACGTGGTGCGGGCGCTCGCGGGGGTTCCCCGCGCCGGACGGCCGATCTTTCTCAAGATTCCGTACCTCGGCCCGGCGGTCACCTCCCAACTCGCTTCCTACGATCCGTCGCTCATCGTCGGCATCCTTGGCGGGGCCGCCGGCACCACGTTCGACGCCTTCTCGCTCGTCGAGGAATCGAAACGCCACGGGGCCCGCGTGGCCCTCTTCGGTCGAAAGATCAACGCCGCCGAGCACCAGCTCGCGTTCGTGAGGCATCTTCGCGCCGTGGCCGACGGCACCCTCGCCGCCGACGAGGCGGTGCGGGCCTACCACGGCGAACTCACTCGCGAGGGCCTTCGTCCGCACCGTTCACTTGACGACGACCTGACCGCGACCCGCTGACCTCCGAGGATGAGCCATGTGCCCGGATTGGCCACGTGATTCGGCATCGACACGTCGCAGTTTCCTCGCGGCGGGCGGCATCGCCGCGTCGGCCGCAGCATTCGCGGCCGACGTCGACCCGCCTGCCGAGGCCACCACGCCCTCGGCCCCGGCCGTGCATCCAGGCGGGAGCGATGAAATCCACGCCGCGCTGATCGGCTGCGGCGGCCGGGGAGGCAGCGCCATCCTCGACGCCTTCGATGCCCGCGGCGGTCGCGTGAAGCTAACCGGGATGGCCGACGTGTTCCCGGAACGGATCGCCACCGTCAAGCGGGTTCTTGAGGAGCAGTTTCAGGACCGCACCGACGTGCCCGACGACCGCATGTTTATCGGTTTCGACGCCTATCGCCAGGCGATCGACGCCCTGCCTCCCGGCGGCATCGCCATCTTCGCCACCCCGCCGGCGTTTCGGGCCGCCCACTTCGCGCACGCCATTGATCGCGGCGTGCACGTCTTCATGGAGAAGCCCGTTTCCATCGACGGCCCCAGCACGAAGCGCATCATCGAACTCGCCGCGAAGGCCGACGCCAAGCGGCTCAAAGTGGCGGTGGGTCTGATGTGCCGCCACTGCGACCGTCGTCGGGAGCTCGTGGCCAGGCTGCATGATGGGGAGGCGGGAGAGTTGATCGCCTTTCGCGGATACCGAAGCCACACGCCGCCGCACAACCTCGACCTCGCCCCGGGGCCCGAGGAGATGAGTGAGCTCATGTGGCAGATCAAGCGGTTCCACAACTTCCTCTGGGCGAGTGGCGGCGTGTTCAGCGACTACTGCATCCACCACATCGACGAGGTCTGCATGATGATGGGGGAGTGGCCCATCACCGCCGATGGCGCCGGAGGCCGACACTACAAGGGACATATCACCGACCAGAACTTCGACGTCTACAGCGTCGAATACACGTTTGCCGGAGGCCAGAAGTTCATCTACGAAAGCCGCCTCATGAACAACTGCCGGCAGCATTTCGGCGTCTATGGCCAGGGCTCGAAGGGTGCCTTCACGATCTCGACGAGTGGCCACTCGCCGGCCAAATCCACGATCTACCGTTCGCAGCGAATGGCGAAGGACAGCATCCTCTGGACGGCCGAGCAGCCCGAGCCCAATCCCTATCGGCGGGAGTGGGACCACTTCATCGAGGCGATCGTGGCCGACGAGCCCTACAACGAGGCGGTGCGCGGCGCCGAGGCGAGCCTCGTGACGGCGATGGGACGGTTTTCCGCGCATGTGGGGCGGCCGATCACCTTCCAGGAGATGCTCGACTGCCCCGAAGACCTCACCGCCGGCGTCGAACACCTCACGCTCGAGTCTCCCGCACCGGTGGTTGCCGACGAGGAGGGACGGTATCCCGTGCCCAACCCCGGCAGGTATGCCTTCGAGCTTCGCGGCGACACGTGAGCCCTCATGCACGCCCATGGCCACCTCCCGGTAGGCTACGGGCATGACGTTTCTGCCAGCCGATCTCCCCGTTGCCGATGTGCTTGCCGAGGCCGTGGCCGCCTCCCGATCGGGAGGCGTCGTCGTGACGGCCCCGCCGGGCTCGGGCAAGACCATGCTCGTGCCAGCCGCCATCCTCGATGACGTGCCCGTCGGCAGCCGGGTGATTCTCCTCCAGCCACGACGCCTGGCGGCCCGCGCGGTGGCCCGGCAGATCGCCCATCTGCGGGGTGGCGAGCTCGGGGGAGAGGTCGGCTATCAGGTCCGGTTCGAGTCGTGCGTGGGACGCGACACACGGCTGATCGTCGAAACGACCGGGATCATGCTCCGGCGGCTCGTCAGCGACGTGTCGCTCGAGGGCATCGCCGCCGTGATCCTCGACGAGTTTCACGAACGGTCGCTCGAAATGGACCTCATCCTCGGGCTGCTCGTGGGGGTGCGGGAGACGCTCCGTCCCGATCTCCGCATCGTCGTGATGAGCGCCACGCTCGACGCCGTCCCGGTGTCGGCCCTTCTCCGACGCGAGGGGTTCGACTGCCCCGTGGTGTCGGCGGACGGACGCGTCTTTCCCGTCGAAACACGGTATCTGCGGCATGGCGACCGGCGTGACCTCATCGAGCGCGTGATCGACGCCGTGCCCGACGCCGTGCGTGCCACCGACGGGCACGTGCTCGTGTTCCTTCCGGGAGTCGGCGAGATTCTCCGCTGCCAGCAGGAACTCGCCGCGATGCTCGACCGTCAGGGCGTCGTCGTGATGCCGCTCTACGGCGATCTCCCGCCCGAACAGCAGGACCGTGTGCTCGCCGACATCGGTCGTCGCAAGGTGATTCTCGCAACGAACGTCGCCGAAACATCGCTCACGATTCCCGGCGTCACGGCGGTGGTCGACTCGGGGCTCGCCCGACAGAGCCGCGTGTCGCATGCCACCGGCCTGCCGAGGCTCGAACTCATCCCCATCTCGAAGGCCTCCGCCGACCAGCGGGCGGGCCGGGCAGGCCGCACCGCCCCGGGCATCTGCTGGCGGTTGTGGGACGAGTCGTCACACCAGCATCGCGCCGCCGCCGACCTTCCGGAGGCGGTGCGGGGGGATCTCGCCGGGGCGGTGTTGCAGCTCGTGGCGCTTGGCGAGACCGAGGGATTCGCCTGGCTCGATCCCCCGCCCCCCGAGGCGCTCGCCAAGGCCCGCGAGCTGCTGGTGCACCTCGGGGCCGTCGAGACGCCGACCGCGGGTCGAATCCGCATGACACCCCTCGGGCACGACCTGCTCCGACTGCCGGCCCACCCACGGCTCGCGCGGCTGCTGCTCGCCGGTGCCCGGCACGGGGTGCTCCGTGAGGCAGCGATCGCCGCCGCGTTGCTCTCGGAGCGCGATCCGTTTCGCACACCCAGAGGCGGAGGCCCGAGAGACCGCCAGACGGTGCGCACCCGTTCCGACGTGGTCGATCGCGTGGCCGCCGTGCAGGCGTTTCGTGCCGGGATTCCGATCGGCGACCCAGGGCTCGACCCCCATCCAGGTGGCGCCCACAACGTGCTCCGCGTAGCCGAGCAGCTTGCTCGGCTCGTCGACACGCCCATGGCCCCGCGCGCCACCGACCCAGCCGCGGCGTTGATGCTCTCCCTCCTCGAAGCCTTTCCTGACCGTCTGGCGAAGCTGCGCCCTGGCACGCAAGACCGTGGCGCCCTCGTCGGCGGCCGTGGCGTGCGGCTCGATGGCTCCCGCCTCCGGGGCGAGCCGCTCTTTCTGGCGATCGATCTCGACGACGCGTCTGGCGAGGCCGGGGTGCGGCTGGGTTCGGCCGTCGAGCGGTCATGGCTCGAACTCGAGCCGTTGGCTTCCGCCAATCTCACCACGAACGAGGCGCTGATCTTCTCGCCGTCGCGACGACAGGTGGAGGCCCGCATGCGCACGATGTGGATGGACCTCACGATCGACGAGACTCCCACATCGATCCGCGACGAGCACGCGGCCGCGGCGTTGCTGGCCCGCGAGGCCACCGCGGCGTTCGACCGCGTCAGGCCGACCGACGACTCCCCAGCCGGGGCATTCCTGTCGCGGGTGCGATGGCTGGCGACCGCCGTGCCCGACCTCGGGCTTCCCTCCCTCGACGACGACGCCCTTCGAGGCCTTCTGCCGGAGATCTGTCACGGTCAGCGGTCGCTCGACGACGTGAGGAGTGCCGACTGGCTCGCGCGGCTTCACGCCATGGTGGGCTACGAACGCCTCGCCGAGATCGATCGGCTTGCCCCGACGCACTTCGACCTTCCGCAGGGCAAGCGGATGAAACTTCTCTATGAGCCTCCATCGCCCCCGGTTCTGGCGGTCCGCATCCAGGAGCTCTTTGGCGTCACCGAAACCCCGCGGATCGCCGGAGGCCGCGTGTCGGTGGTGCTGCATCTCCTCGGCCCCAACCACCGCCCCCAGCAGGTAACAAGCGATCTGGCAAGCTTCTGGGCCAACACCTATCCGACGGTGAAAAAGGAACTGCGGCGGCGGTATCCCAAGCACGCGTGGCCCGATGACCCATGCACGGCCCAGCCGGGGAAGCCCCGGGGCCGAACCGGTGACTGATCCGCGCCGCGGCGGATTGTCAAGCGATACCCCTGGGTTTTCGTGGTGGAACAGCCGCCCCGCCGTCCGGTCGTAGCTGTGGTGACAGCACGACCGACTGTGCGTGGGATGACGAATTGTGCCACCGCACGGCCTTCGGGGTGATCGTTGCACAACCTGCTCGCTGCTCGCCGATTTCTGCAATCGTCGGCACTGAGCCGCCAAGCCCCCCAAGCCCCCAGGACTCCCATGAAGACCACCATCACTCGGACCCTTGTGCTGATCGCGATCGTCGCCACCCTCGCCGCCGGCATGTCGGCGGTCAACGCCCAGAGCGGACGGTCGAGCGTCGGCGCCCGTCGCGGACCGATCGCCCGCCTGATCGAGCTCGAACGTCGCAAGAACGAATGGCTCCGCGAGCGATTCGGTCGCTAGAACGCGTCTGAGATACGTGTATCGCCGGCTCGGGGGCGGCAAAAGTCTCGTCGCCGGGGCGAGGATACGCCCAAGGCTCCTCGAGCGTTCGCCGACCCCCTCGCCTACCCGCTCAGGATTATTAACTCGTCGCTACACGTAGCGGAGATGCGCTCTAAATGCCCTGTGGCTGGAGTCGACCGTCAGGTCGCCCTCGATGAATCCGTAGAATGGCAGGCGGGTCGGCGCATGGCGCGCCGCCCGCCTGCTTCTTTGCGCGAGGGTGACGCGTGGATGCTGCGAAGGAATGGCTCGAGGGCCTGCGATCGTTCGCGGCCGACCATCGCGAGCAGCGGCCCGTCGCGCCGCCGAAGGAGGTCGACGCCGCCTGGCATGCCGAGCGGGCGATCCTGGGTGCGTCCCTTGCCACACGTCTCGCCGAGTCCGAGGCGATACGGGCCGCATGGCTCCAACGGGGGCATGCGGGCGCCGGACCGGCCTTGGTGCTGACCACGTCCCCGGCGGGACTGACCGCCGTGGCAAGTCTCCTTGATGGTGCGAGCGACCTCTCGCCGCTCGTGGGCGATCGTTTCGTGGCGGTCACCGAACTGGAGTATCGGCTCTGGTGCATCAAGCACCCCGACGAGGCCTCCACGCGGCATGTCAACCTCTGGAGCTGGGTGAAGACCAGCGTTCCACCCCAGCGGTGGGGCGAGTTTGCCGCCTTTCCGATCGCGGACGGTGAGTCGTATTGGCTGCATCGGGAGGGGATGGCGGGCGCGGGCGCCCTCGATCGGCGTGCCTGCCACCTGTGGCGGTGGAACGGCCGACACGCGTCGTTGCTTCGGGCCTTCGTGCAGGAGGGACGGGTGCTCCCACCCAGCGCCCCAGGCCGATCATCCGAATCCGCCGGGTGCGAAGGATAACGGCTGCAAAAGACGTGAATTGTCGATCCCGCGGGAAGCCGCTACCTTCCGGGCTCCCTCCCTCACGGAATCCATTCATGCCCACCCGCATTCTCGTCACCACCACGTCGTTTCAAGACACCCCCGGGCCACATCACGACGCCCTTGCCGGCACCGGCTGGGAGATCGTCACGGCCCGCGGCCCCTTGTCAGAGGCCGACACCCTGGCGGTTGTTGGAGACATCGATGGCTACATCTGCGGTGACGATGCCATCACGCGGGCGGTTCTCGAGAAGGCGAAGCCTCGGCTGAAAGTGCTGTCGAAATATGGCATCGGCGTCGACAAAATCGACGTGAAGAGCTGCACGGAGTTTGGCCTGCCGCTGCTCTTCACGCCCGGCGTCAACCACACCACGGTCGCCGAGCATGCCTTTCTCCTGCTGCTCGCCCTGGAGAAGAACCTGCTGTTCCACACCGATTCGGTGCGAAGCGGCGGCTGGAAGCGTCAGACGGGCCACGAGCTGCTCGACAAGACCATCGGCATCGTGGGCATGGGTCGCATCGGCAAGGAGGTGGCGATCCGGGCCAAGGCGTTCGGCATGAAGCCAATCGGCTACGACGTCTATTGGGATGAGGCCTTCGCGAAGGAACACGGCATCCCCCGGTGCGGCTCACTCGACGAGCTGTTTGCCGCTTCCGACTACATCTCGCTGCACACCAACCTCACCCCCGAGACCCGTGATCTCGTTCGTGCCGAAACCATCGCGACGATGAAGCCCGGCGTGATCCTGGTGAACTGCGCCCGCGGGGAGATCGTCAACACGGCCGACATGGCGGCGGCCCTCGCCTCGGGCCGCGTGCGGGCCTACGGCACCGACGTGCTCGACGAGGAGCCCCCCACGGCCGACCATCCACTCACGCGCCTTCCCAACTGCCTCGTCACGCCGCACGTCGGCTCCCGAACCCACGAGAGCGTGCAGCGCCAGGCGATGGCGGCCGTCACCAACCTCATCCGCGCGATGCACGGCGAGAAGCCGCTCGCCCAGGTGAACCCGGAGGTTGCCGTCTCGAAGTGCGTCTGATCCCACCGTATCCAGTTTCCGTCCCACCACTGCATCCCCGAGGTCCGTCCCTCCATGGCCGAGCTTTTTCACGTCGTTCCCGTTGACGTCCACGAAACGATCGTTCGATCCGCCTATGTTCATCGGGGATTCGATGCCGCCGAGGCCGAGCATGCCGCCACGCTCGCCACCGCGGCGACCAAGCACGGCATCCGCACGCACAACGCCATCAAGGCGCTCCATCTCGACGAACTCTTTGGCTCGAAGGCGGGGGGGTGCGTGCCAAAGGCGTCGATCACGCGGCTTCCGAGCCGCTTCAAGGCCGCGGAGGTGTGGGACGCCCACAAGAAGCTCGGGCAGGCGGTGGCCTGGGAAGCGATCGACACCTGCATGAAGCTCGCCGACACGTATGGGTGCGGAACGGTCTCGATCGACAACGCCTTCCACTATCTCTGGGGCGGCGGCTATGTGATGGAGGCTGCCAAGCGGGGCTATATCGCCTACACCAACTGCACGGCCTCGCTGGCCGAGGTGGTGCCGTTCCGAGGCAAGCACCCCACACTCGGCACGAACCCGCATTCCTGGGGTTTTCCCACCACCGACGCCGTTGGGTTTCCGATCGTGATCGACTGGGCGACGAGTGTGATCGCGATGGGCCGCGTGCAGCAGCTCAAGCGGGAGGGTAAGCCCTTGCCTCCCAATGCGGCCGTCGACAAGGACGGCCTTCCGACCACGGATCCCGACAAGGCCGTCTCACTTCTCCCCTTCGGCGACCACAAGGGTTACGGCCTCTCGCTCATCAATGAGCTCGTGGCAGGCTTCATCGGCGGGTCGCTCCCGACGATCCGCAGCCGTGCGCCGGTGTCGGGCGAGAAGCAGAACTGCGCCTTCTTCTTCCAGGTCATTCACCCCGAGGCGATGAGCGGCGGCGCGTTTGCCAAGGGTCGATCCCAGGCTGAGAACGTGAAGGCGGTGCTGGCCGACATCCTCGGCCATGGCAACGAAGGCTGCATGCTCCCGGGGCAACTCGAGGCAGAGGCCGCACGGCGAAGCGACCAGGCGGGGGGACTCCTGTTTTCAACGGCCGAAGTGGCCGCCCTCAACGAGATTGCCCACGAGGCCGGCCTGGCGCCGATCGATCCCGCCACCCTTCCCACCGCCTAACGGGCCGTCGGCCCTCGAGTTCCCGCATCGGTTCTGTCCACGCTCCCACTCCAACCCACGAAGGTTTTTTCCATGTCGCTTCCGATCAAGCCCAAGGACCGCTGTGCATTCGACCAGGTTTCGCTCGGCGAGGTCATGCTGCGGCTTGACCCGGGTGAGGGGCGGGTGCGAACGGCCAGGCAGTTCACCGTGTGGGAAGGGGGCGGTGAGTACAACGTGGCCCGCGGTCTGCGGAAGTGTTTTGGCCTGAAGACCGCCGTCGTGACCGCCTTCGTCGACAACGAGGTTGGGCACCTCGTCGAAGACTTCATCATGCAGGGGGGGGTCGTCACCGACTTCATCCAGTGGCGGGCCGACGATGGTATCGGCCGCACCGTTCGCAACGGCCTCAACTTCACCGAGCGTGGCTTCGGCATCCGAGGCGCCGTAGGGGTGCCCGACCGCGGCAACACGGCCGCAAGCCAGATGAAGCCGGGCGACGTCGATTGGGATCACCTCTTCGGCACCCTCGGGGTGCGGTGGTTCCATACCGGTGGCATCTTCGCGGCCCTTTCCGAAACCACGGCCGCCCTGACGGTCGAGGCGGTGAAGGCTGCTAACAAGCACGGCACGATCGTGTCGTACGACCTCAACTACCGCCCGAGTTTGTGGAAGAGCATCGGCGGCCAGCCGAAGGCACGGGAGGTGAATCGGGAGATCGCAAAGTATGTCGACGTCATGATCGGCAACGAGGAGGACTTCACCGCCTCGCTCGGCTTCGAGGTGGCGGGCGTCGACCACGCCATTTCGGCGATCGAAACGGATGCCTTCAAACAGATGATCGAAACGGCGGTGAAGGAGTTTCCCAACTTCAAGGTGGCCGCCACGACACTCCGCCGCGTGATCACGGCCACGAAGAACGACTGGAGCGCCATCTGCTGGCACGACGGCGGGTTTTACGACAGCCGCAAGTATCCCGAACTGGAAATCCTTGATCGCGTCGGTGGCGGCGACAGTTTTGCCAGCGGACTTGCCTTCGGGTTTCTGGAGTTCAACTGCCCACAGAAGGCGGTGGACTATGGGGCAGCCCATGGGGCCCTGGCGAGCACCACGCCCGGTGACACCTCCATGGCCACTCGCACGGAGGTTGAGAAGCAGATCAAGGGGGGCGGGGCTCGGGTGGTGCGGTAAGTCTTGTTCCGCGAGGCGATGGCCGACGAACGGATCTTGTCGTCACGCACCCGGCTGGCTCAGCCGAACGCACTCGGTTCTCCCCGCGGGTCATCACGGCCGCTTGGCACTGATCGCTCGGGCTCGCTCGGCGTCGAAGCCATCCCAGCCCGGCGGCGCCGGAAGGCAGGGAAGGATCACGTCTTCACACGCCCCCCGCCGGGAGCGAACAAGCTCGTCGATCTCCGCACGGAGGGCCGCCACATATCGGGCCTTCTCTTCGGTCGAAAACCGGTGGCTTCGTCCGTCCTCGCCGGGCTCCGTCGCCGCGACGCCTTCCCAGTCGCTGATGGCGGCCTCGCACAGGGCGGCCTGCATGGCAAAGAGAGGCATGTCGTCAGCCCGCCACTGCTTCTCATGGCGGAGAAACTCCCGCTCGGGATGAAACGACGCCGGCAGCCGCCCAGGAACGAGCGGTAGGCGGCGGGTAAAGCAGAGGCAAAGCCTCGCGTCGGCGAGATCACCGCAGATCATCCCGACGGTAAAGTTCCGTGTCTCAGGGCCCCGCGTCGCCGTGAGCACGTAGCGATCATCGTCGATACGATCCCGCAGCGACCACCAGATGGCCTCGGGATCGGCCCGCATCACGGCATCGACCGCACGACGCACCCGCTGCTGCTCCTCCCAGTCGTAGGTGGCCCCGAAGATCGGCGCGGCGTTCCCCCCAACTCCACCGAGGGCTGGCGGCGGATTGCTGCTGGCCATCGCGTCGATGATCTCACCAAACCGCCCCGATGGCGGATGGAGGGCGTGGTGCTGGAGCAGGGAAACCGGATCGAGGGGCGCCCGCACCCGCTCGATCGTGAAGCGACCGGGATGCACCGTGTCGGGGTCGGATCGCAGGCACGCCTGCACCGACAGATTGTCTTCCATCATGTGCTCGCGAAAGCGCGCCAGGCTGAAGATCTTGCGGCTCAGCACGAGTTCGTGCGGGCGATCGATGCCATCCGCACGAATCGGTCCGCGAAATCCCCGCACGAGCGAGTCGGCCCCGAGAATGAACTGGTCGTCGCCAAGGTAGAAGGCGTTGCTCCCCTCTTCGCCCGCGGTCGTCGCCTCCGCCCGCTTTCGGGCCCACTCGGCGGCGTCGGCCGGAGACTGCCCCTGGTGTAGGGCTTCCTGTTGGAATCGTTCGCGAAACAGCTCACGGCCGCTGCGGAAAAACGGGTTGTCGAACCAGACCTGATCCCCCGGCAGGAGGCGATCGGCGTCGAAGTGCCGACGCCACAAAACGCCATCCCCTCGGTGCGGCAGATCTTCCGGGATGACCCTCCGGCTGAGGAAGCCGTTGAGTGCCTCGAGGGCCGTGGAATCGCCCGTCTCCCGAAGATGCTGGATGATGCCCCTGATCAGGACGAGCGTTGTGTATTTGAGGCACCGGATGCGCGGCACCGGCACACCGTCGGTGCCATGCATCACCCAGAGGTCGTCGATCGCGTCGACTGGTGCGATGCCCGGTGCCACCACGAAGCGGTCGTTGACCAAAATCCAAAACCTCGGATTTCTCGCCTCGGGTGAGTCGTCGGAGGGGCGGATCACGGTGCCGGTCAGAGCGGCCCTCACGACATGAAGCCGCACGCTCCGTTCGGCGTCGCTCATCTCCACGCCACGGAGGAGGGCCTCGGCGCGGTCGAGAATGGCCGTGTCGTGGGTGGTCATGGTATCTCCACCCACGAACGGCATCCGCCGTAGGCTTCGTTCCATGGCAGGCTCACAGGGGAGGGCAGGGGGGTGACCTCCACCTCCAGCACGTACAGTTCGTCCTTCCACCGGTGAAACCTCTCCGCGACGACGGCATCCGACCACACGTGGCGGTTGCGGTAGGGTGCAAGGTGTTCCATGGTGAGAACTCGACGCGCCTCGCGCACCGTGGCCATGTGCCGGAAGACGACCGTTCCCTCCGGAGGCCGGTCGTCGTCGATACCGTCGAGGAGGTCACGGGCCTCAGGAATCAGGCTCTCGGGCGACTGATGGAGAAAGGTGGGCATGAGCCAGAACGACGCATGCTCGGGCCGAAAGGCCCCCCCAGGCTCCACGATGCCGCCCTTGCGAAGGATCACATCCTGTCGACGTGTCGCGAGCGCCCGGCAGATCGCCGCCCACTCCTTGAAGGCCATGGGCATGATGTCACTTCGCCGGCCGAATGTAGAGCCCGTCTGCCTTGATCTGAATCACGGGAATACCCAGTTTCGGATCGAAGATCGCGCTGCCCGACACCACCACGTCCTGCCCCTCGGCCACGCCGAGCAGCTGCGGCGCCGCCATCGGAATCACTTTTCCGTCGGCACCGAGAAAACTCACCGCGGCAATCGGGGAGTTGGCCGCCCGCTTCTTGCAAAACGGGCAGTCATCGGCATTGTGGCCGGGTTTGGTGGCATGGTCGTCGGTCGGGATTTCCAGCATCGAGAACGTCGCCTCATTCTTCCCGAAGGGGGACGTGCCACGGCCTCCGATCCGACCAGCCACGACGACGGCCTTGGGGGTGGTGGAGAGCTGTGCCTTGGCGGCGGCGATCGTCACGGCCCCTGCCGGCTCGGCGTCCTTGAGCACCGCAGTCCGGGCGGCCGCAACATCGACGGCCGCCATCGAGATTCCTGCGATGGCCACGAGGAAGCCACACGCCATACCGAACCGCATCACCTGCTTCACCGACATCACTTCACCTCCTTGACCGCCGCAAACGCTTTTTCGAGCCTCTCCGTCATGCCCGCCAGCACCCCCTTGGGATCGGCTTTTTCGTCCGCCGAATGAAACGCTTCGTCCACGGCCCCGAAGCACGCCTCGATCTCGTCGAGCCCTGCGGCGGCCTTCTCGGCGAGCCCCTCATTGGTGGCGAGCGACCGAACCGCCTCGATCATGTGCCCGATGTCGTGGACCGCGTCGTCGGCAGCCTCACTGGCGTCGGACGCCAGCTTCTCCGACAGGCCGTGGCTCAGCGACTCGAGCCTGGCGACCCCTTCGGCAAACGACGCCGGCATATCGTGATCGTGGCCATGATCCTCGGCATGATCGTGACTGCCCTCCGCAGCATGGTCGTGCTGGGCCGCCGATGAGGCGACCGGAGCCGCCACCTTCGGCTCGGCTGCCGGCTTGCAGGCCACGATCAATGGCAGACACCAGACGACGATCCGGCCGACGCGGGCAACGCGGTCCATGAGATTCTCCACGACAGGAAAGGAAACCAGCCCTGGCAGTGTATCCGGAAGCGTCAACGGCGTGCACCGGCAACCCGGACACGGGCTTCCGGGCCCGCATCGGCCACGAGGCACACCAGGGATCGATCCACGATCACCATCGGCTGCGTGGGATCGATGGCGGGCCGCTTTCCCTCCGGCAGGATGTCATCGGGCGACGCACGCGACGTGTCGATGAACAGCCGCCAGGGGAGCTTTCGGATCTGGTCATTCCGTGGCAGCACGAACGTCTCGGGCGTGGAGCCCGCGTGCGTGAGGAGCAGCACGTGGCGGGCGACGCCCTCGATGCCCCCTGCCTCGAGGTTGTTGCCCGCAAGAAGTCGGTCGCGGGGCGGGGCGGTGAGAAAACAGGTGAGGCCTCCGTTGGCCAAATGCCAGTCGATCGGGTCTCCGGAGGGGGCGAACCATGCCACGTCGGGCATCCTCGCCTCAGTGACAGCCGCCCCTTCCAGAAACGTCCGTCGTCGGAGCGTCGGATTGCCCCGTCGAAATCGAATCAACTCGCGGGTGAAACGCACGAGGTCGGCATGCTGGTCGATGAGCGTCCAGTCGAACCACGACACCTCGTTGTCCTGGCACCAGGCGTTGTTGTTGCCCTGCTGCGTCCGTCGAAACTCATCGCCCGCCAGCATCATCGGCACCCCCTGGCTCAGGAGCAGGGTCGCCAGCATGTTCCGCACCTGACGACGGCGGAGCGACTCCACCTCCGGACGATGCGTGGGCCCCTCGACGCCGTAGTTCTCGGAAAAGTTGTTGTTGTCGCCATCGCGGTTGCCCTCGCCATTGACCTCGTTGTGCTTTTCGCGGTAGCTGACGAGATCCGAGAGGGTGAACCCGTCGTGCGAGGTGACGAAGTTGATGCTGTGGCAGGGCTGGCGTTCGTCGTCGCCGTAGAGATCGCTCGATCCCGCAAGCCGCGTGGCGAGATGGCCTGTCTGGGCGAAATCGCCCCGCCAATACCGCCGCACGTCGTCGCGATACCGACCGTTCCACTCGGCCCACCGCAGCCTCGCGAAGGACCCAACCTGATAGGCGCCCGCCGCGTCCCACGCCTCGGCGATGATCTTGGTGTCGGCCAGGGCCGGGTCTTCCGTGATCACTTCGACGACCGGCGGGTTGGGCTGCAGATCGCCGTTGCGGTCACGGCTCAGCACGCTCGCCAGGTCGAATCGAAATCCGTCGATGTGGTAGTTGTGCACCCAGTTTCGCAGGCACAGAAAGATCATCTCGCGCACGACGGGATGATTGCCGTTGATCGTGTTGCCGCAGCCGGTGTAGTTGCGATAGGTGGCCCCGCCGTCGCCGAGCATGTAGTAGACGCGGTTTTCAAGTCCCTTGAGCGACAGCGTGGGCCCGAGGTGGTTGCCCTCCGCGGTGTGGTTGAAGACCACGTCGAGAATCACCTCGATGCCGGCGGCATGCAGGGCCCGGACCATCTCCTTGAACTCGTGAACCTGCCCGCCGGGCGACGTGTCGGCGGCATAGCCACGGTGCGGGGCGAAGAAGGCGAGCGGGTCGTAGCCCCAGTAGTTGGTGCGCACGCCGCCATCGGCCAGTGGCATGGCGGAGGCGAACTCGTGCACGGGCATCAGCTCCACGGCCGTGACGCCGAGGGACTGGAGATACGGAATCTTCTCCACGACGCCACGGTAGGTGCCCGGATGCGTGACCCCGCTTGTCGGGCTGGCGGTGAAGCCTTTCACGTGCATCTCGTAGATGATCGTGTCCGCAAGGCCTCGGCGCAGATGGCGATCGCCCCGCCAATCGAACGTGTCGTCGATCACGACGCACTTCGGCGGAACGAGACGGCCCGAAGGGGCGATCACAAACTCCCCCGCCAGAGCCTTTGCATAGGGGTCGATCAGGGGAGCGCCGCCATCGAATCGCTGGCCATGCTCGGGATCGAACGGCCCATCGGCCTGGAGGTGGTAGAGCTGCCCCGGCACCAGGCCCGGCACCATCACGCTCCAGATATCGCCCCAGCGGTCCCTCGACGGATCGAGCGTGATCACCTCTGCCGGCTCCGCGGCATCAACCCCGTCGTAGAGCAGCACCCGGATCGTGGTGGCCGATCGGCTGTACACGACAAACTGCACGCCCCCGTCGCGCAGCACGGCTCCGTAGGGGAGCGGCAGGCTGAACTGGAGCGGCGGGAGCGGCTTTCGGCCACGGGGCCGTTTGATGATCCGCGGTTTCCGGGGAGGCATCATGGGATGATACCACTCCGAGGGCGGTTGGCGGGCGGCGTTCCCGCCGTGCGGGCGGCAGGGCTTGCGGCTCCCGCGCGGGCGGCGATGATACCGGCGTGAGCGGCGTAACCTACTCGAGTGCCGGTGTCGATCTGGAGCTGTACCGCCAGGGAATGGCGCGTCTGCCGGCTCACATGCGCCGCACCCAGTGCCCTCGAGTGATGAGCCAAGAGGGGGGATTTGCCGCCCTCTTCGCCCTCGACTTCAAGGGGCTCTTTTCCCGTCGCTACGAGGACCCGCTGCTCGTCTCATGCACCGATGGCGTTGGCACGAAGCTGAAGATCGCCGTGGAGGCGGACGTGCACCACACGGTGGGCATCGACCTCGTGGCGATGAGCGTCAACGATGCCCTCTGCACCGGGGCGGAGCCGCTGTTTTTTCTCGACTACGTGGCGATGGCGAAGGACGACCCGGAACGCCTCGAACAGATCGTCCGTGGCATCGCCGATGCCTGCGTCGAGTGCGAGTGTGCGTTGGTTGGCGGTGAAACGGCGATCCTTCCCGACATGTATCATCCGGGAGAGTACGACCTCGCCGGCTTCTGCGTAGGGGTTGTCGAACGGAAGCGGCTCGTCGATGGCCGGCAGATTCAGCCGGGCGACGTGGTGCTCGGAATCGCCTCGAGCGGTTTTCATTCCAACGGCTACAGCCTCGTGCGCAAGGCAGTGTTCGAGGTGGGCCGTCACCGGTGCAGCGACACCATCGACGAGCTCGGCGGCCGAACGGTGGCCGACGCGCTGCTGGCGCCCACCCGGCTCTACGCCAAGCCCGTCAAGGCCGTGCTCGGACACTACCGGGTGAAGCAGGTGGTTCACGGCATCGCCCACATCACCGGGGGCGGCCTCGTGGAGAACCTCGCCCGCATCGTTCCCAGCACCGTTCAGGTTCGGCTTGAACGTGGCTCGTGGCACGTTCCCGCGGTGTTCCCATGGGTGCAGCGACTGGGGGGAATCGCGTCCGACGAAATGGAACGCGTGTTCAACATGGGCGTCGGCATGGCACTGGTGGTGTCACCCCACTTCGCCGACAGCATTCAGAAGCAACTGGCCGACCTCGGCCACGAGAGCTTCACGATTGGCTCGGTTCACGCCTCCGCGGCCGACGACGAGCGCGTGGTGCTTCGCTAGGGCGATTCCGGCACACCACCATGCGGAGCGTCACCACTCGTCTCCGTCCAAGCCCAAGGCCGTGAGGCCTGGGACACGCCCGGCTTGCTCCAGACCCCGTCGGGCTTCAACGACCAGGCTCACCGTACCGGCATCACGCCCGGGTTCGACGGCCCAGCCTGTTCGAGCGCGGCGATCACCTGGGATTCGGTGATGAGATCCCGCAGGATGATCGGTTCCGGGCAATCGCCGCCGGCGGTCGCGGCGGGATAGATCGCCAACACCGGAATCGAGCGGCTCTGGAGCCCTTCCAAGGCGGCCTTGATCTCCTCCGAACCATCGGTCCAGTCGGCCAGCACCGGCACCACGCGGTTGGCGTCGACGAGCTGCTTCACACGGTCGGTCTCGATGGCGTAGGCGAGATTGAACTTGCACGTCGGGCACCAGTCGGCTGAGAAATCGACCATCACGGTGGCGCCGCTCCGTCGGAGCTCCACGATCCGGTCGCGCGAGAAAGGCTGCTGCCATTCGATGACCGACTCGCCCGGCGCCAGCAGTGAGAAGGCGCCCCAGCTCACGAGTGCCGCCGCCAACCCGGCCTGGACCCACCGGCCGAATCCCACGGTGCCCGTGGTCTCCTGACCGCGACCGATCCACCAACACCCGCCCCAGAGCCCAACGAGCATCGCCAACGTTGGCACGAACCACTCGTGATGGAGAAACGTGAAGAGGTACACAACCGTTCCCAGCATCACGAAGCCAAGGAGTTCCTTGAACGTCTGCATCCAGGCCCCGGGCTTTGGAAGAACCTTCACGAGTCCGGGTATCAGGCCGACCATCACATAGGGCAGCGACATGCCCATGGCGATCGATCCAAACACCGCATACGTGACGGCCGTGGACTGCGTGAGCGTGAAACCGAAGACAGGCCCCAGGAAAGGGCCGCTGCAGGGGGTCGCGAGCACGGTGCTGAGCACGCCCTTGAGGAACGAGCCGACCGGGCCCTCCTGCGTCTGAACATGCCCCGCCTTCTCGCCGATGAAGCCCGGAATCGGGAGTTCCCACACCCCCAGAAACGACAGGGCGAATGCAAACACGATGGCGATCATCGTGATGTTGAAGCCGGCCGAGGTGAACTGCTCGCCCCAGGCGAGGTTGGCCTTCCCGAGGCCGATGTTGGCCGCCACGCTGGCGGTGGCCAACGCCATGAACACCGCAAATACCCCCGCGCAATACCAGAGGTTCATCTGGAACACTTCTCGGCGGTCCCGGCCGGACTGCTGGGCGAACGACATCAGCTTCAGCCCGAGCACCGGCAACACACACGGCATCAGGTTGAGCAGAAGACCTCCGGCCAGCCCCATGAGCAGGGCCAGGGGGAGCGAGATCGTCGATGGTGCCGTCGGAACGGTCGGCAGGGGAGTGCCCGCAGCCGGCGTCTTGAGGGAGGGCGTTTCACACTCTGGCCCGGAGAGCAACCCGCCACCGACGGCTCCGAGGGGCACGATCGCCTTGGCCACCTCCGCATACCGGGCCTCGGAAAACGTCGCGATGCCATTCGGTGCCGTCACCGTCAGCCGCACCGCGCTGGGTGGATCGCAGGTCTCATCACTGCATGTTTGAAATCCGACGAGGGCCTCGCCGCCGTCGGCGCCCAGTGTGATGTCGAGTGTGATGTCGAGCGTGATCGGACCGTCAACGGCGCCGGCCTCGATGAGTTCGGGATGGATGGTGGGGGTGGCCTTCACCACCGCGGCCCGAACCGCCGACGCATCACCGCCGACGATCGTCGGCTTCCCCTGACCGACCTCGCTCTTGCCCGTGTCGGACGTGCGGTAGAGGTGCCAGCCCTCCTCGGGCACGATCTCGACCCTCACCACCGTGGCACCGGCCTGCGTCGCCGTCGACGCCACAAGGCTGGCGTGTGTGCGATCCGGGGTGTAGCGGCCGACGGCGGACTGCCCATCGGAAGGCGTTATTGCGGTAGCAGCAGGAATCGCCACACCGGTCGTGAAGGGAAACTCTTTGGGCGGCAGACACGTGGTGTCTTGGCAGAGTTGGAGCCGCACGGCCCCGCGCACGTCGCCTGAGCCCGGGGCCAGAGGCGCCCGCCAGGTGATGGTGCCGGAATGCTCCTCGATGACCAGCCCCTTCCACGCCGGCACATCATCAACGGTTCGGCCATGAGGAGGCGAGTCGGGAGCGAAGCCGCCACGTGGTGTTCGAGGCGAGTCGGGGTCGATCCGAATGGTGGTGGCAATCGGTCCACCCGGCTTCTGCGTGATGGCATAGAGGTGCCATCCGTCTTCGAGCATCGCGGTGACGGCGACCTGGTCGGGCTGGCCGTTGCTCCCCGGCTCGACCCTGGCCGAAATCATCACAGGATCACCGAGCGACGCGGTGATGGCCGCCAGCGGGTCTTCGACCACGGCCATCGTGTTCCCGGCATCGCCGGCGCCGAGTCGGCTGGCGAGGTCGTCGGCCACAGCCGCGGAGAGGCAGACGGCGAGGAGCACGCCTGCCACCCGCCCGAGGTTGCGACCGAAATAAGTCATGCGATCCGTCGTGGAGGAGGCCGCGCGGGCCTGCCGGGCAGGGCCGATCCCCAATCCGTGGGTAGTTTTCGACGAGGAAAGTCTATCGGCTGCACATTTCCCCGGTCAAACGAGCCACTCTGACGGGTTGCTGAGGATGCGGAGGCAGGATGGGAGGGCTGTGTGGAGTCGGTGCACGCGAGCGACCACCTCGTTCGGGCTGGAAAACACCCGTTCTTCATCGAAGATCCACCGAAACCAGTTGTCGAGGGCCAGCACGACGCCCGACGCATGGAGCCACGGAATGAGCCCTCGCTCATGCTCCACGAGCGGCCGGATCGACTCGTAGGCGGCGATCGCGTCCCGCCACCGCGCGGGCATCGTGTCGGCGCTGTCCTCGTGCCAACTCCCGAGGAGTCTCGCCAGGTCGGTGGCCGGGGTGTCGATTCCGGCGGCGTGAAGGTCGATCACTCCCGACACCTGGGGGGACGACGCCGACTCGAACAGGAGATGCTCATACCAGATGTCGCGGAGCACGGGCTGAACAGGCACGGCCTTCCGCGATGACGCCACGACCCGGCGCATGGCCTGCTCACCGCCGAGGGCAGCAAACGACGCGATCGCACCCGCCATCGCGTTCAGGATGTCGCCACAGACCCATTCGGGGCGAGTCGTCGATGAGGGCAGCCGCCAGGGATGCTTCACGAGCCGAGCGGCTCCGGCGGTCCGGCGGATCACGGCTGCCGGCACGTCGAGCCCCGGCAGGCTCCCCGGAAGGGATGCCGCGGCCAGATGGATGTGCGCGAGCATCTGTCCGGCCGACGCGGCCTGGGACGGCGTGGGGGAGGCGCGGCAGCATCCCGAGACGAACGGCAGGAGCTCCCATGACGCGCCCGTGCTATCCGCCGCGACGGTGTCCCCCGATCGCGTCGGCACGGCGGGATGAATGGCGTCGATTCCCGCGTCGTGCAGGTGCTGGGCCAGGGCGTGCACCCAGGCGATGCGGTGACGGTCGGTTCCGGCAGGCCATTCCTTGAGCACGAACCTCCGGCCGTCGGCGCCCGTGATCATCACCAGCCTGGCACCGCTGAAGCCGGAGGTGAGCCGGTCACCATGCCTCGTCGCGGGCTCAATGCCCCACGCCGATCGGAGCACCGCCATTACCGGATCGAACGCATCGGCATTCGGCATTGGGTGTTTCCGAAGATTCGCGTGGTGGGCCGTGGTCGGTGATGCTAGTCTCTCAGAGGGAAGCCGAGAGGCCTTCCGGAGGACTCATGCGTCTCGTCGTCGCCGTGGTGAAACCGTCGGAGGTTGAGAGTGTGCGGCAGGCACTGGCGGCCGTCCAGGTGACCCGCATGACGGTGTGTGACGCCCATGGCTACGGCCCCCTGCATGGCTCGGCGGTCGTTCAAGAAACGATGCTGGAAATCGCCGTGAACGACGACTTTCTCGAGCGAACGGTGGCTGCGGTGACGACGGTTCTCGACCGAGCCGCCGATGCCACGAGCCGACTGTTTGTGCTGCCGGCGGTGGATGCCGTGCAGCTCTATCGGAGTGTTCGAGGTCCGGAGGCCGTCTAACCATCATGCCGCGCCACCTTTTGCTGCTCTCGTCCGATCTGATGGCCGCCACACGGCTGTCGGCTCCTGGTGTCGCGATCACGAGGGTGTCGTCGCCTGCCGCAGCGATTCCGGCCGTGGAGCACGACGCGGTGCTCCTCGACCTCCAGTCGTGGCCGGAAGACGTGCCGGCGGCCGTGGCACGAGCCCGGGGAGCCGCCGGCAGCCACGGGGTCGTGATCGCCTTCGGGCCGCACGTGTGGAAAGACCAGCTCGATGCGGCCGTGCACGCGGGCGTCGACGCTGCGGTGAGTCGCGGTGAAGTGATGGGCGGGCTGTCGGCATTGCTCGCCCGTTTCGGCATCCACGGCGGGTAGCGGACGGCAGCGACGAGCGAACGCGCCCGACGCCGCTGCGCACGTTGAACCCGACCGCGCCCAACACGCCGCGCGTTTCACCACGCCGGTCCCACGGCTCACGCCGTTGGGCTTCCACGGGCACCCGAAGCGCCTCACCGTCCCGTCCAAGCCCAAGGCCGTAAGGCCTGGGACACGCTTCGCCACACCATCCGACGCCGCTGCGCACGTTGAACCCGACCGCGCCCAACACGCCGCGCGTTTCACCGCGCCGGTCCCACGGCTCACGCCGTTGGGCTTCCACGGGCACCCGAAGCACCGCCTCGCACCGCCCCGCCGTGTGACGAGCGAGGGGTTGCCCACGCCCCGGGAGACGGCGTCAGTGGCGAGCGGAGCCAGGATGGCGGAGCGAAGCCAATGCCGAGCGAGCCAAAGGGCATGGATGCCCGACGCGA
>Ga0208783_10000019_pt1 | contig 109540 bp, 93 predicted proteins | sample DEB19_08_DNA_2_FD_184529 | JGI IMG/M metagenome (GOLD analysis project Ga0208783, IMG submission 184529) | Aqueous microbial communities from the Delaware River and Bay under freshwater to marine salinity gradient to study organic matter... | ecosystem: Environmental > Aquatic > Marine >... | reverse complement strand
CGGCCGACCTCGCCCTCGATACCAGCCCGAGCCAGCCGTGGCGATCTTGGGCATCGCTGGGTCTCGATGCCGCCAGAGTGTCGCTCCGGTTACGCTGCCCGGTGACCCCTTGCCGTGCGCGGGGCCGAAAGCCGCCTCCGCCACTATCCCGCACTTTTGCTGCATAGCACGCCGCACGATCGGGGACGAAAACAGCCTGTAAGCCCGGCCGGGAACCCGAGTTGCGTCAGAGGGTCCGAGAAGGGCATAATCCTTCTATCGGGGCATAACGGGGTGGCTATCAGGTTCCGCAGAATTATTGGTTCGCCGAACAAAAGCCGATGGCTGAGTACCTCATCCACTTTGACGACGGCTTCTTGGTTGGGTCGTTCAGGCGCCACCGGGCTCAGCAGCCAAGTCGCATGGCCTTCAACGTCGTCAAAGTGTGTGCCGCCGTCCTACTCGCGGTCGCGTGCCTATCGTCCGCTGCGCAAGGTTGGATCGGCATGGCCCTGTTGTGGGCGAGTCTCATCGCGGTGCTGGTGATGTCCCACCGTATCGACTACTGGCTCATATGCCGCCGGTTTAGACACTCGCCCTATCGAGGCGAAACAGTCCGAACGGCCGTCGAGCCTGAAGGCGTTCATTCGGTCGCGGGTACGCATGATGCGAGGTTTCAGTGGTCAGCCTACACGCGAGCGATCGGGCTGGCGGATGGAATCATGCTGTATCAAGGCCCATCAGTTTTTCAGTGGCTGCCAGATGCGGCTCTAGTGTCAGGAAATCGCCGGGACGTCGAGCAGGTCATTCGAGCGCATGTGCAAAGCCGCGGATTGGGCGAACCAACCGATGCAGCGGACTCGCGATAGAATCCCTTGGAGTGGCTAGCCCGGCGGTCGCGAGCCGCTGATCGGAAACGTTCGGCAACTCGCCGCATCCGTTTTGAATCATGACCAGACCACCACCGACCAGCGGGCTATTCGCGCTACCGTCGACACCGGTCACGCCATTAACCGCCATCGTGTGGTGGGAGCTGCGTCGCATACCGTACAACCTCATCATCGGTGCGTTCGGTATCGTATCGCTCTTCGTATTTCTTTTTAGCATCAGCGCGACGGGCATTCTGGAACCCGGCGAGGATGCCATTGAGCCGATGGCGCTTTTTGCCGCGCCGTTTGTTGCCAATATCTGCTACACCGCAGGCTGGCTCGTGGATGCCCCCCTCCGCCTCATCTTCCCCGCCATTAGTCCACGATTCACACCGCTCTTATTCCAACTCGGGCTCTATTTCTCGCTGGTCGTCATCAGCTATCCAGCCGTCTACTGGAGTGGATACCGTGTCCTGCAGGTTCTCAATGTTCTTCATTAAGCCAGCCCATTCGTCGCCGAACCACGCGCTGCAGCAGACGGCGGGGGCGGGTAGTCTGATCGAGGGTCAATGCTCCAGCGGCCCCCGCCGCTGCTGAGCTCATTCGTTAGGCCCATGACAAATCGTCAACTCGAATCGTTGATCGAGGACGCCTTCGCCAAGGTGCAATACCCGAGCGGGGAGCGACTGTCTGTGCCTACGAACGACGACGAGGGGACGCACGAGCACTTTTGCGGGACACACTGGCGCGACCACTCGGCTGCGACCCTGCAGAGGTTCCAATCAGCCCTGTGGTTCTTCACACCCGCCGCGTTTGCGTATTTCCTTCCCGCCTACATGCTGGCTGTTCTGAAAGGCGGCGAGCCGTCGCAAGTGATCTGGGGGCATATTCTGGCTCAGTTCTCAAGATCGTCGCGAGCGGCCGAGTTACTGCCAGCGCTTTCCTGCGATCAAGTTGAGGCTCTTCGCCACTTCATGCGCTACGTTTGTGAGGGGATTCCCGATGGTGATGGCGACTGTAGTGGGGCATTGTTGAATCTCGCGGCAGGCCGGGCCTAACCACGCAATGCAGCGGACTCGCGATACACTCCGGCGGAATGGTTCGCCCAAGGTCGCGAGCCGCTGATTGCAGGCGTCAGGTCCTTCTCATGTCGCATCCGCTCTATGACCTGTTGCTGCGGTTGGAGGATGCCAAGATTGCGTTCACGATCTCGCGCAATCGGAGCGACTCGCTGCTTGTGACGCTCACGCTTGTTGGCGAACGCATCGAGATCGACGTCTTCGAAGATGGCCACATGGAGGTGTCCAGCTTTACCGGCAGCGAAGGAATAGTTGGTGGTGCGGAAGTCTTGGAGAAGCTGATCGCGGGTGGCCGCGGGTGAATGACCTCACCAGACGCTGGATCAGACGGCGGATAGAATCCAGCGGTGTGGCTGAGCCCGTAGTCCGCCGCTGATCGCCAACGTTCGTCGATGGAGGTATTACCGCTGGCTACAGCACCCCGTCGTAAGAGAGCCTTGATGAGCCTCGGCAATACGCTTGTTGAGGGGCCGCGTACGATTCATGAAAAGGGAAAGATTGGGGTCTCGTATGTTTCCACGGTGTTCGATCTGTTTTGGCACGACGCCGCGTTTACGACTTTTCGCTCATGCCGCATCTATTGCGACGCATGCGGCGATGAGGACTCAGGTTTCCTGAAGCCCCTAGTCCGGATCGCCGAATGGGAACGACAGGTAGACGTTCACGTTGTTTGCCCCCCGTGGCCGAACGTTGTCGTCAGGTTGATCGAAGTCCCGCTGGACTGCCCGGAGATCCAGCGTGAGGTAACGCGGGTCCAAGCACTGGCGGATCAGTCCCATCTGACAAGATTCGGGCTTCCGACGCGTAGAGACCCTGGCGGTATAGCGGCGGGTCCATCGGCCCATCTACGTGTCAGGTTCCATGCGGGATGGCAGACGCTTTCGCGCGCGTTCTGGCTGTCCGAGGCCCCGGAGTGCATCGACGTTTTCGAATCTGTTTCGGCCGTCGCTGCAGCGTCTGGGGCGGCCGCAACGCCGAGTCGGTGGGTTGAATGCTACGATCAGTCGTTCGACAGCATCGGCGGCAGCGCTCGTTGGCTATGGGACTATCAAGCGGGGTACTTGGGTGACCCGGACGACGAACCAAGCGATGCAGCAGAATCGCGATAGCGTCCTGCGGTATGGATAATCCGACAGCCGTGATCTGCTACGGGTAACCATTCGCCCACCTTGGAGGGTCGCCATGTCTGATAAGGCCATACAGAAACAAGTCGAGCCGGATGTCGAGTATCTGGTCGCTTGGATCTCGCAGGGCATGTATGGCGCGGACATCAACATCTACGGCAACGCGGCTGGGCTGAAGCGACTGGCCGCCATGCTCATGCGGGTGGCGGACTATGACCAGTCGCAGGGGCGGTATCCCGATGGCGATACGCTGCACTGCCACATCAGTACCGGCCTTAACACGACGGCAAGGGGTTCTCTGCCAAGGCTCACTCTTGGGCGAGTCGAACCCAAGAACGGCGACAACGCTATTGGTGTTGGCTTTCCCGACCTTGAGTCATCCAGCCATGCGGGTGCCCTGTCCGATATAGATGTCTGACGATCGAGGGCTTCGGAGCGAGTCACGCGATTCAGTGGACTCGAGATGAAGACCGGCGGCGTGGATAATCCCTTGGTGTCGAGCTGTTGATCTCATTCGTTGGGCGTCGGCACTATGGAGGTGTGGGATGCGTAGCTTGTGCGTTTTCGTCTGTCTTGTCGGAGTCCTCACGGCCGCGGGCTGCGGTCGGGGGGCGGCACGTAGTCCGCTCACGACCGCCGAGATGGAGTCCGAAGCTGGCATGGCGCTGACCATGACGGATATGAGTCTCAGCGAGGGCTTGGACGGGCGGATGACCGGTACCGGACGGAACTCTGTCGGGGAGCTTTTTCAGATCGAAGTCGCACGAGTTGGCGACCGTCTCCGATTCCGCGCGACGTATGCCTACCCGGATGGCCGCGGAAGTGTCTCCAAAGAGGTCACCAGCCCGTTACCACCTGGTCGGAGTTGACGTGCGGAACCAGTCGCTGACCCGCTTCGCGGGCCACCTAGCCTGGTCGTTCCGTCTGCACCCTATCGCTGAGCGCTAGCCGGTCCATGTCTTGGGGCCAATCCCCAACTCGCTACGATTCAGGGGCAGTACTCCAAGTACCCCGCCGCCATGATTGGCGAAAAAACATGTTCTGAGGTCTCATGGGTGGGGGTAGGCAACGAGGGATTCAGTCGGCCTCTGATACCTAGAAAAAAGCGGCCGGGGTGTTTTCAACCCCGACCGCTCCTTCCGCCCGTCACCCAGCCCACGCCCGACACGCCGCTCGGTAGCCGCAACCCGAGCACGCGACTGTGGACGGCGCTGGATAGAACACGCCGCTCTCGATAGCCCGCCAGACCCGTTTCACGCCCGCCACGGTGCGTTTCACGGTTGCTGGCTCGACCTCGCGGACGTGCTCTTCGACGACCGGCTCCTTGGTCTTCGTGAGAACCAAGAACCGGGTCGCGATCCTCTTCCCCGGGCTGATCTCCGAGGCGAGGTGGCTGTACAGCAGGAGTTGCTCGCCTGAATCCTCGACCTGCTCGGCGGACCATTTCCCACGCGACGTCTTGATGTCGGTCACCACCAGCGTGTCGGCGTCCTCTGTGAGCAGGTCCACCCGTCCATATAAATCCGGCACACCCTCGACCAGCACGCCGCGAATCTCTTCCTCAACGCCCAGCACCCGACCCTGAACGCTCGCCGCAGGGCTGGCCAAGAAAGCCGTGAGCATCCGCGCGGCCAAAGCGTCCAGCGAAGCCCGTGTCTCCGTGCTGCCGAACTGGATCGCGTCCGGGTCGTGCGGCAGCCATGCGGACCGGTAGGCGAACATCAGCCGGTCGATGTTGGGCTGCTCTTCGCCGGACAGGATCGCTTGGAAGTGCTGCTCGACCGCTGTGTGTATGCCAGTGCCGAAGACGAGGGCACTGGACACGCTCTCCTCGGGCAGGCCGTCGATGTACCCGAACTTGTACTTGAGCGGACACGTCCGGAACGTCGAGATGGCCGACCAAGAGATGTAGTCCCGGCCGGTGAGTTTCTTGGCGACTTCGTTGGCCGGGTTCGTGCTGGCAGGCTTCTCGGGCGTGAGCACCGGCAGCAGGGCTTCTCCTACCCCGGCAATCATCGAGCACCTCCAGCCGCGTAGGCTCCGTTGCCGTTGCTGCCCGCGGTGGTCGGCTCGTCGGACTTCAGTTCATCGATGAGGTTGCTCGCCTGCCTGATACCGAGTTCGTCCGCGGTGGTCAGGCCGAAGCGTTCCCGCAGCAGGCCCACGAGGTCGATCTTCCGACGGGCGGCAATGGCCCTAATGGCCTTCACCTGACTGGCGGTAGCAGGTCGGGGGTTAGGCTGGGTCGAGAACCGGGCCGCCGGAGTGCGCGTGACCGTGGCGCCGCTGATGGCCGGGCTGGTGCGGACCTCGACGACTTCCTGAGTGACCGGCTGGAATGCGCGAGAAGGGCTCTGGCTGCGCGTCTGCGGGCCGTTTGGTGTTTGGGGGTGTTCCGGGGCGTCTGGAACACAAACCGGGCTAATTGGTGCCGGATTTCCTTGGACGAGCAGCCGGGCGATCTGGTCTTCGACGGCCTTCTCGCAACTCTGATAAGCCCGGCGCACGACCGTCTGGAAACCGTCGTGGTCTTGGAGAAGGCTGGAGTCGAGTTCGGCCTCGATGGTGCAGGAGGCCGAGGCGCTGGAGAAGCCGGGGAGGCCGACTTTCTTCGAGACGCCCGCATGGAGTTTGAGCATGGGGTTGGTTCCTGTTGGGTGTGGTTTTCGGCGGGCTTCACGGCGGCGCTGATTTCGACGCCGCCGTGAAATGCCCGGGATTCGTGTGGGAAAAGCGACGGGCGTGGGTGCAGCGAGGCTTGGGCACCTCCACCACACTCCACGCCCGTCACTTGCTGGGGTCGCGGGGAATCTTCGAGCCGGTCAGCAGGTCATGCCGCTCGGGCCGCCTGCTTCTTGGCCTTCTTCCGGGCCTTCAGCGTGCTCGTGAAGAACGGCTCCCGGCACCCGAAGCCGAGCGCGTCCCAGTCGACCGTGCCCGTTTCCGGGAGGTCGACCAGCATCACGTCGAGCAGGCACTCCGGGTCGAGGCCAGAGTCTTCAGGCCCGGTCAGCACGAAGCCGCGGCGCCGAATCTCGTGGGAATCCTCGCCGGTCTTCAGGGACACGGCGTCGATCAGGTCACGGTCACTCATGACAGAGCATCTCCATGGAAAAGGGGGAAACGGGACAGGGAAACACGCCCGGCAGCCAGAGGGGCCGACGGGAGGACGAAGAGGGCCACCTACAGAGATGATCTGGGGCGGCACGGACCAGATGCAGTGGGGCGTTGTGGCGACGAGCCGTATTGGCCTATACGGTATTCTCAGGTCACGTCATTGCGACGACACCGCACCCCGCGAGACTGAATGGACAACTGAGTCATGCGTCCTCGGATCTATGTCGATACATCAGTGTTTGGTGGCTGCGAGGACGTCGAGTTCATCGGGCATTCCCGCCGCATAGTCGCCGCCATGACCAACGGCGACTATGCAATGGTGATCTCCGAGGTGACGCTGCTCGAACTGGAGAAGGCTCCGGCTGCCGTTCGGGCACATCTGGAGCGCATCCCGGAGTCTCTCGTGGAGGTGTTGGCACTGGATTCCGAGGCTGAGGAACTGGCAGCCCAATACATCCGTGACGGCGCTGTGGGGAAGAATGAACGGGCCGACGCGCTTCATATTGCACTCGCTACGGCAGCCCGGGTTGACGTCCTCGTCAGTTGGAACTTCAAACACATCGTGAACCTGCGTCGCATACACGCATTCAACGCGGTAAACTTGAAGCACGGGTATCCGGTCCTTGAAATCCGGAATCCTCGGGAGGTGATCGGCGATGAGTGAGACGCATCAGCATCAGGAGACCGCGGTCGAGCAGGTGCGCCGCGTTCGGGACCATCTGAACCGGGAGATCGAGGCGACGACCGGCAAGGCGTTACTCGATCGCGTCCATGGGCATCGGTACACGAGCCCTTTCTTGCAGCGTCTGGCATCAAAGGCCGCATCGAAGGCTGACGCGTCAGGAACGGCGTCCGCCAGCCATTGACCGCTGGCGCTTACGGCATCCTCACTGCAAGCCAGCCCCTCTCAGCCTCCAACGCCTCTGACCGGCTGCCATAAGGCCCCAGCACTGGCCCACCTGACGGCCCCATGTCTGCCCACCAGTAGCCCTCGGCGTCTGGCTCCACGTGGCTCGCCCGAGTGATCTGGAGTTGTCCCAATTCCCGCAGGTCGATCCCCTCGTCATAGATGCACCGGGCGACTCCATCTGCGGCGACGACCAACTCCATGTCGCTGGTCATGCGGCACCTCCTGAACTACGCCTGAGGATGTTTCGCCGCGGCCTGTCGACGAGCAGTTCGCCAACGCTGGCCTGAATCTGCTCGAAGTCCCGGGCGACCATCTGCCGGAGCCTGTTGGAATCTCTCAGCGTCTGCGGCTCGATTCCGTTGATCGTCTGCTGGGCTTGTTCCACGAGGGCATCCAGTTCGGGGCTGCTCCTGATGTTGAGCCGCCGGAAGCGCTCGAAGAACTCCCGCAGGTTCTCGACGGCCGAATCACGAAACACCTTGGGCTGGCCGTCGTGAAGCCCGGTGAGCCGTTCCGCGAGGTGCGCCGTGAGCCGCTGGAGTTCTGTGGCGAAGGCTTGCTCGGCCAACTCGACGGCACTCTCAAACCGCTCACGGACCCGGGCCTGCTCGGCTTGATAGACGTCCGGGTGCAGGGCCATGAGATACCCGGGCGGCTCGATGGTCGGGTACGAAACCTCCAGATCGAACAGGCCGTCGAGCGTCGTGGGGTAGTCGCTGGCGTTGAAGAGCGTGCCGAGTCGCCGTTGGGCCTCGCTCTTGATCGTGTCGTACTGGATGGAAAGTTCCCGGGCGGCTTCTTGGAGTCGCTCACGGTAGGTCTGCATGGTCTGCGCGAACAGGCCGAGCGAGTTCTGCGGAAGGAGCCGAATGCCAGCCTCGGGGAATGGCAGCGTGACCGTCCGCCAGTAGGTCGAGGCTTCCGAGCGAACGGCAGCCACGGCACGGTAGGCGGGGTTCTTGGTGTCGAGGATGAGTTTGCTGGCCGAGAGGAGTTCCCGGTCGGCATGGAACGCTCGGGCGGCAGTCGTGCGCTGCTCCGGGGCGAGGGTCCTACGGACGCCCAGCCATGTGAAGGCGAGTTTCACGGCGGCCATCGTGGTGCGGAGTCTGTGGGCGGCGGAGCGTTCGAGTTGGGTTGTCGGGGTGTTGGTGGGTGAGGACCGGCTCGTGATGGTCTGGCCGGTGTTGTGGGAGGTGGTGGTTGCTGTGGACATCGAGGTGTGTGTCTCCATCGAGAAGGTTCGGGGGCTCTCGGTCACAGGCGAGAGCAGAAAAACCCCTTGGCTGGTGACGGTTTTTGGAGCCTAGGACGGGCGATTGGCGTCCACCCCACCCGTTGGCCCTCCCGGCACGAAAAGCCGAATCAGGGGCTCAGAAATGCTGGACGAGGAAACGGAGCAGGCGGGTGTTGTCGGCAGGTCAGCGCGGACGGGTGCCCACAACCAATGCCTCGCCCGCTGCTACCGCGCCCGTAGGCCCACTCGCGCTTGGAGGTGCTGGGATGGGAACTGATCGGCTGGATGGATGCCAACCACCAGACCCCATATAGGAAGAAGAAAAAGAAGAGTAGAAAGAACTTATAGAAGAATAGAACCGGTTCAGCATTGGTGCCGATGTGGGTCGGCATGAGTGCTGAACTGGGTCGGCGTGGGTGCTGATGTCGGTGCCGCGGACTGTCTCTCGCCCGTCGCCCGCGGACCGAATGGACGAGGTTCGTGCGAGTCCACGACGACCTCGAAGTCTTTCAAGCGTCGCCCGACGGCGCGCCGGCTATCGACATTCGCTGGCGAGGAGGCCGGACTATCCGCCGTTTCATTCACGGCGATGGGCAAATTCCCCCGGTCGTAGATAATCCCCCACGAGGATGCTTCGCCGATGCTGCTCTCGATCACCACGACCCACGCGCCGGCTACCGATCTGGGGTATCTGCTCCACAAGCACCCCGATCGCGCTCAGACCTACGACCTCGCGTTCGGTCGAGCACACGTCTTCTACCCGGAGGCGGGCGAGAGTCGCTGCACGGCGTGCTTGGTGATCGACGTCGACCCAGTCGGCCTCGTGCGAGGAAAGCCCGGGGAGCGGACGCTCGACCAATACGTCAACGATCGGCCGTACGCGGCGTCGTCGATGCTGGCCGTGGCGATCGCCCGCGTGTTCGGAACCGCCTTGTCGGGGATCTGCAAGCCCCGACCCGACCTGGTGACGACACCGATTCCGCTCGAAGCATCGATCCCTGCGCTTCCGTGTCGCGGAGGCCCGGAGCTCCTGCGGCGACTGTTCGAACCGCTCGGCTACACGGTGAGTGCCGTCACCCGGCCGCTCGACACGGCATTTCCTTCATGGGGCGACTCGGCAGTCATCGGCGTGTCTATATCGGGGACGGTCACCCTCACGGATCTCCTCAGCCATCTGTACGTGCTCATCCCGGTGCTCGACAACGAGAAGCACTACTGGGTGGGAGACGACGAGGTGGCGAAACTCCTCCGCCACGGGGAAGGTTGGCTCGCACGCCACCCCGAGCGCGAACTGATCGCGAGGCGGTTCCTGAAGTATCGACGCAATCTCGCGGACGAGTGCATCCGCCAGCTGCGCGAGCAGGACGGAGATGCCCAGGCCGACATCGACGCCGAGTCCACCGTTGATCCTCGCGAGGAGGAGGGGGAGCGCAAGTTGAGCCTCCACCAGCAGCGCCACGGCGTGATCGTCTCCGTTCTCGAAGCCCGGGGCGTACGGCGAGTCGTCGACCTCGGATGTGGGGAGGGGCACCTGCTCCGCGACCTGCTGTCGCGACCGTTCTTTGAGAAGGTCTTGGGCATGGATGTCGCCCACCGCTCTCTCGAAATCGCGGCCGACCGGCTTCACCTGGAGCGGCTTCCGCCGCGGCAGCGCGAGCGAATCGAACTGATTCACGGCTCGCTCCTCTATCGAGACCGTCGGATCGAGGGCTTTGACGCAGCGATTCTCTGTGAGGTGATCGAACACCTCGACGAGCCTCGGCTCGAAGCGGCGACTGAGGTCGTGTTCCGGGTCGCGAAGCCCGGACTCGTGATCGTGACCACGCCGAATCGTGAATACAACGTGATGTGGGAGTCGCTGACGGCGGGTGCCACACGGCACAAGGACCACCGGTTCGAATGGTCTCGCGACGAGTTTCGGGCCTGGGCCGACACTGTCTGCGCCCGATTCGGATACTCCTGCGAAACGAGCGGCATTGGCGACCCCGGCATCACGCCGGATGGCCACGCCGTCGGCTGCCCGACGCAGATGGGAGTCTTCTCGCGTGTCACGTGATGCCGTGGTGGAGATCAAGGTGCCCGAACTGTCGCTCGTCGTGCTCATCGGCGCCTCGGGATCCGGCAAGAGCACGCTCGCAAGGCGGCTGTTCAAGCCCACGGAGATTCTTTCGTCGGACATCTGCCGCGGGTGGGTGTCCGACGACGAGAACAATCAGGAGGCGACCCGGGACGCCTTCGACGTGCTCCATGCCGTGGCGCGCAAGCGGCTCGCGCGCGGCCTGCTCACGGTCGTCGACGCGACCAACGTGCGGGCCGAGGATCGCAAGTCGTTCGTGCAGCTCGCCAGGGAGTTTCACTGCCTTCCCGTGGCCATCGTGGTGGACACGCCGGAGCACCTCTGTCACGAGCGGAATGCGTCGCGACCGGACCGGGCATTCGGCCCCCATGTCGTCCGCAACCAGCGGGCGGCGATGCGACGGGAGCTGCGGGGCCTGCCTCGCGAGGGCTTTCGACAGGTGTGCACGCTCCGGTCACCGGAGGAATGTAGCACTGCCGTCCTCGTGCGGCAGCCCTTGTGGAACAACCTCAAGCACGAGCGGGGACCGTTCGACATCATCGGCGACGTCCACGGCTGCCATGAAGAACTCGTGGCCCTCCTTGCGCGGCTGGGCTGGACCGTCACGCCCGCCGACCCAGCGGCGGGCGAGTCTGTCGACGTGGTGGTGCCCACGACGGACGGCGTTTCGAGGAAGCTCGTGTTTCTCGGCGACTTGGTCGATCGCGGCCCGAACACGCCCGCCGTCCTACGGCTCGTGATGAACTTGGTGCGATCGGGGCACGCGATATGCGTTCCGGGTAATCATGACATCAAGCTTCTGCGGGCCCTGTCGGGCAAGAACGTGCAGGTGACTCACGGCCTCGCGGAGTCGCTCGCGCAGCTCGCCGGCGAAACCGATGAGTTTCGTCGGAGCGTTGCCTCCTTCATCGACGGTCTCGTGAGCCACTATGTCCTCGCCGACGGGCAACTCGTCGTGGCACACGCGGGCCTCAAGGAGTCGATGCATGGAAGGGGGTCCGGCGGCGTGCGCGAGTTCGCACTGTTCGGGGAGACGACCGGCGAGACGGACGAGTTCGGCCTTCCGGTGCGCTTCAACTGGGCGCTCGACTACCGTGGCAAGGCGACCGTGGTGTATGGGCACACGCCCGTGCCCGAGCCGGAGTGGCTAAACAACACGCTCTGCATCGATACCGGCTGCGTCTTCGGCGGTGCGCTCACGGCGCTTCGATGGCCGGAGCGAGAGTGCGTATCGGAGGCCGCTCGGGCCACGTATGCCGAACCGAGGAAGCCCTTTCTCGATCGCGACGCGCGGCCGCCGCTGACATCCCAACAGGAGCATGACGACCTCCTGGACCTTGACGACGTGTCGGGGAAGCGGCACATCGAGACGCGGCTCACCCGCGTGATCACCGTTCGCAACGAGAATGCCGCAGCCGCGCTCGAGATCATGAGCCGCTTCGGCGCGGATCCGAAGTGGCTCATCTACCTGCCGCCCACGATGTCGCCATGCGAGGCTGCCCGTGAGGGTCCGCTGCTCGAGCGCCCGAGGGAGGCGTTCGAGTACTTCCGCACGAACGGCGTCGGCCATGTGGTCTGTGAGCAGAAGCACATGGGCTCGAGGGCCGTCGTGATCATTTGCCGGGATCCGGCGGTGGCGACGAAGCGGTTTGGCGTGCGCGCCGGAGAGGCGCAGGGGTTGATCGGCACGATCGTGACCCGCACCGGCCGGCCGTTCTTCACCGATCTCTCTACGGAGCAGGAGCTGCTTTCGAGGCTGCGAGCCGCGGCCGACCGAGCGGGATTGTGGGACGATCTCGCGACCGATTGGCTGTGTGTCGACTGCGAGCTCATGCCATGGTCCGCGAAGGCACAGGCCCTCATTCGTGAGCAGTACGCGGCCGTGGGTGTGGCCGCGTCGGCAGGGCTCGAAGCCACTGTTGAGTCGCTCCGCCAGGCACGGGAGCGGCTGGCCGATGTTCAGCCGCTCCTCGACGCGGCCACCGAGCGGCTCGACCTCGTCACGCGGTATCGCGAGGCTTATCGACGCTACTGCTGGGACGTCGCTGGCGTCGATGATCTCCGCCTGGCACCGTTCCACATTCTCGCGAGCGAGGGCAAGGTGCATGTCGACCGGGACCATCGCTGGCACATGGAGACGATCTCGCGGCTCGCCGACGATCCGGTGATCGTGGCAACGCCTTGGAAGCTCGTCGATCTGTCGAGCAGCGTGGAGGAGGACGATGCCACCGAGTGGTGGACAGCCCTTACGTCCGCAGGCGGTGAAGGTATGGTCGTCAAGCCGCTGTCGTTTATCGCCAAGGGCCCGCGCGGGTTAGTCCAGCCGGCGATGAAGGTACGAGGGCCGGAGTATCTGCGGATCATCTACGGGCCCGAATATACGAGGGCAGAGAACCTGAGCCGGCTCCGCGCCCGACGGGTTGGTGCAAAGCGATCGCTCGCCCTCCGGGAGTTTTCGCTCGGGGTGGAGTCTCTGGAGCGGTTCGTCCGTCGCGAGCCACTCCGCAGGGTTCACGAGTGTGTGTTTGCGGTGTTGGCGATGGAAAGCGAGCCCGTGGACCCGAGGCTTTGAGTCACCGCGCATCGACACGGCACCTGGCTGCCTGTGTCGAGAGTGGCAGTTTCGCCGGACTGTTTCTAGGAACATCGTCGTGGACGAGCGCACGGACGCCGTTCTGGGCAACGTTCGATGGGCCCCACGTTTAGTTCACCCCCGGTTCCCGCACCACCCGCCTGACCCGACCGCCACTCACCCCTTCCGACCGCGAATACACCCCCGCCCGATCCGCCGACAAGCACCTTCCCGAGGCCCATTGCCGTAGAGCCTCGATCTTGTCGCCCGCAGTCACAGCCACGGGTACGACGTTCTGCGCAGCCTGAATGAGCGGGACATCGAGCAGCGAAGCCAGCCTGCAGCACGACTTGATCTCAGCCCCGGTCCAGTTGGCGTCGTCGGGGCGGGCCTGCTTCGTGTCGAGCCGGTAGAAGTTCTGGTAGATGCCCCAGATCGCGTCCTTCTGATCACGCCCGGGGAGGTCGACGAAGAACACGCCGTCGAACCGCTCGGCCCTCGCGAACTCGGGCGGCAACTTCGAGGCGTCGTTGCAGGTGCCGACGAAGAAGACGTCGCTCTCGTGGTCGTTCAGCCACGTGAGCAGCGAGCCGAACACGCGGGCCGTCACGCCGGAGTCTGTCTGGCTAGATGAACCGGCACCGGCGAGGCTCTTCTCAATCTCATCGGCATAGAGCACACAGGGAGCCATCGCGTCGGCTAACTTGAGGGCCGCCCGGACGTTGCTCTCGGACTGGCCCACCAAAGACCCGAGCAGGGCGCCGACATCGAGCACGACCGTGGGCCTGCCGGTTTCGTTGCCCAGTGCTTTCGCGAACTGGGATTTGCCGCAGCCGGGAGGGGAGAGAAGCAGGACGCCGCGGGGCCTGTTGCTGACCACCCCTTCGCTCTGGCGACGCATGGCCCGGAGACAGAACGCCTTGAGATTCTCCAAGCCGCCGAGTTGCTGGAAGGACTCGGTGCCGCGGTGGATCGAGACCAAGCCGGACTTCTTCAGTTGCCCGGCTTTGATCTCCCACAGGGTCTCGGCCTTCAGCGTGCCGTGCCTGACCAGCGACAGCGAGTAGGCATTCTCGGCTTCGCTGCGCGTCAGGCCCTTCGCGGCGTCGACTACCCGGGCCAGTTCGTCGCCATCCGGAAGTTCGCCGTCCTGTGTGGCTACTCCGCGGGCGATCTCCTCCAGTTGCGCATGGTCTGGCAGTTCATGATCGACGCACACGAAGAGTTTGTCGAGTTCCGGGGGTATCTGCGTCACGGGGGCCAGCACGACGATGAATGCCCGGTTGTTCTTGCCGGTGATAGCCTGCCTCGCGATGGCTTGGATGAGTTCTACGCTGCCGAGGAATCTATGCAGGTTCTCGAACAGCAGAACCGTCGTGCCGCTGCCTTGCGAAACTTGCGGCATGGCCCGGATGACAGCGAGCGGGTCCTGTGTCTCTGTGACGCCCGGGATCGCGATCTGTTCGATGGGGAACTGAATCCCGGAGTCGCAGTTCCAGATTCCAAGCCGCCAAGATTCGGCGCGGCACAAGTCGGTTATTTCTCGGGTGGCCTCGTGGGGTTCGTGAGTTTGGACCCATATTCCCGTGAAGCAGGCCGAGACGAGTTCGTGGAGGCGGGTGGTGAGGGTGGGGGATGGAGGAGGTGCGGGTGTGGTCGTGTTCTTGGATCGGGGCATAGTGTCTCCGTGGAAGGGGGTGATGGGACTTGGCGAACAGGCTCTATTCCGCCAGCGCCTTCCCGCGGCCGAGCATCCAACTCTCGGGCTGAATCTTCCCGAGCCAGTCGGCCACGGTAGGGATGCGACCGAGGTCTTCGAGGACGTGCTGCTCGCCGATGAACCTGACTGGAAGAACCCTGCCGGTCGAGAGCGTGATCGTGCTGCCGAAGAGGGCCTCCAGCATGAAGATGCCCTCGGAGTGATGCCGCAGGGCACGGTGCCGAAAGTCAGCCATGTGGCTCTTCGAGGCGTCCAGCCACTCGTGGAGCCGAAGGTATTCAAGGGGCTCGCCGCCGTACTTCCGGGCTGAACTCTCGGCGTGGTGGTAGGGGTGTGCCATTACAGGTCGAACTCCCGGGTGCTGTCTCGGGTGTCGGTGTAGTTCTCCTGATGCTGGATCGTGACCTTGGCAGTCTGGGTGTCGAGCGTGAGCGTGCCCTGCGATCCGTCGTTGATCTCGAAGCCCGCGGGCAGGAACTCGTAGAGCACGTTCTCGATCTCGGGGTGGCTGGCTGCCCTGACCATGTCCATGTTCACGGGCTGGTCATGGGCGTCGAGGTACGTGATGCCGTCGATGCAGCCCGAGTCACCATAGCCGGAGTACTCAGCCTTCACCTTGCTGACGCCCCATTGCTTGAGCCGGGGAATGATCTCGGTCTTGAGTCTGGCCTTGGCCGTATCGAGCCGGGCGAGTTCCTGCTGGCGGTACTGGGCCATGAACTGCTCCAAGTACTCGTGGTCGGTTGGTGTCATGTGTGGGCCTCCGGGGGTTGGTGTCGGTGGTGTTCATGCTGGCGCTAGTTCCCCTGCTGGAGGTGCTCGCCGGTGCTGGTCTTGCCGTAGAACTCGGGCAGCAGGCTTTCCTTGCCAGCCACGCCCAGCGCACGCTCAATGTCCCGCGTGGCATCCCGGCATGACGAGCCTGTGAAGCCCGAGGTCTTGATGCTTGTGGCACCTTCGGGCGACACGGTGATCTCGATGGTCTTCGTGGTGGTGCTCATCAGGCGGCACCTCCCACGCGCACGGTCACACGAATCGAGCCATCCTGCAGGCGGGTTTCCGAGACGCTGTGGCCCTTCTTTCGGGCTTCGATCTTGGCCTTCTCGACGGCGTATGCCTGCAGGAACGAGTTCAGGTGCTTCTGCTCACCCCAGTGGCCGTTGTAGTTGTCGTACTGGAGTTGGCCGGTCGCGAGATTGGCCACCACGGGGTACGACCAGCCCGGAAGTTGGATACACAGGCCCGTTGCTGTGGCTGAAAAGAGCCTGACGGTCTTGTGCACGGGTGTTGGAATCTGGAGGCGAGTGCAGGCGGCTTTCACAGCAGCCTCGTCCCTGATCTCAGTCTTGATTTCGACGACGTGGCTCAAAACGGGAAGTCTCCGGTGGTGTGGTTGTCGGCGGGGCTCGTGTGCTCAATCGCGGGAAGGTCAGGGTCGTGGTCGTGGTCGTATGGGCCGTCATCCGAAAGCCGCCGCAGGCCAGAGTCAGCCAGTAGCACGCCGGGCCTAGTTCCAACGATCTCCTCGACGAGCACGCTGGCGAGGTGGGAGTCGGTGTCGCTGGCTCGTGTGACCATCCAGCAGGCCGCGCAGCCCAGAGCCAGCACGGCCACGGCGATGAGCACAGGTCCGGCGGTATGTAACGCCGCAGCCCATGCCGAGTTCGTCGCCGCGAGTTGGCCGAGGTGTGTGAGTTGCTGGGCAAGGTTGGTGCGTTCGTTCGACAGCGCAGTCACGGCTTCGAGGATCTGGCCGTGCTGTTGGGCCTGAATGTTGGCGGCTTCAGTGGCGATCTGGGCGGCGCGTTGGAGGGCCCGATTCGCAGCCTCGATCTTTGGGTCGGGCCCCCAACTGAACCACCCAGCGTCAGCCGAGCCCCCGAAGAGGCCCAGCACAGCGCCGACGATGGCCGCGAGGAGCCATGCCGGGGAGGTCAGCCAGAGGAAGACCTTCACGAGCGACCAGCCGGAGAGGAAGAAGAACTTGAGGAGCCAGACGGTTGGGTTCAGCAGGTACGGGAGCACGGTGGCGAGGGTCATGAGCGTCTCCGATGTGAGGTGGGGATGTTCGAGGGGCCGCGATGTTCGGCGGCGTAGCCGGACCGTTGGCGGAGTTTGTCTAGTAACCGCGCAGCGAGGTCTTGGAACGCCCGGCGGATTCGATGCTCGCGGGAGAGGGCGACAGCCAGCCCGGAGGCGAGCAGGGCGGTGAGGATGGTCGGGGTCACGGGCAGGGGATCTCCTGGGAAGTGGGAAAGTGAGAATCTGAGAATCGGGCGTGAGGAGCGGCCGTCAGTTCCGGCAGGCCAGTTCGGCGAGGTCGACGGCGAGCCAGCAGTCGTTCGCGAAGTCGAAGAACTCGATCTCGCGAATCAGGGCGGTCGGGACGGGCGTGGGAGTGAACCGCCACGCCCCGGGGTCAGCGCCGAGATCGAGCCCGGCGAGCAGAAGCCCCATGAAGCCTGAGGGGCTCGTCCCAGCGATCGTGGGTAGGTCATGGAACGTGTGCGGGGCGACGCTGGCCGGAAGTGTGATCCTGACCAAGCCGTTCTGGGCCTTGGCCGTGATCAGCTGGCCGAGTTTGCCGGGGATGGGGCACTTTGTCGCTGTAGGCTCCCACTGGCGTGAGCTGCTGAACCAGGCGACGGGCTTTTCGTTGGGCTCGATGTGGGCGGTGCTGGGGAGGATGTGGCCGGAGTTGATGATCGAGCGAAGTTTCGAGCCGGTCGTGAAGTGAAAGATCCTGTCGGGCGGATCGGGGCCTGCGTGGGGCGGCGGAATGGGGATCAGGACGTGAATTTGCATGGCATGGGCTACGTGAGACGAGGAAACCAGATTGAACATTCGCCCATCTGGGCATCGGCTGAGGACCAAGCGATATCGGTCGCGGGCACACTCCAGGGATCGCTGCCCTGTGGTAATCTCCTCGGCAAGCGCTCCCGCCTCGCGAGCACACCGGGTGGTGTGGAGCCAACTTAGGGAGGGTCAGATGGCAAAGAAGCCGCCAGCGATAGTCGAGGTTTCCCGCGTAGAAGATCCAGAAGCAAAGGGCCTGGGCTTCGTCGCATCAGGAGGGTTTGTGGTCACCGCGGCGCACAACCTCGCGCCACCGGAGTCACCCAACGGTCTCTACGACTACGACGAAATCCTCGTGAAACTTGGTGACAACGAGCAACACGCGATGACCCCCGTGTTCGTGGATCAGTGCAGCGATGTCGCCGTACTTACACCGGCCAGCGAGGACGGCAGCCTCGCGGAGCTTCTTCCGGAGATTTCACCAATGGCGATCGTGTGGTCACCGCTTATGGTGAAGAAATCCGTCGGTGGCGTGTTTACGCATGACAGGGGGCTGGTCCTGAGTTCGTATACCGTCGAGTTGCGTCATCACGTCACGTTCTCCGCCGAAGACCCAATCAACGGGGGCACATCTGGTGGGCCAATTTTTGACTGCACAGGAGCCGTTCTGGGCGTAGTGTCCCAGACTTCTTCCCACAACGGGCATCGAGACGGCTGGGGCCCATTGCTTGGACATTGCCTGCCCAAGTGGTTGATACGAGACATCGAGGAGCACGAGCGTCGGGACTACGGAATGCCAAACGGCGCTCGACCCATCGCCCTGCCTGGAAGAAACGCTTAGCCGTGCGGTGCCTGCTGATGGCGATTTTTTGCGCTCACCCAATATGCCCGGGAAATGGCGGGGATTTAGGCCACCCCGCCGTCATAACCCATCATCGCGAGGATACGCGCTGCTTTCGCACGTTCCTCCTCGCGCAAGGCCGTCCGGTTGCTAAGTAGTCGATCGACGCTCTTTTGCAGTTTGTCTGGAAGCGGGGCACCCATTTGCGCCTCGATGCCGGCGATAGCGTCTGGCGGTGATGGAAGGAGTGTCCGTTCACCGTCGCGTATCTCTGCCAGCCTCTTCGCCAGATCGTCTTCCGTAACGTTTCCCGTGAAGGTCTGGAAGACGTGAATGGCGAACATGAATCCGGCTTCGAACGAGTCGTCCATTTCGCACCTCACTCCACCAGCGCCTTGAACACCGCGTCGGCGGCGTCCTTGTAGAACTCAATGTTGAGCCGGGTCCACACGTCGTCGGGCCGGTCGGCGAGTTGCCGGCGGGCGGCGACCGGCATCAGCACCGTGGCGGTCAGCAAGTCGCCCCATGTTTTTCTCGAAGAAACTCGACAGTACGGGAAAGTCGCTGGACCGGGTGGTCAATATCGTTAGCCTAATCGCGGCCCGAGAGGGGCCTATCTTCAACCCAGGCAAGGACGCCGCATTACCGAGCGGAGGCTCAATCATGACCACCCAACTCAGCAACCACGCGGGTGATTCGCCGGCGGCGTCCACCGACACCAACGCAAAGGAAACTCGACGCCAGCAGTCGCCGTGGCCGGCCGTGGAAGTTTCCAAGCTCCGCGAGGCACTGACCGAGGCGGCGAAAGCGGCGAAGCCATCATCGCCCGCGATTGATTTCGGTCGATACGTTCGGCGCGATGTTGATCTGGCTCCCGACTCGGCTGCGGGGGTGCTCGCGATGGGGAAGTTCCTCAGGCTCGATCCAGTCGGTAAAGCGATCGAGCGGCACGATAACGCCATCCAGGAACTTCGGTCTGAGAACCTTGCTATTAGACGACAGCAGCGATCTGCTCGCCCTAGGAGGACGAACGGCGGCCGTGGCGTGAAGAAAGATACCGACTATTTGCTCTACGAGCTCGTAAAGTCAGTCGTCGAGGATCTGAAGGCCGAGGGCTATTCAAAACAAGAGCAGGAGGCTCAGTTGATCGAGCGTGTCTACGCGTTGGCCGCGGATGATCTAGCAAAGGAGATTTCTAAACGTCTCGGCAAAAAAAAGGGGGGTGTCATTTCGGGAAGGAAGATTCGTCGCGGCGAGACAAATTGGAAGAAGCTACCGAACGGTCGGAGGAAGAAGATAGGTGTGACCTACTTCAGCAAGTTATATGAGAAGTGGAAGGTGCACCGGATTGGGGGGGGGATTGAGTCCGAACTGACTGGCTGTAGTGCCGAAGAGGCCGAGGGCGGTGAGGATACTCGTGAGGCTAATTTGGCGGGTGGCGATACCAAGGGCGCTACGAAACGCGAAGCGGCGTTGGACGAAGTGCGTTCTGGAAAAATGACGGCTCACGCTGGCGGCACGGGGGTATTTCGGAAACGCAAGGCGAAAACCGTCATTGAGGAGAAAGAGGACCAAGCAGAACGAGACGCAGACGAGCTGTTAAGGTCTGCGGGCTTGGCTCCAACCAACGTGCGCGGATAGGGCAACGGTGGTGGCGAGCGGGCGGCCCGCTACGGGACCCGCGCTTCCCGACCAGTCTATGGGCATGCGCCGCCGGAGGAGCCGGGCATCTCCGTTTGCTTTTGGGAGCTAGGCCCCACGCGAAGCTCCATGCGCGAACCAATCCATGCGGGCGTTGGCCAACTCGGTGCAAGTTGGCCAACCCTTTCCTGCGGTTGAACGCGTCTTATCCAGCATTTGTGGGCTTTTCTTGGGGACATTCTGACCATTTGTCGCAAGGAACGGGCATTGAGAAATCAACCCGGACCTCGGAGCGACGACCGTGGGAAGTAGCAACACCAGCAAGCCACCAAGCAAGACGGAACCAGAATCGGGCGGCCCAGTTATTGGCGGGGCCCTCTACCGGCTCGATGAGGTAAAGGCCCGCATGGGCTGGCGCGACGCCGCCTTTCGGGCGGCCGTGCGGGCAGGCCTGAAGACCCACCGCTCAGGCAAGCGGCTCTACGTCCTCGGCAGCGACCTCATCGACTTCGTCACGAAGCGGGAGGCGGGCCGATGAGCACGCCTATCAATCTGCGATCGGAGTTTGGCCATCGCTGGAAAATCGGCCTCGACGAGGCTGCCGGCGGGCGCTGGTCGGACCCGTGGAACTACAAGGTGCTCTGCCGCTACGGCGACATCTGCCCTTGGGGAGGCGAGTTGCTCGCGGCTTCCACTACCAGCGCGGGCGCGGTGGCCAACCGACTGCGGCGACTGCCTTTCGTCGAGATCGCCCACGACGGCAGCGACGGCGTCACGGTTGTTTTCCCGCGGGGCCGCCTCTCGTCCGTGACCGGAATCATGAAGCCGCGGCGAGCCCGGACGGCGAGTCCGACGCAGCTCGCGGCCCTCGAGCGCGGTCGAGTGCAGCGCACCCGCAGTCAGTGACCTCGAACCCTCGGCCCATCAACAGTTCCCCATCTACCTACAGGAGCGATTCCATGAAGAGTCAGGTGAAGCGACGGATGCGTCGCACGAATGGCGACAGGGCGACGATCTTTTGCTGCTACGGCATCGTCTACACCATCACTGACAAGGTGTTTGGCGCTGACGTCGATTCTGTCGACGAGATCCTCGACCGCCTGCGGCGTATCGACGGCGTGAAGGTGACTGAGGTTCGCGACGGCGTGGGCAACCTCATGTTCCCGGCGCTCCGCCTGCCAGAGGTGACAAGGGTGCTCGTGCCGCACGACAGCGCGTGGGCACCGGAGGCTTTGGTGATCGCTGCCTCCCGCGGCCGCATCCGGTGAAACCCCCCGGACCACGACGTTTTTCGGGAGCTGGGAAGGCCGATCGTCGGCCGACCGACTCTCGAGACCCCCGCGGCGGATCGGCCGCCGCAGATGGCTGATTTCCCAGGACCGTTAACCCCCGGAGGCCGCACATGGCTGCCGCGATTGCTCCTGCCCCTGATGACGACCGTGAACCCCCGACGGGTGCGAAGACCAAACCCGTGAACCCCAAGGAAAAGCCACCAATGTCGACGAGCGATTCCGTTCCAACCCCGCCCGATGGCGCAGCGGTGCCCGAGGCCACCACAACTCCAACACCCGCGCTGGAACAGATCACCCCGGCGCCACCCGCCGCGCCGGCCACACCGCCGGCACGTCCAGAGCCGCCGGACCCGTTCGACCCGGCCAGCCTGCGGCTTGACGCTGACTACTCGGAGGGCCTCGGCGTTCGCAAGGTCATCACGACGGTGCCCAACCGCAAGCCGAATAAGTCCGAGTGGTTCCGGGTTCGTCCGGGTGAGGGGTGGCAACTTCAGACGGCGGTGCTCGAACTGGAGAAAGGCGTCGAGCGGCTGACGTATCTGGTGGCGCCATCGCTGCGAACTGAACTGTCGGGTGAGGTCACGCCGGCGCTTCTGCTGACCTGCGTGAACCGGGCGAATGACCTGTTCATCTGGCGGGTCAAACTGCCCGGATCCGATGGCCGCTCGAACACGTGGACCGATTCGGCGTTGCAGATTGCCAAGGCAGCGGAGACGACATGGTGCCGGATGGTCTCGGACGCTGCGAACGGCATCTACACGCATTACGAACCGACCGCCGACCTTCCCGACCCGAAGTGGCCCGAGCTGTCGTTCAGGGAAATCGTCAAGCTCGCCTTCCGCGGCCGCATGATCGACAGCCTCGACCACCCCGTCATTCGCGAACTGCGGGGTGGCGCATGAGGCCCATCGAGCCATTGATTCCTTGTCGACCTCCGATGCCGAGCGAACTGTTTCGTGTAAAGCCGGGCATCGAGCGTGACCTAAGTACACCGACCGTTCGACATCCAGACACCGGCGCTCTCTTTATTGTGATGGGGCAAGCATGGCCACCGGACGGACGGGGGCTCAACTGGATTTGTCCTCGCGCTTGTATCAACCACAACGGGCAACTCTTTCTCTGGCCGATACCGATGCCGTATCCGGGGGGGGCGTCAGACATGTGGTCGGAATCTGGTCGACACATCGCGAACCTAGCCGAATACCAATGGACTCGTGTGTTGGTCGACAACAAGAGCCGACAGTATCGAGTTGTTCACACGGATGATGTGGGTCATCTTGTCGAGCCCGATTGGTCGGTCACCGATTTTCTCCCACTCCTACAGGCCGCGTTTCGAGGCCAAATCATTCGACGTCGAGATCACCCACTGATGCTCGGGGGTGTTACATGATCACTGCGGCGAGAACCAACCTCGCCGGCCTCGAGGCCTTCGACGAGGTTTGGCTCGTCGATGCCGAGTATTCCGCGCAGCCGGGATGCCGGCCGGTGCCCATCTGCCTAGTCGCAAAAGAAGCCTTTACCGGCCGCGAACTGCGGATGTGGGAGGACGAACTGGCCGCGGCGGCGGCGCCGCCCTTCCGGATCGACGAGCGGGTGCTCTTCGTGTCGTACGCCGCGTCGGCCGAGTTCAGCGTTTTTCACGCTCTGGGGTGGCCAGCGCCCGCGAGAATCCTCGACCTGTTCGTCGAGTTTCGGGCGATGACCAACGGCTTGAAGACGCCGAGCGGGGCCGGCTTGCTCGGGGCGCTCGTCTACCACGGCTTGCCGGCGATGGAGGGCACCGAGAAGACGGCGATGCGCGACCTCGCCATCCGCGGCGGCCCGTTCACCGCCGAGGAGCGGCAGGCGCTGCTCGACTACTGCGCCGAGGACGTGTACGCCCTCGAACGTCTGCTACCGAGGATGCTGCCGCGGATTGACCTGCCGCGGGCGCTGCTCCGCGGGCGGTACGGGTGGGCGGTGGCGGCGATGGAGCACCGTGGCATCCCGATCGACGTGCCGATGTGCGAGCACCTGCGAACCCGCTGGAAGGACATCCAAGCGGCGCTGGTGGCGGAGGTCGGTGCCCGCTATGGCGTTTTCGAGGGTACGACCTTCAAGCGGAAGAAGTTCGCCGACTGGTTGATCACCAACAACATCCCATGGCCGCGGCTGGAGAGTGGGCAACTTGAACTCAACGACAAAGTTTTTCGCTCCATGGCCAAGGCGTATCCGGCCGTTGCGGAGTTGCGGGAGCTGCGGTCGTCGCTCGGCCAGATGCGGCTCTTCGACGACCTCGCCATCGGCCCCGACGGCCGCAACCGGACCGCGATCATGCCGTTCAGCGCGCGGACCGGTCGGAACCAACCCAGCAATGCGAAGTTCATTTTCGGGCCGTCGCGGTGGCTGCGCGGCCTGATCAAGCCGGGGCCGGGCATGGCCATCGCATACCTCGACTACGGCCAGCAGGAGTTTGGCATCGCGGCGGCGCTCGCGGGCGACGGGGCCATGGCCGAGGCCTACCGCTCCGGCGACCCGTATCTCGCCTTCGGCAAACAGGCGGGCGCGATCCCGCCGGAGGGCACGAAAAAGACTCACGCGGGCGAGCGGGCGCTGTTCAAAGCTTGCGTACTCGCGGTGCAATACGGCATGGGCGAGGAGGCGCTGGCGGATCGGATCGGTCAGCCGGTCGACACGGCCAAGCGTCTGCTCCGGCTGCACCGGGAGACCTATCCGGCGTTCTGGCGATGGTCGCAGGCCGCGGTCGATAGGGCCATGCTCCTCGGGCGGCTGGAGACTGTGTTCGGCTGGCCGATCCACGTGGGACCATCCGTCGATCCCGTGAAGGGTGCCAACGCCCGGAGCCTTGCGAACTTCCCCTGTCAGGCCCACGGCGCCGAGATGTTGAGGCTCGCCTGCTGCATGCTCGTCGAGGCGGGAATCGGGCTGTGTGCCCCCGTTCACGACGCCGTGCTCGTCGAGGCCCCCCTGGCTACGATCGATGCCGAGGTGGAGCGGGCCCAGGCGATCATGGCCGAGGCGTCGCGGATCGTGCTCGGCGGGTTCGAGATCGGCACCGACGCCGACGTCGTGAAATACCCCGACCGCTACATGGACGAGGCGGGCGAGGCCTTCTGGAACACGGTCACGCGGCTAGCCGGGCCGCTGGAGGGTCGGCAAGAGTGCTGATGTGGTTCGGCACTGGTGCCGATGTGGGTCGGCATGAGTGCCGAACCGGTTCTATCTATCTCTATTTCTTTCAGTAATTCTTTTTCTAATAGTAGGGGGTAGGGGGCATGGACTTGGATCCGGACAGCCTGCGGCTGACTGGGGCCCTGCCGGTGGTGGTGCCAGCCAGCCCGCGGCGGCGTAGCCCCCGGCAGCACTACCTCGGCGGCAAGCCCCCGATGGCGTGGCTTTCGCGGGCCCACACGGCCGGCAAGGCGGCGTTGGCCACCGGCACCGCCCTCTGGTTCAAACGGGGCTTACAGGGCGGCAAAAACGCTCCCATCCGGGTGGATTCGTCGCTCCGCCGGTCGATGGGGCTGACGCACGACCAGGCCCGCCGCGGTGTCCACGCGCTCGAGGCCGCCGGGCTGGTGCAGGTCCACCGCGGCGGCCGCGGGCGGTGTGCGGAGGTGACGATCGTCACCGATACCGCGGAACCAAGTGTCGCGCCGGCATAGTGGCCGGCGGCGGCGCGCGAAACCAAGACACCTCGGTGCGGACTGGGGCGGTTCGTAAGATGGCGATCGGTCCTTTCAGCGCCGCCGACACGGGCGGCAAGGAGACGTTGTTCATGGCTGACGACGGCGAGATCAAGGTGTACGTGATCGAGTTCGGCGACAGGGCGTACTACCAACTCCAGTGGAGCGACCCGATCACGCAGCGGAAGCGAACGAAGACCACGAACATCAAGCGCACGGGCCTCGCGCGTGAGCGTAAACAGGTGGAGCGGCTGGCTGCCGAACTGGAGTCCCAGTTACAGGCCGGAGCCGGCGGCCTTCCGTCGCGACTCGCCTGGGCGGAGTTTCGCGAGCGGTATGAACGGGAGGTTGTGCCAGGCTTGGCGAAGCAGACCGGCGTGAAGATCCGCGTCGTCTTCGACCGTGTGGAGAAAGAGCTGAACCCGACCCGGCTTCGCGACGTGACGGAGGCGAGGCTGTCCCACCTGGTCGTCCGGCTCCGAGAGGACGAGGTGGCGGAGACGACGATCGCGGCGTACCTCGCCCACCTGAAGGCCGCCCTGAACTGGGCGGTGCGCCAGAAGCTGCTCGTGGTTCGGCCGGCGTTTCCGAAGATTCACCGGCTCAAGAAGAGCAAGGGCCGGCCGATGAAGGGCAGGGCGATCACCGCCGAGGAGTTCGAGCGGATGGTGGCCGCCGTGTCGGGCGTGGTAGGCGAGGCGGCGGCCTCGCCGTGGCGGCACTACCTACGCGGGCTGTGGTCGAGCGGGCTGCGGCTCGGCGAGTCGCTCGACCTCTGGTGGGATCGGCCGGAGAAGATCTTCCCAGTGTTTCCGCGGGACGGTCGCCCCATGCTCCAGGTGCCCGGGGAGTTGGAGAAAGGCAACGCCGACCGGCTGCTGCCGATCGCGCCGGAGTTCGCTCTGTTCCTCCTGGAGACGCCCGAGGGGGCAAGGACCGGGCCGGTGTTCCAGCTCGAAGGACGCCAGGGGCGGTACCGCGACTGGGAGGTGTCGAAGATCGTCTCGAAGATCGGGAAGGCGGCGGGCGTGCGGGTGTACGTGAACCCGAAGGACCCTGAGAAGGTGAAGTACGCCTCGGCCCACGACTTTCGCCGCGCGTTCGGCGTGCGGTGGGCGGCGCGGCTCATGCCCGCCCAGCTGATGGAGCTCATGCGGCACGAGTCGATCGAGACGACCCTGCGGTTCTATGTGGGCACCGACGCGCAGCGGACGGCGGAGGCGGCGTGGGCGGCTTTCGAGGCCGTCCAGCGGGTGTTCGGGGGGCCGTTTGCTAACAGTTTTGCTAACAGTGCCACTTCCGGGGGTGCTGACGCCGCACCCCCGGAGAAGCGTCCCGTGCTGGAAAACACGGAACGAAATCGAAGTAGGCCCGGTGTGATTCGAACACACGACCAAGGGATTATGAGTCCCCTGCTCTCACCGCTGAGCTACGGGCCCGAAAACGCTACCGTTGTACGACGCCAATCCCCGGCCTGCTACCGTCGGTCGTTCAGCTTCGACAGCAGCCGCAGAATCTCGATATACAACCAAACGAGCGTGACCATCAGGGCGAAGGCGCCATACCACTCGAGATACTTCGGCGCCCCACGATCGGCCGCCTGCTCGATGAAGTCGAAGTCGAGTACGAGATTCAGCGCCGCAATGGTGACCACCACCACGCTGAATCCCACCCCGATCAGCCCGCTGCCAAAGAGCGACGAGAAGAGCGGCAAGCCAAAGATCCCGCCGATGATCGTCACGAGGTAGACAATCACGATGCCGCCCGTTGCCGCCACGATTCCGAGTTTGAGATTCTCGGTGGCCCTGATCATGCCCGACTGGTAGGCGACCAGGAGGCACAAAAGCGTGCCAAACGTGCAGCCCACCGCCTGAATCACGATTCCCGGATACCGGGCCTCGAATCCGGCTGAAATGCCACCGAGCAGCAGGCCTTCCGCGATCGCGTAGACCGGGGCCAGCGCGGGCGCCCAGGTGTGCTTGAAGCAGATCACGAAGCCCGCAATCAGGGCCACGATCCCGCCACCGACCACCCAGCCCGCCACCGTACCCACGGCGTTGCCCGGCACGGCTTCGGCCAACGCCACGGTCCGCGACCACGTGAAGCAGGCCGAGGCGACGGTGAGGGCGAGCAGAAAGAGCGTCTTGTGGACCGTGCCGAGAATCGTCATCGCGCCGGTCGGCGCGGTGGTGGAATCCTGGCGGTAGGCGCCGAAGTTCTCGAACGTGTTGGCATTCAGGGCCGGGTTGCCGGTGCGCATCTCGGGAAACCTTTCTAGGGCGTTTCGCCCCTGTCTTCGACGGCGAACAGGTGCTTCTGCGAGGCCACGAAAAGCGTACCATTTGCCGCCGTCGGCACCGACCAGACCGCGGAGCCGAGCCGCACGTCGGCCAGATGCTCGCGGTCGCGGCCGGCGCGAAGCACCGTCAGGCCCCGCCGCGTGCCCACGAACACCTTGCCGTCGGCGACGAGCGTGGACGACCAGATCTCCTCACGGGTGTCATACGCCCAGACGAGCTCCCCGGTTCGGGCGTCGAGGCAATGCACCTTGCCCTCGTGTTCCACGGCGTAGACCAGGCCGTCGGCCACGGCCACGGTGGAGAGCGAGCGGCCGATGCCGAGATACCTCCAGACCACCCCCGTGTGGCTGACGTCGCCCGAGCCGTCGGGCCGGAGGCATGTGATCGCCCCACGGCCCGACCCATGCAGCGGGTCCTGGCCGATCGTCACGTAGACCAGCCCGTCGTGGAAGACGGGTGACCCGATGATCTCGCTGGGGCTCACGAGCATGCCGTCTCCGTCGAGCGTGCGCGGGCCGCCGCGGACCAGCGCCCAGTAGTCGATCGGCTCACCGCCCCGCTGCCGGTAGCCGGGGGGATTGCAGTCGCACTTCCAGGCGGCCCGCAGGGCCTCCGCCCCGCCTCCGCCCCGCGCGGCCAGCTCGAAGCCGTAGCACACGCCGTCGCCGCCGCCATACACGACCAGTTCGCGGCCACCCGCCGAGGCGAGCGTGGGCGACGACCATTGGCCGTGGAACGTGCCGGCACTGATCGCGCCATCGTCTCGGGCGAGCAGCCGGCCGGTGTGCTTGTCGAGCGCCACGAGCGATGCCGCCGTCGGCAGCACCATCGTGCCGTCGTACACACCGTTGCCCGTGCCCACGTAGGCGCAGTCGCCGGCGAGCAGGATCGAGCAGTTGGTGGCATCGTGGGGAAACACCGGCAGGTTACGGAGCATGTCGAACCGCCAGACGATGTCGGCGTCGGTGGGCCCGAGTGCGATCGGCCGCACCGTCGATGGCACCATGAAGGACGACTCGTCGGTGAAGGGGCCGTCGTTGCCGTCGGCCATGCCGTCGGCATCCAGACAGATCGCCTCGCAGCGGTTGGTGACCAGATACACGCGGTCGCCCTCGACCGTGGCCGTCGAGCAGATGCCGAGTTTCATGGCATCGAAATCCTCGCTCACTTTCGAGCGGTCGATTTCCAGCTTCGGCACCACAAGTCGCCAGACGAGCCCGCCGGTCGGTTCGTCGAAGCACAGGAGCACGCCCCCCTCGGTGGTCTCGAACCGCGGGTCGTCGATCTCTTCGTCGTTGGTGCCGACGTACACGCGGCCGTTGGCGACGACGGGGCTCGAGTAGTTTTCGCCGCCGAGTCGGGCGACCCAGCGGACGTTCTTCGTGGTCGCGGGATCGAGTCCGAGGTGGTCGCGGCGGCGCTTGCCGGGGTGAAACACGGTCGGTAGGCCCAGTTCCGCCGAGGCCAGGTTGCGGCGGGCGGCTCCGCCCCACTGCGGCCAATCACCCCCTGATGCCACCGTTGCCGCGACCATGGCTGCTGCTGCACACAGCCAGCATCGAACCGTCATGCTTCAGCCCCTCGGATCATCCGATCGCCGGTCCGCCAGCGTCCGGGACGCCTTATGGTACTCGCGGCTCGCGGGGCCGCACCACGCGCCGCATGGGCCGCCCCGCTCAGGGCTGCGGCTTGGCCGGGGGATCGATCCGCTTGAGCAGACGAAAGAAGTCGCTGTCGGTCGTCAGCACGACGGTCGAGTCGCTGCCGAGCGTTTTCTTGTAGGTGTCGAGCGTCTGGATGAAGGCATAAAAGTCGGCGGCTGCCGGGCTCGAGGCGTAGGCCTTGGCGTAGACCTCGGAGGCCTGGGCGTCGGCGGCTCCCTTGATCTCCTGCACCTTGCGGTAGGCGTCGGATTGGATGCGCTGGAGATCCTTGTCGCGACGGCCCTCGATCTTCGCCGCCTCGCCCGCTCCCTCCGACCGGAACCGCTCGGCGATCTGCATCCGCTCCGAGATCATGCGGTCGTAGATCTTCTCGATCACTCCCTCCTTGTAGTTCACCCGCTTCACCCGCACGTCGAGCAGTTCGATGCCCCAGATGCCCATCTTCGGCGCGGCGGCCGCGAGGATCTCCCGTTCGAGTTCCTTGCGTCCAAACTGAATCGGCGGCAGGGTGCCGACGGTGGCCGAAGCCTCCGCAAGCGTCGCGTCCTGCTCGGGCTTCCGGGCTTTGTCGGAGCGGACGAGCTCGATAAGGTCGTGGCGGGCCACCACGTTTCGCGTCTCGCTGCCGATGATGTCGTCGATCCGGGAGAAGGCGCTTCGCTCGTCGCGAAGACTCTGGAAGTAGACGAGCGGATCGACGATCCGCCACCGCGCGAAGGTGTCGACCACCACGTAGAGCTTGTCGCGGGTGGTCATTTCACTCGGGAAGCCGTCCCATTCGAGAATCCGCTTCTCGAAGCGGTTGGCCTGCTGCACGAAGGGCACCTTGAAGTGGAGGCCCGGGCCGGCTTTGCCTCCGGCGTTGGAGTTGATCGCCTCCCCGACCGGACGGCCAAACTGCGTGAGCACGACCTGCTCCGTTTGATCGACGGTGTAGGCGCAGCCAAACACGACGATTCCGAGCGCGGCGGCCGCCACCAGGCCCAGCGGGGAAAAGAGCCAGTCGGCCAGCCGACGGGGCCACTGCACGAGCGGATGGTTGATGGGCAACGGCGTCATGGGGCGCTCCTTCCGGCGGCGGCCCGAGGAGCCGGCAGATTCATCAGGGGCAGGAACTGGCTGGCGTCTTCGTCGAGGATGATCTTGCCGCCGAGATTCGGCAGGATTTCGGCCATGGTCTCGAGATAGAGCCGTCGTCGCGTGACCTCGGCCGCCTTCTCATACTGCTCGAGCAGCGCGGTGAATCGGGCGACGTCACCCTGGGCCTCGTTGACCCGCTTGAGGGCATAGCCCTCGGCGTCGCGAAGTTTCCGCTCCGCCTCACCGCTGGCCCGTGGCACCACCTTGTTGTATTCGCCATTGGCCTGGTTGATCATCTGCTCACGCTCCTGCTGGGCGCGGTTCACCTCGTCGAAGGAGCGTTGCACCGGGGTCGGCGGATGCACGTTTTTCAGCTGCACCTGCTGAACCTTGAGGCCCATCTTCAGATCCTGCACGAGGGCGGTGAGACGCCCGATGGCGTCGGTCTCGATCCCCTGGCGGCCGATCGTGAGCACCTCGTCGACCGTGCGGTCGCCCACCACCTCGCGCATCACGCTCTCGGCCAGGTCGCGGAGCGTCGGGCCAGGTTCACGCATGTTGAAGAGGAAGGCCTCGGGATCGGCAATCTCATACTGCACCACCCACTCCACGTGGGCCGCGTTGAGATCGCCGGTGACCATGTCGCTTTCCTTGGCCTGCTCCCCCGACACCTGGTCGAGGTTGGTGGCGCCCGCGGAGCCGAAACCAAACTCCATCTTGAGCTGACGCTTCACCGGCAGGATCGTCACCGTGTCGATGCCAAACGGAATCTTGAAACGAAGCCCCGGCCCGGCCGTGCCGACATACTTTCCAAATCGCTGCACCACGCCCACGCTCTCCGGGCCGACGGTGTAAACGCCCCGGGCCAGCCCGGCGATCACCATCGCCACGATGCCGAGGGCGGCGAGGCCGCGAACGTCGAAGCCACCTGGCTGGCCGCGGGAGCCGCTGAAAGGTCGGGGAAACTCTGCCATGCCACGCCGATCGAAAGGGATGTGAAATCGAGGCCCGATGAATCTCTCAGGTGTACCCTCGCCATCACCCCGAGTCGAATCGGCGGCCATGGGTGATGGCAGAGGGGATGGTTGTGTGGAAAAATGGGGTCATGCCGACCGCCTGCCCCTCTGCCGTGTGTTTCCGTGCGCGTGCCGCCGGGTGGCTCGTTGGCGGGATCGCCCTCGTGGTCGTCGGCGGGATCGCAGTGGCTTCGGGCCCCGACTTCTCGCGGGACGTGCGGCCGATCCTTTCGAACCGCTGCTTCAAGTGTCACGGTCCCGATGAGTCTCACCAGGAGGCCGGGCTCCGACTCGACCGCCGCGAGGCGGCCCTGGCACCGCTCGACAGTGGCGCACGGGCCATCGTGCCCGGCCGCCCCGACGACAGCGCCCTCGTGGCGAGGGTGCTCAGCACCGACCCCGATCTTGTCATGCCGCCGCCCGACGCCAAGACGCCCCTTCGCGACGACGAGAAGCAGCTGCTGGCCCGGTGGGTGGCGTCGGGGGCCGACTACCGGCCGCACTGGGCGTTTGTGGCGCCGGAGCGGCCGGCCGTTGCCCAGGAGGAAAACGACGGCTGGTCACGCACCGACATCGATCGGATCGTGCGGCGACGGCTGGCCGAAGAGGGGCTTGTGCCTTCGCCCGAGGCCGATCGGGCAACCCTCTGCCGCCGCGTGTCCCTCGATCTGATCGGTCTGCCGCCGAGCCCAGCCGACCTCGACGCCTTTCTGGCCGACAACGCGGCCGACGCCTACGAGCGGCTCGTCGATCGGCTCTTGGCAAGCCCACGGTATGGCGAGCGCTGGGCGCGGCGGTGGCTCGATCTCGCCCGCTACGCCGACACCAACGGCTATGAAAAGGATCGCGACCGTTCGATCTGGCCGTGGCGCGACTGGGTGATCCGGGCGATCAACGACGACATGCCGTTCGACGCCTTCACGATCCGCCAGATCGCCGGCGACCTCCTGCCCGACGCCAGCGTCGACGACATCGTGGCCACCGGCTTCCATCGCAACACGATGATCAACGAGGAGGGGGGCATCGATCCGCTCGAATACCGCTACCTCGCGATGGTCGATCGCGTGGGCACGACCGGGGCGACCTGGCTCGGCCTCACGATGGCATGTGCCCAGTGCCACACGCACAAGTTCGACCCGATCACGCACACCGACTTCTTTGCGACGATGGCGCTCTTGGACAACGTGGACGAGCCGGAGTGGACGATCCCGTCGGCCGAGCTCCTGCGGCATCGCGCCCAACTGGTCGAACGCATCGACGCGGCCTGGCAGGCGTTGCCGGCGGCCTGGCCCACCGATCAGGACCAATCGCTCGTGGCATGCCTGGAGGCATGGGAGCAGGTGGAAGCCGAACGAGCGGTGGCCTGGCACGTCGCCCGGCCTGCCGCCGTCAGCTCGAGCCTCCCTTCGCTCACGACGCGCGACGATGGGTCGGTGCTGGCAGCAGGCGACGTTACCAAGTCGACGGACTACACGATCATGCTCGCACCGGCAGCCCGGGAGACTCGTGCGATCCGCCTCGAGGCGCTTCCCGATGAGAGCCTGCCGGACCACGGCCCGGGCATGATCTGGTACGAGGGCAACACGGGGGATTTTTTCCTCTCGGAGTTCGAAGTGGCGGCGGGCGGCAGGCGGCTGGCGCTGGCCGCCGCGACTCAGTCGTTTGCTGGAAAGCCGTCGAGCAGCAAAGACGAAAGCTCCGCGGCCGCCGCGATCGACGGCGACCTGTCGAGCGGGTGGAGCATCAACGGCCAGCAGGGCCGGCCCAACGCCGCGGTGTTTCAGCTGGAGGAGCCTGTTCCCGCGGGATCGCCGTTGGAGATCACGCTTCGGTTCGAACGACACTACGCCTGTCCCCTCGGCTGCTTTCGATTGTCGGTCACGGCTGATCCCGATGCGGAGGCACGGGGCCATACCGCGGCCGAGGAGCAGGCGCTCGCCACACCAGCCTCGTCGCGGACACCGCGCGAGCAGCAGCTCGTGGAGCGACGGTTCCTCGCGTCGGCTCCGCCGCTGGCCGCCGAGGTGAAGCGGATCCGCGGCCTTGAAGACGAGGTGCGTGGCGGCACCACGACCCTCGTGATGAAGGAGCGACCTCCAGCCCACCATCGCATCACGCACCGACACCACCGGGGGGAGTTCACGCAGCCGAAGGAGGAGGTGCGCCCGGCCACGCCCGCGTTCCTGCCACCCCTGCCGGCCGGGGCGCCGGCCGACCGGCTCGCGCTGGCACGGTGGCTCGTGGCTCGCGACAACCCGCTCACCGCCCGCGTGGTGGTCAACCGCCACTGGCAGGCGTTTTTCGGCCGCGGGATCGTCACAACGCTCGACGACTTCGGATTCCAGGGCGATCCGCCAAGCCACCCGGATCTGCTCGATTGGTTGGCGGTGATCTTCATGGACGACCTCGGCTGGTCGACCAAAAAACTCCATCGGCTCATCGTGATGAGCGCGGTCTACCGCCAGGCATCGGCGGTCGCTCCGGCCCTGGCCGAGCGGGATCCTGGAAATGTTCTGCTGGCCCGAGGACCTCGGGTGCGGCTCGACGCCGAGGTGATTCGCGACTCCCTCCTCTCGGCTTCGGGCCTCTTGTCGTCGAAAATGTACGGCCCGGGCGTGCGACCGCCGCAGCCTGCGGGCGTGACGGAGGTGGCCTATGGCAATCCCACGTGGAAGCCGAGCACCGGCGAGGATCGTCACCGCCGCAGCATCTACACGCTCCAGAAAAGGACGGCCCCTTTCGCGATGGCCGTGACCTTCGACGGACCGACGGGCGAAGCCTGCGTTGCACGGCGGGACGTGTCCAACTCGCCGCTCCAGGCGCTGACGCTGCTCAACGACGAGATGTTTCTGGAAATGGCCCAGGCGCTCGGCGCGGCGGTCGTGGCGGCCGGCGATGATGATGCGACGCGGCTGCGTGATCTGGGGCGACGACTCCTCTCGCGGGAGTTTGATGCCGATGAGCGGCGGACGCTCGAGGCCTATCTCATCGAGCAGCGACGGCGGCTTGCCGCCAGGGAACTCGACGCTGCCAAACTCGCCGGCACCGACGACGAGGAGAACGCAGCCGACCGCGCGGCGTGGACCCTCGTGGCCAGGGTGGTGATGAACCTCGATGAGGCGATCGTGAAACGATGAGACCAGCGACGAGACCAACGATGCACTACCCGATCAATGTCACGCGACGGCATTTTTTCCGCGACTGCGGCATCGGTGTCGGCAAGATGGCACTCGCGGGGCTGCTCGCCGATACGGCGGGCCGTCGGGCGGCTGCCGCGAGCCTCGATCCGCTGGCACCGCGGCCGCCCCATGTTCAGGGCCGGGCAACGGCGGTGATCCAGCTCTTCATGGCGGGCGCTCCCAGCCAGCTCGACATGTTCGACCACAAGCCGAAGCTCGCGGCCATGGAGGGCAAGCCGATCCCGCCGGAGGTGATCGGCGGGCAGCGGTATGCGTTCATTCGGCCCGATGCGGCGGTGCTCGGGCCACAGTATCGGTTTGCCCGACATGGCGAGTGCGGGGCGCAGCTTTCCGAGATGCTGCCGCATCTGGCGACGGTCGTCGACGAGATCGCGATCGTGAAGAGCTGCCGAACCGATCAGTTCAACCACGCCCCGGCCCAGATCTTCATGAACTGCGGCTTTGCCCAGCCAGGACGGCCGAGCATGGGGTCGTGGGCGACCTATGGTCTCGGCAGCGAGAGCCGCGACCTGCCCGCCTTCGTGGTGATGAGCACGGGCACGGGCCTGAGCGGCGGCAGCGCGTGTTGGTCGAGTGGATTTCTGCCGAGCGTCTACACCGGCACGCGGTTTCGGAACGCCGATTCGCCCATTCTCAATGTTCGGTCGCCCGAGGGGGCCGACGGGCAGCTGGCCGCCGACACGCTCGACGCCGTGTCGTCGCTCAACCGGCACCGGCTCGCGTTCGACGCCGATCCCGAGATCGCGACGCGGATCGCCGCCTACGAGATGGCACATCGCCTCCAGACGAGCGCCCCCGAACTCATGAACCTCGCGCAGGAGTCGAAGGAGACGCTCGAACTCTACGGCTGCGAACCCGACAAGGCGAGCTTCGCCAGGGCCTGCCTCATCGCCCGTCGGCTCGTGGAGCGGGGTGTGCGGTTTGTCACGATCTATCACGAGGGCTGGGACGGCCATTCCGACGTGAAGGGCAACGTGAAAAAAAACTGCAAAGCCACCGATCAGGGGTCGGCGGCGCTCGTGGCCGATCTCAAGCGGCGTGGCCTCCTCGACTCCACGCTCGTGGTCTGGGGGGGCGAGTTTGGGAGGACGCCGATGGTGGAGGCGAGTGCCGTGCTGGGCCGGTCGAAGGGCCGCGACCATCACCCCAACGCCTTCACGATGTGGATGGCCGGCGGCGGTATCCGCGGGGGGGTGACCTACGGCGAAACCGACGAACTCGGGTTCCACGTGGCCCGCGACGAAGTGCACGTCCACGACCTTCAGGCCACGATCCTCCACTGCCTCGGACTCGATCACGAACGGCTGACCTATCGGTTTCAGGGGCGTGACTTCCGGCTCACCGATGTTCACGGGCACGTGGTCAGGGGGCTCCTCACCTGAGTAGGATGCTCATTCGGGCGGCTGCGACGGAGCTCCTCGGCCGGCCGCCAAACCTGTGGAGATGATGCGATGCCGTTTCTGGTGCGCCTGGTCTGTTTGCTCGTCCTGCTCGGTGTCGGCATGGGGGTGGTCAGGGCCGACGATGCCTGGCTCACGGTCCCCGGCGGCGAAGGGCCGGGCAAGGGCAAGCGGGTGGTGCTCGTCAGCGGCGACGAGGAATACCGCAGCGAAGAGGCCTTGCCGCAGCTTGCGAAAATCCTGGCGGCCCATCACGGCTTCGACTGCACGGTGCTCTTTGCGATCGATCCCGACACGGGCGTCATCGACCCGGCCAATCGCACCAACATTCCAGGGCTCGAGCATCTCCGCGATGCCGATCTGATGGTGATCGCGACGCGGTTTCGGACGCTGCCGGACCAGCAGATGAAGGAGGTCGACGACTACCTGCGCCGGGGCGGCCCGGTGGTGGGTCTGCGCACGGCGACCCATGCCTTCGACTTTCCAAAGGGGGGCACCTATCGCCACTACCACTGGAAGCACGGTGGCGAGGAGTTTCTGGAGGGTTTTGGCCGCCAGGTGCTCGGCGAGACATGGATCGCCCATCACGGCAAGCACGGCACCGAAGGCACCCGCGGCGTGATCGCCCCGGGCGCCGAGGGGCATCCGATCCTGCGTGGCATCGTGGATGGCGACGTGTATGGACCCACCGATGTCTATCGTGTGCGGCTTCCACTTCCCGGCGATTCACAGCCGCTCCTTCTGGGGCAGGTGCTCGCAGGGCTCACGCCCGACACACCGCCGGTGGAGGGCGAAAAGAATGAGCCCCTGATGCCGATCGCCTGGACAAAAACCTATGCGATGGCGGGTGGCCCTTCGGGCCGGGTGTTCACCACGACGATGGGAGCCTCGAACGATCTGCCGTCGGCGGGGTTTCGGCGGCTGCTCGTGAATGCCTGCTATTGGGCCTGCGGCCTCGAGGCGGTGATCCCTTCGAAGGCTGATGTGGCAATCGTGGGCGGCTTCGAGCCATCCCCCTTCAAGATGAATGGGTTTCGTCAGGGCGTGAAGCCTTCCGATCTGAAGTGACCGACCGCCACCCCGGAGCATTGAGCATGAGTGCCTCCCCCGACGACCGCTACACCGAGTGGGCCCGCTATCACGACTACCGCTACGCCTCCAATCCAATTGCCGACGGCACCCTCGGGGGCGTGCCAGGTGTGGCGTGGGGGGCGGACCTGCACGAACGTGGCCCGACGCGGACCGTGCCGCTCGATTCGAGCCTCTCGCTGGGGGTGGTTGGCCCGGCCACGACCCCGGGCCTGTGTGCCAACTTTGTGCACATCTGCCCGGGTGAGGCTCATGCCACGGAGGCCCAGGCCACGAGCCAGCTTTTCTTCGTGATGCGCGGCAGCGGCCTGACCAGGCTGGCCAATGGCGAGGGGTTTGCCTGGCAGGCAGGCGACCTGTTCACGCTGCCATCCGGTGGACCGGCGACCCATGCAGCGGCCGACGACGCCGCCCTCTACTGGGTGCACGACGAGCCGCTCCTCCGCTACCTCGGGGCAGCCCCGCGGCAGCCGAGGTTCCAGCCGACCGTCTACCGCCGGGGGGCGATCCTGGAGGCTCTCGAGGCCGTCGTCCACGACCCATCGAGCGCGTCGGCCAACCGCCTGAGCGTGCTGCTCGGCAACCGGCAGTTTCCCCAGACGATGACGATCACGCACGTGCTCTGGGCGATGTTTGGCCTCCTGCCCGTGGGGGCGGTGCAGGCCCCGCACCGTCACCAGTCGGTGGCGGTCGATCTCGTCGTCGACTGTAAGCCAGGCTGCTACACGATGGTGGGCCGGTCGCTCGACAAGGATGGCCACGTGGCCGACGGCAAGCGATACGACTGGCATCCCCACGGCGTGTTTGTCACGCCGCCGGGGCTCTGGCACTCCCACCACAACGAGTCGGGGCACCCTGCCCACATCCTGCCGATTCAGGACGCCGGCCTGCACACCCACCTCCGCACGCTCGACATCCGATTTACCCGATCGAACACCGGCGGGGGGTGCGACGTAGTTGACTCTGCGGGTTAGGCGACCCGCCGAGCTTTTTTCGTTTGAATCGGTAGAGAGTTTTATCAAACAAAGTACTTAGTTGAATTCGAATAAATTCAAAACAACAAAACGACGTTACCACCGGCCTTCCAGTCCAAGACTCACACCCTGCACCAGTGTGGTGCCATTGGCATTGATGGTACCGCTTGCCGGTTCGCGGCCGCCGTTTGGCTGGGTGAGCACCTGGCCGCTCAGTTGCTGGGTGGGCTGGGCGATGCCTGAGAGCCACATGCCGAAATAGCCAACCCTGAGATCAACACGGTTGGTGATCGGCACGACTCCCGTGACGCCCAGTTCTCCGACAAAGCTGCAGTTGAGCGGGGATTCGTTGACGCGAATGCTTTCCGACACGAGCGGCCCAGTCGCATTCGACTGATAGAGCGATGTCTGCACGGCGTTGTTGTAGTAGGCACCGCCCTTGATCACCGAATCGATTCGGAACCACGACGTTGTCAAGAGCAGGGCGTCGAGGCCGATCTGCCCGCCATACAGGCTGTTGATGCAGTTGGTATTGAAGAAATCCTGGACGGGCGCCTGGTCGCCGTAGGACGTGGCGAGGGAATACGACTCCTTCCACTCGACCCAGCGAAACCCGGCCAGGAATCGCAGGTTTTGCCCCTTCAGCCAGTGGCGATTCCATTCCAGGCTCTGAACGGCGGCACCGAGGTTGGCGGAGCCGGCGTCAAAGTTGATCGTGTTTCCATACATGCCGGGCGCTGAGAGCAGGTAGCCCCCAGGCTGTGCCGCCAGGGGCCGCATGCTCCGCCAGTTGGCGGCCCGCAGGTAGGTGACTTCGATCCCTGTGTCGTTACAGCGATTGAACCGAAACAGCGACACTCTTGGCCCTGCCGCCAGGGGGCTGTTCATCGTGTTGGCGTTGAGCACGGGAAGCGCACCGGTGCCCTGTTCCACGAGCGGACGGTTCGGGGGCGCGTCACGAAACAAGAGGAGCGCGTCGGCCCGACCGATCCAGCAGGCGTTGCCCTTGTCATGCCACTGTTGGCAATACTGCAGCAGTCCTGGTGGGTCGCCGCATCCACCCGAGTGACAGACCGAGCCTTGGTTTTCGCAGGCGTAGCATGGAATTCCGCCGGCATCCGCCACGGGGATACCTTCAGGATCCATGACGGCGGATGGTGCCGAGTCGACGAACACCGCCTCGGGAGCCGAGGGGCCGGACACGGATACGGGGCCTCCCACCATGCCGTCCCACACCGACCTTGCGGATGGATCGGTCGTCACGAGTGGTTCCTGCGGGATGACCACGGTGTCGCCGTCGACGGTCGACGCGAGCACGGAAGGAATCGTCGGCGAGGTGGCAAAAGGCTCGGCACCGACCGGGAAGGCCCAGCTTCCCATCAGCACGACGGCGGTTGCCAGCGAGGTGATTGTGCAATCGGCCCAGTTCAAACGGCCATCGAGTCTCATCAGATTCCCCTTCCGTGCAGGCGTGGCAGTCCTGCCGGTGGAATCGGTTGTGCCGAAGAGTCGGCGTCACGCCCGTCGACGGAGTTCCTGTCAGTGAAACCTGGGAACCTGTACGGTCAGAAAACCGGTGTTCTCCGCAAACTGGGAAAACCCGTGAACGCCCGCGCCGCCGGCAGGGTTTGCCTCCGTTGCCTCCTTGAGTTCATTGGGGCGGCGCCGGCCTGATTGGGCCGTACCCCCCGGGCCACGGCGTTGTCGCTCCAGTCCAAGCCAAACGGCGCGAGCTGTGGGACTTGCGATGCGGCTCACGTGGCTCGATGGGGCGTGGTTCGTCCGCGGGCAGCCGCGCATCACGTGAGCGATGTGTGCCGAAGGCGGAGGCGGCGTCACGTTGAGCGATGCTGGACGGCCAGTCCGTGTCAGACCCGCTGCCAGAACAGATTCGTCCGCGGCGACATGGCGACACCTCCGCTCGTGATGCTCATGTTGGCCCCACCCACAGCGAGTTTGTAGCTCCCCTTCAGGTTTGTGGCAGAACGAGGAAGCGTAAGAACGTAGGAAGCGCCACTGCCGCTGACAGTGGCCCCGGCAAGCGATACCTGAACGCCCTCGTAGAACAGCCGCAACGCGTCGACCGTCACGCCTGTTACGGGCACGTTGAACTCGAGGTCGATGGTCGTCAGTGTCTGAGCAAAGGTCGGGCTGGGGGCGACAGCGTTGCGCTGCCCGCTCGCGCGATCACGCTGGGACCGGTCGATTCGACCTGGGACGTGGCCGTGGACGCCCTGATGCTTTGGCAAGGCAATGGCCAATCACTGCCACTGTTTCTGAACTCGTCGGGTGGTGTGGCGCTCGATGCGCAGGATCTGCAGACTCAAACGGGAGCGGGTGTCCGCATCGGGGCCATTCGTCAGGTGGGTGAGACGCACGCGATCGAGGGGAACTATTTTCAAGCACGTCCCTTCGACGCCATGATCCGCACTCCTGCCACGGGAGAGCCGTTCGAACTGGTCAATGCCGGCGACCTTCCCCCATGGGGTGACATCGCGACCGCCGCTGTGACGACGGGTGGATCGATTCAGAGCGCCGAAATCAACTGGCGCAAGCAGGAATCATGGTCGCCAATTACCTGGCTCGTAGGTTTTCGCTGGGTCGAACTCGATTCACAGTCCAAGGTCGACTACCTCTTCTCCAGCACGGGAGGCGGTGACATCGCGACCGATGCCGGCAACAACCTCTACGGTGGCCAGTTTGGGGCCGACATGCTGTTTTGGAATGCCGGAGGTCGGTGGCGGGTCAATGGTGTCGGAAAGGCCGGCATCTTCTACAACTCCGTCGCCTACCAGCGGTCATCGGCAGGCCTTACGCTCCAAGACGGATCCACGGTGCCGATCGGTTCAACAAGTGCCACGGCCGACCAAACGTCGTTTTTCGGTGAAGCAGGGCTGAATGCGACATGGTGGGCGACGAACTGGCTCGCCTGGCGCGTGGGTTACAGCGTGTTTTGGGCTGGCGGCGTCGCTGTGGCGACGGATCAGATTCCGCTCAACAACTACGGCGACGGCACTGCCTCGATCAACACCAACGGCAGTGTGCTGCTCCACGGGGTGACCACGGGCATCGAGGCGAGGTGGTAGGCCCGACGGCTCAGGCCGTCGGCGCTCCCGACCGATCGATCGCGCCGAAGGCGTCGAGGGCTTCGCCCGTGTGGCTTCGGAGGAGGGGTTCGTCGCCCGAGGCTTTGGCCGGTCGCTTCTGGGCCGCCCGCTGCTGCCAGCGGCGGGCGTGGATCACGATGTCTTCCGGCGGGCCCTCGGCCACGATCAGCCCGCCGCCGGCCCCGGCCTCGGGGCCGAGATCGAGTACCCAGTCGGCCGCCGAAATCACCTCCAGGTTGTGCTCCACCACGAGCACGGTGTTGCCGGCGTCGACCAGCCGCTCGAGCACGTGGAGGAGCTTTTCGATGTCGGCGAAGTGGAGGCCCGTCGTCGGCTCATCGAGGATGTAGAGCGTGCTCCCGGTGCCCGGCTTGGCGAGTTCGCGGGAGAGTTTGACCCGCTGCGCCTCGCCGCCTGAGAGCTGCGGCGCCGGCTGGCCGAGCGTGATGTAGCCGAGGCCGACGTCGACGAGCGTCTGCAGGATTCGCGACACCTGCGGCACCGTGTCGAAAAAGGCCGCGGCGTCGGCCACGCTCATCTCCAAGATGTCGGCGATGTTCTTGCCATGCCACTTCGCGTGGAGCGTCTCGGCCGAATACCTCCGGCCTCGGCAGTGCTCGCACTCCACCCACACATCGGGCAGGAAGTGCATCTCCACCCGTCGCTGGCCAAGCCCCTCGCAGGCCTCGCACCGGCCGCCAGCCACGTTGAAGGAAAACGTTCGCGGGGTGAACCCGCGGGTGCGGGATTCGGGCACCTTTGAAAACAGCAGGCGTATGTGATCGAAGACGCCCGTGTAGGTGGCCGGCGTCGATCCCGGCGTGGAGCCGATCGACTCCTGGTCGACGAGGATCACCTTATCGACCTGGTCGAGCCCCTTGATCGCATCGTAGTGACCGGGCTGTTCGCGGGCGGCGTGCAGCCGCCTGGCCAGTGCCCGCCAGAGCACCTCGAGCACGAGCGAGGTTTTGCCGCTTCCGCTCGGCCCGGTGACCGCCGCCAACACCCCGAGCGGGATCCGGGCGTCGATCCCCTTGAGCGTGCGGTGGCGGACTCCGCGGAGTTCGAGCCATCCGGCCGGTTCGCGGCGACCATGCACGGCCTTCCGCTCGAGCACCGCATCGCAGGCACGCCGCTTCGTGAGGTAGGGGCCCGTCACGCTCTCTTCGATCCGGGGCAGCCGGTCGGGCGCGGCGTGGGCCACGATGCGGCCTCCCTCCCGGCCGCTGCCCGGGCCGAAGTCGAGCGCGTGGTCGGCGGTAGCCACCACGTCACGGTCGTGCTCGACCACCACCACCGTGTTGCCGAGGTCTCGGAGCTTTCCAAGGGCCCCGATCAGCCGGTGCGTGTCCCGCGGATGGAGGCCGATCGTCGGCTCGTCGAGAACATAGAGCACGCCCGTGAGGCCGCTGCCCACCTGGGCCGCCAGCCGAATCCGCTGCAGCTCGCCCCCAGACAGGCTGCCGGCGGGCCGGGCCATGTCGAGGTAGTCAAGGCCGACATCGACGAGAAACGACACCCTGGCGTTGAGTTCGCGGAGCAGATCGCCGGCAATGCGACGATCGGCATCGTCGAGCGCGACGGCAGCCAGCTCCTGCTGGAGGCGGCCGAGGGGCATGCGGCCCCACACGTCGAGCGAACGGCCCCAGAGTGTGACCGCGCTTGCAACATCGGCCAGCCGACTGCCGCCGCACTCACTGCACGGCACCTCGTCCATCACCGCGTCGACCTTCGCCCGCAGGCTGACCACGAGCCTCGCCGCCTCCTCGCAGGCGTTTTCGAGGCCCTTGAACTGAAACGAGAACCAGGGCCCCTTGCCCGGGGCCGTTTTGGGACGAGGCACGTCGATCCACTGCTCGCCGGTCCCCTCAAACAGCACCCGCTGCTGAATGCCGGAGAGATCAGCGAGCGGCATATCGAGTGGAAGGCCCGTGGCCGCACCGAGGGCCTCGAGCATCGCCCTGCCAAGCCGCTTTCCGCCCGGGCCTTCGAGCATCGGCCAGAGGTCGAGGGCGCCGTCTCGGAGCGTTCGCGACGCATCGCGGACGAGCGCCGCCCGATCGATGCCCGTGCGGGTGCCGAGGCCATCGCAGCTCGGACACCAGCCAATCGGGCTGTTGAAAGAAAACTGCCTGGGCTCGAGCGGCTTGAAGCCGCGGCCGCAGTCGGGGCAGGCAAGGCGGCGGCTCAACACCTCCACAGGCCAATCGGGCTCGTCGAGCGGCTTGCCATCGTGGCCGTCGATGGCGCTGGCCACGAGCATCGTGCCGGCACCCGCCTCGAAGGCCGCCTCGACGCTCTGGGCGAGCCGGCTACGGGCGGAGTGATCGGCCGTCACGCGATCGATCACGATCTCGAGCCGGCTCTTCCGCTTGCGGTCGAGCTTCGGCTTGTCGTCGAGCCGCACCGTGCGGCCGTCGATGCGGATTCGCACGTGGCCAGCCGCCTGCAGCGCGGCGAAGAGCGCCTCCGGCGACTGGCCCACCTTGAGCTCGACGGGCGCAAGGATCAGGAGTTTTGTGCCCGCGGGATGCGACAGGACTCGTTCGACCGTCTGGTCGACGCTCTGCGCGCCCACCGGTGTGCGACAATCGGGGCAGTGCATTCGCCCGAGCCGCGCCGCCAGCACACGAAAGTGGTCATACATCTCGGTCAGCGTGCCGACGGTCGATCGTGGCGTGCTGCCGGTGCTCCGCTGCTCGATGGCGACCGCCGGGGAAAGCCCTTCGATCCGCTCGAAGATCGGTTTCGGCACCTGGCCGACGAACTGACGGGCATAGGGCGAAAGGCTCTCGACGTACCGGCGCTGCCCTTCCGCATAGAGGGTGTCGAACGCGAGGGATGTTTTTCCTGACCCGCTCGGGCCGCAGCAGACGGTGAGCTGGCCGCGAGGAATGTCGGCATCGACCTGCTTGAGGTTGTGGAGGGCTGCGCCGCGAACGGTGATCGCCGGCGGGCCGGGATCCCGCGATGTCTTTCCAACCGTGGCGAGCATCGCCTCGACCGCCGCCTCGGGCTGCTCGACCTTCTTGCGGCGGACCGCACTCGAACGACGGGGCTTCGGCTCGGCGCTGGCGGCCGCGAGCATCGGCGCCAGGGCTTTGCCGGTGTGCGACCCCTTGGCGCGGGCGACCTTTTCGGGAGTGCCCTCCACGACGACGCGGCCACCGCCGGCCCCTCCCTCGGGGCCGAGGTCGATCACCCAGTCGGCCCGCTTCACCACGTCGAGGTTGTGTTCCACCACGAGCACCGTGTTGCCCGCGTCGACCAGCCGCTCGAGCACCGTGAGGAGCTGGCGCACGTCGGCCATATGGAGGCCCGTCGTCGGTTCATCGAGCACGTAGAGCGTCTTGCCGGTGGATCGCTTCGACAGTTCGCGGGAGAGCTTCACCCGCTGGGCCTCCCCGCCCGAGAGCGTGGGCGAGGCCTGCCCGAGGTGCAGGTAGTCGAGACCCACGTCGCAGAGCGTTTGAAGCTTGCGGGCGATGTCGGGGGCGTCTTGGAAAAGCTCCAGGGCCTCGCCCACCTCCATGGTGAGCAGGTCGGCGACGCTCTTTCCCTTCCACCGCACTTCGAGCGTGTCCTTCGCGAATCGGCTGCCGCCGCAGATGTCGCACGTCACCCAGACATCGGCGAGAAAGTCCATGTCGAGGCGGATGGAACCGTTGCCCTCGCAGGCTTCGCATCGACCCCCCGACACGTTGAAGCTGAAACGCCCCGCCTTCCAGCCGCGTTTCTTCGCCTCGGGAAGCATCGTGAACAGGCTGCGGATGTCGTCCCACACCTTCACGTAGGTGGCCGGATTGCTCCGTGGCGTTCGGCCGATCGGTGATTGGTCGATCACGATGACCTTGTCGAGATGCTCGGCGCCGTGGATGGCATCGAAGGCCTCCGGAGTGGCCACCTCGCTGCCGAGCCGACGACGGAGCTCCGGCTCGAGCACGTCGCCCACGAGCGAACTCTTTCCGCTTCCGGACACCCCCGTCACGCACACGAGCAGTCCCAGCGGGATGTCGACATCGACGCCCTTGAGGTTGTTGTGCCGCACCCCTTCCAGTCGAAGCACGTTGCCGGTCGCCTTCCGCCGCGCCGTGGGGATGTGGATCGCGTCGCGCCCCGCAAGAAACGCGCCGGTGATGCTGCGTTCGGCCTTGGACACGTCGTCGGGCGTGCCAGCCGCCACCACCTCGCCTCCGCGTTTTCCCGGGCCCGGACCGAAGTCGATCACCCAGTCGGCCGCACGGATCGTGTCTTCGTCGTGTTCGACGACGACCACCGTGTTGCCCTTGTCACGGAGCGCCTCGAGCGCCCCGAGCAGCTTCACGTTGTCGCGCGGGTGAAGGCCGATCGAGGGCTCGTCGAGCACATAGAGCACGCCCGAGAGCCCCGAGCCGATCTGGGCCGCGAGCCGGATTCGCTGGCTTTCACCACCGGAGAGGGTTGGCGCCTTGCGGTCGAGCGCGAGATAGCCGAGGCCGACCTGATCCAGAAACGAAAGCCGACCCGAGATCTCCTTCATGAGCTCGACCGCGATCAGCCGCTGCGTGTCGTCGAGCACGAGCGACGAGAGAAACTCCCTCGCGTCGGCGATCGGGAGACCGCACAGGCCGTCGAGCGACAGCTCGGCTGGATGGCCCGCCGGGTCTTTCTTGGCCGCCGCACGCCACGCCTTCGAGGCCGTCGTGATCCGCACCGCCCGCGCCTGCGCAGAGAGCCGCCGGCCCTGGCAATCATGGCAGGGTGTGACGCTCATCAGTTTTTCGAGCATCCGTCGGATGATCCCGCTTTTTGCGGTTCGCCACCGGTTGGCCAGGAGGCCGCAGAGCCCCTCGAACTTCGTCTTCGCCCCGCGCTCCGCCCGGCCTCGCCGCCACGACAGCCGGATTTCCTCGAGGCCGGTGCCATTGAGCCAGAGACGTTTCTGGGCCGGCGTCAGGTTTTTCCACGGCGTGTCGAGGAGCGTGCCCGGTTCGAGCCTCTTCTTGGCCTCCACGTGCGCGGCCACCCCGTTGAGGAGGCGCCGGAGCCACCGCGGCATGTCGCGAAACGACCCGAGCACGCCGATCGCACCCTTGCGGAGCGTTTTGTCGGGCTCGGTGACGAGCTTGTCGGGATCGATGCCGTAGATGTCGCCGAGACCGTCGCACGACGGGCAGGCGCCCTGAGGACTGTTGAAGCTGAACAGCTGGGGCTCGGGTGTGGCGTAGCTCACCCCGCAGGCCGCACAGGCGTAACGGCTCGACAGCACGAGATCCGAACCGGGCGGCGCCGATGGGGTCGAGCGGGCGGCGGCGGCCTTGTCTGGTTCCTCGGCCACGATCACCTGGCCGCCGCTCGTTTTCAGCGCAAGCTCCACCGCTTCCGCAATTCGACTGCGGGTGGACTCGCCCGGCACGACGCGATCGATGATCACGTCGATCGTGTGCTTGAGCTGCTTTTCCAGCGCGGGTGGATCCTCGACCCGGCAGACCGTGCCGTCGACGCGGGCCCGCGTGAATCCCTGGCGGACCAGGTCGATAAAGAGATCACGGTGCTCGCCCTTCGCCTCGCGCACCAGGGGTGCGAGGATCATCACCCGACGCCCCTCCCGGGCCGCGATGATCCGTTCCACAATCTGGTCGCGGGGCTGTGCCTCCAACACACGGTCGCACTCCGGGCAGTGGGCAGTGCCCACTCGCGCGTAGAGCACACGGAGAAAGTCGTGAATCTCCGTCATCGTGGCGACGGTCGATCGCGGGTTGGTGCCGGCCGATTTCTGCGCGATCGAAATCGAGGGCGACAGCCCGGTCACGCTGTCGACGTCGGGCCTCGGCAGCTGGCCGAGAAACTGACGGGCGAACGTCGACAGGCTCTCGACATAGCGACGCTGCCCTTCGGCATAGAGCGTGTCGAACGCGAGGCTCGACTTGCCCGATCCACTCACGCCCGACAGGCAGACGAGGCGGCCGCGCGGCAGACCCACCGTGACATCACGCAGGTTGTGTTCGCGGGCACCGCGGACGACGATCGGCGGGACGTGCATGGAAGGGGCGGTCGCGGAAAAACGGACGGGAAGGGCGGTCGTATTGTAGCGCTGGACAGCCCATGGCACGTGCCGTACGATCCAGTTTCCGGCTGGAAAACGGCTTGTGGGCCCTTTTTCGCTCGGGGCGGTAGCTCAACTGGGAGAGCGCGGCGTTCGCAATGCCGAGGTTGGGAGTTCGATCCTCCTCCGCTCCATTGTACGGCTGATCGGCCATCCATGGCCCGATCAGCCTTGGGAGAACCCGGCCCTCCGGGCCTGGCGCTGGTTGGTGGTGCGGCACCCATGGCCCGATCAGCCTTGGGAGAACCCGGCCCTCCGGGCCTGGCGCTGGTTGGTGGTGCGGCACCCATGGCCCGATCAGCCTTGGGAGAACCCGGCCCTCCGGGCGTTTGGGCTTGGAACGGGCCGATGATCCATGCCCCCGTCAGGCCTGAAGTTGCGCAGCCTCGTTGGCCCAAGGCCAGTGTGGGCGGTGGGTGCGGCACTCGTGGCACGGCATAATCGGGGCATGGCCACCGATTCCAAGGCGATGCCCGCCGCCTCGAGCGACCCCTCGACGGCACTCATGCTGCGCGTGCGTGACGGCGACGCCGATGCCTTCGCCGAACTCGTCCTCGCCTGGCAGGATCGGCTCGTCACGCTCTTTCTCCACCACACCGGCGACCATGCCACCGCCGAAGATCTCGCCCAGGAGGTCTTCATGAGGGTCTATCGCGCCCGTGCGTCGTACCAGCCGACCGCAAAGTTCACCACCTGGGTCCACACGATCGCCAACAACGTGGCGAGTGACCTGAGGCAGCGTGCCTACCGCCGTCTCGAGCGAGGCGTGCCGGCGACCACGTCGGCTTCCTCGTCGTCCATCGGCCTCGACCAGCTCGCCGTGGCGGCCAGCGGCTTTCTGCCGTCGCGTCTCGCTGATCGCACCGAACTCCAGGAGGTCGTTCGCGAGGCCATCGGTGCCCTCAATGAGCGGCAGCGCATGGCGGTGCTCCTCGCCAAGTTCGAACAGTGCTCCTACGAGGAGATCGCCGCCGCCATGGGCCTCTCCGTGCCAGCGGTGAAATCGCTCCTCTTTCGCGCCCGCGACCAGCTGCGGACGGCGCTCGAACCCTATCTTCATGGAGACGCGACATGAACGAGCCTGGCGATCCTCGGCGCACGGAGCCGTCGAACCCGGCCGGCGACCTGGGCGAGGTGTGGGACGCGCTCGACGTGCTGCCGCGGTCCGAGGCGTCGCCATCGATGGCGGCAACGACCGTCGATCTTGTGGCGGTCACCACCGAGCGATCGGTGGCCGGCCGAACCACCCGTGGGCTCGTGCCGGTCGCCGGGGCGTCGCGATCGTGGATCGTGCCCGTCGTCGTCGTGGCGTGTGGGCTCGTCGCCGGGGTGGTGGCCGGGCGGATGACCGCCCCCGACCCCGATGCTCGCATTCTCGAAGACCTCCCTGTCATCCGGCACTTCGCCATGCTCCGGGAGGCCGGAAGCGTCGATTTTCTGCAGTCGCTCGCCGCGCGTCGCAATCGCCAGCCCATGCGGCTTCCTCCCGAGATGCTGCGCCAGGAGGAAGAGGAGTTTGATGCGGCCCTTCGCAACCTGGAAACCGACCATGCCGTGGGCGCAGCCGGTCGGGCGTTGATCGAACAGCGTCGAAACGTGGTGGAGACACTGCCCTTCGGTGAGCGGGATGCCATCGAGCAGTCGGCGTCCATCTACAAGGGGCTTCCGTCCAGCGTGCGGCGGGAACTGGCATCGACGGCCGCCGTGCTCGCCGATCCGTCCCGCGAGGAGATTCGCGCCTCGGCACGGCTCTGGCATCTCTTGATCGCCGCGAGCGATCCTCCCGATCGGCGCAACATCGTCGACCTGTCTCCCGACGAGCGGCTCGAATGGCTGGAACGACGGTCGCGGTATCGTGAATGGCTCGGCGATCGCCGCAACCAGCCGGCGGGCGGGGAGCCGGGCGCCGCCCCGCGAGGCCCCGGCGCCGGAGACGGGCGGCCCCGATGGCAGGGGCCGCGTGCCGACGGCGAGCCACGCGGCGACCGCACCGGACCTCGACCAGGCGACGCCGTGCCGGACCAGCCCCACGCCGATGCCGCTTCGCCGACCCGCCCTGAGGGTGACGACGGCCCGCGCGATCCCGCGCCATCGAACGAGCCGTGAGAAACGCATGGCCAAGGCCCCCAAAAAAGTCGCCAGGACAAACCGCGTGGCAGCATCGCGTCGTGCCGTGAAGCCGGCCGCGAAGCGTTCGCCGGCCCGTCCCAAGAAGGTGGTGCTGCTGTCGGGCGGCAATCCGCAGATCGCCAAGGGCGACGGCAACGGCCCCGTGCAGGCCTACATCGCCGCGATGCCCGGCTGGACGCGAGACGTGGGCCGACGCGTGGACGCGATCATCACCGGCACCGTGCCCGACGTTCACAAGGCCGTGAAGTGGAACTCACCCTTCTATGGCATGGATGGCCGCGGCTGGTTCGTGGCGTTTCACGTCTTCACCCGATATGTGAAGGTGACATTCCTCAAGGGTCGATCGCTCTCGCCGCTTCCTCCAGGCGGCACCCCTCGCAGCGGCGATGCCCGTTGGATCGATCTCCATGAAGATGAGCCGCTCGATGAAGACCAGTTTGCGGCGTGGGTCAAACAGGCCGCCGCCCTGCCGGGGTGGGATCCATCCTCACCCCGCACCACGTAGGGGCAGCCGCGGCTCGTCGGTCAGGGTCGCGCCGCCGAGCCGACCGACGCTCCGGCGAGGAAGTCCATCACCGCACGGTTGAAGATCGCCGGGGCTTCGAGAGGCACGAGGTGGCCGGCTCCCGGCACGATCAGGAGCTTCGCATTCGGCATGATGGCTTCCGCCCGTTCCAGACAGGCGGGAGGCGTGATCTGGTCGTGTTCCCCCACCACCAAGAGCGTGGGGGAGGCCACCTGCCCCATCGAGGCGGTCATGTCGGGGCGGTCGCCGAGGGCCGCGAGCGCCGCCTGGATCGTGGCAACCGGCTGGCGCAGGATGGTCTGCTTGAGGAGCGATTCATTGGCGGCGTGAAGAGCGGCGACCGTTTCCTCGGCGTCGGATCTGGGAGCCGCCAGCAGGCGAGGGATCATCGCGTCCGCCAGGATCGACTGTCCGACCCTGCCGACCTTGGCGGCCAGATCAAGCCTCGCCGCCCGCGCCTCCGGGGTGTCGGCTTCGAGTTTTGTGTCAACGAGCACGAGTGCCGCGACCCGCTTGGGATGCCGCACCGCGACATGCTGGGCCACGTAGCCGCCCATCGACACGCCGCAGATGACGGCCGGTCGGTCGACGTGCATGGCATCGAGCATGATCGCCACGTCGTCCGCCATGGCTGCGATGCTGGTCGGAAGTGAATCGCCACTCGCCCCAAATCCCCGCAGGTCGGGAACGATCAGCCGGACATGCTCGGCGAGCGGGAGCTGCCGCTCCCACATGCCATGGTCGAGCGGAAAGGCATGCACGAGCACCAGGGGCTGGCCGTGGCCAGACGTGTGAACGGCCAGCCGCGCTTCACCGGCGACGATGTGATGGATCGAGATCATGGAGTTTCGAGAGCCTTCTCAAATCGGGCGAGATTCTGGCGAAGAGCGACGTTGTGGGGTTCCTGTCGCACCGCGAGCCGCTGCGTGCGAACGGCCTCGATCCCATCGCCGTTCGCCGCGCGGCAATGGGCCAGCGTGTCGAGATAGCTGGAGGTGTCGAAGGAGAGTTCCAGCGATCGCTTCGAATACCGCAGGGCCTTTCGGACATCACCCTCGGTGTTGGCCACGAGCCAGGCGTATTCGTTGTAGCCGGTTGGGTCGTCGGGGACGGCCTGGATTTCCTCCTCGATCTGTTCGATCGCCCGCGCGATGCGATCGCGGGCATCGGCCAGGGCCGATGGGTTTCCCGCGGCGAGTCGATGGAGGCGGATGAGGGCATCGACGTCTTTGGGGTAGGTGCCAACGGCTTCGCCGATGAGTCGCCGCTCCTCGTCGGCGTCGCCTCGCGCGCCGGCGGCGAACGCCTTGAAGGAAAGCATGCGAGATCGAATCGCCCGCGGATCCCGCTCCATGCGGAGGAGGGTCTGCGCGGCGTCTTCGTCATGGCGGCCGTCGAGCATGCGCTCGAGCACGTCGGCCGCCTCGTCGTCGCGCCCCAGTTCGTGGAGCAACTCCGACGCGAGAATCGACGCCAGCGCCACCTCGCCAAACGGAGCGTTGGGGTCGTCCGTCGTGGCACGGTATTCCCGCAGCGACCAGTCTGTGGCCCCCCAGCGGGCGAGCAGCATCGCCGCCTGGAGCCGCCGGCTGAGTTCAACATCACCTCCCACCAGGGCGTCGTGGGCGGCGTCGGCATGCGAGGCCGCGGCGGCGTGATCGCCGCGATGCTCCGCGGCGACTGCGGCCGCGAAGGCCACGAGCGGTGCAAAACGGTCGCGACCGGGCGCGAGCCGGTCGGACACGAGCGCCGCCGCCTCGGGAAGCCCGTGATCGGTCAGCCAGGCGAGTTCAGCGGCCAGCAGTTCCTCCTCGGAGACGCTGCCTCGGCAGGCGGCCAGGAGCTGCCCCGCCTCCACGAGCGCCTCGTCGCGCCGGCCTTGGGCCTGCAGGAGGTCGATGAGGGCGCGGCGAAAAATGCGGCGTGTCTGTTCGTCGCCGTGAGGCTCGGCTTCCTCGTCGGCTTCAGGCGTGGCGTCGTCGGTGACCGCGCGGGCGATCAACGGGAAGGCGGCACGTGCCTCGTCGATGGTCGCGGTGCGTGCGTCCAGGGGGGCGTCTGGCGAAGCGGACGCGACCGCCCTGAGAAACCGGGCCGACGGGCGTCGGCTCGGCCCGAGTCCCTGGGCGATTCTGCTCGCGATCGACGGCCACACAGGATCGTCGGGCGCCCACTCCCGCACGAGCAGGGCGGCCGCGATCCTCGACCCCGAGGGCGATCGCTCCAGGCGGACGATTCTCGCCAGGGCTTCGATTCCTGCATCCCCGTCGAGCCGGAGCAGGCGATGCATGATCCGGACGCGTTCATCCTCATCGCCACGGGTGTAGCGATCCAAGAGCATCGACACATCGGGCGGGTCGGTCGCCTGGGCCAGCGGCAAGGCGTCGACCAGCCACCGCGCCCGAAGGGCCACCTCCACGTCGTCGCTCGATTCAGCCGCCGCGAGCAAGGCATCGGCCGCGGCCGGCCCGAGCGCCGCCAACTCCGTCGTCGCCATTTCACGAGTGGCGTAGTCCTCGGCGCCCAACTGCCGCACGAGGTCGGCCACGGGGACTGTGGCACCACCCGCCTGGGCTGTGAAGCCGGCGAACGCCGTCGTGATGGCGACGGCGCCGCATCGGAGAAGCCACGGCGACAACGGGCTTCGCATGCGGTGGAATCCTCGAGGGGGCAGAGCCGGCCGTCGGAGGCGCGTGCCGATGACTGGCCGACTCCATCAGCGTAGGGCCGTGCATCGGCCCGGGGCAAGCCGTCACCGTTGGTCGGTCAGGCGGCGTCGGGCTCGATGCCGAGGTCGCGAATGGTTACGAGCGACTCGAGGGGAATGCCACGGGCCGCCAGGGCCTCGCGGGCGCCGGCAAGCCTGTCGACGACCGCGACCAGGCGTTCCACGACGAGCCCAAACTCAATCGCACGGTCGATGGCAAGGAGCGACGAGCCGCCCGTGGTGACGACATCCTCGACGATGACGACCCGCTGGCCGGGCTCGACCGGCCCCTCCACGTAACGCTGGAGTCCGTGTCCTTTTGCCTCTTTTCGAACCATGAAGCCCTTGAGGGCAACGCCCTCAACACCCGCCATCGTCACCACCGCCCCCGTCACGGGATCGGCTCCGATCGACATTCCACCGACGGCGTGGGGCAGAGGGCCGAGGCCGCGGAGGCGTTCGAGGATCGCACGGCCCACGAGCATGGCGCCGTGGGCGTCGAGCACGACCTGCTTGGCATCGAGGTAGAAACTCGCCTCGCGTCCAGAGGCCAGCCGAAACGTGCCCCGTTTCAGGGCCCGTGTGGCGACAAGGTCGATCAGTTCTCGGGCGGTGGCGGAAGGCTGGTGGTTCATCATGACGCGGGAGTATACGGGCCGATCGCGTTTTTGACTCCCGTGCACCGCCACCTAGAATTCGGGGATTCTTCGAGGCGGCCGCCAGTGGCCGGAGCAGCGCGATGCGAACCGGTGCGGCTAGTGCTCTGTTTGTGATCGTCGCCGGCATGCTCCTGTCGGTTCAGGCCGCCGATGCCGCCACGACCGTGGTGCCAGTGCGGGTTCCGCTCACGGGCACCCGCGACACCCAGGTGGAAGCGGCCGTGCTCCGCAGCCTTGGCCGGCTCCCGGAGGCCGGCGGCGAGCGAGGCACCCTCGTGCTGCGATTCGAGACCGCTGCGGGAGAGTCGGCCGGCGGGAGTGAGTTTGGCCGCGCGGTCGAACTGGCCCGATTCCTCGCCGATCCACGGCTGGCCGGCGTGAAGACGATAGCCTGGCTTCCCGAAGGCGCCACCGGACACGCCGTGCTCGTGGCGCTCGCCTGCGACGAGATCGCGATGCCGGCCGACGCGGTGATCGGCCCGGCCAACACCGCAGACGCAACGGTCGATGATTCGCTCAGGGCCGCCTATCGGACCATCGCCGCCCGTCGTCGAACCATGCCCCCGGCGATCGCCGAGGCCCTGGTCGATCCTGCGACGCGGGTGCTGCGGGTTTCCACCGATGACGGCGAGCATTTCATCGCGAACGACGACCTCGACCGCCTTCGCCAGCGGGTCGCCGTCGTGGAGGTGGAGGCGATGGGGCCGGTGCCGCTCGCCTTCACCGGTCGCCGCGGCCGCGAACTGGGGTTCGTGCAGCATGTGGCGGATTCGCCCGCGGAACTTGCCCAGCGGTTGAACGTCTCCGTCGGCGACCTCGAAGGCGATCCTTCGCTCGAGGGCGGATGGCGACCTGCGGTGGTGTCGCTCTCGGGCGGGATCGGGCCGGAGTCGGCCGGACGCCTTCGCAGCCGCATTGAACGGGCCATCGCGGACGGCTCCAACTTCATCTGGCTCCGGATCGACAGCGGCGGTGGGTCGCCGGAGCAGAGCCTCGTGCTCGCCACCTGGATCGCCTCCCTCGATCATGCCAGGGTGAGGACCGTCGCCTACGTGCCGACGGCCGCCCAAGGCGACGCCACGCTCGTGGCGCTCGCCTGTGACGAGGTGGTGATGCACCCGGGTGCCGTGCTCGGCGGCGAAGGTGCCGCGGCGATCGATGGCCGTCGCGGGGAGGCCGTGGTGGCCGCCTGGCGCGGCGGGGTGGCGGCGGTGAGAGGCACGAGCTGGTCGCTTCCGGCGGCGCTTGTCGCGCCGGGGATCGTCGTTCACCGCGCCGAGGAGCAGGGCACAGGCCGCGTCGATTATTTCTGTGAGCAGGAGCTCGCTTCCCGCGCCGATCGCGACAGCTGGAAGCTCGGGGCGGTCGTCGGCACCGGGCCGTTCGCCGTCGATGGACGCCGCGCGGAGGAGCTCGGTTTGGCGGCCCATGTGGTCGCCGACGATGCCGGATTTCGTGAGGACTACGGCCTCGACGGGAGCCTCACCGTCTCGGAGCCGGGATGGTCGGAGCAGCTGCTCGAGGCCCTGGCCAGCCCGAGTCTCGCATGGCTTCTTCTCCTCATTGGCGGCGCCGGTCTCTACATCGAGCTCAAGACCCCGGGCGTGGGATTCGGCGGCTTCGTCTCGATGGTGGCCTTCATCATCTACTTCTGGAGCCAATACCTTCACGGCACATCCGGCTGGCTGGAGGTGATGCTGTTTCTCGCGGGTGCCATCTGCGTGGCCGCGGAGATCTTCGTACTGCCGGGGTTCGGCATCCTCGGTCTGGGAGGCGGACTGCTCGTGGTGGCCTCGCTCATCCTGGCCAGCCAGTCCTTCGTGCTGCCGGTCAACGACTACCAGATCCGCCAGATGCAGCGATCGCTCCTCGGACTGCTCGGCGCCGCCGTCGGGGTGACCGTGCTGGGAGCGGTGCTGCGCCGCTGGCTGCCTTCGACACCCTTCCTGCGACACGTGCTCCTCGAGCCGCCCGATGCGGCCTTCCAGGTGACGGCGCGGGCCGACCTGATGGGGACGACCGGCGTGACCACCACACGGCTCGCTCCGGCGGGGAAGGCGAGAATCGACGGCATCGTGCGAGACGTCGTCAGCGAGGCGTCATTGATCGAGCCTGGTGAGCCGGTGGTCGTCGTCGCCGTGCGTGGCGGTCGCGTGATCGTGCGATCTCGGGGTGGCGCATGACGTCGATCGCGTGGGTGGCCGCGCTGGTGGTTGTCGGCCTCGTGGCGATCGTGCTCGAGGTGTTCGTGCCCTCCGGGGGTGTGCTGGGGCTCGTCAGCGTGGTCTCGCTGGTGGCCGGTGTGGCGACGGCGTTCATCGAAGAGGGGGTGGTGTTTGGCATGGCGGCGCTGGCCATCACGGCAGTGGCGGCACCGATGGCCCTGGCGACTGCGCTGCGGCTGTTTCCCTTCACGCCCCTCGGGCGTCGGGTGATGCCTCCACCGCCACAACCCGACGACGTGGTGCCCGACATCGCGCGTCGTCGGTCGATCGCCCTGCTTGTCGGCCGAGGGGGCAACGCCGTGGGCGACTTGCTCCCATGGGGGATCGTGCGCATCGATGGCGTGGAGTACGAGGCGATGAGCGACAGCGGACCGATCGCGTCGGATGCGGCAGTCGACGTGGTGGGCGTCCAAGCCACCGCCCTGGTGGTTCGGGGCACGGCCGGAACGCCGGAGCCGCGCCGCGGTCCCCAGGTCCAACCGGCCGATTCATCGAGTCTGGAGGCGTCTTTGGAGTCGTTCGACTTCGATTCCCTCGGCACAGATGGCACGACCGGCACCACGCCGCCCTGCTGAGTCGCTTGACTCGCGCCGGTTCCCGAACGAGTCTTGAAGGCCGGTGAACCAACGCCGCGTCACGTTTTTCGGAGTCTGTCGATGCCCCTTCTCACCCTGATCATTCTTGGCATCGGCGTTCTCGCCCTCGTGGTGATCTTCGCCGTGCTGGCACGGTATCTCCGACTCTGGGTGCAGTCGGTGGCGTCGCGAGCGGGCATCGGCCTGTTCGATCTGGTCGCGATGAGCTTCAAGAAGATCAATCCCGCCGTGATCGTGCGAAGCAAGATCATGGCGGTGCAGGCGGGCCTGGGCGATGCCAGCGGCGTCACGGGGCAGGCGCTCGAGGCCCATTATCTCGCCGGTGGCCGCGTGCCCTTGGTGGTGCAGGCCCTCATCGCGGCCAACAAGGCAGGCATCCATGAACTCGACTTCAAGCGGGCTGCCGCGATCGATCTCGCGGGTCGCGACGTGCGCGAGGCGGTGCAGACGAGCGTCTACCCCAAGGTGATCGACTGCCCGGGACGAAACAGCGGCCGGGAGTCTCTCGATGCGGTCGCCAAGAACGGCATCCAGCTGAAGGTGAAGGCTCGGGTGACGGTGCGAACCAATCTCTACCAGCTCATCGGTGGAGCCACGGAAGAAACGATCATCGCCCGTGTCGGCGAGGGCATCGTGTCGGCCATCGGTTCGGCGGAACGCCACAGTGACGTGCTGGAGAATCCCGACGTGATCTCCAAGACCGTGCTGGCCCGTCGACTCGATTCCAACACGGCCTTCGAGATCGTGTCGATCGACATCGCCGACATCGACGTGGGCGCCAACATCGGCGCACGGCTCCAGGCCGATCAGGCGGAAGCCGACACCCGCGTCGCCCGTGCCAATGCCGAAGGCCGTCGGGCCATGGCGGTGGCGCGAGAGCAGGAGATGATCGCCAGCATCGAGGAAAGCAGGGCGTCACTCGTCGAAGCGGAGGCCGAGGTGCCCAAGGCCGTCGCCGATTCGCTCGGTTCGGGCCAGCTCGGCATCTTCGACTACTACAAGCTCAAAAACCTCCAGGCTGACACCGACATGCGTCGCTCGATCGCGTCCTCGTCGCCGACGACGGTGGCGGCGGCGCCGTGACGATCCCCGGAAGCCTCGCCGTGCACGTCATCCCGCTTCTTGCCGCCCGCATCGACTGGATCGAAGGACTGATCCCGTTCCTGTTTGTGGCGTTCTGGATCATCTCCCAGGTGATCAATGTCGTGCGACGCATGGCCAACGGCATGCCACGGCCGCCCCGCGACGGCGGTGCTCGTCCGCCGCGTCCAGCCGCGGCCGACGGAGACCCTCGGGTCGATCTCCAGCGTCAGATCGAGGAGTTTCTCCGGCAGACCCGTCCTGGTGAGCAGCGGCCCAAGGCCCCGCCGCCCCTTCCGGCGACTCCATCACCGGTGCGGAATCGGAAGGATCGCCTGCGACCACGGAGTGAGCCGGCGGCTGTGGTGACGAAGACGCCGCGATTGGCCGATCGGCATCTGCATCCGTGGGGCGAGGCGGGAGATGACGTGTCGGAGCACGTGCGCGATGCGTTTGCACACGATCTTCGCCATCTGTCGACAGCATCAGGGCAAGCCGTTCCTGACGAGCGGCCTCCCGCCCAGTCGATCGTCGATGGCCTCACCGCATCCCTGCGCGATCCCGCGAGCCTTCGTCGACTCGTGGTGATGCGCGAGATTCTCGACCGTCCGGTCGATCGGTGGGAGTAGGGCTCGCGGGGTCGATGCTGTCGTGCCCTGCTGGCGCCCTCCGGCCGGACCTCCCGTTCGTCGCAGGTTTCCCTGGCTGCCCAGCCGGAAAAGGCGATCCCCTCGAACGGGTGGATTTTGGCGGCCTGGAGCGGTTTTTTTTCCGAGGGTGCCGGGCATAGAATTCGAGGCTTGAGCAGCCACGCCCACTGGTCTACAAGGGGTGCGGCAGGGCTGCCTCGGTGGTCCGAACGCAGCGCGTAGACGAGGACGCCCAAGCCTCGTCTACGCGCTTGTTTCGCAGGGACCCCGGAGCCAGTGTCCACGGATGGATGCGGCACGCTTATCGTTGTTGCGATGCACCGTGCTGGTGCTTGCCTGCCTCGCGGCCGTGCTCGGCGATGCGTCGGCGATGGAAGATGACGGCCTGCCTGTCACGGTCGCGGTGTCGGCGAATCACACATACCTTCGCTGCGGGCCGGGCGACGACTTCTACCCGACCGAACGACTCACCGCAGGTGACGAGGTGGAAGTGTGGGCGATCGACGAGGCGGGCTACTGCGCCGTGCGTCCGGTGAGAGGAAGTTTCAGTTGGGTGCGAGCCCGTGATGTCCAGCGGGAGTCGGCCCTGCGGCCGCCCGGGTCCGAGCACGAGCGCGACGGTGGCGTGATCGTCACGGATGGCGCCGTGGCGCGAGTCGGATCCCAGATCAACGATCTCCGGCACGTCACGCAGGTGGCGCTGGAAGCGGGCGAACGGGTCGCCGTGATCGAGCACGTCACGATCGCCGAGGGTCGGCATGCCGGCGAGTGGCTTCGCATCCAACCACCGGCCGGAGAGTTTCGATGGGCCCGAGGGGAGGATCTGCTGTTGCCTCCGCATCTGGCGCCGTCACTGCCGATGACACGTGGCGAGGATGCCGCCGGCCTCGCGGCGGCTGGTGAGGCGATCGATGCGATTCGCAACGCCGGCGAGGCGGTTACGCAGGCGGTCGCCGAGATCGAGGTGCCGCCACCCCCCGCCGAGTCGTCGGGGGGCATGACGCGACTGCTCTCAGGCTGGCTTCCCAGAGGCACGAACGTGTTTGATCGTACGCCCTCCGTGCCTCCGCCGGCGGTCAGCGCCGGCGCCAATGCCGCATCGGGCGATGAACTTGCCGACATCGACCTGGCCCTGTCCCTGGCCGTCACCGGGCCGAGCGACACGTGGAACCTCGCCCCGCTTCGTGATCGGCTCCGAGTGGCATCCACGCGGGCCACGGCCCAATCGGAGCGGACGCGGGCGCAGGCCATCGATGCACGGCTCGCACGATTCGAGGAGATTCAGTCGCGGCAACGCGGCCTGACGGCGGGCGGTCCGAAGGAGCCCGAATCGCTTCGGCTCGGCGGGATGTGGTCGAGCCTCTCGGCGATCGGGTCACGTCCCGTTCGTCCAGGTGTGCTTCCAGGCGGTCAGCCGGCCGGTGGCCAGGCAGGATGGACGCCACCGGATCAGATCGAGACGACCGGGCGACTGGCGACGGTCATCTCCCGCCGCCCCGATGCGCCGCGGTGGGCCGTCGTCGATGGCGGCAACAACGTGCTCGCCTTCGTCACCCCTCAGCCTGGGATCGATCTCGGACCGTTGGTGGGCCAGCAGGTGACGGTCCGCGGGGCCCGCGGGTACATGCCCGAATACAAGCGACCCTACGTGGTCGCCACCGAAGCCAGGCCGCGGATGGCGAACGTGCCGCCGAGTTCGACTCGCAGCGACACGACGCAGTGAGGCGTCAGCGTCGCTCGTGGATGTCGAGCTGATCGACGGTCATCCAGCGTGCGGCCAGATCCATCTGCACGTCGTCGGTGATCGAGGCGTGCGTCATGCCGGGTGACGACCGCCGTCCACTGGCCAGTGCCACGAGCGTGGCACGGTCTTCCGGCGAGGTACGCGCCATCCGATCGGCGATACCGGCGACGGCCGCCGGATGGCGCTCGGCGGCGGCGGCAAACTGCGTGACGAACAGGCTGATCTCGTGCAGGTTGGCCGCCGCAGACCGAACGATGAGCGGCTGGAGTGTGCGGGTCACGATCTCGAGCCCCATGCCGTCGACATCGAGAAAGGCGTCGATGGTGACATGCTGCCTGGGGCGTCCGGCGGTGGTCGCCGGTGCGCTGTCATACCGCACCACCACGAGGCAGGAGCCCGAAAGCTGCTTGGGCGAGAGCGGGCCGTCGTAGGCACCGCGGCCGTGAAAGACGAACAGCCCGCCCGTGGCCGTCCGCTCACGATGGAGCAGGCGGACGGCCCCGACGGTGCCATATCCGTCGGAAAGCCTCCAGCGACCGGGCCCGGATGGATCGAGTTCCAGACGGCTGATACCCAACACCCTCCAGACATCGACCAGGGTCTGGGGCTTGGAGAGGATGAAGTCGAGCAGGGCTGCGTCGCAGGTCATCGTTGCCGTTGGCAGACGACGGCAGAGCGTGGTGTTGGCGACCGCCTGTTCGGCGATCCGTCGTTCATCGACGCCCATTCGCTCGAGCGGAAGCGACGCCGCTGCACGCTGGCGTGTTTCACGGCTCGATGAACCCGACTCGGAAGAGACTGCGGCCACGCCGCGAGTCATACGAGGCTCGCCAGCGGCGCGTGCCGCCCCATGGAGCCCGGGCAGGCATGCCAGCCCAAGGCAGACGAGCGCCTGAAAGCGCAATGACATCGGACCCCCCCTTGCAATGCCCTCCCACGACACCGCGAACGGTGCCGCCTGGGAAGGATTTTCGGACTCGTCGGGGGGCGGGGAACAGTGTTTTCACAGGGGTTTTTCGTCGGTTTTCCTCAACGCCCCAGTTTGCCGGGCTGCACGTGGAGTGGGCCTTGGCCGGTTCACGCAGGTTCCCTACCATCCCGCCCCCGTCCGGCGGCCGTCCCGCCGATGGGTTTCTCTCTGGACCGCCGCGACATGGCCCGCCCCGACGACGAAGCAGACTCCGGGCGTCGGCCTGCCGATGCCGGCCATCGCCGCGTGAGTGTGCTGGGACGGTGTCTTGTCACCTGGACCCATGTGTGCCTCCGGCAGCCGTTTGCGGTGGTCGTGGTGGCGGTGCTGACCGCGGTGGCCTCGGGCGTGTGGACAGCCGGCCACCTCGGCTACAAGGTCAGCCGTTCCGATCTGGTCGATCCCAAGAGCGAATACAACAAGCTGTGGATCGACTACATCCGCGAGTTCGGCGAGGACGACGACGCCGTCATCGTCGTGGAAGGGGAGTCGCGTGAGCAGGTGATCGCCGTGCTCGAAGAGGTGTCCCGGGAGGCCGCCCGCGAACAGACCCTCTTCCGGTCGGTCCTGCACGAGGTGGATCTTTCGAAGATCCGCGCCAAGGGCCTGCACTACCTCTCCGCCGATGACCTGGCGGCCATCGATCGATTCATCGAGCGGACGCAGCCGGTTCTCGACGGCGGGTGGGCGCAGCTCAAGGTCGGCACCATGGTGGCCGGACTCGCGAGCCACATGGTGGCCGGTCCCTCCCAGGCCGACACGGGCGAGGAGCCTGCCACGGCATCGCTCGAGCGGTATGTGGAGAGCCTTGTGGCCGGGCTCGAGGCAACGCCGACGGGCGACCTCCATCCTGGCGACTACATCTCACCATGGCCTGGCATGCCCGAGTCGCTTTCGACGCTGCGCGACCTTTCGAGCGAGCACCTGCTCGCCAAGAACGGCAAGCTCGGATTCGTGCTGCTGCGGCTCACGAAGGAGAAAGGCGGCTTCGCGGGCGCATCGGCCGCCACCGATGAACTCCGTCGCATCCTTGCCCGAATCACCGATCGCCATCCGGGCATTTCGGTCGGCCTGACCGGCCTGCCGGTGATGGAAGACGATGAAATGCGGTCGAGCAAAAACTCGATGATCTGGGCGAGCGGGCTTTCGCTGGCGACGGTGGTGCTCGTGATCATCGCCGGGTTTGGCGGCGTGCGGCACGCCCTGATGGCCAACGGCGTGCTCGTGATCGGCATGGCCTGGGCCTTCGCCTGGGCCGCCGTCAGCGTCGGCCATCTGAACATCCTCAGCGTGACCTTCGCGGTGACGATGATCGGGGTGGGAATCGACTACGGCACCTACTACATCGGCCGGTATCTCGAGCAGCGTCGGCGGGGCATGGAATGCGACGAGGCCCTCCTCGAAACGAGCGGGGTCGTCGGGCCCGGCATCCTCACGGGCGCGATCACCACGGCCGTCGCGTTTTTTGCTGCGGCCCTGACCAGCTTCGTGGGCGTGGCCGAACTGGGCATGATTGCCGGCGGTGGAATCCTTCTGTGCTGCCTCGCCGAACTCTTCGTGCTCCCGGCGGTCATCGCGATCGTCGATCGCAGCGTCCTCGGCCGACGGATTCCCGAGCCGGTGCCGGTACACGCGTGGCTCGCTCCCGTGTTTCGGCACCCACGCGTGGTGCTTCTCGCCGGCACGGCCTGCACCATGGCGATGGCCGGCGGGCTCCACGAACTCCGCTACGATCACAATCTTCTGAACCTCCAAGCCGAGGGGCTCGAGAGCGTCGCCGTCGAAAAGAAGCTTCTCGAAGAGTGCGACCAGAGCGTCTGGTACGCCCTCTCGATCGCCGATTCCCGGGAGCAGCTCCTCGAGCGGAAGGAAAAGCTCGTGGCGTTGCCCGGCGTCGAGCGGGTCGACGAGATTGCGTCACTGCTTCCGGTGGACGAGGCGGTCAAGCAGCCGATCATCGAGCGGATTCGAGGCCGGCTGGCGACCCTGCCGGAACGTCCTCCCCAGATCCCGATCGACCGACTCGACTCCCTGGGTGAGACCCTTGCCTGGGCCCAGACGGAAGCCGGCAAGCAGCCGGGTGGTCTTCGAACCGCATGGCATCTGGAGCGGGCACGCGACAGCCTTCGACGCAAGGGGCCGGAGGAGTGCTACCGCTCGCTCGCGATGTTTCAGCAACGGTCCGCGGGCGATCTTCTCAGCCGCCTGCATGCGCTCGCGGCGGTCGCCGATCCTGCCCCCCCCGCACTCGACGATCTGCCGTCGAGCCTGGTGGAGCGGTTCGTGGGATCGAGCGGCCGGCACCTTCTCAAGATCTACGGCCGCGGCGATATCTGGAACTTCGAGGCGCTCGAGAAGTTCGTGCGCGACGTGCGAACCGTCGATCCGCGGGTCACGGGCAATCCGGTGCAGGCCTACGAAGGCTCACTCGAGATGAAGCGGAGCTACGAGCAGGCTGGTCTCTACGCGCTCATCGTGATCCTCGGAGTGTTGTGGCTCGACTTCGGCTCGCTGCGGCATTCGCTTCTGGCGGCGATGCCGCTCGCGATCGGCATGCTGCAGACCCTCGGATTGATGGGTCTGGTGGGGATCGACCTCAACCCGGCGAACCTCATCGGCATTCCCCTCATCTTCGGCATCGCCGTCGATTACGGCGTGCACATCGTGCACGACGCCCTGGAAAGACCGGGCCCATACCGGATCAGCGCCTCCACCGCCAACTCCGTGCTGGTCGATGCCTTGACGACGATTCTCGGCTTCGGCGCGCTGATGGTGGCGAGCCACCGGGGCCTCGAGAGCCTGGGCAGGCTCCTGACGCTGGGTGTGACGACCTGCACGCTGACGTCGCTGGTGCTCCTGCCGGCGCTGCTGGCGCTGATGCACCGAAAGCAGCCGATCGCCCTGGCGGTGGTGGGGGATGACGACGGGTCCCCGGAGACCGAACCGGAGAGCCTGCGACGGGCCGCCTGAGGCGTTCCTCGGCCCCGACCGCCATTGTGCCCGACCGTGGCGGCGCGGTACTTCCCCATTCACCCCCAACGAGGTCCGCCATGCACGTCCTTCATCGCATCGTTTTTGCCGCCGCAGTCACCACGGCCATGGTCGTCCCCGGCGCCGCCTGGGGGGCGGAGCGGGTGGTCAACGTGGCCCTTGAAGACCAGTTCCGGAATCGGCATGAGACGCTTCGCTATCGCGGCGATGTGGTGGTGCTCGTCTACGCCGGACGGCATGGAGCCGAAGCGGCGATCGAAACGGGCCGACGCCTCCATTGCCACTTTCATCCGTCAGCAGCGGCGGCCAGCGCCTCGGAATGGTCGCGACAGCCGGTGGTGGGGCCGGCCGGATGGCCCGCCGCGATCGCGCCGCCGGATGTCCACGTGATTCCCGTGGCGTGCCTGCCGGAGGTGCCGAAATCCCTTCACGCCGTCGTGCGGTCACGGTTTCGCAAGGAGTCGCCTCAGTTGCAGGTGTGGCTCGACTTCGACGATCTCATGGGGCAGAAGTTTGGCATCTCGCCCGACGAGCCCAATGTGCTGCTCCTCGACACGGCAGGCTGCCAACAGGGAACGCTGTCGGGCCATCTCGACGAGCGACGATTCGCCGAGGTGGTGCAGGCGGTCGATGGCCTGCGGCAGGCATCGCTCCAGGAGCGGTCGGCGATGATTCCCGTCGGCGCCACGACGGTCGTTCGCTGACGGTCGATCAGGATCGCTGCCGCTCCTTCAGTCGCCGGCTGGCACGGGTGAGAGTTTCCCGTTCCGCGGCTGTCAGGCTTGATTCCCCCCCGCGGCTGATTTTTTCGAGAATGCGATCGACCTCGGCGTCGAGCTGGGGATCGTCACCGGGACGCGGCGCGTGTTCGCCATCGGGGTGAAACACCCGCATGCGAGGCGGACGGGTGAACCACCGCCGCGGCGCCTCGAACACGTCCTCCAGGCTCCAGCCGCGCCATGCGTAGAGCACGCCAAACGCGGCACCACCGAGATGGGCCAGGTGCGCCACGTTGCTGCGATGGTCTCCCATGCCGCCGATGTCGGAGGCAAGGTAGAGCAGTCCGAGCGCCCACGCCGGCACCGGAAACACGCCATAGATCATCACGGTCTGCCGGGGGAAGTACCAGATGAACGTGGCGAGCACCGCCATCACGCCGCCGCTGGCGCCGATCAAGGGGCCACCCACGCTTCCAGGATGACTGAATCGCTCGCCGACCACCCAGATCAGTCCGGCGAACACGATCGACGCGGCATAGAACCGGAGGAACTCCGCCCGTCCGAGGTGCGCCTCCAGCACGCGACCGAAGAACCAGAGCGTGAGCATGTTGTAGATCAGATGCCAAGGCGATGTCGGGTCGTGCAGGAACCCGTAGGTCAGCAGCGACCAGAACCGCCAGGGCTGGCGAGGAAGGTCTTCTGGCAGGCAGAAAATGTCGTTGAGCGAGAATCTCGGGATGAGACCGGCGAACAGATTCCCGGCAAAGATGAAGTCGGCGAGCCAGACGCCGACCGTGAACACGATGATCGCGTTGACACCCGTCCATTCCGGTGCGAAAGGGCTTCGCCGCTCTGCGTAGTAGCCGCGGTCTTGATAGCCCATCGAAGGTGTGCCGCCCGGTGGCGGATCCAGAAGGAGAGGCGGCCAACGCCTCGTGACGGCATCCTACGACCGGGGTGCCGCCGGCCGCAACGCGCCGGGGCGTGGCGTCACGGCCGCCCGTCCATGTGATACGCTTCCAGCCAGCCCACATGGTGCAGCGTTGGCGCGAGCCGGCCACCGTGGGCGATGGGCGAGGAGGATGGCGACGCGATGGCGACCAACGGCGCGATTGGTAGGAAACTGCGGATGGGGATCGTGGGTGGCGGACAGGGTTCGTTCATCGGCCGCGTGCATGTCACCGCCGCCGTGCTCGACAACCGTGCGGCACTCGTCGCGGGCGCGTTTTCCAGCGATGCCGCTCGTTCGAAGGCAAGCGCCGCCGATTACGACGTGCCGGAGGCACGGGCCTATGGGTCGTATCAGGAAATGCTCGACCGCGAGCGGGCTCTGCCGGCCGATCAGCGGATCGACTTCGTGACGGTCGCGACGCCCAACCACATGCACTTTCCTGTCGCGAAGGCTGCCGTCGAGGCCGGCTTCCATGTCGTGTGTGACAAGCCGCTCACGCTCACGCTGGCGGAGGCGGAGCAGCTTGCCACCGTGGTGGCGGCGTCGAAGAGCGTGTTCGTGGTGACGCACAACTACACCGGCTATCCGCTCGTCCGCCAGGCGCGGGAGATGATCCTGGCCGGTGAACTCGGTGAGATCCAGGCGATCCGCGCCGAATACATCCAAGGGTGGCTGCGAACCCGCCTGGAAAGCGAAGGTCAGAAGCAGGCGGCGTGGCGAACCGACCCCACGAAGAGCGGCGCGGCCGGCTGCTTCGGCGACATCGGCACCCACGCCTACAACCTCGGCAGGTTCATGACCGGACTGCTGCCGGAGTCGATCAGCGCGAGCCTCAAGATCTTCGTGCCAGGTCGTCCGCTCGACGACTATGGCCATGCGGTGATTCGCTACGAGAACGGAGCCCTCGGTACCGTGACGGCCTCGCAGATCAGCCACGGCCGGGAAAATGACCTTCGGATTCAGATCGACGGCACGCTGGGCAGTCTCGAGTGGCGTCAGGAACAACCCAACTCGATGACCGTGCGGCACAACGGCAAACCGCACGCGCTGTACACGCGAGACCCGAACGCCCCGTTCATGAACGAGTCGGGCAAGGCGGCATGTCGGCTGCCGTCGGGTCATCCGGAGGCGTTCTTCGAGGCGTTTGCCAACATCTACCGGGATGGCTTTGACGCGATGACCCGCGCGGCGACCGGTGGTGCGGTGGAACGAAAAGACACCATCTACCCCAACATCCACGACGGCGTGGAGGGCATGTTTTTCATCGAGCAATCGGTGGCATCCAGCCGGTCCAATGGCGCCTGGCTGCCGCTGAAACACCCGCTGGCCCGCCGGTAGTCGGCCGTGGCCCATCCAGCCGCGCCAGGGATCGCCCAGGAGTCGACATGGCAGCATCCGATACGAAGTATTTCGTGTTCGACATCGAGAGCGTCGCCGACGGCGGGCTCGTGTCACGGCTTCGCTATCCGACGGAGGGGCTCGACCCAACCGCCGCGATCGCGAAGTATCGTGCCGAACTCATGGCGGAGAACGGCAAGGACTTCATCCCCTACACCTTCCAGTTGCCGATCTCACTGGTGATCGCGAAGCTCGCCCGAGACCTGTCCCTCCAGGACCTCGTGGCCCTCGATGAAACGCAGTCGCGTCCCCATGAGATCACGCGGCTGTTCTGGGAGGGCTGGCGGAAATACAGCCGACCGAGGCTGGTGACATTCAACGGCCGCGGCTTCGACCTTCCGCTCCTGGAACTGTGTGCGTTTCGCTACGGCATCGCGATCGCCGACTGGCTTGCCGAGGACGCGAGGAACTTCGACCAGCCGAGGTATCGCTACAACACGGCGGCTCATTTCGACCTCTACGAGTGGCTCACCAACAGCGGTGCGTCCCGCTTCAACGGCGGCCTGTCGCTCGCGGCGAATCTCATCGGCAAGCCCGGCAAGACCGAGGTGGCCGGCCACATGGTCCAGGACCTGTGGGATGAGGGCCGCGCCGCCGAGATCCACGACTACTGTCGGGGCGACGTGCTCGACACCTACTTCATTTTTCTGAGGTCGCGGGTTCTTGCCGGCGACATCGACCTGAAGCGGGAGCAGGCCCTGATCGACCACGCCCGCCGATGGATCGAGGAACGGGCAGCCGACAGCCCGGGGCTGGCCCGCTATCTTGCGGCGTGGGGCGATTGGAAGAGCCCGTTCTGAGGGGCAGGGCGCCTGCGGCCGTGGCCGTGTGCGCCTCGTCCGCGGGTGAACGCGGACGAGGCAGCAGGCGTCACTCGCTGATGGCTTCCTTGATGAGCTGCAGGAAGTGATGCACCTTCGAGGAGGCGATCAGTTCCTGCACCTTCTTTTCGGCGGCCTTCTTGTCGGCGTATTCAAACAGCGCCAGCCGCTTCATGCCGGAGTTGAACACGCCCCAGTAGGCCTTCATCCGGGCTTCCTTGGCCACCTTCTTCCGGACGGTCTTCTTGGCCCCGACCTTCTTCGGTTCCTTGACCTTCTTTTCCTTGACGGCCTTTTCCTTGGTGCTCTTGGTCTTGCCGCGGGCTTCCGCCGCGTCAGATTGGGCACGCAGTTCCTTTCGATTCACGACTTTCCGAGCCATGTCTCCGTCGCCGTCCTTCCGTAACAGTGGGGGGTGGGTGCGGTGCTGAGTCGGCAGTATAGCGTGTGGGGGAAGGGGGCGGGATCACGGTCTATACTTGGGCTCCATGTCCGTCGCCACCGCCCTCCCGCTCGCCTCGCCGTTTGCCGCCTATCGCGGCCTCGACGATACCCTGCTTGCCGATCGCATCGAAGCGGTTCGGCGACGCATGGGCAGCCGTCTGGTGATTCTGGGCCACCATTACCAGCAGGACGGCGTCATCGCCCATGCCGACTTTCAGGGTGACAGTCTGCAGCTGTCGCAGTCGGCCGCCAGTCGTGACGACTGCGAGGCGATCGCTTTTTGCGGTGTCCACTTCATGGCGGAAACGGCCGACATCCTCGCGAATCGGCCCGAGAAGGTCGCCGCCCGCGGGGGACGTCGGGTGACGGTGGTGCTGCCCGACATGGCGGCCGGTTGTTCCATGGCCGACATGGCGGCGATCGATCAGGTGGAGGACGCCTGGGCTGATCTTGGAAGCGTGATCGACACCACCGACATCACGCCGGTCACCTACATCAACTCGGCGGCGAGCCTGAAGGCGTTTTGCGGCCGGCATGGCGGCATCGTCTGCACCTCGAGCAACGCCCGCGAGGTGCTCGCATGGGCGTTTGCCCGCACCAGACGGGTGCTCTTCTTCCCCGACCAGCACCTCGGCCGCAACACGGCGCGAGCCATGGGCATTCCACTCGACGAGATGGCGGTGTGGAATCCCCATGACCCCGCCCTCGGCGGCAACTCCCGCGATCGCATCGAGGGGGCCCGCGTGATCCTGTGGCAGGGTCACTGCAGCGTGCATGCGATGTTCAAGCCGGAGCACGTCGACGCCATGCGGGCGAACCTTCCGGGGGTGAAGGTGCTGGTGCATCCCGAGTGTGCGATGGAAGTGGTCGACAAGGCCGACCGGGTCGGCTCGACGAGCTACATCCTCAGGCAGGTCGAGCAGGCGCCGGCGGGAACCGTCTGGGCCATCGGCACGGAACTCCATCTCGTGAAACGGCTGGAGAAGTCACACCCCGAGCAGACGATCCGTTTTCTTTCGCCGGTGGTCTGCATGTGCGCCACCATGTATCGCATCGATCTGGCCCATCTCTGCTGGAGCCTCGAGCACCTGGAGCGGGGCAAGCCGGTGAACGTGATTCGCGTGGACGACGAGACGGCCCGATGGGCCGTGACGGCACTCGAGCGGATGCTCAGCCTGAAGTGACGGGCCGAGAGGCGGTCATGCCTCGGCGGCGTAGTCGTCGAGCAGGCTCTCGATTCTGGCGAACACGTCGGCCATCTGATCGGCGTCGGGCAGCAGCGTGACGCGGAAATGGTCACGGTAGGGCACGTTGAAGCTCGACCCTGGCGCCACGAGCACATGCTTCCGTTCGAGTAGGTCGAGGGCGAACCGCTGATCGTCGAAGGCGTCGACGCCGCCCGGCAGGCGATCGGCGTGCACGCGGACAAAGGCATACATGGCGCCCTGAGGGGCCACCACGGAGAGCCAGCGGCTGCCCGCCACCGCCCCGAGCATGGCGGCCCGAGTCGCGTGGAGGCGTCCGCCCGGCCGCGTCAGATCGAAGATCGACTGATGGCCTCCGAGCGCCGTCTGCACGGCGAACTGGCCCGGCACGTTGGAGCAGAGCCGGAGGCTGGCAAGGAGTTCCACGGCCTGGATGTAGTCGCGCGCATGCTCTCGCTCGCCCGAGAAGACGAGCCAGCCGACACGCAGCCCGCAGGCGCGATACACCTTGCTGAGGCCTGAAAAGGTGAGGCAGAGCGTTTTGGTGACGAGGGATGCCATCGGCACGAACTCGGCGCCGTCATAGAGCATCTCGTCGTAGATCTCGTCGGCGCAGAGCACGAGGTGGTGGCGCTCCGCCACGGCGGCAAGCGAGGCCAGCACATCACGTGGATACACGGCACCGGTCGGGTTGTTGGGGTTGATGAGGACGAGCGCCCGCGTGCGGTCGGTGACGAGCGATTCGATTTCGGCTGGGTCGGGCACGAACCCCTGCTCAGGCCGGCAGGGATAGTGCACCGCCTTCGCGCCATGGATCACCACCGAGGCTGTCCAGAGGGGGTAGTCCGGGCTCGGCACGAGGACCTCGTCGCCGGGATTGAGCAGCGCCCGCATCGCAAGCATGATGAGTTCGCTGACGCCGTTGCCGATGAACACGTCGTCGGCCGTCACGTCCATCACCCCGCGGTTCTGCTGCTGCATCACCACGGCCTCACGGGCCGAGAAGATGCCCTTTTGGTGCGAATAGGGGTCGGCCTGGTGGAGGTTTTGGACGACGGCCACCCGCATCGACTCGGGCATCCGGAAGCCAAACGCCCCGGGGTTGCCGATGTTGAGCTTCACGATCTCGTGGCCTTCGCGCTCGAGCTGCTCGGCGCGTCGCGCCAGTGCCCCGCGGATCTCATACTTGACGTCGTGCAGATGCTCGGAAGCGCGAAGCGGTCGGATCGACATGGGACAGGATTGACGAAAGGAAACGGTCGGGATGGGAGCCCCATCCTACACTCGCGCGGGGACCTTACCCGGCCAGGGCGGCGTGCAGGGTTTCCCAGGCCATGGGGGTCCAGGCGAGGCAGCCAGGCAGACTCGCTGCCTGCCGGAGAACGCCATCGGTACGGCCGGTCGAGTCGGACCGGTCGATGGCGCGATCGACCGTTCCGCCGAGCTGCTCGAGCCATTCGGGAACCTCGACACCCGAGCCGCTGGCAAGGCCGAGAAACGACGTGGCTTTCGCCTCCAGGGCTGCTGCCGCCCCGCGGGGCTCGCCGGTGACGAACTCCTCCACCGCCGGCCTCACCAACGCCTCGAGTTCGTCCTGCTCGAGCGTGGCGGTGAAAGGTCGTCGAACACGGTCCGACACACTGGCCAGCCGCACACTCCACTGCCGTTCCATTGCGTCGAGCCGATCGACCAGGGCCGTGGCCGTGTCGTGGGTTTCATCCTGCAGGCGGGATCGCCAGGCGGAAGCAGCCTCGGCCATGCCACGCCGCGCCAGCACGCGATGCGCCATGTTGACCGGCCGAAGCGTCCAGGCGATGCGGTCATGCTCCGCTTTCACCCGCAGATAATCGAGGAGAATATGGAGGTGTTCACCACGGTCGGACTGCGTGGTGGTGGAGTTCCAGTCGCGGTATTCCGCGTGGTTCTCGGCCACGCTTTCGAGCACGAGCCGAAGCCTGGCGGCAGCCTGCTTCATCGGCAGGGCGCCGCTCGCGAGATCCTCGAGGAGACGCTGTGGCTTCCGCGAGGAGGGCGGTCCGGTGTCGCCGCCGTCGAATTCCCGATCGAGCAGATGCTCCAGCCAGGTTCGGACACCGCCGCGAAGAATCCCGCGAAGTGACGAAGGGGCGAGGAGGTGCTGGGTGAACAATCCCGACCCGTACCGCTCGATGAACTCGCGGGTGACGGCGAAGGCCTTGTCGTCGCGAACCCGTTCGAGCACCGAGAGCCGAAGCTGGCGGGCATGCGTCATCCAGGTTTCTAGCAGTCTGGGCACGAGAAGCGACAGGCCTTCGAGGATGCGTGTCGTGCGGATCTCGGCATCCACGTCGTCGCTGGTGCTGCTCTCCACGATCCGTTCGACCAGGGCCATCGTGCCCGCTTCAAAGACGCGATCAAACTCGCTGACGCTCGCACCGCCGGGCGGACGACGGCTCTCGAGAGCCTTTGCCAACTGGACGACGGCGACGGTCTGTTGGACGAGCCCGAGCCGGGGAAGGGCCGCGGCCATCCGTTCGAGAAACCGTGCGCGGGTGCGGGCCCGAACGATCCGATCGGGGCGTCCGCCGCGCGACAACGGCACGTAGAGCACCGGCTTCCCCACGAGCCGTTCGCACACCGCCTGGGTGCGGTGATCCGCGTCGGTCACGTCGCCACGGAGGATGGCCGCAAACAGCCCGCCGGCCGAGGCCTTTCCCGCAGGTGACGTTCCTGGCGTGCCCAGGTGGAGCCGCGCCGAAAGCATCCAGAGGGTTTCGCCCGCCTGCACAGCCGCTTCGACAAGCCGCTCAGCCGCCGCATCCCGCTGCCATCGCAGTCGGTCAAACTCGGTGGGCGACATCCCGGGAGGGGGCTCCTGGTCTCGGATGGCGACGACCGCAGCAGCCCGCGCCATCGATCCCCGAAGGCTGCGGATGGTTCTCCGCCAGCCCGCGACGGCCTCGAGTTCCGGGCCGCTGGCCGCACGACCCGAGGAGGCGTCGGCGGCGCACCAGGCGGTCACCGCTTCACGAAACAGGCGCAGGACGCCACGGACGAACTCGGCGGCATCTTCGATCGCTGCGAGCCCGGCCAGCGAGTCACCGCCACCCGGTGCATCGACGTCGATCATGCCCCCCTCGACGCCGTCGTCGGCGGAATCCCGCCACACCATCGACTCGTAGGCGGCCGCGAGCCGTTCCTCGCCGTCGGCCTGCTCGTCGTCGTCTTCCGTGTCGCTGTCGTGGCGCCGGGAGGCGAGCGGCGACTCCGCGGCGGCGAGAATCACGTCGATCGCGCCGGCGGCGTTGGCCTCCACCAGGTCAAGGAAGCGGCGCACCCGTTCGCGACCCTCCGGGGAATGGTCGCCACTCGCCAGGTTGATCCAGCGACCGGCGGCGGCCAGCCACGTCGGCCCGGTGCGTTCGATCGCCGGTCCCTCGAGGAGCGATGCCCAGTGGATCAGGAGTCCGGCCGCCCCATCGAGATCACCTTCGTCGAGCAGCGAGTCGGCGGCCTGGGAATGGCTGCGGGGCGAGGAAAAGCCGGCCACGGCCTCGCGCCAGAATCCGGGGGGAGGCGGCTCGGGCGACAGCTCGCGGCGTTGCTGAAGCACCGTGATGACCTCGCGGGCCGACTCGACGCACTCCCGACCGGAGAGATGAGGCACGCCCGAGACGGTGGTGGTGGCAAATCGATCCCACCATGCCGCCAATGCCTCGAGCCGTGTGCCGGCTCGGTTGGCCAGGCCGGGGTCGGCCGTCATGCTCGTCTGACGCCACGCCGAAGCGTATCCGTCGAGCAGGGCGCCGACGGCGTTCACCAGGTCGTCGACCCGCGGGTCCGGCAGGCTCTCGCCCCCCGGTTCGTGAAGGGGAAACTGTCCTGAAAGGCCGAGGATGTTCCACGGATCGACGGCCGCTCCGCAGCCAACGGCCCGCATCAGCACATCGGCGGCGACGTCGAGTTCGTCGATCGCATGGGCCGGCTCCCCGCGACGCCACAGCAGCTGCTGAGACGCCACGATGTGGCCCGTGATGCGGGCAAACATGCGGGCGCTGGCGGCCGGGACCTCGCCGGCCAGACGGTCGGCGGCTTCATTGCGGCCAAGACGGGCGAGGATGGTGGCCAGAGAGACGTTTTCCACCTGACGCGCCCGTCGCGAGGCGAGGGTGGCGTTGATGTGCCGACGCACGCCGCCGAAGGGCTGTCGCATGCGACGAGCCTCGTCCTCCAGCCGGCTTCGATGCTCGTCGGGCAGGGATGCGAGAAGGCGGCGGTAAAACTCGTCGCGGTAGGTGGCGATGCGAGGCAGCAGTTCCGCGAGCGGGAGCGACGCCTGCATCGATCCAGGCCCGTGTCCCGACAGACCGCTTGCCATGAGCATCACGCCCGCCAGCACCGCCGACGACTCCCACCGATACTGGCTGACCGTGTCACGGGCATGCCCTTCGGCGTGAGGCCACGACAGGATGCCGTCGAGGGTGGCCTGCTGAACGACCATGCGTCGGTAGAGCCCCCGTTCGTCGATGCGAGACGGATCCCACAGTCCGAAGAGATAGTTTGGACGGCTGGCTGCCGGATGGAGGAAATCGAAGGCCCGAGGATCGATGGCGAGCTCTTCAAGCGAGCCGAGGTCGAAGTCGGCCTGCCGAAGCAGTTCGACGGGAACACCTCCGAGGATGTCGATGGCCCCGGCGACAAGCCGATGGTAACGGCCGTGCGCGGCACCGACGCCGGCCACGAACAACGGAATCGGCCGCACCCGTTCGTGAGGATACGGCGCCGACAGCCGGCCGTTTTCGAGCACCGCCAGCGGCCGCCAGCCAACGTAGTCGTTGAGACGATCCAGCGATCGTTCGACGGTCGCGTCGGAGTCGTCGTCGCAACTTCCCTCGGCCAGCACCGACCGGAGGGCGCTCATCACGAAGAATGGCCGCTCGATGGCGCCTGGCGGCTGATGCTCGAGGAGGTCGCCATGAAACCGTCGGTAGGCGGGAAGCAGGGCGTCGAAGGTCACGGTCAGTGCCCAGCGGGCCTGGCGGGCGTCTCGAAACGCCGGCTCCGTCGCCTCGAGCGCGGTGAGTCGATCCCGCAGAAGGGCTGCCACGCGGGTTGCCGTGTCGGACCGTTCCTCAATCGTGCCGTCGGGCAGCGACGGTTCGAGCGACGCATAGAGGTCGTTCATGCCCCGCCAGGCGGTGGCATCAAACACACCCGAGGAGAAGTTGAGATAGCCCAGCACGACCGCGGCGGCGTCGCGGGATCCAGGCGAGGGGGGCTGGGCTGGCATCGACTCGGGGGGCGAGGGGAAGGGAAACCACGGGGGAAACCGATGCAGCCTAGCATTTTTGAGTCCGCGGAATCGCGAACTATCCTTGGAGGGCTCGTCCAGATCGGCGGGCGGATCACCCAGGGATCGGCGACGTATGAATCGGTTCAGCGCGCGCATCATCAGAGGCCTCATGGCGGCCGGGTGCCTGTTTGTCGACATGGTTCCCGTGGTGGCCGGGGGAACGCTTCTGTGCGGCACCGCCGGCGATGAGCTTGTGGCGGCTCGATTCGGCCTGACGCGGGAGTGGGTGGTGCAGATTCCCTTCGATTCGGCAGGCTGGGGTGTGGAATCGGTGGCGATCGGCGACGGCCTGATCGTGGCCATGACCGGCGACGGGGGTGTCCATGCGGTGAGCACGGCACCCGCGGCCGACGGGATGCCGCGGCCGGGGACTGTCGTCTGGTCTCGGCACATCGGCCGTCCCGGTGGCCCGGGGCAGCCGGCGGGCATCGGGGACGACATCGTGGCCGTCTCACGCGATCTCGACATCTGGGGTTTGGCCCGGGATGACGGCGACATTCGATGGCAGAAGGGAATGGGACATCCTGCCTCGGGATCGTCGGTGTCGGTGGGGGAGTGGGTCTACCAGCCCGTGATGAGCGACGGGATGATGAGGCTTCCGAAAAACCCATGGAAATACGCGGAGCCGTCGTCGGACGGCGGCTCGAAGTCGGTTCGGGGCACGCAGGATCGCGCGGCCCAGCAGAAGCTCCTCGAACGGCTAAGGCCAATTTCGATCGATGCCGGTGGCCGGATCGAGTCGTCACCGGTGGCCTACGAGGGGGGCATCGTCTGGGCCACCGAAGCCGGCGTCATCGTGGGCATCATTCCCGAGGGCGAGGAGTGGCTGCGGCTGCACTTTGATCTGCAATACCGCCTTGCCGGCCCCATCGTCGTGCGAGGGCCGGCGGTGTATGCCGCCACCGCCCGAGGCGACCTGGTTCGCATCGAGGATCACGAACACAAGGATACGCATCAGTTCGACCTCGTGTGGCACGAGGCGCTTCCCTTCGCTCCCGACAGCGGACCGCTCGAGGGAAGCGGCATCGTCGTGGTGTCGCTCGGTTCGGAAGGGCTCATTGCCTACGCGTCCGACAGTGGCGAGGAACGCTGGCGGAGCTGCGTGACCGGCACTCCCGTGGCGATCATGGGGGATCGGGTGTGGCTCCTCGACACGGTTGGTCGGCTGTCGAGTGTCGATGTCGCGACGGGCATGCCGGCAGAGTGGCTGTGCATGGGACCATTCACGGTGCCGGTCGTAAACACCGTCGATCATCGTCTGATCCTCGCGTCACCGGACGGGCTGCTCGTGTCGCTCGCACCCCGGCGGCTGCCCGCGACGGCTGCTCCGGAAGCGACGGCACCATAGAGCGCATCCGGGGTCTGTGGATCGCCGGCTCGGGGACGGCACACGTCGCCGCTACGTGGTCGGTCGGAGTGTCGCTGCGGTCCGAAGTGGCCCAAGGCTCCTCGAGCGTTCGCCGATCCCTTCGGCTCCCCGCTCCATGGTGGCCCAGAGGCGATCTGCGTGCGTCGGATGCGTTCTAGCGGCCGCGCGTGGGATTGACCGGGACCCGTCGTTTCGGATCCTGACGCCAGGCCGTTTTCAGCAGGTCGTACAGGTCGGCATCGTGACGGGCGAGGCGATGCGGGTCCTGGAAAAAGCATTCGCTCGCGACGGCGAAAAACTCCGCTTGGCTCTCGGCGGCGTAGTCGTCAAACGCGGTCGAGCGTCCATCGTCGAGGGCCATCTCGAATCGCGCGCGGGCGCCGGCCATCCCATCGAGCCATCGGCCGCGGTCCACACCGACGAGCGGCGGGATGCCGTCGATGTCGCCGTCGAGCGCATCGAAGAGGTGGGCGCATTCGTGCATCACCACGCTCCGAGGACCGTCACGAAGACGCGCTCCGGCGACGACGCCGGTCCACGACAACGCCATGCTGCCACCGGTCCACGTCTCGCCGATGCGGGCTTCGTGCCAGGCGAGTTCACCACCGCCGTCGAGCGGCGTGGTGCGAGGAACGAGATAGTCGCCCGGGTAGACGAGCACCGATCGAAGTGAGTCAAACCATTCGAGCCCCAGGCCGAGAGTCACGATGGCAGCCTGCCCTGCGATGCCGAGCCGAACCTCGTCGGTGACCACAAAGCCGCCGCATCCTTCAAACCGCTTCTCCGCGAGGAACACGGCGATCCATCGCCGCGTCGTCTCGCGCTCCTCGCCGTTGAGCCACCCCACCTGGAGCACGCCACGGCGGAGGGTTTCATCCCAGGAGGCTGGGAATGGCTTCTCGGCGATCGCCCGGCGTCGCCTCCTGCGCCCAAACGAAAAGAACATCGCGGGATTCCCGCGGGGGCTACTGCGGAGGAACCGGGGAGCTCGGCATGCGACGCATGAAAAGGTCGAGCGCCATGACCAGGCATCCGATCGACAAAAACACGAACGACAGCACGAGCATCACGGTGTCGATGTTCATCGGCGACCGCGGCTGGGTTGGGGAGTCGTCGCTCATCGTGGCTCCTCGGCGTGCGGGTGGCTCAGGCCTTCAGCCGCGTGGTGACCTTGTCGCCCCGCTGCACCACGCCACGGGCATAGGACTTGACGATTTCCGCCACGGCATGATCCGGCATCACGGTTCGCACGATCAGGCGGCCGATGTATTCCCCATCGCGGAAGATCTCGAGCGTGTGGCCGACCTGAAGTCCGTCATCGGTGCCGAGCGAGATCCGGACGGTGTTGCCGGCCACGGCGGTCACGTCGCCATCGAGGGTCGGCACGCGATCCTTGGGCAGGTTGTCGATGTCGAGGTTGGCCTGCTTCAGCAGGTCGCGTGCGTTGGCCACCTGCTTTTCGAGTTGGGCCTTCCGCTCCTCGGCCGTCGCAAGCCGCGCCTGCGATTCCGCCAGTTCCGCCGACAGTTCCGCCGACTTGCCCACCTGGGTGTCGACCTGCTGCTGCTGTGCGTGAACCTGCTTCTGCAGATTGTCGACGACGTTCTTGGCGTCGAGCAGATCCTGGCGGAGGCTTCGCACGTCTTCCGACGCCTTCACGAGTTCCGCTTCCCGCCGATCCTTGTCGGCACGGAGTTTTTGGAGTTCCTCGTCCTTCAGTTCCACCGCCGTGCGGAGCTTGGCGATGACCTGATCCCGGGACTGTTCGGACGTTGCCACCTGCTGCTGAAGCTTGGAGATGGTGTCTTCGAGTTCTTTCCGCTGGGTATTGGCCTGTTCGATCTGATAGCGATATCCAGGCTGCTGGCCCGGCAGCACATCCTCGGGTTTCCGTTCGACCTCGTCTTTCCAGTTGACGTGCGACATGTAGATGACGCCCGCGAACGTCATGAGCATCAGGCTCATGACGAACACCGCAAACACAAAAATTCGGCCGATCACTTTCATGGGCGCCCTCGTCACCGGGCCAGACACCGTCATTGTCGATGGTGGCGGTGCCCTCTGGCAAGCAGCCACGATCTGTTGTTCGGCAGATGACGGCGAGCGGCTCAAGGACCCTTGGGATTGCCCGCGCAGTTCGCCACGGAACCATCCGGTCGCCGCCGTCCGAGCAGGGCCGAGGCCGCTACGATCGCCACGCCTGACCAGACCGGCAGACTCCCCCAGGTCAGCCAGAGGCTGGAACGGCCGTCCTTCGACACCGCGGCCCGAAGGGTCGCCGTGTCCCGTCTTGGACCACGGTCGAGGAGCCGCCCCGATCCGTCGATCGAGGCGGAGAACCCGGTGTTGGCCGCAATCACGATCGGGGTGCGGACCTCGACCGCCCGGAAGATGGAGGACGCGAGATGCATGTCGAGTTCACTCGACCCCCAGAACCAGCCGTCGTTCGTGAGGTTCACGAGCACATCGGGCCGGCGATCGGCGGCGGCAAGGCTCCTGACGAGAGACCGAATCGCCTCGGGGAGGGCCGTTTCGTAGCAGATCGTGGGAGCGACCCGATAGCCGGCCACGTCGACGGCCACCGGTTCGACACCGGCGGAGAGGCTCGCCGGGAGCGGCGTGAGCCGATAGAGAATGGGAAAGAGATCACCAAACGGCACGTACTCGCCAAACATCACCGGGTGCATCTTGTCGTAGCATGCAACCGGGGCTCCGTCGGCGTCGAGAAAGAGGCCGCTGTTGTAGTGGCGGGCGCCGCCGACGGCTTTCGGGGTGACGACCTGTCGATCCACACCAACCAGCCAGATCGTGCCGTAGCGCACCGCAAACGCGGCCAATGCCTCCAGCCGCTGCCGCTCGAGAGCCTCGCGGCATCTGGCCTGTCGATCGTCGGGGGTGTCACGCTCCGTGGCGGGTCCCAGCATGTCGTCGAGGACGGCTTCGGGCAGCCGTTCCTCGGGATCGATGGTCAGGAGGCTCCACCGCCACATCGTTTCCGGCCAGACGATCAGGTCAGGTCGTGCCGCGGTGCCACTGAGTCCAAGGCCTTCGAGCGTGAGGGTGTCGTAGTGATGGGCGACATCGACGGCTTTTCCGGGGTCGTGCTTGAGTTCGGTGTCGATCGATCCCTGCACGAGCAGGACGTCGAGGGGGCGATCGTTCGGAACCGGGCACGTGGCGAGCCGCCACGTGCCGTAGGCGAACGAACCCAGCACGAGGATCGCAGCGATCGAGACGTCACGACGGCAGGATCGCCATGACCGGCCGATGGTGACGGAGGTTGCGGCAGCAGCCACCGTCATGATGATGCCACTCACGCCGACGGCGCCGAAGGCATCGGCAGCTTGGATCATGGCCGTCCATCGCCACTGGGTGTGACCCAGCATGCCAAAGGTGAAGCCTCCGAGAAACCAGCCCCGGAGCTGCTCGCATGCCATCCAAGCAGCGGGAGCTGCCGCCACCAGGGGCCAGCCTCGGCCGTGCACGAGCCGTCTGGCCACGAGGATGAACAGTGGCACGTAGGCTGCCAGGTAGATGGACAGGGCGATCCAGCCGATGGATGTGGCGGGATGCGGCAGACGGAGCCAGTGAATCGCCAGCAGCCAGTGCATGAAGCCACCCGTCCAGATCGCGAGCCACGGGGAGCGCCCCCTGGGCCGCGGCAGCTGGACAATCGCCAGCCACGGCATGGGTGCGATCCATGCCGCCGCCCAGAGATCGGCGGGAGGCTGAACCAGAAACATCGTGGCAGCTCCGGCGAGGGCGAGCGCCCACACCAGGCGGCCGTCGTCGGGCTGCACGATCCACGCGGGGCGCCATGGCGACTCGCTCACGCGTCCACCTCGAACTCGGCGATGGTCATTCCCGGTCGAACGGTTTCATCCTCGTCGATGAGCTGCATCGCCAGCCGGCCTGTCACCGGTGACTCCAGGTCGATCGTCACGCCACCGGCCGACAGTTCCACGACGCGGTCACCCACCACCACGGAGGTGCCGGCGGGAACCAGCCACAGTGACAGCACGAGCGGCATCGTGTCCAGGCCCAGAGGTGGAACGACCAGCGGCGTCCGTCGCGTCGCGGGATCGGGCGGCGGCGTGATCATCGCTGCTCGCGAAGCCATTCGAGGAGCACCCGTCCGACCATGCCGAGGGACTCGGGCGAACAGGCCGCAGGAGTGTCGTCGGTGGTGTGCCAGGCCGGGTAGTCGAAATCGATGATGTCGCACGTGGGGATCCCGGCGATCATCCGCAGAGGCAGATGGTCATCCTGCACCGCGTACTTCGGCCGAGGGACGAACGACGACACGTCGAGGCGCCGGGCGACATCCCAGATGGCATCGACGACCGGTCGGGTGTCCGGCCAGTCGACACTGTGCTGTTCCTGCCAGATCTGGAGATCACGGTCTGCCACCATGTCGACGACGACCCCGCATCGGTAGGCGTGGCTGGTGCCGTCTTCCTTGCGTCGGGCGACCTCGGCGCGGGCGAAATGGGTCGAGCCGAGGAAGTAGGTCCCACGCTCGGCAAACACGTATTCCTCCGCATCGAAGAGTACGAAATCGACACCGACCGGTTCCGGCAGCGTTGCCATGAAGGTGGCGAGTTCCATCAGCAGCGCCACGCCACTGGCGCCATCGTTGGCGCCGATGAACTTTCCTCGCGGCGATTTCGGGTCGCGGTCTGGGTAGGGGCGCGTGTCGTAGTGGGCCCCCAGCAGCACACGATCGGTGCGGTCGGGATGCCATGTCACCACCAGGTTTTCACATCGGACGGGTTCACCCGATCGCGGATCGGCGATCCGGAAGCCCTGGCCTGTGACCGTGCCGCCGGCGGCACGGAAGTGATCCCGGAGCAGGGTCCGCTGCCGGGCCATGGCCGGTGATCCCGATGGCCGAGGTCCAAGGTTGCAGATCGCCTCGAGGTGCCGCATCGCCCGTTCCCCCGAAAACTCGTTCCGAGGCTCGTCGGCGGTCACGGTGGGCACGATGCACGCGATGACAAGGGCCGCGGCGAGGACCGATGGCGACGAAAAGGAGGAAGGAACCATCAGCATGAAGGGCCCGGCATCGAGGAATGATCCTGGAGTCTATCCCTCAGGGGAAGAAGTCTTCCACGTTCGTTTTCCGGTCCGTGGGGCGTGCGGTGTGGAATCGGTGCCCGGCGGTCATGGGGCGTTTTTGTCGTGTGATGGTGAACGCCCTGCGAACCGCCTACACTCCGGCTCAGGGCGGCCGTCATCCGCTTCGCGTTTCAGGCTCTTCCATGCACGTTCTCGTCGAATGCCGTTGTCGATCGACGCGCTGCCCGCGTCGGCCCAACGGCGCATGGACGGTTGCCGTGATGCTGGCAGCGTTCATGGGTGCCTTTGCCCACGTGCAGGGCGTCCGCGGTGGCGGTGGTCCGGAAAACGTCTTTGTGGTGGTCAATCCGGCGAGCGCCAACAGCCTTGCGGTCGCCAATGCGTTCGTGGCCACCCGCAACATTCCGCCGATCAACATTCTCATGCTGCCATGGCAGGACAGCGTGGAGAACACCACGATCGCCAGGTTTCGCAACGAGCTGCTCATCCCGGTGGTCAACACGATCGACTCGCGGCGGCTGTCATCGCAGATCGACTGCGTGGCGTGGTCGAGCGATTTCCCCTGGCGGATCGACTTCAAGGACGAGCTCCCTCCGGAGATCGCGTCGAAGGACACCTATCCGTCGGGATCGCTCACGGGCATGACCACGCTCTTGGCTGCCGTGCAGAGCGGAGTGCCGGCATGGCTCGATCCCGAGAGCAACGACTATTACCGGCCTCTCGATCGCGAGGGAGTGCCGATATCCACACAGGGATTCCGGAGCTGGTATGGCTGGGGCGACGACGGTCAGCTCCTGGAGGCCGGCGGCACCCGCTACCTGCTTTCGGTGATGCTCGGCGTGACGTCTGGACGGGGCAACACTCCGCGCGAGGTCATTCGTGGCCTGGAAACGTCCGCCCGGGCCGATGGCAGCCGGCCAACGGGCACGATCTACTTCATGACCAACAGCGACGTGCGGACCACCACCCGAAGCAGTGTCTTCTCCGCGACGGTCAAGGCACTCGAACGGCTCGGGGTGAAGGCGCAGGTCATCGCCGGCGCCGTGCCGGGGGGCAAGCGAGATGTTGCCGGCCTCATGGCCGGCACGCCCGACTTCGACTGGAAGTCGAGCGGAAGCACCATCCTTCCCGGCGCCATCTGCGAAAACCTCACCAGTTTCGGGGGCATCTTCACGCCAACGTCGTCGCAGACACCGCTTTCGGAGTTTCTGAGATATGGGGCGGCCGGCTCGAGCGGAACGGTGATCGAACCCTATTCCATTCCGGCCAAGTTTCCGCATGCGGCCCTCCAGGTTCACTACGCCCGAGGTGCGAGCCTGGCGGAGGCGTTTTATCAGTCGATCCGAAGTCCCTATCAACTCGTGGTGGTTGGCGATCCTCTCTGTCAGCCGTGGGCGCGGATCCCAACGGTCGAAGTGGTGATCGCGAATGACGGTCGCGTCCTCGAGCCAGACACGGTGCTCCGCGGCACGGTTGAGTTTGAACCGCGTGCGACCGTGCCCGGGGGCATGGTGGATCGCTACGAACTGTTCATCGACGGGGTGCGGGTAAACGACTGCGGAGCGGGCGAGAAGCTGACGCTCGACACCACGAAACTCTCCGACGGCCACCACGACCTGCGCGTGGTCGGCATTGAAAACTCCTCCGTCGAGACGCAGGGGCGGGTGATCGTGCCGGTGTCGGTCGTCAATGGAAACCGAACGATCGAACTGGAGGTGGAGCCGATGCGAGTGAGTCGCCAGGAGAGCGTCCGGATCAGCGTTCGTGGCAGCGGCATCAATGGCGCCGTGGTGTTTGCCACAGGCCGGGTTCTGGGAAGGACGACGGGACCGGAGTCGTCGATCGAGGTGCCCGCCGATCTGCTCGGCCTCGGCACCGTGACCGTGCGGGCCCTCGGCCGCGGCGGCTCGACGCCGTCCGAGGGAGTGAACGCGGTCCCCGTGGTCGTGGACGTCACGGAGTGACGCGTTGACCTGGTGACGGCCTGTGCGTGCGGTGTCGCCGGGCAGACGCTGGGTTCACCGCATCGATGTCGACGAAGGCAGTAGCGCCACGTCGGAGTGGTCCCGGGCGGGGGCTTGGCTTCCGGTGGCATGGCCGTGATGCGCCTCCGAAAGGTGGTCCACGAAATCGGCCCTGGCGTTCTTGAGGACGAAGACCTCACTCGAGGCATCGGCCGCACCGTGGGGGCGGACGATGCAGATCACCTCGGCCTTGCCGCCATGGGCCCGCACATGGTCGATGAGGGCGGCTTCGCCGGCGGTCAGGCTGCCTGACGGGGCGGGCTGTGATGCACCGGGCGTGGAGGTGGGCGTGGGTGTGAGGGTTTGGGTGGTCGGCATCTCCATGCCGATCGGCTGGCCACGGTCGCTCGAGCTTCCGAGGGAGGCACCGTCGTCGGGCATGCCTACCGAGGCGGTGGGAACGGCATCGGCACGATCCCTGCGGTCGAAGGAGACCGCGGGCATGGCGGAGGGCATGGCCGGCACGTGCGGGCCGGTGGCGATGTCGAGACCGTTGCTCGGATAGACGTTGCGATAGACGAAGGCCAGCCCGGCCTCCTCGAGTTGTTCATGGATCGAAGGGAGGGCGGCAAAGAGCCCTTCGTTGTCAGCTGGGTCAGCGGCATTGCACACCCCGATGAGCGTGCCATCCCCGGCAAACAACCCGCCACCCGAACGGCCCTGCACCGGCTGCCCGGCGACCTGGAGGTTGGAAGGCCCGAGGTATTTGTCGACCGCGGTGACGCGGCTGTGATGGATGGTCGGGTCCTTGCCGCCGTTGCATCCCACCGTGACGACCGGCGATCCCACGGGCGTGGAACGATCGACACCACCCACGCGAACGGGATCGATGGTCGTTTCGGTGAAGATGCTCACGAGGGCGAGATCGCGCTTAAGGTCCCAGGAGATCACCTGCCCGGCGACACCGCGTGGGCCATGCGGACCAAACAGGTCAACCTCCACCGTCCCCTTGCCGTCGGAGTCGCGGAACACGTGGCCGCAGGTGAGGATGAGGGCCTCGCCTTGACGGCAGTCGATGACCGTGCCGGTTGCCCACGAAACCCCGGTGGAATCCTCGACCCGAAGCCGCGCCGTGGCGGAGAGGAGTTTGGATTCGAGGGCGGAGCGACCGGAAGCCGGCGACGAGGTGTCGACCGTGGTCGCAGCGGAGGCGGGCATCACCCCAGTGGCAGTGGGGCTGGGAGGAATGGATGATCCCGTCGCTGGCATCGTTCGTGCCATCGGAGGCGGTTCGGTGGCGAGATGCCCGGGAGCCGGGTTCGCCGGCAACGGCACGCCGGCGATCGTCGGCTGTTCCGACTGGGGCGGCGCACTGGCGATGGGCGATGCGACACCGAGAGGACTCGCTGATTTGGCGAGAAGGGCTTCGAGTTCTGCACGGGTCGTGGCGCCGTTGATGCGGCCCACCTCGTGCCCCTTCACCAGGAGCACGTAGCACGGCACGCCGGTGACACCGAAGCGTCGGACGAGGTCGGCTTCCCGATCGACATCGACATGGCGCACCACCCACCCTGCCGCCGCAATGTCGCCGACGATGGGGGCCATCTGCTTGCAGGGGCCGCACCAGGAGGCGGCAAAGTCGAGCAGCACGACCTCGCCGGAGCGGGCAGCCGCGGCGGGGTCGGCCTTTGCCGGCGACGCGAGCACGACGATGGCGATGGCCGTGAGCCAGGTCGCGATCGAACGCGGACGATTCATCATGCACTCCACGCTATGGGGCCAGCGGGTCGACAGTCCCGCCCGCCCGAGGGCGGCTGGGGGGGCGGGATAGTGGCGGCGGCCGCTGGGAGCGACAAGGTCACTTTCAGGACCGGGTCCTTGCCCATTCGGCCGGCATTTCCTTGATTCCCCGCGTGTTCCTACAATCCGCCGGCCCAGACCCATCCCGCTTGGCACGATCTCCGCATGCCTACCTCGCCCCGCCGCCGCATTCTCGTCACCTCAGCGCTGCCCTACGCCAACGGGCATATCCATCTGGGGCACCTCGTCGAATACATCCAGACCGACATCTTCGTCCGGTTTCAAAAGCTCCGCGGCCACGAGTGCCTCTACCTGTGTGCCGACGACACCCATGGCACGGCGATCATGATCCGGGCGCGTGCCGAGGGGCGGTCGGAGCAGGAACTGATCGCGGAGATGCGAGCTGCCCATCTGGCCGATTTCAACGGCTTCCAGGTGGCATTCGACCACTACGGATCGACCGACAATCCGTCCAATCGGCGGCTTTGTGCGGAGGTGTGGGGAGCATTACGGTCGAAGGGCTTCGTGGTATCCCGTGACGTGCAGCAGCTGTACGACCCTGTGGCGGGAACCTTTCTGGCCGATCGCTTCGTGAAAGGCACATGCCCCCGGTGCCGCGCGGCTGATCAGTATGGCGACACCTGTGAGCAGTGTGGTGCCACCTATGCGCCGGCGGATGTGATCGATCCGGTCAGCACGCTTTCGGGCACGCGGCCTGACGTTCGGTCGGCCGAGCACCTCTTTGTGACGATCGAAGCCCTTCATGCGTTTCTTGCGGAATGGACGCAATCAAGCGGTGCCCTCGATCCCCGGATCGCCAACTATCTCGCCAGGCACTTCCTGGGCGAACCCTTGCGGGACTGGGACATCTCACGCCCCGCCCCGTACTTCGGCTTCGAGATTCCCGATGCACCGGGGCATTACTGGTATGTGTGGTTCGACGCGCCGATCGGCTACCTGGCGGCGACGGCCGAATGGTGCGAGGCGCACGGCCAGACGATCGATGCGTGGTGGCGCCGGGGCGGTGACACCCCGGCCGAAATCCACCACTTCATCGGCAAGGACATCGTCTATTTCCACACCCTCTTTTGGCCGGCCATGCTCGAGGCGGCGGGGCTCGCGCTTCCGACGAAGGTACGGGTGCACGGGTTTCTCACCGTCAATGGCGAGAAGATGTCGAAAAGCCGCGGCACGTTCGTGCTCGCCCGCACCTGGCTCGACCACGTCGATCCATCATCACTTCGCTACTACTACGCCTCGAAGATTTCCGGCGGCATCGACGACCTCGATCTGAATCTCGACGAGTTTCTGGCGAAGGTGAATGCCGATCTGGTCGGCAAGGTGGTGAATCTGGCAAGCCGAACCGCCCGCTGGCTCGAGGGGACCGGACTCGCCGAGGTCTATCCCGACGATGGCGGGCTCTTTGCGAAGGCAGCCGCCGAGGCCGACGAGATTGCCGCCGCGTACGAAGCGGGCGACTTCGCCCGGGCGATGCGCACGATCATGCTCGCCGCCGACCGCGCCAACGCCTACGTGGATGCCGAACAGCCCTGGAAGCTCGCCAAGCAGGGGCCTGAGGTCGCAGGGCGGCTCCGCGACGTCGCGACCGTGGCCTTGAATCTGTTTCGGCAGATCACGGTGTATCTCGCACCGGTGCTGCCCACGCTCGCGGAGCAGGCCGGGGCCCTTGTCGGCGGGCCAATTCGTTCCTGGGACGAGTCGCAATCGCCGCGTGCCGGACTGCCGGTCGCTCCGTTCGTGCCGATGATGAAGCGGATCGATCGCCAGCACATCGACGCTGTGGTGGCGGCATCCCAGCACGCCGCTCCCCAGGAACCAGCCCCAACAGGAGGAACCATGATGGATACGCCCACTCACGCCGATTCAGGCGAACCGCTCGCGGCCGAACCGCTCGCTCCGACGTGCACGATCGACGATTTTTCGAAGATCGATCTCCGCGTCGCCCGCATCGTGGCGGCCGAAGAGGTGCCGGAGGCCAAGAAGCTTCTGAAGCTGACCGTGAGTCTTGGCGGGGATGCCACGCGGACCGTCTTCGCCGGCATCAAGGGCTTTCACGAGCCGGCGGCGCTGGTCGGCCGTGTGGTGGTGGTGGTGGCGAATCTCGCGCCGCGGCAGATGAAGTTTGGATTGAGCGAGGGCATGGTGGTGGCGGCGAGCGGCGCCGGCGCGTCGGGTGTCTACCTGCTGTCGCCCGATTCCGGTGCCCTTCCGGGCATGCGGCTGCACTGAGGTCGCGGCCGTCGGGAAGCCCCGGCCAATCCGGGGGGATTTGTGGCCCGTCTCTGCGTAGAATGGGGGAGACACTCAGTGTGATTTCGCCCGAGGGAGACCAGCGCCATGGCCAAGACGATCCTCTTTCCAACCGACTTTTCCACGGCGAGCGATGCAGCGCTCGAGCATGCTGCCGCACTCGCCGCGTCATCGGGTGCCTCGTTGCTGATCGTGCACGTTGAAGAGCCGCCGCTTGCCTACGGTGGCGGTGAGTTGTACTACGGCATTCCCGAGCCGGACTCTGAGCGGATTCTCAAAATGCTCGAGGATGTCCGGCCGAAGAACGCCGCGGTGCCCTTCACGCACCGTCTGACCATGGGTGATCCGGCAGGCGAGATCGTGCGGCTCGCCGAGGAGGAGAAGGTCGACATGATCGTGCTCGGTACGCACGGCCGAACCGGCATGACACGGCTTCTGATGGGGAGCGTGGCGGAAGTGGTCGTCCGCCGCGCACCGTGCCCGGTGCTGGTCTATCGGGAGACCGATTCGCGGCTGTCGAAGGCCGGACATGCCGAGTGACGGGACTCGTCCCCCGACGACGGTGCGTCCGATCCTGGAGCTCCGTGCGGGGCTGCGGCGTTCGATCCGAACCGTCTTTGACGCCCGCGGGTTCGTCGAAGTCGACACCCCCGTCTTGTCGCGGGAGGTGTTGCCGGAAGCGCACATCGACCCGATCGCCGTGACCATGCCTGGTGCGGCGGGCGTCGCCTTCCTGCAGGCGAGCCCCGAGGCCCTGATGAAACGTCTCCTCGCGGGCAGCTCGGGGCCGATCTACCAGTTTGCCCAGTCGTTTCGGGCCGGCGAACGGGGGCGTCAGCACGACGTCGAGTTTTGCCTTCTCGAGTGGTACGAGCCGGGAACCACGCTCGCCGACGCCGTGATCCTGCTTGACGACCTCTGCGCCGCAGCGCTAGGAACCCGGGGCATGGATCAGGTCTCGTGCCGCGAGGCCTTTGCTCAAACAGCAGGCGTCGATCTCGAGCACGCCGATGCCGCGTCGCTCGAGGCAGTCGCGGAGCGGCTGGTCGGGCCACGTCCCGTGCCATCCCCTGGAGCAACCGCCGCCGACCGGTGGGATCGTGCGTTTGAGATGCTCCTTGCCGGGGTGGTGCAGCCCACGCTTGGCCACGGGAGGCCGACGATGCTCGTGCAGTGGCCGGCCTCGCAGGCGGCCTTCGCCCGTCTTGACCCAGAGACGCCGGCATGGGCCAGACGGTTCGAGCTGTTCGTGTCGGGCGTGGAGCTCGCCAACGGGTGGGAGGAGGAGACGAGCCGGGAGGTGCTCCTCCATCGCATCACCGTCGCCAATCGGATCCGTGCCGCCGACGGCCGGCCGACGCTTCCCCTTCCTGATCGGCTGATCGCCGCCCATGGCGACACCATGCCGGCCGGCGTGGGCGCGGCGCTCGGATTCGACCGGCTCGTCATGCTCGCCGCAGGGGCTGACACGATCGCCGCGGCCCGCTGTTTTCACGGCGAGTCGTGAAGGCGGCGTGTGACGTGGCTATCGCCGTACCGCCAGCGCCATGATGAGCCAACGCTCCACCGGGCCGGCGGTGCCGTCGACCTGGCGAGGAACGATCGCGAGGTCGAGCGATGCTTCCGATGCGCCGCATGGGCCGAGATCGACCGCCACACGCCAGCCGCCATCGTCGGTACCGGCAGGTTCGGCCGACGTGATGATCGGCTGGCGGTCGCCGCACGCGAGCACGGCGGCGCACGCGTCCAGTTTGGCAAACCGTGCGAGCTTTTCGTCGGCGGGTTCTTCCGGCTCCTCGCCCGGTCCATCGTGACGCAACGGAAGGATGCCGCCCGAGCACATCGCCATCGCCTCGGCGGTGCGACCCTCCCGCATGGCGTCGATCCATGCAGAGGCTGCCGCGGCGGCGCGCCGGCCGAGGATCCAGCGGTCGACGACCAGGCTGGTCACGGCCTGGGCACCAAACCCGAGCGAGAGCGCCAGCCCCGCCAGTGCCAACAGCCTGCCGGCCTTCGTTCCGCCGGCGCGGGCGATGTCGGTGAGCGCCGTCATGGCAAGCGTGCCGCCGACGAGCGGCAGGGCCCAGGCGAAGCGGGTCACCAAGGCCAGGGACGACAAACCGCCGGCGATCAGCGCCGCCACGGCGAGCAGGCTCACCGGCCGGTAGTCGAGGCTGTCGTCGGTCGTTCGATCGTCGCTCACCGGTTCACGCGGAGTTCGGGCTGTGCCTCGAGAAGCGTTCGGCGGGTGGCATATCGGAGGATGAAGTCAGCGTCTTTGTCGAATACATGGTCGGGCTTCGCGAAGGGCCCCGACAGGGTCGACCCGCGGACCCACTGGAGCCACCGACGATCCGGGGCGAGGCCGAAGAACATGCGTGCCTCCGGCGTCGCCTGCACCATGTCGCGAGGAATCGCGGCGGTGTGAAGGCTTGCGGCGGTGAAGCAGACGACGATCCAGGCCGTGGCGGCAGCGACCACCGGGCATCCGAACATTTCGACGGGCTTGCGAAACTTGACCTTGGTTCGGGAGACACGGTCGGCCACCTCGCGCATCACCAGGAGGACGAGCGCGAAAAGACCCCACAGGGCGAGGCTGTCGAGGAGATAGTCGTAGGAGGGCATCCTCGGCTCGAGCAGCGCGACCACCCACTCATACCACGCTGTGGCGAACGTGGCCGCGGCCAGCACGTTGAGAAACGCGATCGACGTGCTCCAGAGGCCCTCCCGCCAGAGGGCAAACGTCACCACCACGAAGAGCGCCAGGAGGAGGAGGCTGAGGATCATGACGAGGCTCCTCGTTTGGCCGCGGCCGGCGGCACTGGCTGCTGGGAGGTGGTGCTGAATGCCCGCTGCAGTTCCTCGAGCGACGTCAGCCCTTCCAGCACCAGGGCCATGCCCGCCTCACGCATCGGCTTCATGCCGTCTTGCACGGCAGCCTTTCGAAGGGTTGCGGCATCGGTGCCGGCGGCGAGCGCCTTTCGGACAGTCGCTCCGCTGGCCACTTCGAAGATCGCGGCCCGTCCGAGGTAGCCCGTTCCGCCGCAGAGCCGGCAGCCGTGCTCGGCAGCCTTTCGAAGATGGGGCAGCTGTTCGGGGGTCAGTTTGAGCCGGGCGAGCAACTCGGGAGGAGGAGGGTAGTCTTCCCGGCACCGGGCGCAGAGCTTGCGGACCATGCGCTGGGCGACCGACCCGATGAAGGTTTGCGCGAAGGCCTGTGCCGGCACGCCGCAGGCGACGATTCTCGCAACGGCGTCGATGGCGTCGTTGGCGGTGAGGCTCATGATCACAAGCTTGTCGTCGGCGGCCAGTTCGACGAGTTTGGCGACGAGGGTCTTGTCGCGGATGTCGCGTGTGACGATCACGTTGGGGTAGGTGCGAAGGACCCCGTCGAGCGCCGCCAGCGGTGTGACCCCCGTTCGGGCATCGAAGGGAACGGCACGGACGTTTTGAATCTCGCGTGGCGGCGTGGCGGCGTCTTCGAGCGAGATGAAGTCTCGAAGGTAGCGGTCGGCCGATTGAACGACCATGTCGAAGGTGGTGGTGAGGCCCGATCCGGGCGGCGACGACACCAGGATCACCCCCTTCTCCACCTTGGTGAGATCGACCGTTTTTTCAGCGATATCCGCCGGCATGCCGAGGTCGGCAAGTTTCTTGAAGATGGCCGCCGGTGGGTCGATCTTGATGACGACCTGCTCGCCGGACGGCTGCCGTCGGATGCTGAACCGGCAGTTGCGCGGCTTGCCGTCGACATGGATCTGAAACGGGGCGTTCTTGGCTTCGCGGGCGGGTGGCGGCATGCCGCAGATCGCCTTGAACACCGCCACCACCGCCTGCCCCACCTCGAGGCTTGATTTTGGTGCCTCCACCCACGCTCCCTTTTCGCGTCGACCGCGGGAAGGATTGTGGATCTTCGGCTTCTCCCACACGCCATCCACTTCGTGGCGCACGCCCATGCCGGCCGGCTCGATGTCGATCACGAGCGTGCCGGCCCGCGCCATCACGGCATCGAGCATGGTCTTGCGAGCCTCTTCGAAGCCTGGGAGTTTTGAGGCGGCTTCCAGTCGGGCCGTGTTCTCGGCGGAATCTTTTCCGCCCGTTGCGGCGAGCGAGACCTTGGGAATCAGATCGGTCTCGTCGAAACCGACATCAATCTCGATGCCGAGTGGGGCGAGCATGGCGGCCACGATCCGTCGGGCATGACCCGCGGTGAGGATCCGCTCGGAGGCCGGCAATGGCTTGTTGCGCACCACGGCATAGGCAACCGCGGGCCCCACCCAGCAGACCACCATCAGGGCCACGGCGCCCAGCGCCGACGGAATCCACCAGGCCAGGATCGCGGCCAGAAACGTCGGGATGCCGCAGATCATGCCCCAGAGGGCAGGCTTCTGGTGGTGCTTGGTGGCATCCCGTGAGATCCAGTCGACCGTGCTCATCCACGCCAGAAGGACCAGCCACCAGGCGAGGCCGCCCATCACGGAGAGGCCGCCACCGGTGCCGCGGCCGCCCCATCCGGGCGGAAAAAAAGTGGGCCAACCGGCGTCGTCGGCGTGGGCGATGGTCGCCATGCCGATGGTCACGGACCCCACGAGGAGTCGTTCGACGGTATGCAGCCTCGGCAACGGCATCATGTCACCCCGATGCCCTTCAGCGCCATCTCCAGCGCTTCGCGGTTGGGGGCGATCTCCATGGCATCGTTTCGGTCGATCAGCCCCTGGTCGATGAGGCTCTTGAGGCTCTGGGTGAAGTCCTGCATGCCGTCGCGGAAGGATTTGCGGATGTGGTCGGCGATCAGGTGATCCTGTTCCTCGAGCACGTATTTCTTGATGAGAACGTCGATGAACATCACCTCGCAGATCGGCACGCGGCTGACGCCCGGCTTGATCGATTTCAGCAGCTTCTGGGCGATGATTCCCTTCATGTTGAACGCGATCGCACTCCGGATCGACGCGTGCTCCTCCTGCGGGAACAGGTCGAGGATTCGGCCGATGGTGCTGGCGGCACTGGCGGCGTGGATCGTTCCAAACACGAGATGCCCCGTCTCGGCGGCATGGATGGCCGTTTTGAAGGTTTCGACGTCGCGGAGCTCGCCGACGAGGATGATGTCGGGATCCTCTCGCACCGCGTGCTTCATGCCGATTTCAAAGTTTTTGACATCGGCGCCGATTTCCCGCTGGTTGATCAGGCACTTGTCTTCGGTGAAGACGAACTCGATCGGATCCTCGAGCGTGAGGATGTGTTTGCGGTAGCGCTGGTTGATGTAGTTGAGCATCGACCCGATCGTCGTGCTCTTGCCGGATCCGGTGACGCCGGCCAGCAGCACCATGCCCTGATCGAGCACGCAGAGCCTCTCGATGCTCTCCGGGAGATAGAGCCCCTTGAAGTCGGGGATGGTGTTGTTGACGCGTCGGGCGACCAGGCCGAGGGAGCCCTGCTGGTAGAGCAGGTTCACGCGAAACCGCCAGCGGATGTCGTCGACGACGCAGGTGTGGGCGAAGTCGCAGCCGCCGTCGCGGTCGAGAATCATCTTCTGCCGATCGTCGAGCATCGCGAAGCAGAGCCGTTGCATCGCATCATCGTCGATCCGGTCGTACTTGAGCGGCTGGAGCGCGCCCTTGGTGCGAATGAAGGGCGGCTGGCCCACCTTGAGGTGAAGGTCGCTACCCTGGAGCCGCACGAGCGCGTCGAACAGTCGGTCGATCTCGAGTCGGCCGCGCTTCTTGAGGCCGCGGATCGGGGCGTTGGAAACGTCTGGCTCAGAGGAGGTGTCGGGGGTCGACATAAAAAGGCGGGAGGGTCAGCGGGCGGGGCGAACGGGGATGCCGCGGCGTTCAAAGAGGTCTTTGACTTGGCGGATCGTACACTGTCCGAAGTGGAAGATTCCAGCCGCCAGCACGGCATCCGCGCCTCCCCGCTCGACGGCGTCGGCAAGGTGCTCGGCCGCCCCGGCCCCGCCGCTGGCGACCACAGGGATGCCGACGGCTCGGCTCACGGCCGCGGTGATTTCCAGGTCGTAGCCCTCCCGCGTGCCGTCGCGGTCCATGCAGGTGAGCACGATTTCGCCTGCGCCGAGCCGTTCGACCTCGCGGGCCCAGGCCACCGCCTCGAGCCCCGTCGGCACGCGGCCTCCGTTGACGAACACCTCCCACACCTCGCGGCCGTCTTTCACCACACGCTTGGGGTCGATGTTGACGACCGTGGCGCAGCTTCCAAGTCGGTCGGCGACGGCCGTGACCAGATCGGGTGTGCGAACGGCCGCCGAGTTGATGCTCACTTTCTCGGCCCCCGCCTGCACGAGCCGGGCGGCGTCGTCGAGCGTGCGGATGCCACCCCCGACGGTAAACGGCATGAAGACTGTTTCGGAGACGCGTCGCACCACGTCCAGCATGATGCCCCGCCCTTCGTGACTCGCCGTGATGTCGAGAAACACGAGCTCGTCGGCGCCCTCCCGCTCATACCGCGCCGCCACCTCCACCGGATCGCCGGCATCGACGAGGTCGAGAAACTTCGTTCCCTTCACGACCCTGCCTTGATTGACGTCGAGGCAGGGAATGATTCGCTTCGCAAGCACGGCGGCATCACTCCCGGATCAGGTGGGCTGCACGATCCGCCCCTCGTCGGGGCTCGAGGCCGTCGCATACAGTCGCCGCGGGATGCGGCCGGAGAGAAAGGCAAGCCTGCCGGCGACACAGGCCGCCTTCATGGCCACGGCCATGCGCACCGGGTCCTGTGCGTGCGCGATGGCGGTGTTGAGCAGCACGCCATCGGCGCCGAGTTCCATGGCGGCGGCCACGTCGCTGGCCGTGCCGACTCCGGCATCGACGATCACGGGATAGGCCGGATCGCCATCCTTGAGATACTCGAGACAAATCCGCAGGTTGTTGGGATTGAGGATCCCCTGCCCTGAGCCGATCGGGCTGCCGGCGGGCATCACGCTCGCCGCGCCGAGATCCTTGAGCCGCTTGGCGATCACGGGATCATCGCTGGTGTAGACGAGCACCGTGAAGCCCTCGCTCACCAGCTTTTCGGTGGCGGCAAGGGTGCCGACCGGATCGGGCAGCAGCGTCTTGGTGTCGCCGAGCACCTCCAGCTTCACCCATTCCGACGTGGCAGATCCCATGTCGCGCAGAAGTTCCCGGCCCAGACGGGCAACCCGCACCGCGTCGTCGGCGGAGAAGCAGCCGGCCGTGTTGGGGAGCAGGGCGTATCGGGAGGCGTCGAGGTGATCGAGGATGTTCTCGCCAGCCGCGTTGAGAAGCCGCTCACGACGAACGGCAACCGTCACGCAGTCGGTGCCCGAGGCATCGAGCGACCTCGCCATGTCGGCGTAGGTCGCATACTTGCCGGTGCCGACCACGAGCCGGCTCGCGAGCGTGATGCCGCCAACCACCAGCGGACCTCCGCCCATGGCCGTTTCGTCGAGTCCTTCGGATGCATCAGCCGTCCTGCTCATTCAGCCTCCACCGACAAACGTCACGATCTCAATTCGCTCACCTCCGGCAAGATGCCGGCTCGAGAGCGATGCACGCGACACCACCTCGCCATCGACTTCCACCGCCACCGGACGCCCCGAAAAGCCAAGCATGGCCACGAGGCTTTCGAGGGTAACGCCAGCCGGCACGGGCCGGTGGCTTCCATTCACGGTCACCGATACGTCGGCATCCACGGAGTCGCGTTCCACGCTACTGTCCTTTTCCGCCGCGCGGGTTGGCCTTGTCGAGCAGCACGAGTTCCGACACGCCTGCCGGGGCCGAACTGACCGGAATGCCGTAGGCAACGGTGACCCCGTTGGTGACATCCGTCACATAGAGCACCGACGGTGCCATTTGATTGCCCGCCGCCCCGGCGAACCTCGCCTGTCCCGGCACGAGGAGGAACTTCGGGTTTTTCACCTTGCCCGGCTTGAAGCCGAGATCTCTGAGGATGTTGGTCCGGTATCCACTGCCAAACTTCGAGGTCGACGGATTGAGGACACCGCCGGTCAGGTCACCTGTTTCGAAGTCGAGAATGAACAGGCCCTCTGCATCGTTCGTGACCGGGGCCGTGCAGACGGCGAACGTGTCGTGGGCAAGCGACGACATTGCCTGCACGGGTGGCACCGGCATGGACGATGGCCAGGAAGAGCCGACCCATCCGCCGACGACGGCCGCGAGCCCCACGAGGGCCGCCACCGGCAAGGGGCGAAGGGTGAGGGTGGATGGCATGCGAAGGTCTCCAGGAAGCAGGGGAGGGGACGAGGCACACCGGACATGGCGGCCGGGCGAGGGTGCGGGGGTGCGGTTCGTGCCGGGGGGAGTCGGGAATCGTGAAGGGAAGGCAGTATAGTTGCTCTGGAACCAGCAGTTCCATCGGCCGCTCGTGGGCCGTTCAGATTGAACCGGAGCCTCATTCGCCATGGCAGCCTCGCCAACAGCTTCCCGCCGAACCGGCACCAAACGGGCGGTGCTCATCGCCAGTGGAGACCTTCGCGAGGAGGCAAACCGGGTCTGCTGGCCGGCGCAGTTGGCGATGGAGAAGGCCCTCACATCGGCCTTTGCCCGTGCCGGCTGGACGCTCGAACGCGGCCATGCCGTGTCGCGAAGTCGCGGTCATGGGTTCATCGCGAGCTGCCGCGAGGGTCTCGATGTGTTTGCCGAAATCGATCCCGACGTGCCGCTCGTGGTGGCGGAGGCCGTGTGGCAGTATTCCAACCACGTGCTCCCTGGCCTGACGACGCATCGGGGCCCGATCCTCACGGCGGCGAACTGGTCGGGCCAGTGGCCCGGTCTCGTGGGCATGCTCAACCTCAATGGGTCGTTGACGAAAGCCGGGGTGCCCTACTCGACGATCTGGGCCGACGATTTCGCGAGCCCGAGTTTCGAGCGGCACCTCAAGGCCTGGCTCGACACGCGATCGATTCATCACGACATGAGCCACGTCGTGCCGTTTGACAGGGTGCGTGTGCCACGTGATCTCGCCAAGCGGGCTGACGTGATCGCCGAAGAGCTCCGCACGAAAAAGGCGCTGCTCGGGGTGTTCGACGAGGGCTGCATGGGCATGGAAAACGCCATCATCCCCGACCGGCTCCTCCATGCGACCGGCGTCTTCAAAGAGCGGCTCAGCCAAAGCGCGCTCTACCACGAAACGATGCGGACGAGCGAGGCCGAAGCCCGCGACGTCTTCCGCTGGCTGGAAAAGGCAGGCATGCGGTTCCACTTCGGCCGCCACGAGGCCTCCGACCTGACGCGACAGCAGGTGCTGCTGCAGTGCCGCATGTACATCGCCGCCCTGCGGCTCGCGGATCGCTACGGGTGTGACTCGATCGGCATTCAATACCAGCAGGGACTCAAGGATCTTCTGCCCGCCAGCGACCTTGTCGAAGGCATGCTCAACGACTCGAAACGCCCGCCGGTCACGGCGGAGGGGTCGTCCCGGGTCCTCTTCAAGGGCCGTCCGCTCGTGCACTTCAACGAAGTGGACGAGTGTGCCGGCCTCGACGGCCTGCTCACCCAACGCGTGCACGAGGCGCTCGGCGAGCCAGTTGAAAACACGCTGCACGACATCCGATGGGGCGACTGGGATCAGTCGCGGTCCACGGATCATTGGGTGTGGGTGTTTGAAATCTCGGGCGGTGCCCCACCGGCCCATTTCGTGAAGGGCTGGAAGGGTGCCGAAGGGTTTCGGCAGCCGGCGATGTACTTTCGTCTCGGCGGCAGCACGCTCGCCGGCATCAGCAAGCCAGGCGAGATCGTTTGGAGCCGCGTGTGGGTCGACGGCACCGGTTCCAAGGAAAAACTCTGCATGGATATCGGACGGGCCGCGGTGGTGGCGCTCCCGCCGGAGGAGACACGACGGCGGCTCGATGCAACCACCAAGGAATGGCCGATCATGCATGCCGTCACCTATGGCGTGTCGCGTGACCAGATGATGGCCCGTCACAAGGCCAATCATGTGCATGTGGCCTATGCCCGCGATGCCGCCGGAGCCGATCGGGCGGCGGTCATGAAGGCCGCGGTGGCCCGAAGCCTTGGCATCGAGGTCTCCTTCTGCGGAACCCGAGGCCATGGTGCCACGTCGGCCGTCCGCTGGGATGCCTGAGGCATGCGGCCCGCCGTGTCACCGATCGGTTGAGGGGCGCTGGCAGGCGGGGCTTCCCTGTGGCGTCGGTGGCGGCGAGGATACCGGCGGCAGAACCCATTCCTCCGGAACGTGAATCATGAAGACGCAGGGCTACCTCGGGATCGACATCGGCACGCAGGGTCTTTCGGTCATCTTTACGGATGACGCGATGCGGATTCTCGCGACGGGCGAGGGCGACTACGCGATGGTGCCAGGCCTCGCCACCGAGTGTCAGGAGCAGCTGCCGTCTGATTGGGAGCGGGCCCTGGCAGCGGCGATGCTCGGCATGCGGCAGCGGCTTGCGGCCGCCGGCGTGGAGCCGGAGGTGCGGAGCATCGGCATCTCGGGGCAGATGCACGGCGAAGTGCTCGTCGATTCCTCGGGGGTGCCGATCGGAGCGGCTCGGCTGTGGTGCGATGGTCGCAACGAAGCCGAGGGGCACGAACTCACCGAAGCCCTCGGCACGAAGGTCCCGAAGCGGATGACATCGGCTCGTTGGCTCTGGACGATTCGCAACCAGCCTGAGAAGGCGGCTCGAACGGTCCGCATCACGACCCCCGCCGGCTGGATCGCGCACGTGCTCACGGGGGGCTTCACCCTCGGGATCGGTGACGCGGCCGGCATGTTTCCGATCGATCAGTCCACGCTCGATTACGACACCAAGCGGCTCGCCGACTTCGACGCGCTGGTGGCCCGCAGCTGCAAGGGGGCGACGATCCGTCCGCTTCGCGACCTGCTGCCGGAGGTGCGGCGAGCCGGCGACGATGGCGGCGTGCTCGACGCGCGGGGCGCCGCCCTGCTCGGGCTGCCGCAGGGTGTGCCCGTGGCCCCGGCGGAGGGAGACCAGCCCTCGGCGCTTGCGGGATCCCTCATCGCAGCGTCAGGCACGGTGTCGATGAGTTTTGGCACGAGTGTCGTGGCCAACTCGGTGGGGGATCGGGCCTTCAAGGGCGTCGATCGGGCCATCGACCACTTCTGCGCGCCCGACGGCAAGCCGATCAACATGGTCTGGCTGCGGAACGGCACCACCGCGATGAACACCGTCGTGGACATGTTCGGCAAGGCGCTTGGAGGCGACCGAGGCGACGCGTTTGCGACCATGATTCCGCATCTGCTGGCGGCGCCGGACGACTGTGGCGGCCTGCAGGCCCTGTCGTTCATGGAGGATGAGCCGGGGGCGGGCGTGTCGCATGGTGGCACGGCCATGGTGATCGGACTCAACGACCGCAACGCGACACCGGGCAACGTTGCCCGGGCGATGCTGCTGGCGACGATCTTCAATCTCCGCATGGGAAGTGAAGGGCTCGATGCCCAGGGGTTTCCCCGGAAGGAGATCGTGTTGTCGGGCGGGATCACGAAGACGCCCGAACTGGCGCAGCTCGTGGCCGATGCATTTCATGTGCCCGTGGTGATCCTCGCCGGGGCGACGGAAGGCACCGCCTGGGGAGCGGCTCTCATGGCGAAGTTCCGCGATGGAAAACTCGCCGGGAAGGGGGGTGACTGGCAGACGTTTCTCGCCGGCCATGCGGCCGACGGTGCTCGTCGATTTGAGCCTCGGCCATCGGCATCAGCCACGTTTGATCGGATGTTCGCCCGCCACAAGAAACTCGTGGCCCTCCATGGTCAGCTCGACGCGGCCGTCAGGGTCGGCTGAGGCCGCCCGCCGACCTGCTACAACTCGGGGATGCCGCCTCCACCATCCGTCGCCGCCTCTCTGACCTCCGCCGAGCGGAAGCCGCTTGCGGTGTGGCTCGCCGGCGTGATCGCCTTCGATGACTATCTGGTCATGGCGGAACGGCTGGCGGGCGAAGCGGCTCAGCCCAATGGTCGCCTGCCGACGTTGGTGCTGTGCGAACTCGCTCCCGTGATCACGATCGGCCGGGCCGGATCGCGGGCCGATGTGCGGCTCTCCGATGAAGATCTCCGAGCGAGGCGTCTTGCCGTGCGGTTCACCGGTCGCGGAGGCGGGGCCGTGTTGCACGGGCCGGGGCAGGTGGTGGTGGCGCTCTTTGCCAGGCTCGAGGATCTCGGTTTCGGCAGAGACGACGTGGGCCGGTTCGTCGAACGCTTCCAACGGGGCGTTGCCGAAGCGATCGGTGCGGCGCGGTGTGGCAGCGGTTCTCTCGAGCCTGGCGTCCACGCGGTCTCCGGCCGATCCGGCATTGTGGCGGCCCTGGGGATGGCGATCCGTCGGGGTGTCGCCTGCCACGGGGCGTTCGTCAATGTCTGCCCTCCGCTCGACCTTTTCCCACGGATCGATACCATTCCCCGGAGGCTCCGCCCCGCCGGCACCGTGGGTCCCAGCACCATGGGATCGATTGAGGCCGACGTGCAGCGGCGTGTTCGACTGCAGGATGTGCGCACCGCGCTCGTGCAGGGCATCGCCGACGCGATGGATGTTCCGAGGGTGCACATCAACGCGGGGTTTCCCATCCGCATCCCGTCCCCGCCGAATCAGCCGGAGGTTGCCAGAAGTGTCGGGTGAATCCATGCCGCAGGCGACGTCGACGCTCCTCCCAATTCTCGGTGAGGCTCCCGCGTCCGCACCGCCATCCTCGCGACGCCTTCCGCCCTGGCTGCGGCAGAATCTCGGCGTTGGCGGAGGCCACGCCGAGACGGCCCACCTCATCGCGGAACTCAACCTCGAAACGGTCTGCTCGTCGGCGAAGTGCCCCAATCGGCTCGAGTGTTGGTCGCAGCGCACGGCCACCTTCATGATTCTGGGCAATGTCTGCACCCGTCCGTGCGGCTTCTGCTCGGTGCCCAAGGGCAAGACCGAACCGCTCGAGGGGGACGAGCCCGAGCGGGTCGCCGAGGCGGCAAGGCGGCTCGGCCTGAAGCATGTCGTCATCACCAGTGTCACCCGCGACGACCTGCCCGATGGCGGCGCGGAGCACTTTCGGCGCACGGTCGATGCCGTGCGGGCGGCCACAGGAGCGACGATCGAAGTGCTCGTTCCCGACTTCCTCGGGAAGGACGGGGCGCTCGAGCGGCTCATGGAGGCGCGGCCCGAGGTGTTCAACCACAACACCGAGACGGTGCCCCGGCTCTATCGCACCGTTCGCGGGCGGAAGAGCGTGTATGCGTGGACGCTGCAGCTTCTCTCCGATGCCAAGAGGGTGTTTCCCGAGGTGCGAACCAAAACCGGCCTGATGCTCGGTTTGGGAGAGACCCGCGACGAACTGCTCGACGTGTTTGCCGACCTCCGGGATCACGACGTCGATTTCCTCACGCTGGGTCAGTATCTCCAGCCATCGCTCGATTCGCTTCCCGTGGAGCGGTATCTCCCTCCGGAGGAGTTCGAGGAGCTGGGGTCGCTCGCCCGCAGCATGGGATTCCGTCAGGTGGCCAGCGGCCCGCTCGTGCGATCGAGCTACCACGCCCGCGACATGGCCGAAGCCGGATAAGCCGCTTCAGCAGACGGTCGCTTCGATTCAGGCGGGATCGGCGTCTTCGAGGCCGTGTTCCTGCAGCTTCTTGCGGAGCGTGTTGCGGTTGATGCCGAGGCGGGCGGCGGCCTTGAGCTGCACGCCCTGGCAGGCGGCGAGCATCTGCGCGATGAGCTCCCGCTCGACACGGCTGACAATGCGATCGAACAACGTGTCGTCATCCGGCGCGGCGGTGAGCATGCCCTGCTCGACGAGATCCCGGGCGAGGCTGTCAAGGTCACCGCCGCGGCCCGGCATCGGATTCGTCGGGCGATCACCGCGGATGGTCGAGGGGAGAAGGTCGAGCGTGATGGTGTCGGTGGGGGCCATCACCACGCACCGTTCGATCACGTTCTGGAGTTCACGCACGTTGCCCGGCCAGTGATAGCGGGTCATCGCCTCGAGGGCATCCGCGGCAATGTGCCCCACGTCACGGTCGTTGTCGTCGCTGTAGGTTTTGAGGAAGTGGGATGCGAGCAGCGGGATGTCGTCACGGCGGGCGCGGAGCGGCGGAAGCACGATCGGCACCACGTTGAGCCGGTAGTAGAGATCCTCGCGAAACGTCTCCTTCGCCACCTCGTCGAGAAGGTCGCGATTGCTGGCCGCGATCACACGGGTATCGACCCGGATCGTCTCCGTGTCGCCAACCCGCTCGAACTCCCGTTCCTGCAAGACCCGGAGAAGCTTCACCTGGAGCTTGGGCGTGGTGGAGTTGATCTCGTCGAGAAAGATCGTGCCGGTGTGGGCGGCCTCGAATCGCCCTGCGCGGTTGGCGACGGCCCCGGTGAACGCCCCTCGAACGTGACCAAACAGTTCACTCTCGAGCAGGCTCTCCGACAGCGCTCCGCAGTTGACACGGACGAACGGTCCGGTGCCACGCGGGGACAGCTCGTGGATGGCCCTCGCGATCAGTTCCTTGCCGGTGCCGGTTTCACCAAGCAGAAGCACCGACGCGTTGGAGCAGGCCACTCGTCTGGTGGTGGCGTACACCTTCGCCATGGCGGCGCTGGCACCGATCAGGCCCGCGAGCGGAGCGGCCGTCGGATGGTCATCGGGATGGGAGTGGGGGCGAAGCATGGCGGCGTTCGGTGCGCGATCCACGATCCGCCGCCTCCAGCACCCCGAGGATGTCGCCGGCGACGGTCCGTGACGAATCGTCCGCCAGATTGTACTGCCTGATCACCGCCTGCACGTGGTCGCATCGCAGGAGCATCCCATGGTGTTCCACGCTCGCCGAGAACGCGGCGAGGGCGGTCCGCCGCAGCGGATCCGGAAGGTCGTGACGATCGGCCTGGGTCATGAGGATGTCCTGGGCCGCCGGACTCGCGAGGGAGCCGAGCAGGGCGGTGGCGGGGGCGAAGAGTTCTGCCACATCAAGGGCGCGTTGTGCCGTGGCCACTGCCGGTCTGACGTCCCAGCCGCGCTTCGACAGCAGCGCGAGGAGGGTGAACGCTTCATGAGCTCGTGCCAGACGCTCCCGCCGAGCGGCCTCACGACTGGCGGGATCGATCGCCACGGGGCCGGCGGTTCTCGCCACCATGTCGGGAAACCTCGGCAGCATCGCGACGGCGCCGGTGGCATCGTCGATCATCGGTCGAAACATGCTGTCGAGCCGATCCACGATCGCCACTCCCGGCATGCCTGCCGTCGCGTTCCTGAGTGAGGCGAGGAATCGTCCGTGCTCGTCGTCATCGAGCGGATCGACCACGACGAGCACCGGGGGCGTGCCACCGAGGCCCTGGTGACGGAGGAGCTGGGCGGTTTCGACGGCCGAAGGGGTGGAGAGGCGGGCTGCGACGACGACGAGCACCGTGTCGGCATGGCCACGGGCGGCGAAGAGGGCCTCCCGGCCGTTCGTCGCGCGAATCGGCTCGTAGCCGAAGCGAGACACATCCGTGGCCAGCGTCTCGAGGACGAGCGCGTCGGGATGGGCCACCACGGCCCGCTCGGTGCCCGTCGCGGTGGCGGCGTGGAGCAGCGCCTCGAGCACACGGCTCGAACCGGCATACGGCGGGTCACCGGCGGTGAGGGCCAGGGTGCGGGCGGCCGCAAACTGCACGCCGGCGTCCGGAGCGCCCAGCGCCCTCACAAGCGCCTTGCGAGTCGCGGGAACGAGTTCGAGGTCGGCGTCGGAACCCTGCGGCGGCGCAAGGGCCGCCGCCACGCCGGCCGCCGCTTCCAACATGCCCCGCGCGATCGCGTCGTCGAGCACGTCGGCTGCGACCGCGACGGAGAAGCCATTGGGACCTGTCAGCGGCTTTCGCAGCTCCTGGGGGGCGATCGCCGACGGGCTGCCAGCGGCGACGAGGAGCGCCTCCATGCGAGCCAGCAGCACGAGACGCACGGCCGATGGGTCTCGAGGGTCGAGCGCTGCCAGGTCGCCGGCGAGGTGCATCGCCTCTCGGGCACGGGCGGCCCGCGGTGTCATGCGGGTGTGCACAAACCTCTTGGATGTCGCGTCCCACACGGCCCTTTCGACGACGCCTTCGAGGCTGCCGCCGAAGGCCACGGCGGCGGCCCCAGGGTCGCGAATCGGCTCGAGCGGGTGTTTGGCATCGGGCAGGCTCCGCGCCCGAAGCACCCGGTCGAGGCGGGCGGCCAACACGCCCATCGCGGTGTCTCGGGAGATGTCCGACGCGTAGCCATGACGTGCGAGGATGCGGCGGGCTGTTTCCGAGACCGCCTCAGGGGCATCGGCCGCGACCGCCGGCGCCAGGAGAAACACGGCAATGTCGCGAGAGCCGCTCAGATCGAGCGATTCCATGATGCCCGGCCACGCCTCGACCTCGGAGGATGCGAGCCAGTCGAGCAGGGGATCACGGCAATCGCTCCCGATCAGCGTGATGATCTCGCGGGCACGTCGGCATCGAAGGGCGTCTTCAGGGCGGGTCGACGACACCAACGGAACGACTGCCGGAAGCGCATCGACGCCCGTGCGAGCGAGCTGGTCGGCCGCGGCAAGGCCTTCGGCCGTGGAGGGGCTGCCGAGGAGCGACGCCCACTCCTCCACCTGCTCAGGGGAGTGCCGCCGGGCCAGCGAGGCGGCTCGAATCGCCGCGACCAGTCGGCCTGCGTCGGGGTCGCGTGTCGCGAGCAGACGCTCGAGCGATCCAAGGCCGACGGCATCGATCCCATCGCCAAGATCGGCCATCAGTGAGGGACGATCCGGACCCGCGTCGTCGAGCGACGTCACGACTTTCGCAAACCACTCGGCGGCCGCGGCACCGGCGTCGACGGAGGCGGCGCGGACGGCGGCATCGAGATACTCGGCGGGCGTCGTGCGCCAACTCGCCGACAGCGATTCCACCACGGACCGCTGCAGCGGGTCGAGTGGCGGGTCGACGATCGGATCGGCCGCACGGGCGGCACCGGCGACCGCGCAGGCAGCCAGAACCGGAATCAGAAGAGCGAACCGGAGCAGAGCAGGCATGGGCGACCGGCGACAGGGCGGTTACGGCGTGGCCGCAGCTCCCAGCCGCTGACGCCAGCCGGCAATCTGTTCGGCAACCCCTGCGGGGGCGGTCGAACCAAAGCTCGCCATCCGCGCAACTGCCCGAGAGGCGCCCAAGGCCCCACGGAGGGCGTCGTTCCATCCGGTGTATTCACCGGAGAACTCCTGATCGGAAAGGTCTGCCAGGGCCACGCCACGGCTCATCGCCAGCCGCACGAGCCGGCCGACGATCTCGTGGGCCGTGCGCTGCGGGACTCCCTGCGCGATCAGCGCCTCCATGAGGCTCGTGGCATCGAGGTGCCCCTTCTCGATCGTGGCGGTGATCCGATCGCGATCAAACGAGGTGCCGGTCACGAGGGGAGCAGCCACGCCGAGCGAGGCTTCGAGCGTGTCGATCGAATCGAAGAGCGTTTCCTTGTCTTCCTGGAGATCGCGGTTGTAGGCCGTGGGAAGTCCCTTCAGGAGCACGAGCAACGCCTGCACGTTGCCGATCGTTCGGGCGCTTTTGCCGCGAACGAGTTCGAGGACGTCGGGGTTGATCTTCTGCGGCATGATCGAACTGCCGGTGCAGAAGCCTTCGGGAAGCTTGAGGAATCCAAACTCCTGCGTGCTGTAGATGATCCATTCCTCAGCCCATTGCGACAGGTGAACCATCGACAGGGCGATCACGAAGGCAAGCTCGCAGGCGAAGTCGCGATCGCTCGCGCCGTCAAGACTGTTGGCCGCGACGGACGCGAAACCGAGCGATTCCCGCACGCGGTCGCGATCGATCGGAAGGCTCGATCCGGCGAGAGCCCCGGAGCCGAGCGGCAGCACGTTGGTGCGCCGCCGGCAGTCGGCGAGGCGGTCGCGATCGCGGCCGAACTTCTCGCACCAGGCGAGGAGCTGATGGGCGGCGAGCACCGGCTGGGCCCGACGCAGGTGGGTGTACGCGGGGATCACGAGATCCTGCTCGCGCTCGGCAAATCCGAGAAACGCCCGCTGAAGATCGGCGAGTCCCTGATCGAGCCGATCGATCGCGCGGCGGCAGAAGAGCCTCAGGTCGGTGGCCACCTGATCATTCCGGCTGCGGGCCGTGTGGATCTTGCGGCCCGTGTCGCCGAGCCGTGCCGTGAGGGCTGACTCGATGTGGAGGTGGATGTCCTCCTTCGACACGGTGTATTCAAAGCGACCGGCATGGATCTCGCCACGAATCTCCTCGAGCACCTGGGCGATGGTGTCGGCCTCCTGCACGCTCACCAGGCCGCACTGCGCCAGCATGCGGGCGTGGGCGATCGATCCGTCGATGTCGTCATCGGCGAGACGACGATCGTAGGAGATGCTTTCCGAAAACAGTTCGACCCGCTTGTCGGTCGGTTCGCGAAACACCCCGCCCCAGGCTTTTTGGTGCTGAGCGGGTGACGGAGACTGGTTTTCGGCACTGGACACGGCAAACGCTCCTTGCAGGGTTCGTGATGGAAAACCTTACCCTCTGTGCCCGCCGACATGAAACGCGGGTCGGGTTCTCCCCGCTACACTTCACCTCATGATCACTCCCGAGGAGTTTCTGGCGCCCGGCGGGCGGCTCGCCGCGCGGCTGGCCGGATGGGAGTCGCGTCCCCAGCAACTGGAGATGGCGGCCCTCGTGTCGGAGGCGATTGCCGCTCGTCGGCACGCGATCGTGGAGGCCGGCACCGGCGTCGGCAAAAGCCTGGCCTATCTCGTGCCCGCGGTGCTGGCGGCCACGGCCGATCAGGCCGACCTGCCGCTCATGCCCGTCGAGCCCGACTGGGACGACGCCACCGGGGAAGCCGGGTCGGTCGTGCGGCCGAGACGGGTGGTGATCTCCACCCACACCATCGCGCTGCAGGAGCAGCTCGTCACCAAGGACATTCCCCTCGTCGCCGCCGTGATGCCGAGGGAGTTTTCCGCGGTGCTCGTGAAGGGACGGGGCAACTACGTGAGTCTGAGGCGGCTCGAACTGGCCGTGGAGCGGTCGGGCACCCTCTTTCCCGATGGCGCAGAGCGGGCCGAGCTGCTCTCGCTCGTTCCCTGGGCGAGGCAAACGGCCGACGGATCGCTCGCCGATCTTCCCTCGATGCCGAGCGAGAGTGTGTGGGACGAAGTGGCCAGCGATTCCGGCAACTGCATGGGTCGCGCCTGTCCACACAACCAGCGATGTCACTATTACGCGGCCCGGCGGCGCATGGCCCACGCCCAGGTGCTCATCGTCAATCACGCGCTCTATTTCGCCGATGTTGCGGTGCGGCGGTCGGGGGCCAGCCTCCTTCCTCCCCACGACATCGTGATCTTCGACGAAGCCCACACCGTCGAGGCCGTGGCCAGCGAGCATCTTGGCATCGGTGTGTCGAGCGGGGGCATCGAGCGGGTGCTGTCGAAACTCCACAGCGAGCGCACGCATCGCGGGCTGCTGGTGCACTACCGGCTGCATGACCTCGAGATCGACGTGCGTCGGGCCCGGCGTGCAGCCGAGGCGTTTTTTGGAGAGGTGCGGGAGGCGGTGGCCGAGCGCGGAGAGCCGCCGTGGCGGATCGCCAGGCCGGGGCTCGTGCGCAACTCGCTTGGAGAACCGCTGCAGTCGCTCTCCCGAAAACTCCGCGCCGCCGCGGGCGGCATCGCCAACCCTGCCGAGCGTCTCGATTTCACGTCCCTCGCCGAACGGCTCGACGCGCACGCCTCGGCCGTGGAAACCTGGCTCGGTCAGAAGGAACCCGGAAGCGTCTGGTGGGTCGAATCCCAGCGATCCAGGCGAGGCCGCGAGCGGGTGACGCTGGCGAGTGCGCCGGTGGACGTCGGCGACACGCTGCGACGGGAGCTCTTCGGGCGCATCGGAACGGTCGTGTTGGCGAGCGCCACCCTCGCGGTGCGCTCGGCGCGGCCGCGGAGCGACGACGAGGAATGGACGGGCGAGTCGGAGGGCCGTGATCGGCCAACGGGAGAGTTCGCCTTTCTGAGGGGCCGCCTCGGCATTCCGGACAGCGCGCTGGAACGTCGGCTGGGAAGCCCATTCGACTATCCGAAGCAGGCCAGGCTCGTGCTCATCGATCGCCTGCCGGATCCCTCCAGTGGTACGGCGTACGACGACGCCGTTGCCAGGATGATCCGACGGTATGTGGCCCGAAGCCATGGACGGGCGATGGTGCTGTTTACGAGCCACGCGGCCCTGTCGAAAGCCTCGGCTGATCTGGCGGGGTGGTGTGCGCGGCGAAATTACCGGCTCGTGAGCCAGGCCGACAATCTGCCGCGATCCCGGATGCTGGAGATGTTTCGGGAGGGCCCGGCGAGCGTGCTGCTCGGAACCGACGGTTTCTGGCAGGGCATCGACCTGCCTGGCGACTGCCTTGTGACGGTGATCATCACGAAGCTCCCGTTTGCGGTGCCCGACCGGCCCCTCGTGGCGGCACGGATCGAGGCGATCAAGCAGGCGGGGGGCAACGCCTTTGCCGACTATCAGCTGCCCGAAGCGGTGCTGAAGCTCAAGCAGGGTTTCGGACGGCTGATTCGAACGCACACCGACCATGGCACGGTGGTGATTCTCGATCCGAGAATGCTCACGAAGCCCTATGGGCGGGTCTTTCTCGAAAGCCTGCCGCCGGCTGCGGTGTCGATCGAGCCGTTTGTCGACGACGAGTGATCGTTCGACGTTCGGGAGTGGCGTGGCATTCGCTCACGCGGAACGAAGTTCCAGTTCGGCCCATGTGGTGGGGTCGGAGTCCCATGGATACTCCGGGGGCGCGAAGCACGGGACCTTGCCGAGCCGGCGGTCGACCATCGCCACGAAGAAGCCCAGTCGTGGCATCTCCACGGGATCCCAGCCGTGGAGTGCGGCGGCGCGTATGAAGGCATTGATCATCCAGCCGTCAGGCGTCGATGTGGCGTCGATCGAGATGGCCCCTGCGGGCAGTTCGGACGGCGTCTCGCTCGTGCGAGGAATCGTCGCGGCGACGGCAACCGGCTTGTCGGCGAGTCGGCCGCCACCCGTCGGGAGCAACGCGAGTCGATGGCAATAGCGACCGGCTCGGTGACTGTCGCCGGTGGGACGGGTGGCGATCCACAGGTGGAGGCCGTCGCTGTCCTCAGGCCGGGTGGGGTGGCACCATCGCGCTCCGGGCACCTGTCGGGCCACCGACCGGAGTGCCAGCCCTTCGGGATTCCACGCTGTCCACAGATCGACGACATCGGGCACCCCTGCCACGTCCGCGAACGACGGAATGCGGCAGGTGTCGTCGAGGTCCCACGACGAAGGGGGCCACAGCCGTTCCCGGCGCGGCGCGACGAGACGGATGCGAAACAGGGCGGCGGGATTGACGAGCGGGCTCATGGCGATCGGGCAGGTGGGATTCTGCGGGTGAGGCAAGGCCGAAGGGCGCGCCTTTGTGGCCTATAGTACCAGTGGCGGGAGATTCGCCCCCCCGCCTGCATTCGTTGGTCGATCCCATGCGCATCCTCGAAATCGCCAGTGAGGCTGTTCCCTTCGCCAAGACCGGCGGGCTCGCGGATGTTGCCGGCGCCCTGCCGGAGGCCCTTGCCGGTCTCGGCCACGAGGTGGCGGTCGTTCTGCCGGGGTATGCCGCGGCCCTCTCCCAGGGGTTGCCGATCGAGCCGACCGGAATCGAGTTTGACGTGCCGATCGGCACCCGTACGCGACCGGCGAGGATTCTTCGGTGCCACCGCGAGGGCATGCGGGCTGACGTCTACCTGATCGCCAACGGCGAGTTGTTCGATCGCCCGTCGCTCTACGGAGGCGCCCACGATTATCCAGACAACGCCGAGCGGTTCATCTTCTTTTCCCGCGCGGCGATGGAACTCGCCTGCCGACTGGGCGGAGGATGGGACATTCTCCATTGCCACGACTGGCAGGCTGGGCTGGTGCCGGCCTATCGCAAGGTGCTCTATGCCGACCGCAACGAACTCGGCGTCGCCCGGACGGTGATGACGATTCACAACATGGCGTATCAGGGACTGTTCTGGCACTGGGACATGCTGCTGACGGGTATCGACTGGCGGCACTTCACCTGGCAGGAGATGGAGTTTTACGGAAAGCTGAGCCTCCTGAAGACGGGCCTGGTGTTTGCGGATGCGATCAGCACGGTCAGCCCGACCTACGCCCGTGAGATTCGTACGTCGGGAGGATGCGGACTGGAAGGATTGCTGGCGGCGAGGAGCGACGTCCTGACGGGTATCGTGAACGGCATCGACACGACGATCTGGGATCCGTCGGCCGACCCGACCTTGCCACGGGCTTTTGGCATCGCCGATGTCGAGCACGGCAAAGAGGCCGCCCGTGCGGCACTGGCCGCCAGGCTGGGACGACCGGCTCCCGATGCGCGGCCACTCGTCGCCTTCATCGGAAGGCTCGTGCAGCAGAAGGGCGTCGAACTGGTGATCGAGCTCCTGGCTCGTTCTGCCGGGAACGGGCGAGCCCATTTCGTGGTGCTGGGCACGGGCAGCGAGGACTACGAAGGCGAACTTCGGCGGCTTGCCGAGGTCTACCCCGGCACGGTCGACGTGGTGATTGGATTCGATGAAGGGCTCTCTCATCTCGTTCAAGCGGCAGCCGACATCACGCTCGTGCCAAGCCAGTTCGAGCCCTGTGGCCTGACCCAGCTCTACGCCCAGCGATACGGTTCGATTCCGGTGGTGCGATCGACCGGAGGGCTGGTCGATACCGTGATCGACGCCACCCCCGAAGCGATTCGCGACGGCGCCGCGACGGGCTTCGTGTTTGGTCGGTTCGACACGAACGACCTCGAGCAGGCGTTGGAGCGGGCACTCGCCGCCCATGCTGACGGCCCGCTCTGGCGTTCCCTGGTGGCGAATGCCATGCGTCGTGATTGGTCGTGGCGGGCGAGTGGCCGCGACTATGCGAGGCTCTTCGAGCAAACCCTCGCGCGGCCCGCGGTGACCGTTGGCTAGAGCGCGTCTGAGATACGTGTATCGCCGGCTCGGGGGCGGCAAAAGTCTCGTCGCCGGGGCGAGGATACGCCCAAGGCTCCTCGAGCGTTCGCCGACCCCCTCGCCTACCCGCTCAGGATTATCAACTCGTCGCTACACGTAGCGGAGATGCGCTCTAGCG